>Ga0187780_10002232_pt1 | contig 14572 bp, 14 predicted proteins | sample 1015_Q2_SP10_20__FD_132429 | JGI IMG/M metagenome (GOLD analysis project Ga0187780, IMG submission 132429) | Tropical peat soil microbial communities from peatlands in Department of Meta, Colombia - 1015_Q2_SP10_20_MG | ecosystem: Environmental > Terrestrial > Soil > Wetlands > Peat | place... | reverse complement strand
TCATCGGACCGTAAAAATCTTCCTGGTCCCACCAGCCGGCGACGTTTAGATTGGGAACTTTGGGCCGCGTCAGAATGAACGGCATGGCTTGCTGCTTCCAGAAGGAATCATAGTTGGGATGCGCAACGAAGTCGTTCCAAGTGGGCAGCGTCCCGTGAAGATATTTCTTGTTGGCGGTGGAGAGCGCGCCGAGCCGCAAGTACCAGTCGTAGGTGTCGAACCTGTCGAATTGAAAAGAAAAGTTGGTCTTATCCGTTTCCATCAGCGCGGAATATTCGAAGCCATAACTGAGGCGAAATGCACCGTTATGGTGAAAATCGTCGCCGAGAAACATGTCGGCGGGTGAAGCTTGCTCGGAAACAGCCTTGAGCGCAGGATGCGGTTCCAGCATGCCCATGACGGTGAGCCAGCCGCCGTACGAAATGCCCAGTAAACCGACTCGTCCATTGTTATGAGGAACGTTCTTCACCAGCCAATCGATGGTGTCGTAAGTGTCGGTGCCTTCGTCGATGGCCTTGGGATCTTTTGGATCGCGTACCGGCCGCTGCATGACGAATTTTCCTTCGGAGCCGTAACGGCCTCGAATGTCCTGAAAAACAAAAATGTACCCGTCGGGAATCATTTCGGCGTAGCGGTGGAGAATGCGGCTGTAGCCCTTTTCGTCGTCGCTGAGGCCGTAAGGCGTGCGTTCGAAGATGATGGGCAGCGGCTCAGTGATGTTCTTGGGCGAATAAATCTCGGTGTGAAGCTTGACGCCATCGCGTGCGGCGATCATGACCTCGGTTTTGTCGAACTGGGTGGAGTAGTCGGGGCGTTCTTGTTGCGCCGCTTGCCCGGCGGCGCGAGCGACGATGAAGCAGGAGAGAGTTACGGCCAGCGCTAAGATCAGTCTGTGATTGCGATTCGAGTGCATAGGCAACCTCGGGCTGACAGTTTGACCGCCAGCGAATCGATACTTGCGAAATTGGCGCTGAGCTTACCACAAGCAGTGCAGGACATCCTGGGGGCATCATGCAATCGGCACTTATTCGAGAAGTTAGGTGCAGAGCGGGCCGTCTGCTAAAATAAATGAAGTAAAACCGCACCTGAGAAGTTGGTCCCCGCGCAACCGGGGCCGCACAGTACGAAGAAGGAGATTCGTCCGGGCTGCTGGTTGTTTCAGCAGCTATTTTTGTCTTTGGAGGAGTTGGCGCGGGAGCGCCCCTAAGAAGAGAAATTATGAACCAAGAGATTCGCAACATCGCCATTATCGCGCACGTGGACCATGGAAAAACCACGCTGGTGGACGCCATGCTCAAGCAAAGCGGGATTTTTCGCGCGAACCAGGAAGTCGTCGAGCGTGTGATGGATTCGAACGACCTGGAACGTGAGCGCGGCATCACCATCCTGGCGAAAAACACGGCGCTCTTTTTTCACGACACGAAGATCAACATTGTGGACACGCCCGGGCACAGCGATTTTGGCGGCGAAGTGGAGCGGGCATTGCGCATGGTCGATGGCGTGGTCGTGCTGGTCGACGCGAGCGAAGGGCCGCTCCCGCAAACACGCTACGTGCTGCAAAAAGCGCTCGCGGCCAAGCTGCCCCCGGTGATTGTGCTGAACAAGATCGACCGTACCGACGCACGCCCCAAGGAAGTGCTCGACGAAATCTACGACCTGTTCATCGACCTCGACGCGACGGAAGACCAACTCGACTTTCCGATTGTCTACACGAATGCGCGCGAGGGCCTGGCGCACAACCAGCTCGGCGATAATTCGAGAGATTTGCTGCCGCTGTTTGAAGCGATCGTGAAACATATTCCGGAGCCGCCGGGCGACCCCGCGGATGTGCTGCAAATTCAGGTGATGAATCTGGACTACAGCGAATTCCTCGGGCGCATCGCCATCGGCCGCGTGTTCAACGGCACGTTGAAACGCGGAGAAGAAGTCGGTGTCAGTAAGCTGAACGGAAAACTCGAGCCGACGAAAATCACCAAGTTGTTTACCTTTCGAGGACTCGAGCGCGACGAAGCCGAAGCCGTCCCCGCGGGCGATATTGTGGCCATTGCCGGCGTCGAAGGCATTCAAATCGGCGAGAGCATCACCTCGCTGGAAAATCCCGCGCCGCTCGAGCCGCTGCTGATAGACGAGCCGACGCTGGCCATGATTTTCACCGTGAACAGCGGCCCACTTTCCGGCAAGGATGGAAGTTATCTCACTTCGCGGGATTTGCGCGACCGGCTGCAAAAGGAGCTGCTCACTAACGTTTCGATTCGCGTGGAAGATACAGACACGCCGGAATCGTTTCGCGTGCTGGGACGCGGCGAACTGCAGCTCGCCATCTTGATCGAAACGATGCGGCGCGAAGGCTTCGAATTGATGGTCGGTAAGCCGGAAATCGTGACGCGCCTCGACGACGGAAAAAAACTCGAGCCCGTCGAGCGCCTGGTGGTCGATATTCCGGAGAATTTCATCGGCATCATTCTCGAAACTCTTGGCAGCCGCCGCGGCGAGATGACCAAGATGACCAATCACAACTCCGGCCGCGTGCGCATGGATTTCAAAATCCCCTCTCGCGGTTTGATCGGCTTGCGCAGCCAGTTGCTGACCGATACGCGCGGCACGGCGCTGATTCATTCGATTTTCGATGGGTGGACGGAATACGGTGGCGAGATGGCGCTGCGTCCAACAGGGGCGCTCGTAGCGGACCGCGCTGGAGTTTCCACGGCGTTTGCGCTGTGGAATTTGCAGGAACGCGGCGAATTATTCATCGGGCCGACGGTGGATGTCTACGAAGGCATGATCGTTGGCGAAAATTCACGCGAGCAGGACATGGACGTAAACGTTACCAAAGAAAAGAAGCTGACCAACATGCGCTCGTCGACCGCCGATGAAGCAATCCGGCTGATTCCGCACCGCGAGTTGAGCCTCGAACAAGCGATTGAATTCATCGCCGACGATGAGTACGTGGAAATTACGCCGAAGACGATTCGCTTGCGCAAAAAGGTCCTGCAAGCCAACAAGCGCCCCCGCCGCTGGCAGGAAATCCGCGCCAGCCAGGAAGCCGCCGGATAGCCAGTGTGCCAAACGCGAGAGGCGCGCCCAAAACTAAACGGCGCGCCCCCGGTCAAACTCTCCTGATGGAAATGGGTTAGCGGCCAGCGGCTTTCGCCATGGCCGGAACAACCCCAAGTTGCTCCCTCATGGCCAAACGGTCGAAGTAGCCGAAGGTCCTGGTGAAAAGGTTGTTCTTGATTTCGTGGACGTTGCAGCCGCGGATGATGATCTGCTTGTTTGTAGGCGCAATGCCCTTGAACTCGCCCTTGTGGGTGCCAGTCGTGCGATAGCGAACGACAATATGGTCGCCGCTCGAGAGGATTTGCTCGATTTCTACACGCATATCCGGAAAGGCATTGAAATATTCGTTGAAGGTTTGGCGAATCGCTTCCGAACCCTTGACGGGGGCAGGGAATGTATCACTTTCCCAGACATAGGAATTGTCCAGGAGTTTCAGGTGGGCGTCGAGATCACGCCGGTTCAGCGCTGCATATGCTTCTTCGATTAGTCGCCGATTGTCCTGTTCTGACATGGGCGGACTCCTTTCTGACTCGGAACTATCGGATGGTCCAACTAGCAGGAAACCAACCATGACGCTCGCAAGCAGATTACTCGGCGAGGAGGTAACGCTGGCCTCTGAGGAAGTACACGCCCCCCTGCGTCTCGAGATGTACTTGCGAGAGGTCAATGGTCATTTTTACAAGCAAAACGAATCTTGAGTCTGTGCCCACTGTCACCTTACATTGCCCATGATGAACTCTCGGCACGGATCTCTAATCTCACTGTATGGATTTTTCCAATAATTCGCCGAGATACTGCTTCCAGACGGAGGCTCGCGTGTGCGTGCCGTGGCCGCGCGTTTCGTCGCTGATAGGCAAGAGCACGAAGCGACCGTTCTTTACTTTTTTGATTTCCCGTTCTGCGATTCCTAGCTCCGGCGGATTGATGAAGTCGTCCGCGGAATTGATGTACATGACAGGCGCGGTGATTTTCTCGAGCAGTGGCGAAGGATCGTAGTTCCGCGACGCGTTCACGGCGCACAGAAGATCGTTGGCGTCGAGGCCCGGGAGGCGGTCCCGGAAATAGTCGTCGAGGTATTTGTCGGCGGCGTCCCGCGTGGGGAAAGTCTTCTGCATGTAAAGCGGAGCGCTCCCTGCAATCAACAGCAGGTCGAGCGCGGTGCGTAGCGCCTGCTGCGGTTCCACCGTGTAGTCACCGCCTTTCCATTCCGGATCATTTCGAATCGCGTCCATCACCATCTTGCGCCACACGCGGTTGCGCCCCGCGATCTGCACGGGCTGGCAGGCGAGCGGCATCAGCGCATCCATAAAATCCGGATACGTTTCTCCCCACACAAACGAATGCATGCAGCCCATCGAGGTGCCGAGGATGAGCCGCAGATGGTTCACGCCTAAGCCTTCGGTGAGCAATCGATAGTGACCGAGCACCATGTCGTCGTAGTCGTATTGCGGAAAATGCGCGCGCATCCCGTCGCTGGGTTTTGACGATTTCCCGTGGCCGATGCCGTCGGGAAGAATAATGTAATAGCGCGTCGCGTCGAGAAGCTGCCCGACGCCGAAAAGCTCGCCGGCAAAAATGGGCTGAAGGAATTGATGCCCTGTGCCGCCGGTGCCGTGGAGAATCAACACCGCATTCGTGACGCGCCCCTGCGCGTCGCGCGCAGGCTTGCCCAGCGTCGTGTAATGCAGCTTAACCTCTGCCAGAGATTCACCTGAACGAAACTTGAAATTTTTCGCGACAAAATCGCCCTCAACTGTGGCGGGCGTCGCTTGCTGGGCGACGCAAGGAACTGTGTACATAAGGAAAACGGCAACCGTTATCGCAAATCCCAAGAATGGCCCGAAGTATCTCCGCATTTGCCACCTCGAACCGGAAATCTATCACACTGAACACGCAGTCCGTTCGTGCTCGGCCCTTGTGCCTGCGCGCCAGTCTGAATAGACTGCCACGCACCGGGAAAACTCCCGCCCACGAGGTGGTCCGATGCGTAGAAATTTGTTGGCCGCACTTTGCGTCCTGCTGCTTCCTTCGCTTTGCTTTTCGCAGGCCGCATCCAAGCTTGCTCCCGAAGCCCGCGCGTTTGTGAAGGAAGACGCGCCGTTGCTCGCGCTTACCCACGTGCGCGTGATCGACGGAACCGGCGCAGCGCCTCGCGTGGACCAAGTCATCGTCATCTCAGACGGCAAGATCGCGGCGATAGGTGACGCCGCGAGCACGAAAATCCCTGATGGCGCCAAAATTCTTGACCTGACAGGACACACGGCCATCCCCGGCCTCGTCGGCATGCACGACCACATGTACTACCCCGCCCCGGGTGGCGCCCCGCCGCTCTATCCCGAACACGCCGCCAGTTTTCCTCGGCTCTACCTGGCGGGTGGTGTGACCACCATTCGCACCACAGGAAACGTCGACCCTTATGCAGACCTCGAACTCAAGCGCGCCATCGATGACGGCAAAATGGCCGGCCCGAAAATCCACGTGACCGCTCCGTATCTCGAAGGGCAAGGCGCGTTCGCCCTCCAGATGCATCAGTTGAAAGACGCGGAAGACGCTCGCCGCATGGTGGAATTCTGGATCACGCAAGGCGCAACTTCCTTCAAAGCCTACATGAACATCACGCCGGAGGAACTCGGCGCAGCCGTGAAGGCGGCTCACTCGCACGGCATCAAAGTCACCGGACACCTTTGCTCCATCGGCTTCCGCGAAGCGGCCTCGCTTGGCATCGACGATCTCGAGCATGGACTCGTGGTCGATACCGAATTTCTCCCCGACAAAAAGCCTGGCGGCTGCCCAAACCCTGCGGCGGCTGACAAAGCTCTTCTTCCGTTGGATGTAACCAATGGCCCTATCCACGACATGATTCGTGACCTCGTGGCTCATCATGTTGCCGTCACTTCCACATTGCCCGTGTTTGAGACCTTAGTGCCGAACCGCGCTCCACTGGATCCCCGCATACTTGACGCCATGCTTCCGGACGCGCGCATCTCGTATTTAAGAAGACGCGCCCAAGTCTCCGATGGCGCAGCAAAGTCGGATTGGCCCGCGCTCTTCAAGATGGAAATGGAATTCGAGCGCGAATTCGTCAAACAAGGCGGAATGTTGCTGGCCGGTCTGGACCCCACCGGCTACGGTGGAGTAATCGCCGGATTTGGCGACCAGCGCGAAGTGGAATTGCTTGTCGAGGCGGGCTTCACTCCTATGGAAGCGATTCACATCGCCACTTCCAATGGCGCGGAATTTCTCGGCGAGATGGACAAAATCGGCACGCTCGCCGCGGGCAAGCTCGCCGACCTCGTAGTGATCGACGGCGATCCCTCCGGGAATATTAAGGACATCGAAAAGGTAGAAATGGTGTTCAAGGATGGTGTGGGCTACGACTCGGCGAAGCTCATTGAATCCGTCCGCGGCTTTGTGGGCTTGCGCTGAGACCGTTCGGATCTGACGCCAGCCGGTCGGCCTCTGAATCAGTAGGCCCCGCAGCGGGAATGCGGTAGAGTCAGGGCCTCAGAAGCATCGGCCTCCCCAAGCGCTGCATCCAACCGCCTTGCGCAGGGGCAACTCGGCCGTCCCTGCCGTGTTTCGAATAAGGAGATGGATGGAAACGTGAGTCACGCATACAAAGCAAGCGCTGAAGGCACGCATCCCACCATTGCGGCGACCGCCACCGCGCTCCCACCGCACCTCATCACCCGCGACGACGTGAAGTACTACATGGGCCGCGTCTTCGACATCCCCGAGCGCCGGCTCGAAGCCATGATGGCGATCGTCGACAACGCGCAGGTCCACAAGCGCCACGCGATTTTCCCCATCGATTACACCATCGAGCCACGCGCGCTTTCCAAAACGAACAACGAATACATCGAGCACGCCGTCAAGCTGGGACGCGAGGCCGCCGAGAGGTGCCTGGAACGCGCTGGGCTGAAGCCGGAAGACATCGATCTCATCATCACCGTGTCCTGCACGGGCTTCATGATTCCCTCGCTCGACGCGCACCTCATCCAATTGATGGGCTTTCGTTCGAACATACGCCGTATGCCGTTCACCGAACTGGGCTGCGCGGCGGGCGCGATGGCCATCGGGCGTGCCGCGGATTACCTGAAAGCGCATCCGGGTGGAAATGTCTTGATCATCTCGGTTGAGCTGCCCTCCCTCACCTTTCAGCGCAAAGACATTTCCCAAGCCAACCTGATTTCCTCGATCTTGTTTGGCGATGGCGCCGCAGCCGTGATTGTGAGTGGAAGAGAAGTTCGCGGGCCGAAGATTCTGGCTACGGAAACATATACCTTTCCCGATTCGCTCTATGCCATGGGATTCGATTTGCGCGATTCTGGATTTCACATCCTGCTGGCGAAGGATGTTCCGGAAATGATCGGCGGACAAATCCGCGGACTCGTGGAAGGATTTCTCGAGCGCAACGGGCGGAAACGGGAGGAGATCAAGGGTTGGATTCTGCATCCGGGAGGCGCGCGACTGCTCGGAAACGTCGAAACAGAACTGAACTTGTGCAGGTGCGACACGCAGCCGTCTTGGGACATTCTCGGAAACGTCGGCAATCTCTCAAGCGCCACGATTTTGTTCATTCTTCAGGAATGGCTCGAAAAGCGCCCGCTACAACATGACGAGTACGCCCTCGCCGCCGCCTTCGGTCCCGGCTTCAGCGCCGAATTCCTGCTACTGCAATGGGCCTGATCGACTATCTCTTTTTTGGTCTGCTTGCCGCCGTTGGCCTGCTGCGGCTCATCGAATTGCGCATCTCGCGGCGGAATCAGCAACGCATGCTCGCAGGAGGCGCTGTGCCCGTGCGCGAGCCTCAATTCAAGCTGATCGTCGCAGTTCACACCGGAGTTCTAATCGGGGCCGCGCTGGAAGTGATCCTGCTCAAGCGCCCCTTCTTTCCTGTCTTTGGAGCAGTGATGTTCGTGTTATTCATCGTCTCGAATCTGATCCGGCTCTGGGTCGTTCGAACCCTCGGCTCCCTGTGGAGCGTGCAAGTGATGGATTCGACGCGGCTCGGCATCGTGACTACCGGGCCGTTTCGTTTCGTGCGCCACCCGAATTACACGGGAGTCGTGCTCGAAGTGATCTCTCTGCCGCTCATTCACACTGCATGGATCACCGCCCTCCTGGCTGTGCTGGGATATTCGATTGCCCTGACCATGCGCATTCGTGCCGAAGAGGCAGTCTTGATGGCGAATCCCGACTATCGCGCGGCGATGGCGAATAAACCGCGGTTTTTGCCCGGCCTCTTTTGAAGAGAACTGTTCGAATGCGCCGCCGAATTCTCGCTCTACTTTGTTTCTTATTGTCGCCTGGCGTTTCGGCGCAAGCGCCCGCCGCCAGCCAGCCGGAAACTCCCGCATTTACAATCGTGCCGGAACTCGCTTCCGGTTTCCGTCTGCTCTACATCCAGAAATTTCTCGAGGCCCGCGAAAAGTTCACAGCTTGGGCAACGCAGCATCCCGGCGAGCCGCTGGGCCAAGTGGCTGTTGCTGCGAGCTATCTGTTCGAGGAGTTTTACCGCCAGGGGGTGCTCACCAGCGACTTTTTCCTGAACGAAAAGAGGTTCCTCAATGGCATTGATGGCAAGCCCGATCCGGGCCGAATCAAGGGGTTTGATGACGCTATTCAAAACGCGCGAGCCCTCGCGGCAAAGCGTCTGGAAAAGACTGCCGCCGATTCCGAGGCGCTCTACTCGCTTACCCTTTGCGCGGGAATGGAATCCGATGCCGACATGATTCTCAAGAAAAGAAATCTCGATGCATTGAAGCGCTTGAAGGAAGCGAACGTCCACGCCAAAGCGTTGCTGGCCCAGCGCCCGGACGCCTTGGATGCTTTCGTGGCCCTCGGTTCCGCCAACTACATCGTCGGAAGCTTAAATGTGGGGTTCCGCGCCATGCTCTGGTTCGGGGGCATTCACGGCGACAAAAAGCTGGGAATGGAACAGGTCAGCAAAACCGTGGAAGGCGGACGCTATTTGAAACCCTTTGCGAAGATCATGCTCGCACTGGCCGCCCGCCGCGAAAAGCAGAATCCCCTCGCGATAAAGCTTCTCCGAGAGTTGAACGACGAGTTTCCGGAAAGCCCCCTTTACCCAGCCGAACTTGCCAAAGCGCTGGGGCGGCCCATTCCCGCGCAAATGCGCCCCTGATGTCTTGCCGGCCCTGACAGAAGTTCCATCCGTGCGGTGCTGAAAAAGTCAGCGTGTGTTTTCACTCCTTGTGACGCTTGTCATAAGCGAATTCCCGCACCAGCGCTTCGCATGCTTCTGTGTCGAAAGTCAATAAGTCTAATGAATTCAATAAAATGCGGCCCAGTGAAAGTTGGTTTCAGATTTGCACTTCTCCTCTGCTGCGCACCACGTTGGGGTGTTTCAGGTTCGCAGGTTCAGGCAGAGAGTGAGGCGGCTATGCAACTCCGGGAAGCATATCTGCAGCGAGTGGTAGCGGAAGTCGAAGACCTGGCGGCGCACGTCGCCGTGCTCAAAACGCGCATTGCCAAGCAAAAGGTCAGCGTGAAGCTCCAGTACAACTGGGAGCTGGATTATGTGCGCAACCGCTTCGCGGAATTCAAGCAGCGCGTCCAGGAGTTGGAAGAGGCCGGCGACGAGCAACTTGAGGATGCACAAAAGGCCTCGGAACTCGCCTGGAAGGACCTGCAGCACGCTGTCGATACGCTTTTGACTGCCATGCCGTAGGAGGTGGCCAGCCCTCCGGCATTGCGTTGCCTGCCACGCGGCAGGCAAGGAGGGTGAGATGAAGAAAACAGGAAAGAGCGGCTTGGGGCACTTGAAGAAGATGGAGAAGAAGAGCCGTCAGATGTTAATGGGGCGAGTCGCGCTGGCGACTGCTGTGGATACCCGAAAAGTGGAGTGCCGAGCTCGGCGGCGTTGCGCTTAGCGCACTGTTGATAATAATGACAGCCGCCATAGCGAGCGGGAGGGAGCTAGCTCTCCCTCCCGCGTTTGTTTTGCGCGAGCTGTTTCGCGTCAGAGTCAGCGCACGAGCAAAAGGCACGCCTGATTCGTTCGAATGAATTAGAATCGCTCATCCAATGGGTGCGCTTCCCCGAGTCACCCAAGCAAGGCGGTGGATCGTGTTCCAAGCAGGCTTACTGAAAGGCCAGGCCATCTTTTTGACCGGCGGCGGGACGGGACTGGGCCGGTCGATGGCGCTGCGCTTCGCGGAACTGGGCGCGCGCATGTTTCTCGTCGGGCGCCGTGAAGCTCCGCTGCGCGAAACGTGCGATGAGATTCTGCGGCTCGGCGGCGCTGCCGCGTACACCAGTTGTGATATTCGCGATTACGCCGCGGTGGAAGCCGCAGCAGCAAAAGCCGAACAGCAGTTCGGCGAAATCGATACGCTAGTCAACAATGCAGCCGGAAACTTCATGGCGCGGACGGAGAAGCTCTCGCCCAACGCTTTCAATGCTGTCGTCAGCATCGTGCTGAACGGGAGTTTTCATTGCACGCAAGTTTTCGGCAAGCGCTGGATTGCGCAACGGTCTGCCGGAAACGTCCTGAGCATTGTGACCACGTATGCGGCCGCCAATTGCGGATCGGGATTCGTGGTGCCGTCGGCGTGCGCGAAAGCCGGAGTACTGGCGATGACCACTTCGCTCGCGGTGGAGTGGGCCAGGTATCACATCCGGCTAAACGCTATCGCGCCGGGCCCTTTCCCAACGGAAGGCGCGTGGTCGCGGTTGATCCCGTCGAAACAGTTCGAAGAGCATGCCAAAGACAAACATCCCATGAAGCGCTTTGGCCGCCACGAAGAACTGACCAATCTCGCCGCGTTTTTGATCAGCGATCTGGCGGAATACATCAACGGCGAATGCGTGGTGATTGACGGCGGGCAGTGGCTGCGCGGCGCGGGGGAATTCAACGACCTGATGATTCTTCCTGACTCCGTCTGGGAAGAGATGGAAGCCGCCCGGCAGAGAAAATCCTGAAAGATCTTATTGCGGCAGCGCGCCTTTTCGCAGCTCCACGCGCAGCTTGGCTTCGCCAATTATCTTTCCGTTTGCTTCCGCGCGAACACTGACTTCCTGCGCCGCCGATTTGTTCTGTGCGTTTTCCGGGAGCGGCGGCAGAAGCACTTCGACGCGTGTAGCAGCCGTCTGCTGTGCGCCCACACTGAATCTTCCCGTGCCGCTTTGCACGGACCAACCCGCAGGCATGATGGCGGAAACGGTGATTTCCTGAGTTTTTGCGGTGCGATTGCGAATCCACACGGGAATCACGAGTGTTCCGTGAGCTTCCAGTGCGATTTCCGGCGGCTCGGGATGTGGCAAGTGCGTGAGACCATGGGCGCGGCGAAAGTCCGCGTAGAAACTCCACGGCCCAGCCAATTCCACGGATAGATCAGGTTTTGCAGGCTCCGCAGAAATTTCCGGCCGCGCAAGGGCAATCGCCCCAGGCGGAATTCCTTCAAAAATATCGCCTGTGACCGTGCCGCCAATCAGCGACTTGCCTAGAACGAAGTGTTGATCCGCTCCCCGGCCATCTGCCGAAGTGGCCATCTTCTCGATTTGCGCCTCGTCCATCTGCGCAATCTTGTCTAAATAGGATTTCGCCTGGGTCTGGTGCGCTCGGAAAGATTCCAGAGCCATTCGCCAATACGGCTTCTTGGTGCTTTTCGAGATGTCTTTGACGGAATAAGCAGGACCTTTGCCGAGAAAAATGTCTTCACGGTCGGCGTCCAGAAAGTAGTAAATCTTCTTTGGTTGCCAGGGACGGAGATTTTCGAGCAAAGGTTCGAGGCGTTTCACCGGCCCGGAAATCTGCTCCGGAAACGCGGTGGGGTCACCGGCCATATCAAAAGCTTCCGTCGCGATTACGCCGGAAGCCTGATGGTCTCCGTGATCTTCGCCGATGAACGTGCCAGGAAGAAATGTGATGATCACTTCCGGGCGCGTGAGGCGAACCAGCCGAATGAGTTGCGCGAGGCACTCGGCATGGTCCCAGTTGGCAAGAGATTGCAGAACGTTTTGCGAAGCGGTGTCTTTGCCAAGGAGAAACCAAACGTTGCTGATGCCTAGAGTGGTGAGCGCGTTCCGCGCTTCGATTTCGCGCACCGCTCCGAGAGCGCAGCTTGTTCGGAGCCGGCTTCGTTGGCTCCGCTGCCGCCGCGCGTACCGAAAATCACCGCGACGCGTTTGTGTTCATCGAGCGCGCGGGCCAGATACGGCGTGACCGCGGCTTCGTCGTCGGGATGCGCCACCACAACGAGAATGTCAGCTTTGTAGCGCTCATCCGGCTGCAGCAGAGCCTTAGGCTCCTGCCCTCGCGTAGCGAAAGAAAGCAAGAACAATACGCCAATTAGCTTTTTCATAGGTTCTTCATGGTATCGCAGATGCAGGATTCTTTTCGTGCGTTGACGTTTGCGTCACGCCGTCGTAGCATCCGCAACATTCTTCCATCGATCGCAAAGGAACACTATGACGAATGGAACTTCGCGACGGGAATTTCTCGGAACGCTTGCAGCCTTCTCACTCTTTCCTCTGGAGCAGGAAAAGCCGGAACTTGTTCTTTATAACGGCAACGTTTGGACCGTGAATGAAAAGGAGCCGCGCGCCCAAGCGGTGGCCATCGCACGGGGGCGGTTTCTTGCCGTAGGCAGCGATGCGGATGTGCTGAACCTTGCCGGCGCTGGCGTGCGCAAAATTGATCTGGGCGGAAAGACGGTCACGCCCGGTTTCATCGACGCACATTCGCATCCGGCCGAAGCCGGACTGATGCACCTGCGGATGGTGGATTGCGATTTGCGTTCGATTTCCGCAATTCAGGCGGCGTTGCGCGAACGCGCTGCGAAAACGCCAGCGGGCGAATGGGTTCTGGGCTTCAAATACGACGATACGAAGACGCAGGAAGGGCGACCGCTGAGTGTCGCCGATCTGGACGCGGCGGTGCCCGATCATCCGGTGCACATCGAGCATCGCGGCGGCCACACCGTCTATGTGAATTCTCTTGGGTTCAAGAAAGCGGGAATTGACGAGAAAACTCCGGATCCGCCGGGCGGAAAGATTGATCACGATCCAGCCACCGGGAAACTGACCGGCCGTGTCGCGGAAAGCGCGCAGGAGTTCTTCGAGAAAGCCATCCCGCACAATTTCACGCGCGACGATCATCGCGAAGGGGTGAAGCTCATCTCCAGGATGATGGCGAAGACGGGAATTACTTCGGCGACGGAAGCGCAGGGTTCACCCACTGATTTGCGCGCGTATCAGGATGCTCACGAAGCCGGGGAGCTTCTATATCGTGCGTATTGCTTTATCAATTTTCACTACCTGGACGAAATGCTGGCCGCGGGCATTCGCACTGGACTTGGCGATGAGTGGGTGCGCGTGGGTGCAGTCAAACTGGTGTGCGACGGGTCGATCTCGGAGCGCACTGCGCGACTTTCTACGCCATACGAGGGGCGGCCAAATGACTGCGGCATTCTGGTGATGACGGAGGAAGAACTTTACACGCACGGCCGGAAGGCACATCTGGCCGGTTGGCAGATTGGAACGCATGCCAATGGCGACGTGGCCATCGACACCACGCTGCGCGTGTACGAGCGATTGCAAAAAGAAAGCCCGCGGCGCGATCCGCGCTTCCGCCTGGAGCACTGCACGTTGGTGAACGATGATTTGATCGCGCGCATGAAAGCGCTCGGGGCGATTCCCACGCCGTTCCCACCTACGTCTACTATCACGGCGAAAAAATGCGCTACTACGGGCAGGAACGCCTCAATCACATGTTTGCGCTGCGCAGTTTTCTCGATGCTGGCATTCGCGCAACGCAGGCTTCCGACTATCCGCCGGGAGAGTTCATTCCCATGATGGCGCTGCAATCGGAGGTCACGCGCACGGACACGAAAGGCAACGTTTGGGGACCGAAGCAAAAAATCACGGTGGAAGAAGCGATTCACGTGGGCACGCTGAACGGCGCATACGCGTCCTACGAAGAGAATCTGAAAGGCTCGATCGAAGTGGGCAAGGTGGCGGACCTCGTGGTTGTTGGAAGAGACCCGTTGAAGGAGAATCCTTCCACGCTGGTTAGCATTCCAGTGGAGCGGACCATGGCGGGGGGACGGTGGACGTTTGAGTCCTAGTACGTGTTCTGATAAGCCTCGTGGAATGATTGGATTAAGCTTGTCGGGCGATTGCGAGGCAGAGCTGTGGTCTAGATGCTGGCGCCATGTAGTCATCAGAACAAAGTACTTTGCAACGCGAAGTATGGACACGCTCGATAAATCGCCCTTCCCTTTGAAGCTAAATCGCCAGCTGCGGAAGGATTTGAGCAGGCTCAACCGTCGCAGCACTTGCCTTGACCTCAGGAAATCGCGCCGATAAGCTTGATACTTACCCTTCCAGGTGAAAGCAACCATGGAGCAGATTCATATCACGTTGCCGGACGGCAGCGTTAAAGATGTCCCCAAGGGCACCACTCCCGCCGAGATTGCCCGGAGCATTTCGCCGCGGCTTGCGGACGCTGCGCTAGTAGCGCGCGTGGCTGCCCCAAATGACGGTGAAG
>Ga0187780_10002231_pt1 | contig 14575 bp, 12 predicted proteins | sample 1015_Q2_SP10_20__FD_132429 | JGI IMG/M metagenome (GOLD analysis project Ga0187780, IMG submission 132429) | Tropical peat soil microbial communities from peatlands in Department of Meta, Colombia - 1015_Q2_SP10_20_MG | ecosystem: Environmental > Terrestrial > Soil > Wetlands > Peat | place... | reverse complement strand
GTCGGCGTCAAGACCGACGTCAGCAAGTCTGCGGAGGAGAAGACTGACACCAAGGATAAGACTCAAGAGGAAAAGGTCCCGACGCCCACTTCCGAACTGGCAAAGGGAACCGTGAACCTATCTTCAAACCCTTCGGGAGCCGATGTGACGGTAGATGATCAATTCGTTGGAAACTCCCCAGCCAGCCTGAAGCTAGCGCCTGGCAGGCATACCGTCACCGTCAAATTGTCAGGATTCAAGATCTGGTCGAGGGAAATTGGTGTTCAGAGCGGGTCCGAAGTACAACTCACGGCAAACCTCGAGAAATCGGACTAGGGGTGGCGAGTTGAACGTAGCCTCTTGTAAACCACCGTTAGGAGCATGAAGAGTGCCGCAACGGTCCCAACCGCGCCAATCGTCCGGTCGGGCGTTCGGGTAAAGTGCACGCGGATGACCGATGCGCCGGTAGAAACGGGCACGACCACCTGGTTGGAATCCTCGACGGCTGCTGGACCGATTTTGCCTTCTTTAGATATTTCAACGCGCCACGCAGGGTAGTTCAGTAAACGAAACGCGACCCGCGCCGGACCGGAGGCGTCCACCAACACGATTTTTTCCTCGGCGGTCCAACGCCTGACTTCGATCTTCGCCCTCGGCGCGCTGCCGCCGGACTCCTCCGCCGGCAGAACTTCGAACCGCGGCGTCTTTTTTGGCAGATTGTAATGATCGTCAGCGGCCGGATCATATTCGTCGGTACCTTCGAATCCTTGTCCGCTCGCGATGGCTTCTTTAAGCGAAGGAATGTCGTCGGAGTCCCACCACGCTTTTTGCACCAGAAAAGTCGCCGTGCCCGCGCTTGCCAGCAGTACCGAGATTCCCCAAATCCAGCTGGCGCGCCGCCGCCCTATCGCCGCCGCGCCGAAAAACGCATACGGCACGGCAAGAATACCCATCCAACGCCACGGAAATTGCACGAAGCGCAGCTTGGGCAGATGTTCCCAGAAGATTGTCGCCGGACGGAGCATCAAGATGGCGGCCGCTGCGCCTAGTAGGAGCAGTACCTGCCAGAGTTGCTTCGTTTCCTGCTCGGCAGTTCCTTCCTTCGCTCTTTTCCTTGCCACCACTGCCCCAATTCCCGCCATCACGATCAGCAGAATCGCCACGCTCGAAGCAATCCAATTGAATGCGTTGTGCTCGGGATCATCGATGGCGGTATAGAGAAAATTTTGCGATGGCTGCAATCCCGATGAGAGCGCCTGCGCGATGTTCACCCAGCGCTGTTCGTAAGCCGCAGGCACGAGATAAAAACTCGCCAGTCCAAATCCCAGCGCCAGCCCTGCGGCGCCCCACCACAACGGTCGCAGCGATTTTTCTGCAAGTGCCGCCCAGGCAAAAACAAGCGCCATACTGTAGCTGGCCATCACTCCGGTAGGCGCGTTGGAGAGCCAAGTTGTCGCAAAGAGTGTAGCGAAGACCGCCAACACAAGGGGCCGGGATCGCCAGCGATTATCAACCAACCCAGATAATTGCAGAGCCGCAAGAAGCAGCGCCGGCAAAAATGCCCACGCCAGCAGTTCGGCAAAATCGCTGCGCATGTAAACAATCAGCAGGGCATAGGGGTTCGCCACATAACAAGCCGAAGAAAAAATCGCCGCCCCAGCTGAAAAAAATCGCCGCACCAGCGCGAACATGGAAATTCCAGCACCAGTTTGCACCAGCACAATGAAAACACCCGGCACCGCATTCCCTGGTAGCACCAGACTCAGCGCCGCGCCGAGCATCCAGGAAAGTGGCGGATAAAAAATAAAACGCGGCTCGCCGAAACCGTAGTTGGCCCACTCGCACCAGCGCGGAAAGAAAATGCCCTGCTTCCATTGCTCCGCCACATCGAGCCAGGACGAGGCGTGAAAGGCAATATCGTGTCCTGAGGCGTTGCCCCGCCAGAAAAACGGAGAAATAACAAAAAAGGCAGTCCCTAACGAAACAGCAGCCGCCAGCAGCCAGCCTCGCATATTGTTAAAAACAGACGTTTTGTCGGCCTGTTCCCGGAGAGTTGTCATGGAGTGTTCATCGGGTCGTAATCGGCCAGGAACTCCTGCCCGCGTGCCTCATTCCCATCCGTGCGCCCATCCGCCAGTTGAGCGATAATACACGCGCCCATGAGCACTTCCAACACGGCCCTCGATCCCATCATCGAAGCGCGCAAGCTGGAGAAATTCTATCCCCAGCCGGACGGCAGCCGCGTCCAGGTCATTGCGGCAACCGATCTCGCCATCTACCCGGGGCAAATTATTGCGCTGCTGGGAGCGTCCGGGTGCGGCAAATCCACTTTGCTGCGCATGCTCACGGGACTTTCTCCCGCCAGCGGCGGCGCCGTCTATTGGCACGGTCAGCCGGTTCGCGGCGAATCTCCCAACGTTTCTATCGTCTTTCAAAGCTTTGCGCTGTTTCCCTGGCTCACCGTCATCGAAAACGTGGAAGCTCCTCTGGAAGCGCGCGGGATGCTGCCCATCGATCGCCACAAGCGCGCGTTGCGCATTCTCGACGCGGTCGGTCTTGACGGTTTCGAGAGCGCTTATCCCAAAGAACTTTCCGGTGGCATGAAACAGCGCGTGGGCGTGGCACGCGCGCTGGTGGTGGAGCCGGAAGTGTTGTTCATGGACGAGCCGTTCTCCGCCCTCGACGTTCTCACGGCGGAAACGCTGCGCGGCGAACTTCTCGAGCTGTGGCTCGAGCACAAAATCCCAACGCGGGCCATTTTCATTGTCACTCACAACATAGAAGAAGCGGTGGTGCTTGCCGACCGCATCATTGTGTTGGGACGCCATCCCGCGCACATTCACGCAGATTTCACCGTGGACATTCCTCATCCCCGCGACCGCAAAAGCGCCCGCTTTGTCGAACTCGTCGACTCCATTTATCGCGTGCTCACCAAGCCGGATCACGAACACGAAGCTGCGCCTCCGCGCACCTACGTCCCCGGCGCTCCCGCCAAACCAAAGGCCGTGATGCTGCCGCACACGCGCCCGGGTGGCCTGGCCGGCCTGCTGGAAATTCTTGCCGACCGGGGCGGGCGAGCGGACTTGCCCCGTCTTTCGGAGGAGCTGAGCCTTGATATCGAAGCGCTCCTCCCCAGCGTGGAAACGGCAGCCATGCTTGGGTTTCTTCGCGTCGAAGAAGGAGACACGCTTATCACGCCGGAAGGCCAGGCTTTCGCGCAAGCCGACATTCAAGCCCGCAAAGCCATCTTCCGCAAAGCCGCGATTGCCAACGTGCCCTTGCTCCGCCAGATGGAGCAAGCCCTCAAAGCCAAATCCAACCGTACGTTGAGCGAAGAATTTTTCCGCGACTTGCTCGACGAGCAATTCAGCGAGGAGGAATCCCGCCGTCAGCTCGACACCGCAATCCAGTGGGGGCGTTATGCCGAAATCTTTGATTACGATTCGGAATCCGGCAAGCTGACGCTCACGGAGGCTTGAACCTTCCGTGCCCGCCGCTGCGCCCGCTGTCTCCACTGTCCAGGCCACGCCACTCCCGCCGGCTCTGAAGCGGCCTGCGGGCTCGCGCTGGAGTTGGGCATTCCTCATTGATCTGGCTGTTTTTCTGTTTGTCTTTGCCGCGATTTATGGAACGTATTCCATCGGCCGCACCTGGCTAGGCCCCGCACATCCACAAGTGCAAATCTCGCAGCACCCGCGCGATTTGCCGCTGTATTCCTTTTACTCTTTGGTCCGCCTCAGTATTGCCTACGCGATCAGCCTGGTCTTTGCGTTGAGCTACGGCTATCTTGCCGCCAGCTCCCGCCGCGCCGAGATTATTCTGATTCCGCTGCTGGACATCTTGCAGTCCATCCCCGTGCTAAGCTTTCTCCCCGGCGTGATGCTGGCCATGGTGGCGCTGTTTCCTCATAGCGAGCTCGGAATCGAACTCGGCTCCATTTTGCTGATCTTCACGGGCCAGGTGTGGAACATGGCTTTCAGTTTCTATTCTTCTCTGAAAACCGTTCCGCGCGATCTCCGCGAAGCCGCCATCATTTACCGGTTCAGTCGCTGGCAACGCTTCGCCGAACTGGATCTTCCCTTCTCTACGATTGGTCTGGTATGGAACTCCATGATGTCGGTTGCCGGCGGCTGGTTTTTCTTGATGGCTTGCGAAATGTTCGTGCTCGGGAGCCGCGACTTCCGTCTGCCGGGACTGGGTTCATTCCTTCAGGTGGCAGCGAGCGACGGCAACACTCGCGCGATTCTTTGGGGTATTGCCGCGATGGTGGGTGTCATCGTTTTGCTAGACCAGTTGGTTTGGCGCCCGGTCATTCTGTGGGCCGACAAATTCAAGTTCGAACAAGTGGAAAGCTCTGCCGCCGCACAAACCACGCTGCTCCATCTGATTGGCCGCGCTTCGTTCGTTGTTCGTTTGTACCGGCGCATTTTTCGCCCTTTCTTCAACTGGCTCACTTTGCTTTTTACATTGAGCGCGCGCCGCGCTGCGGAGACTTTCTCGGCACCCAAGCAGCATAATCTCCGGCGCTGGCTCGGATATGGATTGTCTGCTGGACTTCTAGTCGGCATGGGCATTGCCGTCTTTCACGCTGCGCGAGAAATCTCCGATCTGCACCGGAGAGATTACGTGGAGCTTGTTCGAAGCGCCGCGCTCACTTTTCTTCGCGTCAATGCTGCTCTTCTCATCGGTGCGCTCTGGGCCGTGCCCACGGGAGTAGCCATCGGCTTTAGCCCCCGCCTGGCAAAGATCGCCCAGCCGCTGGCGCAGATCGCCGCTTCGGTCCCGGCCACTGCGCTTTTTCCCGTGATTTTGCTTTTCCTGATCCGCCTGCGGGGCGGACTAGAAATCGCCGCCATGCTCGTGATGCTTCTTGGCACCCAGTGGTACATTTTGTTCAACGTCATTGCAGGGGCCATGGCCATTCCCACGGACCTCAAGGAAGCTGCCAGCATTTTTCGTTTCAGCTCGTGGGACCGCTGGCGGCATCTCATCCTTCCGGGAATTTTCCCTTATCTTGTGACTGGGCTTGTCACCGCCTCTGGCAACGCCTGGAACGCCAGCATCATCGCAGAGTATTTTCACTTTCAAGGGCGCACGGTATCGACCGCCGGGCTTGGCAGCACCATCAGCAGCGCCAGCGACGCAGGCCGCTACGATGTGCTGCTGGCCTCCACTCTGGTCATGGCCACTGTCGTAGTGCTGATCAATCGCCTGGTATGGCGGCGTTTGTACCGGCTGGCTTCCTCGCGCTTTAAGCTCGAGGCGTAGTAGACTCATATGCGGGTCCAGTTCGCGGCTCTTTCCAAACTAATATGACTGATACCAATTTAGGCTCCGGCATTTTCGCCTGGAGCGACGAAGAGTTTCTGCGCGCATTTGAAGATTTGTCTTTTCCGGCGGAGCTTTTTCACCATCGCGAGCACGTGCGCGTGGCGTGGCTTTACCTGAAGACCACCGATGCGACGCGGGCCGCCGAGCGCATGACCGCGGCGATTATTCGCTTCGCCAATCATCATAGCGCCACGCAAAAGTATCACCACACGCTTACGCTGGCCTGGGTGCGCTTGGTTGCAGCTGCATTGGTGGAGACTCCCGAAGGTTACAACTTCGAGCAGTTCCTTGGCGCCCACCCAGAACTCCGCGACAAAAATCTTCTCGCCAGTTATTACTCGAGTGACCTGCTGCAATCTGCAGCAGCTTGCGAAGGCTGGGTCGAGCCGGACTTGCAGCCGCTTCCCACGCTACGGGTTTATCGCTGCTGCTGACTTCTTTTCGTCTTTCTTTGGCTTGGCGGGTTTTGGCTCTTCCGGTTTCTCACCCCAAATGTATTGCGCGAACCACTTTTCATTTTCTTCCATCACCGCGCGTTGCTGTTTCGGTTTGTTGATGCCGTGTCCGAATCCTTTGTAAACCACCATTTTTACCGGAATGCCGCGATCTTCGAGAGCTTGCCGCAACTCGTAGGCATTGGGAATCGGCACGCGCCGGTCGTTTTCGCCATGCTGAATCAGCGTAGGCGTACGCGCCTTCGCGAGATTGCTGATCGGCGAAGTCTTCCAATAGATCTCCGGATCGTCCCAGGGCGTCGCATGCAGATACTGCCGCGTGAACGGTGTGATGTCCGTATTGACGTAATAGGTGGACCAGTCGGAAATGCCCGCGCCGACTGAAACGGCCTTAAAGCGGTCGCTAAATGTCGTGATGTACGCGGAAATGTACCCGCCTTGGCTCCAGCCCATCGCGCCAACGCGGTCTTTGTCGACAAAACCCTTCGCGATCAGCGAATCCACTCCGGAAATCACGTCGCCATAATCGCCGATGCCGAGATTGCGCACGTTCAGGGAACGGAACTTTTCGCCGTAACCCGCCGAGCCGCGGTAATTCGGCCGCAAGATGACTGCGCCTTTCGCCACAAAGCGTTCGATAGGATAGTAGCGGTCAGGGTAGACGAACGGCACATCCACTCCCGTCGGCCCGCCGTGAATCACAACCAACAGCGGATATTTTTTCTTCGCATCGAAATCGGGAGGCGTAATGAGAATTCCTTCAATCGTGGTTCCATCGCCTGACTTCCAAGAAACCAATTCACGGTGCGCCAGCTTGAATCCTTTCGCTTGATCGCCCATCGCAGTCAGTTTTTTGCCTTGCCAAGGGGTCACGCTCGAAGTGTAGATCTCTGCAAATTCGTTTGGCATCGCTCCACGGTAAGCTACGGTTTTGTAATCCCGCGAAAAGGAGAACGACACACTCTGAAGAGTCTCTGGTGAGCTTAATTTTTCGATGGCCCCCGTAGCCGGATTCAGCCGGAACAGATGCGCGGCCGTTTTCTGTTCAGCAGCAAAATAAATTCCGTCGGGTCCCCACGCAATCAGTCCGGGATCTTCGTCAAACGACTCGGTGAGAATCTGCGGTGATCCTCCATCCGCGTTGATGACTGCGATCTTTCCGTTTGTGTAGTAGTAGTAGGGGGACCCCGCCGCAGTGTCGAAGGCAATTCTCTTGCCATCAGGTGACCACTTTGGATTGCGGTCCGGTCCCGGCGTGCTCACAATTTTTTTCACTGCTTTATCGCCGACCGACACAACATAAATGTCCGCCGTATCTGACGAGATAAGATCCGGATCCTTTTGCGCGCTAAAGGCGATCCTAGCTCCGTCGGGAGACCACGAAAAATCTTCCACGCTGAATTTATCGCCTTCGGTAAGCCGCTTCGGTTCCGCTGGCGCCGCTGCGCCACTCGAAAATTCGACGGTCCACAAGTGCGTCATCTGGTAATCGCTGTGCACGACAGAATATTCGCCGTATTTTTCCTTCCGGTCTTTCATTGACTTGGTTTCCAGATCGGTCATGGAAAAGGCGATACGCTTTGAATCTGGCGCCCATTCGAAACCGTTCACGTCGTTGTCGACCTTGGTGAGCTGTTGCGCTTCGCCGCCTTCCACAGAAATCACGTAGATTTGCTTTTTCCCTTCTGGCGTTCCCGCAATCTGCGCCGGTCGGTCGGAAAGAAACGCGATCCACTTGCCGTCCGGCGACCAATCTGCATCCGTGCTCGATTTTTTTGCGGTGGTCAGCGTGTGCGACTCGCCGGAAGCAACATCCGCAATCCACAAGTTTCTTTCAAACGCGTTTTCCTCCCAGTTCGTTTTTTGCACTTCGTACACCACGCGCTTTCCATCGGGAGAAATTTTCGGATTGTAAGCGCTCTGCCATTCGAGCGACAGGTCGATGGTCGGCGTTGTGGGAGGCGGCGCTGGTGCGGTCTTAGCCGCCTCCTGAGCAGCCGCCGGAACCGCAAGCAAACATACCGCTGCGATTTCCAAAATGGTTAAAGACACTTTTCGCATAGTCCTTTACCTCCATTCGCTCGAGGAGATGACTTACTGCTTGCGGTTCCAGAGGAGGAATCCGATGAATAGGACGATACCCACGACGACAAATCCCACATAAACGTGCCATCCATGCAGCAACTTGGCTGCAGCAATCGCTCCAAGCGCAGACATCACCAGCAAAAGGGCAGCCGTGCCCTTCGTTAGTTGTTTCTGTTCGGCCACTCGCGTTTCACTTCACGCCGCCGCGATGCCACTCAGCATCCCGGCGCGCGTTTCCGACCTCAAGTTCTCGCCAGCTCTCGGCTCAGGTAAATAATCTGCCCCACGTGATGATACGCATGCCCCGCGCAGCGCACGAGAATCTGGAAGCGGTCCTTGACCTCCGGCTCGCGTTCTGCGGTGTACGCTTTCGCCCAGTCCTCCGCGCGTTGCTCTCGCACGGTTGCCACCACCATGGCGATCGTGCGGTCAAAGGCGCGCAGCGCTTCATCCTTGTGCGGCGGCTGCGAATCGGTAAACTCCCGGTCGCGATCCCGCACATACCCAGTTTCGGCGATGCGTGCCCCGATGTAGTAACTCAGATTCCCCGTCAAGTGCAGCACAAGATGGCCGACGCTGTTCCCATAGGGGTATGGCTTGCGCCAGAACTGCTCGTTCGTCAGCGGATCCACCCACTTGTGCAAATGTTGCGCGACATATTCGTAATACGCCGCCAGCCCATTTGCAACTGTTTCGTTCAGTTCGGGCACGTGCGGATCCCTTTCGGCGTTTACCGGAACCTGGCTTCCAGTTGGTTTTCTCGTTCAGCCGCGCAAATCTGAACGCAGACGATATCCTGTGGCGCGGAAAAGTCAAGGAATTCGCCTGTTTTGCGATTGGCGTAGGCCTTCGGTATTCTGGCGAGGTTTCATCCCACACCGATTCATTGGAAATGTCAGGAGAGCCGGTGACCGCCGTTCCTTCCCTGCGAATACGCGATTGCAATAGCGCGCCTCTGCGCGCCTCCGGACGCTACGCTCTTTACTGGATGGTCGCCAGCCGCCGCCTCACCTACAATTTTGCGCTAGACCGCGCATTGGAACATTGCCGCGAGTTGAAAAAGCCGCTCGTCATCTTTGAAGCGCTGCGCTGCGATTATCCGTGGGCCAGCGATCGCTTCCACCGGTTCGTCCTCGACGGCATGGCCGACAACGCAGCCGTCTGCGCGAAGCACGGAATTTTGTATTACCCGTACGTTGAGCCAGCGCCCGGCCACAGCCGCGGGCTTCTCGAAGCACTTGCCGCTGAGGCTTGCCTGGTGGTCACGGACGATTTTCCCGCATTCTTTCTTCCACGCATGCTTGAAGCTGCAGCAAAGAAGCTGCTCGTTCTGTTGGAAGCCGTCGATTCGAATGGATTGCTCCCCGTGCGCGTTGCCGCGCAGGCCTTCCCGCGCGCATTCGACTTTCGCCGTTTCCTGCAAAAAGAATTGCCGGAGAATCTTTCTGAACCGCCCGCTGCCGATCCCCTTTCGGGACCAGCGCAGCCTAAAATGGCCAACTTGCCGAAAGAAATTGTTTACCGCTGGCCCGCCGCCGATGCGGATCTCCTGGATGGAAAGCCGGAGGCGCTTCAGCCTCTTCCCATCGACCACCGTGTCCCGCCAGTACAAATTCATGGTGGACCAAACACTGCCAAGAGGCTTCTTCGCCAATTTCTAGAGAAAAAGCTTGCTCGCTACGCTGAACAACACAATGAGCCGGAGCTCGACGCCACCAGCAATCTCTCGCCCTACCTTCATTTCGGTCAGATTTCGGTGCACGAAGTTTTTTCGGAAATTGCCCGTCGCGAAAAATGGAACCCTCGGAAACTTTCTCTGCGTGCCACTGGCAGCCGCGAAGGTTGGTGGAACATGAGCGCCGACGCCGAAGCGTTTCTCGATCAGCTCATTACTTGGCGCGAATTGGGTCTGAACTTCTGCGCACACCGAACGGATTACAATCAGTTCGAATCTCTTCCCGCCTGGGCGCAAAAAACGCTTCACACTCACTCCAAGGACGAACGTGAGTATGCCTATTCGCTTGAGCAGTTCGAATCGGCGCAAACGCACGACCCGCTCTGGAACGCAGCGCAACTCCAACTCGCTCGCGAAGGCCGAATCCACAATTACCTGCGCATGCTTTGGGGCAAAAAGATTCTCGAGTGGTCCCGCTCACCGGAAGAAGCCGCACAAATCATGATTCATCTCAACGACAAGTGCGCACTTGATGGTCGCGACGCGAATTCCTACAGTGGCATCTTTTGGGTGCTGGGGCGCTATGACCGGCCTTGGGGACCGGAACGCCCTGTTTTCGGTCTCGTCCGTTATATGAGCTCCGACAACACGGCGCGAAAATTCTCCGTGAAAAATTACATCCGCAAGTATTCTCAAGACCGCCAGGTCGCTCTCCCGCTTTAACCGCCCAATTCGGCTCTCTCACTTCTTCTGGCGAGTCGTCTCTCCCATAATATTTCCACACGAATCTGGTTTCAGGCACTTCCGTACTATTGACCCTGTTACTACCGGATAGGGACACTGGGTGCAACATGGCTCGCTTTTCCGCCTTTCTCGGGCGTCGCGTGGAAGTTCAATATCGCGCTGGCGATATTCTCCTGCCCGCTTCTGGAACTCTTGTGGCTGATTCCGGCCGCTCCATTTTTCTTGAGCAAATGTTCGAGCAGCGCGGCCAGCACAAGCATTTTCGCTGGGAAATTCCTTACCAATGTCTCGTCCGCATTGAGGAAAAGCCGGATTCCGGCGCGACAGTAAGTACGGCCTCCGTCACGACTAAGCCTGCCGCTGCCACCGAAGCCCCCGCGGACACCAAGCCCGAGGAAGAACCGCGCAGCGCTGCCGCTTCCGCCGGAACCGGAGGCGCGCCCGGCCTTCTCCCCATCTCGCAGCGTCCTAAGACCGCCTGACCCTCCGCCAAAATTTCGCAGTTCGACCTTTCTGCACCTCAATTCAGCTACAATCGTTTGTTCAAATTGACCAATAGATCGGGGCGCATGGCATCTGCCGCCGTCGAGGAGGCCTCTCTTGAACCCTGCCGCAAAGCACATTGGACTCATCGGCCTCGGACTGATGGGCCGCCCCATGGGCATGAATCTTTTAAAGGCGGGCTACCCGCTCACGGTTTGGAACCGCACCGCCTCGCGCGCCGAAGAACTCGTTGCCGCCGGCGCGAAGCTCGCGAAGTCTCCCCGGGAAGTCGCCGCCGCTTCTGACTTTCTGCTGACTATGGTTAGCGATCCTCCCGCCATCGAAGAGGTATTGTGGGGTGCAAATGGCGCCATGCAGGGGCTGAAGCGCGGCAGCATTTACGTGGATTCCAGCACCATTGCTCCGGCGCTTGCGCGAAAAATTGCTGCCGCGTGCGCTGAGCGCGGCGTCCGTTTCCTTGACGCGCCCGTGACCGGCGGCGACTGGGGCGCCAAAAAAGGCGAGTTGGTCTTCATGATCGGGGGCGATGCCGAGACAGTGAAAGAAGTTGAGCCCATCCTTGGCGTGATGGGCAAGAAATGGTTTCATCTCGGTCCCCACGGCGCCGGCCAAACCATCAAGCTGGCCATGAACATGATTCTTGCTCTGCAAGTCGACGCGCTCGCCGAAGCTCTCGCATTGGTGACGCGTGCCGGAATTCAGGGCGAAAAACTTGTCGAGGTGATGCAATCAAGCATGGCCCGCTCTGGTGTCCTCGACGTCAAAGCTCCCAATCTGCTCAAAGGCGAGTACGTCCCCAGTTTCCCTCTGCGCCTGATGCACAAAGACCTCGGCCTCGCGCTCGATCTTGCCAACCAGCTCGGCGTCGCTCTTCCGGCCACCGCCGCTGCCCGCGAAACCTACAATTACGTGAAAGGCGCCGCCAAAGAAGATCTCGACTATTCCGCAGTCATGACATTCTGGAAGCAGTAGTTTTTTGGAGTGCGGCAGCCTTGCTGCCGCTTTTCAGTTTCTCGCTCTAGTAAGACTGCGCAGTTCACGATAGATTTTTCTGCGCGCATTTTTTTCTGAACGAGGTGCCCCTTGAAAATTGGTTTTCTCGGCCTCGGCGACATGGGTCAGGCCATCGTTCCACGGCTGATCGCCGGCGGCCACACCGTTACCGGCTGGAACCGCACGAAAGAAAAAGCCGCGCCGCTGTTCAAGCTCGGGATGCTCTGGGCCGACTCGCCGCGCGAAGTTGCCCGCGAGTCCGAAGTCGTTTTCTCCATCGTCACCGACTCCGCCGCAGTGCGCGCTCTCGCTCTCGGCGAAAATGGTGTCATCGCCGGTCTCCACAAAGACGCGGTCTACCTCGACATGAGTACCATCGATCCGAACGCCAGCCGCGCTATCGCCGCCGAATTCACAAAAGCCGGCCTCACCATGCTCGACGCGCCCATCTCTGGCACGACTCTCACCATCGGCCAGGGAAAAGCGTCGCTCATGGTCGCCGGCGACAAGGCCGCGTTCGAACGCGTCCAGCCTGTCCTGCTCTCGATCGGCCCCAAGGTCACCTACATCGGGGCACAAGGCCTCGCCGTTCAGATCAAAGTCGCTCTCAACATGACGCTCGTTATCGAAGTGATTGGCTTCTGCGAAGGTATCGCGCTCGCCGAAAAAGGCGGGGTCCCGCGCGAAGTTGCCGTCGACGCGTTCCTCAAGAGCGTCGTCGCCTCGCCCGTTCTCAACTACCGCGCCCCGCTTATTCTCGAAGGCCACATTTCCGACGCCACCTACGGCAACGTCGATCTTCAGCAGAAAGACATGCTGCTCGCGCTCGATCTCGGCCGCAAAATGGGTGTGCCGGTTCCCCTCGGCGCTGCCGCCAATGAAATGTTGAACGCCTGCCGCGGCATCGGCCTCGCGCGTCACGATTTTGTTACTGTTTACGAGGTTTACCGCCGCCTGGGAGGCATGTCCAAATGAAACCGTATCGCACCAATCTTCGCGATGTCCCGCTCGTCAAGGACCTCAAGCGCGACGAGGGTTGGATCAACATGCAGGTCCAATTCCTCATCGACCAAAAAACTGTGGGCTCGGACAAACTCCTCGTCGGCTGGACTGTTCTCCCGCCTGGCGCGCGTCACGACAAGCATCGCCATCCCAACGCTGACGAATTTTTTATCGTCGTCAAAGGCAGCGGCTTTATTTACACCGACACGGGCCGCGAACCCTCCGGCCAGGGCGATGTGATTTTTACGCCGCGCGGCCACTGGCACGGCTTCGACAATACCGGCACCGAAGACGTCGTACTCGTTTGGGGCTGGAGCGGCGCGGGCTCTCTCGAAGCCGCCGGCTACGAAATTCCTCCCGAAGGCTACTGACCGGCCGATGGCATTCGCATCATGACCGCAGCCTGGGACGACCCGCGCATCGCGCGCGGCATGGAAGCGCAACTTCGCCGTCGCCGCGAGCTTCTCAGCGCAGGCCACAAGCCGCTTGGCTGGAAACTTGCTTTCGGTGGGCCCGCCGCCATGGAGCGCCTTCGCATCAACGCTCCGCTTGTCGGATTTCTTCTGGAAAGCGCGAAGCTTCCGTCGAATTCAACCGTTTCCATTTCAAACTGGACAAAGCCCGCTGCCGAACCGGAGATCGCGGTTTATCTCGGCAAGGATTTGCCCGCCAATTCAAGCCGCGAAGCTGCGATCGCCGCTATTTCTGCCTTAGGTCCAGCCATCGAACTCGCCGACGTCGACCATCCTTCCGACGATGTCGCAGGCACGCTCGCCTGCGACATCTATCAACGCCATATTATTCTCGACCGCACTGATGCGACTTATGCCGGAGGCCTTCTCGACGGCCTCGTGTGCCGCGTAATTCGCAATGGCTCCGAAATTGCCCACGTCGTCGGTCCTCCTCTGCAAACCTTAACCGGCGAACTTATCGACATCGTCCGCCACACTGCCAACCTCCTCGCCGCCTTCGGCGAGTCGCTCCAAGCCGGGCAACTCATCATCGCCGGCTCCATCACTCCTCCTCTTTGGGTCGCACCCGGCGAAGAACTTATCTTTCAGCTTGCGCCCATCGATTCGATTTCCGTCCGTTTCGCGGCTCGCTAAGGAACAGGAATCGTGGAATTCCAAATTGTTTCGACAATTTTAGCGGCTGCTGCACTCGCGCTGGAGCAAGCTTTTCTGAAACGATATCGAGACACGATATATCGGGCTGCTCGGCGTGCGACCGGATAGACGCCATCCGCTCAAGGCGCGTAACGTTTCTCTAATTCCTGCGGCTAGTGGCTGAGACTTTCTCTCAGCGCTTTTGCTTGCTTCAGCAGTGGCAGGTCCGGGTCGGCATTTTTCCAGATCGTTAGCAATGCGTCCAGAAGTTGCATCGCGCGCGTCGCGTTTCCACGAGAGGCGTCCATCTTTGCCAATTCGTAATGGGCTTCCACCCACCGCTGCTGCGCTTCCCACGCAAGGGGACTTATGCCCTCTCCGCCGATAAATGCTTCGTAGCAGGAGATTGCTTTCTCCGCCTGGTCCGACTTCTCATACGCGCGCGCTTGGCCTTCTAAACTCAGCACAACGGATGGCGGGTAATTTTCTTGCCGTGCACTTTGCAATAGTTCTATCCCCCTGGGCAATTCGCCGCCCGCCACGAGAATCTCGCCTTCCAGCAGCCGCGCATCGCTTTGCGTTTGAGGGTCGTCGGGGCTCATCTTCGCCCGAATTCTCTCGAGCACTTTGCTCGCGCTATCTTGTGCTCCTGCCCGCGCATAAGCCACCCCAATGCGGGCAGCCAGCCACAGAGCTCTCTC
>Ga0187780_10002230_pt1 | contig 14575 bp, 11 predicted proteins | sample 1015_Q2_SP10_20__FD_132429 | JGI IMG/M metagenome (GOLD analysis project Ga0187780, IMG submission 132429) | Tropical peat soil microbial communities from peatlands in Department of Meta, Colombia - 1015_Q2_SP10_20_MG | ecosystem: Environmental > Terrestrial > Soil > Wetlands > Peat | place... | reverse complement strand
TAGGCGAGCATGCGTCCGGCGTCCAGCCAGCTGCGGTCGGGCTGCACAGACCACACGATCGACACCGCGGTAAGCGCGGTGAACGCGAGCAGCAGCGCCGCCGGCCACAGCCCGTATACGCGGCCCTCGCGCGGCGCGAGGATCACGGCCGCCGCGACGATCGCGCCGCTCGCGAGCGTCAGCGCCATCTCCGTGGTGGTCATAGCTTCGACTTTCAGGCCGCCCTTGGCGTAGAAGGTGATCGCGCTGAAGACAGCGCCGACCAACAGCGTGGGCCACCACAGCGCGTGCGCGCCGCCGAGGCGACTCAGGTGCGGAGAGCGTCGGCCACGGCCGTCGGTGGCCAAGGCTCTCGGAAGGCTCGCGCCGACGGTCGGCGCGGCCTCAGTCGGAGCGGCCTGTACGGACACGCTTTCGCAGTGCGGCGCCTGCGATCGCGAGCACGCAGGCGAGTAGGAATGCGAGGGTCACGAACACCGGTGTCGGCAGCGCGCTGAGCGCCGAGGCGAGGTCCACGTGCACGACCCCCGGGGCGATCACGTGGCCACCCAACTGCACCGGTTCTACTCCGTCGTGCACGGCGTGTCTGATCGCCCGCTGCTCGCTGGGCGTTTCCGGCAGCGGCGTCAACGCAGAGGCGCCCGCGGCAGGTCCCCCGCCGGCGCCGCCCCTGCCGGCTGCCGCTGCGAGCTGCGCCCGGCGGATCTGCGATGCGCAGCCGCTGTACTCTTCGGTGTCCGCTTCGAGTTCTTTGAGCGCTTCACGGTAGGCGCCCTGGCTGAAGCCGCTCAGCGATTCGTTGTGCGTGCAGTGCAGGACGATTTCTTCGCTGGTCCTGGATGCGCTTGCCGTCTGCGCGAACGTGAGCAGTGCGGCAACGAGCAAGGCGATCGTCAGCCGCGCTGTCTGTCGGCTGTGCAGACGGGCAATTCTCATAGGCTGACCACTCAACGCTACCAACGCGTTCGGGAGACGCCAACGCTGGCCAGCGCGCGCGAGAAGCCCGTCGCCCACGCGTCGTGGCTGTACGCGAGCACGTCCTCGCGGCCGGCGGCGCCCATGCGGCCGCGCAGCTCGCGGTCGCCCGCCAGGCGCGCGATCGCGCGCGCGATCGCATCGCTGTCACCGGCGCGCACGATCAGCCCGTTCTCGTCGTTGCGCACGAGGCCGCCGGCGGCGGCGCCGACAGCGTCCGATGCGATCACCGCCAGTCCTCGATTCATGGCCTCATTGACCACCAACCCCCACGGCTCGCGAAAGGTGCGCGTCGCGACCGACGGCACGACCAGCACGTCGCACGCCGCGTACACGTCGCGCAACGGCGCCGGCGCCAGCGGGCCCAGCGCCACGATCGACGCGTCGGCTTGCGCCAGCGCCGGGTCTTGCGCGCCGACGCCCGCGAGTACCAGTGCGGCGGCGGGTGAGCTGGGGCGTGCGCTGCGCCACGCGCGCGCGAGCACCTCGAGGCCCTTCTCGGGCACGGCGCGCCCGACGAACAGGAACCTGACCTCTGCGAGCGCCGGCCAGCGTGGATCGCTCGGCGGTTGGATCTGCGGCGAGCGCCAGAAGTCGTTGTCGCATGACTGTGCGGCCACGTGCACGTTGCGCGCGCCGCGCGCGGTCACGTACGCGCTCACGTGCGGCCCGTAGGTGACGACCGCGTCGGCCGAGCGATACAGCCGTCGCAGCGGCAGGTAGCTGAGCGCGTGCGCGGCGCTGCGTGGGTGCGCCCACAACGACGCCCACAGGAGCAGCGGCACGCGCGCGCGACGCGCGCCCGTCCACGTCGCGAGCGGCGCGAGGCGCCCGGCCGTCGGGCACACGACCGCGCGGTAGCGGCCGCTCGCCGCCAGAGCGTGCAGCTCGTGCGGGCGCACGCGGTGGAGGGGGAAGGGGGCTGCGCCGGCAGGGCCGGCTCCGCCGTGTTGTAGGCGACCGCCGAACAACGCGAGCTCGATGCCCTCGCGCTCGTGCAGGCACGCGAGCGCGCCGATCCTGTAGGCGGGCGCGTGCCCGGTGACGAACAGCACGGGCTTCGTCACCGCGCGGGTCTCGATGGGCTTCGTCATCGCGCGGGACTCGATGCCAGCACGTGCTCGTAAGCGGCCAGCGTCTGCTCGCCGCAGCGCTCCCACGTGAAGCTCGCGGCGACCGTCGCGCGCGCACGCTGGCCCGCCTCGCGCAGGCGTCGCGGATCGGACAGCAGCTCGTCGATGCGCTGGCTCAGCCGCTCGATGTCTCCCGGCGGCACGAGCAGGAAGCCATCGCCCGCCGCGGCGATCTCCTCTGGGCCGGGCTCGCCCCGGCAGCCGATCGCCGGCACGCCCGCGGCCATCGCCTCCACGTACGCCACGCCGAAGGCCTCCTCCGTGGAGGGCAGCACGAACAGCGTGCAGCGCCGCGCGCGCTCGATCGCCTCCTGCGGCGGCAACTGCCCGTAGAAGTCCACGCGCTCGGCGACACCCAGGCGCGCCGCGAGCCCTTCGAGCGGCACCCGCTCGGGGCCGTCGCCGATGACCGCGTAGCGCAGCTTCGGATGGCGTTCGCCGAGCACCGCCAGCACGCGTAGCACGTCCGCATGGCGCTTGCGCGCGACCAGGTGCGCGACCGTGACCAGCGTCGGCGCGGCGGCAGCCCGTGACCACGTCTCGCCGCCCGCGGGCCGCTGAGCGGCGGCCGCGCGCGGCAGGTCCGCGCCGAGGTGCACCACGCGCGTCTCGCCCGCTCCGTGCGCGCGTGCTAGCTCGGCGATGCCCTGGCTGTTGGCCAGCACCAGCGCAGCGGCGCCAAGGCCGGCCGCGACCGCTTTCGCGCCAGCCTCGTCGCGCGTGGCGGTGTAGAGCACGTCGCCGCCGTGCACCGACACGACCAGCGGCACGCCAAGGCGCGCGCGGCGCACCGCGTCGGCCGCGGGGACCGCGTTGTGCGCGTGCACGAGCTCGAACGGGAAGCAGCGCGCGAGCCGTCGCAGCGCCAGCGCCAGCGTCGGCGCCGCCCACGCGCCCCACTGTGCGTAAGAGCGCTCGCGCGGCGGCGACACGAACGGGACGTAGCTAACTTCGAGGCCGTCGCGTACCTGCCTGCGCGGCTCGCGTGCGCGCTCGCCGAGCGCTCGCAGCGCGCCGCGCGTGCCGCTCGCGAGCGACGCGCGCGGCGGCACCAGGCGGTGCAGGACCACGACGCGCAGATCGGCCCCCGCTTCGCGCGCGGCGAGCGCCTGACGGTGCGCCCAGATCCCGAGCACCGGGTCGCGGCGGCTGGGATAGAACTCCGACACGACCAGCACGCGCGGTCGCGCGCGCGCGGGACCGGCGAGGCCGCTCACCAGCTGCGGTGGGTCGTGAGTGAGCACGCAGCCTCGAGCGCGCTCAAATAAGGGCGCTCGGCCAGGAACGAGCGCGCCTCGGCGATCGCGTCCTCGCGCGCATAGCCGGCCGCCGCGGGGGCAGCCAGGTGGCGGATCGAGACCGCATCCACGACGCCGCAGCGCCACCCGCGCTCGCGCGCGAGCGCCGCCCAGTGCACGTCCAGGCCCCAGCCCATGCGCAGCTCGGGGAACGGCAGCAGGGTCGCGAACGTGCAGCTCGCGAACGCCGTCACGGGCCCGATCTCGACGAACGCGGTCTCGCGCACGACGTCGCCCGGCCGCCGGCGCGTGACCGGCCACGCCGCGTGCGAGCGCAGCCGGTGGGCCGGCTGGGCGAGCGCCAACGAGAAGCGCTCGCACAGAAACAAGAAGCGATCGAGGAAGCCGCGCGGCAGCTCGACATCGTCGTCGACCACCAGCAGCCAATCGTGGCCCTCGACGGGATGCTCGGCGAGCAGCCGGTTGAGGTTCTCGAACTTGCCGCGGTCAGCGGGCGCGCACATGTAGAGCTCGAGTTGATGACGAGAGCGCAACAGCTCCGCGCGCATCGCCGCTGCAAGCGCGCGGCGCTCGGTGCGCTCGACGCCCAGCACGAGCACGCGGCGAAGCGGCGGCTCGTGGCGCGCGGCCAGCTGCAGGCGCAGGCGCCGGCCGCTGGCGAGCTCCCACGTGTCGGCGGCCGCGTCGATCGCGCCGCGGCGCAGCGCGTCGATGCCGCCGACCGTGCCGCTCGTGCCCGACAGGAAGTCATCGCCGGCCGCCGTGTCGGCAGCGGCGGTACGCTCGCTGGCCTCCGGCTCGGGGCCGGACACGCTGAGCCGCGCGCCGGCCCGGCCACGCGCACCGGTCCGGCCACGCGCACCGGTCCGTCGCACCCGTTCGCGCGCGGCTTGCCGCACGCGGCCCCAGCTGTGCGCGACCATCGTCAGGCCGAGTGGGCAGCGGCGCCGCAGCACGTGCCCGACACAGCCGCCGAGTGTGCTCAGCTCCTTGGGCAGAGACGGCGCATGACCGCGGCGCGCGTCGAAGCTCCTGGCGGCCACGCCGCGCGCGTAGGCCGTGCGCGCGAGCGAGCGCAGCCGCGCATCCGCGCCGACCCGCCGGTGCTCGACGGCCGCGTCGGATACATAAAGCACCCGGGCGTCAGGCGTGAGCGTGCGCAGGCGTTCCTGCCACTCCTGCTCGTCGCCGCCGTGCTCCAGCGAGGTGTCGAACGGTCCCACGCGCTCGAGCGCCGCGCGGCGGATCGCCATGTTGGCGCCCCACGCGTAGCGCGCGTCGGTGTCGTGCTCGCCCAGCTCGAGCGTCGTGAGCGGTGGGCGCTCGCGCCCGCAGCCGCGCGGCGCGCGACCTTCGAGGCAAGCCGTGATCGGTCCCGTGAACACGTCGACGTCGGGGTTCTCACGCGCGGCGCGCAGCAGCGCCGACAGCCACGCGGGGCTCACGCGCACGTCGTCGTCGACGAACATGACGAGCTCGCCGCGCGAGCGCTGCACGCCGGTGTTGCGAGCGACGTTCAGGCCGCGCGGGCCGGCGTTGGCCTCGTAGCGCGCGCCGAAGCCTTCGGTCAGCTCGCGCGTGGCCTGTGAGGGCCCGGCGTCGTCGACGACCAGCAGCTCCGCACCCTCGCGCGCGGCCTGCGGCGCGATCGAGCGCAACGCGACCTCGAGATAGGCGAGGCGATCGCGTGTGGGAATCACGATCGAGGCTGAAGGGACCATGAGTTGGCAGAGAGTCTAGGTTTGACGCGGCGATGGTCCTCTTTCTGCACAACCGCTACCGCACGACCGGCGGCGAGGAGCGCACGGTCGATGACCTGCTGTGGCTCGTGCGCGAGCACGTCGGCGAGCCGGCCGAACTGTTGGAACGCGCGTCTATGGCCAACGGCTCGGCGACGCTGGGGCGTGCGCGCGCCGCGGCGGGGCTGCTGCGTGGGGGACTACAGCCCGCGGACGTCGCGCGCGCGGTGCGCCTGACCGGCGCGCGCGTCGTACACGCCCACAACGTGCAGCCGCTGCTGGGTTGGCGCGCGCTCGCCGCCGCGCGCGAGGCAGGCGCGCGAGTCGTGTTGCACCTGCACCAGTACCGGCTCGTGTGCGCGGTCGGCGTGTGCTTCACACACGGCAGCGAGTGCACGCGCTGTCACGGGCGCAACACGCTGCCCGGTGTGCGCTTGAACTGCCGCGGCAGCGTGCCCGAGGCGCTCGCGTACGGGGCTTCGCTGGCGCTGTGGCAGCAGCGGCTGGTGGCGCAGGCCGACGCGGTGATCGTGCCCAGCACGTTCGCGCGCGAGCGTCTGCGCGAGCTGGGCGCGCCGCTGCGTTGGGAGCGGGTGCATGTGCTCGCTCCGCCGTTGCGCGAGGTCGCCGCGCGGCGCGCTGGCCCTGGCGCGTCGGTGGACGGCGGGGAGCCGACGCAAGAGCCGGCCGCGCCAGCCGCGAGCGCGGGCGAGTATGCGCTCGTGGTCGCGCGCCTGTCCGCGGAGAAGGGCGTGGATGTCGCGATCGACGCCTGCCGGCAGGCGCAGGTCCAGCTCGTGGTGGCCGGCGACGGGCCTGAGCGCGCGGCGCTGCAGCAGCGCGCTGGCGGCAGTGACGTGCGCTTCGTCGGCCAGGTCGACGCGACGGAGCTCGCGCGCTTGCGCGCCGGCGCGGCGATCGCTCTGGCGCCGTCGCGCTCGGGCGAGACGTTCGGCCTGGCGCTCGCGGAGGCGATGGCCGCGGGGCTGCCGGTCGCGGCCAGCCGTGTTGGTGCGCTGCCGGAGCTCGTCGACGCCGACGCGCTCGTACAGCCCGGCGACGCACGCGCGCTCGCGGACGCGATCTCGCGTCTGGCCGGGGATCGGGCGGCCGGCGAGCGGGGTCGCGAACGCGCGCTCGCGTTGTGCGCGCCGCAGGTCATCGCGGCCGCGCTCGCGCGGATCTACGACGGCGCTTAAGCTGGCGCTGTGGACAGCGAACGCAGCGCCCTGATCACGGGCATCACGGGCCAGGATGGCTCTTTCTTGGCGGAGCTGCTGCTCGAGCAGGGCTACAGCGTCGCCGGCTTGGTCAGGCGCGAGCCCGCGGCGCCGCTCGGCTGTAGCGAGCATCTGCGCGACCGGCTGCGTCTGGAGCGCGGCGACCTGCTGGCGCCGGACACGGTGCGCGCGGCGATCGAGCGCGTGCGCCCGCGCGAGATCTACCACCTCGCGGCGCCTTCGTTCGTGCCCGACTCCTGGGTGCGGCCGGGAGAGACGACGAGAGCGATCGTCGGCTCGTGCGCGGCGATCCTCGAAGCGGTACGGGAGCTGGACTGCGAGATGCGTGTGTATGTGTCCGCCTCGGGCGCGATGTTCGGCGATGCGCCGGAGAGCCCGCAGCGCGAGACCACGCCCTGCCGACCCACGAACCCATACGCGATCGCCAAGCTCGCCGCCCACCAGCTGCTCGGCGCGCTGCGCGCCCACGATGGGCTGCACGCGAGCTCCGGCATCGTCTACAACCACGAGTCCGAGCGCCGGCCGGAGCAGTTCGTGACGCGCAAGATCACACGCGCGGCCGCCGCTATCAGCCTCGGTCTGCAGAACGAGCTGACGCTCGGAACGCTTGACGCCGTGCGCGACTGGTCCTTTGCTGGAGACATCATGCGCGGCGCGTGGCTGATGCTCCAGCAGGATGAGCCCGACGACTATGTGCTCGCGAGCGGCGTTCCTCACACGGTGGCCGAGTTCACCAGGACGGCGTTCGCCTGCGTCGACCTCGACGCTGAGCGGTTCCTGTGCGTGGATCCATCGCTTGAGCGCCCGCCTGAGGCAACGCAGAGCGTGGGGGATCCCACCAAGGCGCACGAGTGGCTCGGCTGGGAGCCGCTGGTGGGATTCGACGACCTGGTGGAGCGGATGGTGCGCGCCGACCTGCAAGCGCTCGGCGCGCCTTTCCCAGCCTCCCGGTGAAGCCTTATACTGGCTGACCGATGACGACCATCGGTGTGGTTGGGCTCGGCTATGTGGGATTGCCGCTGGCCGTAGCGTTCGCGCAGGAGGGCTGCGAGGTGATCGCGGTGGACGTCGATGCGCGCAAGGTCGAGGCGCTGCAAGCGGGTGAGTCCTATATCGAGGACGTTTCCTCACAGACGCTGGGAGACGCTGTCGAGCACATCCACGCGACCACACGCTACGCGCGTCTGGCTAAAGCCGAGGCGGTGCTCGTGTGCGTGCCGACTCCGCTGACGCGCAACCGCGAGCCAGACCTCGGTCCGCTGGTCGACACCTCGCGCGCGTTGGCGGAGGTGCTGCAGGCGGGTCAGCTGGTGGTGTTGGAGTCGACCACGTATCCGGGCACGACGCGAGGCCGGGTTGCGCCACTGCTGGAGGAGTCGGGCCTCGCGGCCGGCAGGGATTTCCAGCTGGCGTTCTCGCCCGAGCGGGTGGACCCCGGCCGCACCGACTTCACGCTGCGCACCACGCCGAAGGTGCTGGGCGGGCTTACCGAGGCATGTGCAGAGCGCGCCGAAGCGCTCTACCGGATCGTCTGCGACCGGATCGTGCGGGTGTCGAGTCCCGAGGCCGCGGAGCTGACGAAGCTGCTGGAGAACATCTTCCGCTCAGTGAACATCGCGCTGGTGAACGAACTGGCGATGCTGACCGACCGCATGGGCATCGACATCTGGGAGGTCGTGGACGCGGCGTCGACCAAGCCGTACGGGTTCATGCGCTTCGAGCCCGGTCCCGGCATGGGCGGACATTGCATGCCGGTCGATCCGTTCTATCTCAGCTGGCGTGCGCGCGAGTTCGACATGACCACTGAGTTCATCGAGCTCGCCGGCAAGATCAACCAACAGATGCCCTATCACTGCGTGGCCAAGGTACAGCGCGCCCTCAACGACAGAGGCATGTCGGTCAAAGGCGCGCGCGTGGCAATCCTCGGCGTCAGCTACAAGCCGGGCGTAGGCGACGTGCGCGAGTCGCCGGCGCTGAAGATCATCTCGCTGCTGCGCGAGCTCGGTGCGCAGGTCGTCTACCACGACCCGCACGTGCCCGCGCTCACCGAGATGGCCTTGACGAGCGTCCCGCTGGAGCGGGCGCTCGCCGATGCGGACCTCACAGTGATCGTCACCGCGCATCCGAGTGTCGACCACGAGCTGGTCGCGCGTCGCGCGCGGCTGGTCGTTGATCTGCGCGGGGTGACGCGCGCGTCGAGCACGGAGCACGTCGTCCGCTTGTGAAGCTGGAGAGCACATGGATCTAGGGACCGCAGAGCTGCATCCCGGTGCGCGGGGGCCGCTGCTCGAAGGCGACGTGCGGGTGGGCGAGGGCGTCTGGTTCGGCGCCTACGTGGTGGTCGGCGACGGCACCGTGATCGGCGACGGCTGCTCGATCGAGGCGCACGCGCTGCTCGGCAAGCGCCCGCGACTGGCGCGCCACTCGGGCGCGCACGGCGATGTGGGCGCGCTCGAGCTCGGCGCGCGCGTGAGCGTCGGGGCGGGCGCCGTGGTCTTCGCGGGAGCGAGCATCGCCGCGGAGGCGATCCTCGGCGACCAGACGTTCGTGCGCGAGCGCACTTCGATCGGCGAGGGTTCGGTGATCGGGCGCGGCAGCGTGGTGGACAACGACGTCACGATCGGCGCGCGCGTGCGCGTGCAGACCAACGTCTACCTGACCGCGTTCACGCTCGTGGAGGACGACGTGTTCGTGGGGCCGTGCACGATGACGACCAACGACGACACGATGGCCCGCCACAGGCCGGAGATGGCGATACGCGGCGCGACGCTGCGCCGCGCGTGTCGCGTGGGCGGCGGCGCGGTGCTCACGCCGGGTGTGGAGATCGGAGAAGAGGCGTTCGTCGCCGCGGGCGCGGTCGTCACGCGCGACGTGCCGCCGCGCGCGGTCGTGATGGGCGTGCCCGCGCGCGTGGTGCGCGAAGTGGGCGAAGAGGACCTGTTGGAGCGCTGGCGCTGATCGCCCGTCGGACTTCGCACCAGCTCGGTGCTTCAGAGGCGTGTCGCGAGGTAGCTTCGTAGCAATGGCTCCGGGATGACCCACTCACCGCGCCCGTGGTGCACGGCGATTCCAGCTCTCTCCATCATGTTCAACGCTCGCCTGACGCTAGAGGATGGGGTGCCGGTGTATGGGCGCTGGCCACGCGCGACACGCAGGGCGATCGAGTACGCGTGCGCGGTCGAGCGCAGCCGCTCGACGATCTCCTCGTGACGCAGACGGTCGGCTTGCATCGCGAGCTCCTGGCCACCGCGGACGTCACCGTGCTCGATCCCACGACTCTCGCGGCGGGCCAGGGCGACGGTCAGAGTCTCGCGGGCAATCAGCATCGTGGTGCGCGGATGCCCTTCACCAAGGGCGACGATCTCTTCAATCGTGTCCGCGGGCGCCCGAACGTCGAGCTCCCGGTAGCGGGCGTCGATTCCCGTCTCCCACTCGCTCGGGAGGATCGGCGCGAGCTCATGGAAGTTTCCGAACTGGCTGAGCGCTCTGCGCGAAGGACCAAACAGATCACGCATGAGATGCTCCATGCTGCCCGCGAACAACACGCTGATCAGCGGCGAGCGCTGCAGCTCAGAGCGCAACTGCTTGGTCAGCACATCCGGGTCACCAAAACGCTGTGCTGGCGTCGCGATGTCTTGAAACTCGTCGAGGAACAAGACGATTCGCCTCTTGTCCTGCTCGGCGATCTTCTGCGCCAGACGGATCGTTGCGCCGAGGCTCACTGCTGGCGCTCGACCTGCTGGCTGGGTGGCCCAAGCCAACTCCGCGTCCTCGCCGAGGTGCGTGCGCAGCGCCGCCGTCACCCCGACCGGCAGCAGCTCGCGTAGCTCGCGGCCACTCTCACGGGCTCGACGCAGGGCCTTGGCGACCGGGCCACGGTTGGCGATAATCGACTGCGCGAGAGCTTGCGTCAGCGAGGCAAGATTCTCGTGATCCCACAGGTCGACCTGCGCCGTGTAGATCTTGGGCGAGCGAACCCGTTGGAGCGTGGCCAGCCCAACCGTCGACTTGCCGGTGCGTCTGGGCCCGGCCAGCACCATATGCGCGCCGTCGCCGAGGCGCGAGGCGAGATCGCGCACGTCACTCCCACGGCCAATCAGCAGGTCGGGCTTGACCGGGTCGTCCGTTGGGAATAGCTCTCGGATATCACGCATCGTGACCTATGATAGGTCATAAAGCGGCCTATTTTACGGGAATGCCTGGCGGTCAGCGGAGGCGCGTTCTCACCGCAGAGACGACCTCATCCGCTTGATCGCGCGTGAGCACGGGGCTCATCGGGATCGCCAGATGGGTGCGGGCGGCGTGTTCGGTCGCCGGCAGCTGCACGCCCGCGGCCCACTCGCGCATCGGTGCCTGTCGGTGCACGGGCGTGCGGTAGTAGGGCTTGTGACCGATGTCAGCAGCGGCGAGCGCGCTTTCGAGTTGCTGCACTTGCTCGTCGGCGACGACGTACAGATGCCACGCGGGCGAGGCAGTGGCTGTCGGCTTGGGTAGCGCGAGCAGCTCGCCGAGCCCGGCCTGCTCGTAGTGGCGGGCGCTGCGGCGGCGCCCGTCCGCCCACTCGTCGAGGTGCGGCAGCTGCACGCGCAGGATCGCGGCCTGCAGCTCGTCTAGGCGCGAGTTGTAGCCGACGAGCTCGTAGGTGACCTTGTCGTGCGAGCCGTGGAAGCGCAGCGTGCGGGCGCGCTCGGCGATGTGCTCGTCGCGGCTGGCGATCATGCCGCCGTCGCCGAAGCAGCCGAGGTTCTTGGACGGGAAGAACGAGAACGTCGCGGCCGTGCCGAGCGCGCCGGGGCGCCGGTCGCCGCCGGTCGAGCCGGCGGCCTGCGCCGCGTCCTCGAGCACCGGCACGCCGAGCGCCTCGATCTCGGCGATCGGCGCGAGGTTGCCGAACAGGTGCACCGCGATCACCGCCTTCGTCCGCGGCGTGAGTGCTGCGCGCACCGTCTCGGCGGTCACGCAGTAGGTGTCGGGGTCGATGTCGCAGAAGACCGGCCGCGCGCCCGTCGGCGGGATCGCCTCGGCGGACGCGTAGAACGTGAACGACGGCACGACCACGTCGTCGCCGGGGCCGACGCCCATCGCGCGCAGGGCGATCGTGATTGCCTCGGTGCCGTTGGCCACGCCGACGGCGTGCGACACGCCGCAGTAGGCGGCGAACTCCTGCTCGAACGCGCTCACCTCCGGGCCGAGGATGTAGCGCTCGGAGTCGAGCACCCGCGCGACCGCCGCGCGCAGCTCCTCGCGCAGCCCCTGTAGGGGCGTCGAGGTGTCGAACAGCGGCACGCCCATGGCGTTCAGCGCGGCGCCAGCAGCTCGATGTCGGCGCGCGTCATCAGTCGGATCAGCTCCTCAAAGCTCGTCTTCGGCTTCCAGCCGAGGTCGCGTTCGGCCTTGCCCGGGTCGCCGATCAGGTGGTCGACCTCGGCCGGACGCACGAACGCTGGGTCGATCGTCACGTGCTCCTGGAAATCGCCCAGCCCGGCCTCGTCGAAGGCGACCTCGCAGCATTCGCGCACCGAGTGTGCTTTGCCGGTCGCGATCACGTAGTCCTCGGGGATGTCCCGCTGCAGCATCAGCCACATCGCTTCCACATAGTCCTTCGCGTAGCCCCAATCGCGTTCGGCGTCGAGGTTGCCGAGGCGCAGCTCCTTGAGCAGGCCGTGCTTGATTGCGGCCGCGTGCCAGGTGATCTTGCGGGTTACGAACTCCAGGCCGCGGCGGGGGGAGTTGTGCACGACCAGTCGGCCTACGCCGGCACAGAACACTCCACTCTCGGTCTCGAGGTCGAACACCCATTCGTCATCCGCGACGCTGGGGCAAACGCGACGGACTTCAGTCGGACTGCGCACCAAGTGTTGGCCCTTGCCACCAACCCGCGCCGCCGAACGCAGATTCAGCTGGTAGTAGGTGCGGCCGTGTCGCTGCTCCGCATATACCGACGCGGGCTGTCGCTGGTTGAAGTAGAGCAGGCAGAGGCCTTGAGCCAGCACGGCGCTGTTGGTCTTCACCGACTCGCCGTTTCCCTTCTTGAGGCCATCGCCTGCGTAGTAACCGGTGAGAAATGCCCGCTGCACATCCATATCGGCGTTCAAAACGATTGGCGGCACTTGCTTGAAAGCGTTCGGCGTGTAGAGCTGTTCCCGCAGCCATGGTCCGATCCTGCTAGCACCGGAGAAGTTGACGATGCTCACTGAGGCGTCGGGGTCGAACCCCGAAGTGCCGGTCGATTCCCGTGACTGGCCGAGGAACACGCGCGACCACAGTTCCATCGCCTTGCACCGGATCAGAAAGTCGTTATTCGTAAACCTAACTTGACTTCCGTCCTTCGATACATAGCCGTCGGCTGCGAGTAGCCCCAGTAGCTGGGCCATCTCGGGCGTGGCAGCGGTCCAAGCTGGCGATGCGGGCATCCAGTCGCCGATTGCGAGATCGTCGCCCTCCTGAACCTCATCAGCTCTAATGGGCTCGCGCTGGTCGTCGAGCATCGTGTGATGTGCGGTCACGTCAGCGACGCCACCGCGCGTCTGAATGCTGAGCAGCTCATGATCGGGATTCGTGCGACGACGACGTGTCGCAGTGATTGCTCTGACGTAGGTCCAGTCCTCGCCGTCCCATACCTCGACGACGTTGTTTGGTGTATAGCTCTGTACGCTCTCGCCCTTGCGACGTAGTGGAATCAGATCGGCAGGCGTCTTGATCGAGATGATGCCCAACTGCCTCACGATCAGCGGTGTTGTCTCGGCTACGCACTCGTGATTGAAAAGTATCCCCGACGTCGCGTGCAAGTCATATGACTCGCGATAATTAACTGTAATAAAGTGACCATAGGCCTTGGCGACGCCATACGGTGAACGAGGATAAAAAGGTGTTTTCTCGGTCTGCGGGACCTCGAGCACCTTGCCGAACATCTCGCTCGAGGAGGCCTGGTAGAAGCGCGCGTCTGGGCAGACTTCGCGCATCGCCTCGAGCATGCGCGTGACGCCGACGCCGGTGAACTCGGCGGTGAGCGTCGGCTGGATCCAGGAGACGGCGACGAACGACATCGCGGCGAGGTTGTAGATCTCATCGGGTTTGGAGGCGCGCAGCGCGTCGACGAGAGAGCGCTGGTCGAGCAGGTCGCCCTGGTGCAGCGTGATGCGGTCGCGGATGTGCTCGATGCGCTCGAACTTCTCGGTCGATGCGCGGCGCACCATGCCGTGGACGTCATAGCCCTTCTCGAGCAGCAGCTCGGCGAGGTAGGAACCGTCCTGGCCGGTGACACCGGTTATGAGCGCGGAGCGTCGATCGTTCATGCAGCGGCGGAGCCTAGCGGCCGGCCGCGACGCTCGCCCGCGTGGCCATCGTCGCTCAGCGCGCGCAGCCACTGCACGGTCGCGGCGATGCCGTCCTCGACCTCGATCTGCGCCGCCCAGCCCAGCAGCTCGTGCGCCTTCTCGACCGACGGCCAGCGACGCTGCACGTCGACGGTGAACGTGGGCAGGTGCTCGAGCTCGAACGCGTCGGGATCCTCACCGCATGTCTCCCACACGATGCGTGCGATCTGCGCGACGCTGAGCTCGCGCGAGGCGGAGATGTTGAAGTCCTCGTTCAGTCCCGCGCGCGAGCCCATCGCGGTGACGATGCCGTCGGCGATGTCGTCGATGTGGGTGAGCGTCCTGGTCTGCTCGCCGGAACCGAAGATCTGCAGCGGGCGTTGGCCCGAGAGCACCTTGTTGATCAGGTCGGGCACCGCGTGGGCGATGCCGGGTTCGGCGTCTGGCATCTCGCCGGGGCCGTACGCGTTGAACGGGCGGCAGATCGTGTAGGGCAGGCCGTGCTCTTCGTGCGCGGCGCGGCAGTAGACCTCGCCGGTGAGCTTTGAGAAGCCGTACGCGGACAGCGGCACGGGGCACTGCGGCAGGTACTCCTCGGGCGTGGGGAACAGCTCGGCGCGCTCGAAGACCATCGAGGAGGATACGTATACGAAGCGCTCGACGTCGAGCTCGAGCGCGGCGCGCACGATGGCGTTGTAGAGCGCGTTGTTGACCTCCGTGAGCGTGTGCGGGAGGCGGTGGAAGTTGGCGATGCCGCCGACGATGGCGGCGAGGTGGATCACCTGCGAGCAGCCTTTCATGGCGGCACGCGCATGTGCCGGCACGCGCAGGTCGCCGGTGTGCACCTCGCAGCCTTCGCGCATCCACAGCGGCGCCGGGCGTTCGTCGGAGACGCGCACCTCGAAGTCCGGG
>Ga0187780_10002229_pt1 | contig 14578 bp, 14 predicted proteins | sample 1015_Q2_SP10_20__FD_132429 | JGI IMG/M metagenome (GOLD analysis project Ga0187780, IMG submission 132429) | Tropical peat soil microbial communities from peatlands in Department of Meta, Colombia - 1015_Q2_SP10_20_MG | ecosystem: Environmental > Terrestrial > Soil > Wetlands > Peat | place... | reverse complement strand
TAGGCGCCCCGCGCCTGAAAGGGCGTCTTGCGCGCACGGGGCCGGTCGGACAACGGGGTACTCAAGTGCATTGGTGCGATCTTACTCGTTTCAGTGTGCATCTCCCCCTTAGATGAGGCTGGTTCGCCCTAATACAAGCGAAATACCACCCCCGTGTCGCTCGCTTCCACGATTTCGATGATCTTGCCCTGGATCCGGATTTGGCGTGCCAAGCGCAGATCCAGGAGAATGTCCCGGGTGTCGGGGGGTAGACCCGCGGCAGTAGTGCCCGGCTCCAGGCCCGAACCAGCAGCAGGGGTAGACACAACCGGGGCACCGGCTAGGTTATCGAGGTCGCGGCGCTCAAAAACCGCACGGCCGGCGGAATTTATCCCGAGGTAGCGCAACTCCACTGTTGCCCGCGCGTTTTTGCTGGGTGGCATGAGACCGTCGAACCACCCCGTGTTTTGCCCCATGACACGGATCCGCACGATCAGTTCCCCCACGCCTGCATACCCTTCGCCGTCGGGCCGATTGGCGACGGCGCTGGGAAAGATTGTCGTGCACGCGCTCGCAGCAAGTACTGCGGTCAAGGTCAATAGCCGCAACAACCGTCGCCCACTTACAGCAAACAGCGCGGTCGTCGTTTTTTTCTGGGCGCAAAGGCGCCGTGCGTGATCTCTCATATCGTAAGTCCTTGTGCGGGCTGCGGGCAGTGGCGTCGCACGCTGGCGGCTAACGCCGCTTGTTCGTCGACGCAGGCAAGCAGCGCGGCTTCCAGGTCCTGCGTTGCGTAGCGCTCGCCAAACTCTTGCGGGCGGCCACAAAAGTGCACAGCTCCATCGTGCAGAACCACCAGCTGGTCGCAAATCGCAGGCAACTCGCGAAGCCCATGAGTGCTAAATAAAACGGTGCGCCCCGAACGCCGGGCCTCGTCGATCAAGTGCGCGACGGTGCGCCTTGCCTGCGCATCCAGGCCCGACATCGGCTCATCGAGGACCCATATCGGACAATCTGAAAGGCCAATCGACAAGAGTCCCAACTTTTGGGCCGTTCCCTTGGAGAGTTCGCGCACGCGCGTTTTCAACGCCTGTGCGTCAAGGTCAAATCGAGCAGCCAATACTTCGAGCCGTCCAGTCTGGAGCACGTCACCTCGCAGACCCGCAAGCCACTGCAAGGTCTCGCGCGCGTTCAGGTGCGCGGGCGCAACAAAGCGCTCAGGCAGCCAACCCAGCGCCGTGCGCGCACCAATTTGTGCATGATCGCAACCTTGAATCAGGATCTGGCCCTCGTCGGGTTGGCAAAAATCGAGCAGACAGCGCAACAAGGTGCTCTTCCCCGCACCATTAACGCCCGCAATCGCGGTGCTGGTACCGGGCGCAACATCAAAGCTGATCTGGCGCAGCACCTGGCGCCCGCGATAGCGCTTGGCGATCCCGCAAAAGCGAATAGCCGCGGCGGTACCGGGCACGCTGGCCGGGCGCCTTGCTGTTTGCATGTCCATGGCGCGATGGTAGATGTGGCGCGCGACCGCAAAAAGCCAAACACCTGCAAGTCCTTGCCCTTAATCGGCAGTTTGGCGCCACGGATCCTTAGGCGAAAAAACGCTCTTGCGCCAGCAGACAACGCGCAGGCAAATTTCTTCGCGCGCGCCCGAGCCTTGCGCAGGCGAAGCTCGCTGCGTGCCGCGGACGGCCCGCGATTAATGCGGGCCCGAGCGAACCCAGCTGCGTTTCCCGCGCCTCCAGCGCCCCGAATCAAGAGCAACGCGAAGCGAACGACCGACGCCACCCACGCATTGACCGTGCGCTGCCGTGCGGCCGTGCCTTGCGCAATCGGCAAGATTGCCGTCCTGGACAGAGGCAATTCGAAGCACCAGGCAGGCACCACCGACGGCATGATGCTTTCGTACCGGATCAGGCTCCAGGGTCTGCGCCTTGGCGCGCACCCATTTGGGATGCACCCGCTGCCATTGATCCGGTCGGAAAACGCATGGATTTCACCAATCCGAACGAACAGGCTGCGGTCACGAAGGCTACGCTCGGGCAGCCGCCACGCGCACGCGCGCAGCAGCGCATGCGTCTGGGCGACATGCTTGTTGCACAGAAAGTCATCACCAGCGAACAGCTCGCCGCTGCACTTGCCAACCAAAAACGCAGCGGTCGCCGCCTCGGAAAGATTCTGATCGAGGACGGCTTTTCGACCGAGGAAGTCATCGCGCGCGCACTGGCGCTTCAATTAAACGTGCCGTACGTTGAACTTGCACTTAACTTGGTCGACACACGCGTGGCCAAAAGGCTGGACGAAACCCAGGCGCGACGCTTCCGCGCCATGCCGATCGATGATCGGGGACCGGCGCTTCGCCTGGGCATGGTTGATCCGAGCGACTACCAGTCCTTTGACGAGATCCAGCGCATCTTGCGACGTGACATCGATCTGGTGGTGGTGACTGAATCGCGGCTCACGGCTGTCCTGGATCGCATCTATTCCAAGAGCGACCAGATCGTAGGTCTGGCGCGCGAAGTCGAGGAGGATATTGGCGGCGACATCAACCTCGGAGTTGCTGTCGCGGCAACCCAGGACGAGGCGCCAGTTGCCAAGCTGCTGCAGACATTACTGGACGATGCCGCGCGCGCGCGCGCCTCGGACATCCACATCGAGCCGCAGGAGCGCAAGCTGCAAATCCGCTTTCGCGTCGACGGTACGCTGGTCGTGCACACCGAAGCCGAAAGTCGCATTGCGCCGGCGGTACTGCAAAAACTCAAACTGACCGCAGGGCTTGATATTGCCGAGCGGCGCTTGCCTCAAGACGGTCGTTTCGTTGCGCAGGCACGCTCCCAGGCAATCGACATTCGCATTTCCACCATGCCGACGCAGTACGGCGAATCGGCCGTACTTCGCCTATTGCCGCAGCACGGAGGTCTGCTTTCTCTGGAGCGCATCGGCATGCCAACCGCCGTACTCGACAAAGTGCGCGCGTTCATTCACCTTGCCCACGGCATGCTGCTGGTGACTGGGCCCACGGGATCGGGCAAGACGACCACGCTCTACGGGGCGCTGGCCGAGATGAATTCACCGGCAAGCAAGATCGTAACGGTCGAGGATCCTGTTGAATACCGTTTGCCGGGCATCACTCAAGTGCAGGTCAACGACAAGATAGGCCTGAACTTTGCCACCGTCCTGCGCTCGACCTTGCGTCAGGACCCGGACATTGTGCTGGTTGGCGAAATGCGCGATCGCGACACGGTGGACACGGGTCTGCGTGCCGCGATGACAGGGCACATGGTGCTCTCGACCTTGCATACCAACGATGCTGCATCCACTCCTCTGCGGCTGCTCGATATGGGTGCAGCGCGTTTTTTGGTCGCTGCTTCGCTGCGCCTGGTGCTAGCACAACGCCTCGTGCGCGCCGTTTGCACCGAGTGCCGCAGCCCATATACGCCATCGGCGCAGGAGGACGCCTTTCTTCGGTCCTGGGGAGGTGCAAGCGAGACTTCGAACCTTGCGCACGCAACGGGCTGCAGCCATTGCAACCACACCGGCTTCATGGGGCGACTGGGTGTTTTCGAATTGCTCGAAATGACGCCCAAGGTGGTGTCCGCGCTCAATAGCGGCGAGACTAACGCCTATGTGCAGGCTGCACACCAGCAGGTCGGAGAACTTTCGCTTGCTCGACATGCCTGCTCACTCGTGCTCCAGGGCAAGACAACAGCCGATGAAGCTATGCGCCTGATTGGACACAGCGCCGAGGCGAGCTGAGCATGGCAACGTTTCAGTATCTGGCCCGCGACGCCACGGGCGGGCGGGTCGACGGAATTCTGGAGTCCAGCGACGGCGCCGCGCTGGCCGATGCGCTCGCCGCCAATGGCCTGACCTTGGTGCGAGCCAGCGAAGTCACCCAGGGCGCGATGGCCAATGAATCATGGGTCGCGCGCCTGTTTAGTGCGAAGGTAACAACAGAGGATCTGTTGCTGTTTTTCCGGCAGCTCTCCGCGCTGCTCAAGGCCGGCGTGCCGATTTTGCGCGCGCTGCGCGGTTTGCAGGAGTCGGCGACCGGCCGGCGTTTCAGCCAGGTGCTTAGCGACTTGCAGCAGCAGCTTGAAGGTGGCCGCGACCTCTCGACGTCGATGCAGCGTGACGGGAAAATCTTCTCCCCATACATGGTGAGCATGGTTCGCGTGGGCGAAGCAACTGGACGCCTGCCGGAAGTGCTGCAGGGTTTGTTTCTTCAGATGACTTTTCAACGCGAAAACCGCGATCAGGCCAAGGCCGCCTTGCGCTATCCGATCTTCGTTGTCTTAACCGCGATCGCCGCGCTGACCGCCGTGAATGTCTTAATCATCCCCGCATTTTCCAGGGTATACAAGGGACTGCACGCCGAACTGCCGCTTTACACCTCCATTCTGATCGCAATTTCGGACTTCACCGTGCACTATTGGCCACTGCTGCTGGGCATGTTTGCGGCCATAGTAGGCTCGCTCTCGTATGCAGTGCGCACCGAGCGGGGACGCGAAATTCGCGATGGGCTGGTGCTGCTGTTACCGGTGTTCGGCCCGCTGTTGCGCAAAGCCGCGCTGGCGCGATTTGCCAAGAGCTTTGGGCTGGCCGTCAACGCGGGAGTGCCGGTGGTCGATGCCTTGGAAGTCGCGCTCGTGACGGCCGATAATGTGGTGCTTGGCAAGCGCATCCGCACCATGCGCACCGCCGCCGAGCGTGGCGAATCGCTCGTGCGGGCCGCGCGCGCAACTGGCGTGTTCACGCCCACCATCTTGCAGATAATCGCCGTCGGCGAAGAAACCGGCGCTCTGGGCGACATGATGAACGAAGTGGCCGATTTTTACCAAAGGGACGTCGAGTACGCGATGCGGGGTCTGGCTGCGCAGATCGAACCGGTCTTGATCCTTCTGCTTGGCGGCATGGTGCTCGTGATCGCCCTAGCAGTATTTCTGCCGATGTGGAACCTGTCGCACATCGTTTTGCACAAGTAGTTACGGCCCCCAAAAGGCAGCAAATACGGTGCGTACGGGCGACTTTTCGGACGATGCATAGCCTTGCGTCACCCTCAAAATCCCTTCTGCGACATGCCCTTTTGCGGGGGCAGCGTGAGGCAAGTGTGGCTTCCCGAAGGCAAAAGGGCGGATTCGTTTGAGAGGCTCTAAAGGATCCGGCCTTACAGCCGATAGGAAAAATATTGATAGCGCAAATGCGCCTAAAGCTTTTTTTACTGGCTTAAAAAGGACAAACATGAACGCTCGCAAAACCCGAGGTCAAGCCGGCTTCACGCTGGTCGAGTTGATCGTCGTTATTCTGATCCTTGGCATCTTGGCCTCGCTGGCTTTGCCAAAGTTCATCAATCTAGGCGGCGACGCGCGCTACGCCAAGATTCAGGGCCTTGAAGGCTCCATGAAATCCGCGGACGCGATCGTCCACTCCGCGGCACTAGTGCGCAGTATCACGAACCAGGCCACTGGTAGCAGCCTGACGATGGATGGTGGGTCGACGGTTACTTTGGCCTGGAACTACCCCGACGGTACCGCGACGGGTATGCCGGTCGCTGCGGGCTTTGATCCTACGACGGGCGGCACAAACAACACCGACGGCCTGAACGTAACGATTGCCGCGGGAGTTATTTCCGTGTACCCCAACGGTGCGCAAACTCCGGCGTCCTGCACGCTGACCTTCACCGCGGCCACTGCTGCGAACACTGGGCCAACGGTCGTTTTACCAAACACGGCAAGCAATACGACCTGCTAGCAAACCACGGCTAGGCCGCGCGCTCCCCTAAGGGGCGGCGGTCGCCGGCAAAGAGGACGGCGCGCCGGCAACGGAACGCGCCGTTTTTGCTTTCATGACTTCGTCGCATCGGCCACGGCGCATTTGCAAGCATGGGTTTGCCCAAAGCGGCTTTACGCTGGTGGAGCTCATCGCGGTGATTTTGATCGGCGCGATCCTGTCCTTTGTCGCCATGGGCAAACTCAACAACGTGGGAGACGTCAACGCACAAGGCTTTGCCGACGAGGTGGCAAGCCAGCTGCGCTACGCACAAAAAACCGCAATCGCTCAGCGCACGACCGTGTACGTCAACGTCGCCGCGGCTAACGAACACGTCTACTCCTGTTTTGATTCGGGCACACCGACATGCGCTCAGGAGCTGGTGCTGCCAACGGGCGACGCGGCAGACATCACGGGTCCATCGTCAGCGACAATGACCTCGACCGTCACCCAATTTTCCTTTAACGGGCTTGGCGCTCCGTCGACCAACTCTGTGGTCACCCTCGTCGTTACCGCGACCTCGAGCGGTGCCGCATTTACTGCCACCGTGCAACCGGTCAGCGGCTATGTCCAACGTAACTAATCAGCGCGGGGTTACGCTCATCGAGGTGCTGGTGTGCATTCTGATCGTCTCCGCTGCTTTAGGTGCGATCATCAATCTGCTTTCGGTCTCGGCTGGCTACTCGGGCGATCCACTAATACGGCGCCAAAGTCTGGCGATCGGCCAAGCATTGATCCAGGAGATCGACACCATGCCTTTTGCGGCCACCGACCCGCGCACGGGAGCCGCGGAAGGATGGGGCCCCGAAGCCGGCGAATCGCGCGGCAGCGCCACCACGCCCTTTGATGACCCGCGCGACTACACCGGCTATAGCGAAAACGGCATCGTTACTCCCAGCGGAACTGCGATTGCAGGTCTTAGTCAGTATTCGGCCAGTGTCGCAGTCTCCCAGCAGGCGATGGGCAACATCCCGGCGACCTCGGGCGCACTCGTGGCAGTGACCGTAACAGCACCGAGCGGTGAATCGTTCACCATGTACAGCTTTCGGGCCATGTATGCGCCCTAACCTGGCAGCGCGTCTTTCGCACACGCGCGCCGCCGGCTTCACTTTGGTCGAACTCGTGGTCGTCATGCTGCTTATCGGCATGTTGGGTGCAATCATCGGCATCTTCATCCGCAATCCAGTTAGCGGCTATTTCTCTACGATCAACCGGGCCGCACTGACCGATGCAGCCGACCTCGTCGTGCGCCGCATGGCCCGCGAATTGCAAGCCGCGGTTCCCAATTCCGTGCGGGTGACCAGCAGCGGTACGACCGAGTTCTTGGAGTTCGTGCCGGTCGTCGATACAGGGCGCTATCGAGTCGCCAAATCCAACGGCAACGATCCCACGGGGATTTATCCGCTGGATTTTTCCAACCCCAGCAACAACTACTTCCAGATTCTGGGCCCCACGGTCAATGCGCCGGCGGGCAGCCAGCTCGTCATCATGAACCTGGGCTTTGGCAACGTGAATCTGTACAGCGGCGGCAATGTGCGCGCGCTTAGCGTCACGGGCAATAACTTGCAAACCATTACCTACACTCCGGCAGGCGCCTGGCCGGCCGCCTCCCCAGCAAATCGCTTTTACTTGTTTACTACGGCGGTGAGTTACGTTTGCAGCCCCAACGCCAACGGCACCGGCACGCTCACGCGCTATTACGGCTATACGCCGACGGCAACGCAGCCCAATTCGGTCACTTCAGCACCGCTGTCCTCCGCGAGCAACAGTCTGGTGCTAAAGGACGTCAGCAGCTGCACTTTCACGCCCGGCGCCGCGCAAACGGACCTAAATTCCATGCAGATCAATCTGCAACTGACAAACAATAGCGAGAGCGTGACGCTGTATTCACAGGTCATCACCCCCAATGGCCCCTGATCCGCGACTTTTTCGACGCGTCGTGCGCATCGGGCGTGGGGAGGGTTGCGCATCGCAGTCATCGACACATGCGCGCGGCTTTGCGTTTGTCGCGTCGCTGTTTTTGCTTGTGGTCCTGGGTGCCTTCGCCGCATACATCATTAGCATCGGCGCCAACGCCCAGGGAACCGTTGAGGTATCGATCCAGGCCGAGCGCGTCTTTGAAGCTGCCAACTCGGGGCTCGAGTGGGCAGCCTATCAGGAGCTCGATCCCTACCAAGCCATCTGGGGTAACGTCACCACGCCACCGAACTGCTTCGCGTCCCCATCGACCCCGGCCCTGCCGTCCGCATTTGGTTCGATCACTCTTTCCGTCAGCTGCACGCGTTACCCGGCGTGGACCGCGACGCCGAATTATTACGAGGAAGGCAGCCAGCGGGTCGTCGTCTACCTCATCACTTCCACCGCGAGCTACGGAAGCGCGGGTAATTCCGACTACGTTCAGCGCCAGCTTCAATCTCGCGTCGTGCAATGCAAGAACCCTTACGGCGCAGCGCCGGCCTATACCTGCAGTAACTACAACTGATAGCACCCGAATCCCAGCGCATGGAACATCGGAACACAAAAGGACGATCAAAGAGCACCAGGGGCGCAGCGCTGACAAGCGCAACGCACGGTGCCGCGGCTGTCGCCAGCGCACGCCACGCTGGAGGTTGCATGCGGGCCGCGCTGCGCGCGCTGCTCATGGGGCTACTGCTGTGCGTGTCCCCGGCCTTTGCGCAGATCGCATACGTGCAAGAGACTGGTCTTTTTGATAACGCCAGCGCTTCTTCAGTCACATCCAACGCGTTTGCGGCCACCCCGAAAGTGGGCAATACGATTGTCGTGATGGCGTGGACCTGGAATGCCAGCGGGTACCCCACGATCAGCGTAAGCGACAGCGGCGGCAACACCTATGCGCAGATCACCCAGCCAACGACCACCGGAGCGGGAGGCACCGGCTATCAAAACACGGCCATCTTTTATGCCACCGTCACAAAAACAGGCGCCAACTTCAAGGTGACCGTGAGTTCAGCTCAGTCCGGCTCGCAGATCGACGCGGTGGCGGCGGAATTCTCAGGCGTTGGACCGTTGGACCAGAGTAACGGTATCAGCGGCACGACCACGACCGCGACGATCTCTACACCGGCGTCAACCGTGGTCGCCGGCGAACTCGTGGTGTCCTCGCTTGGAATATATTTGCCATCGGACCAATACAATTCCATCAGCGCATCATCGGGTTACACCGTACTAGCTACAGAACTCGACAATCTGAACAATTCGGCGGGCGGCGGTGCGTACACGATCGCCGCCTCGGCGGGCGTGCAGACCATTACCTGGAGCAGCACCGGCGGTACCTTCTCGAACTGGGTGGCGGGAATTGCCAGCTTTCAGCCGGCCTCTTACGACTGCAGTTACGCGATCTATGCAGCTCAGGGCCTGAGCTGGAGCAAGGGCACGGTCAACGGTACGACGGTCACGGGTAGCGGAACCGCGCTGAACCCAAGCACCGGCGTGATCAGCTCTCCTAGCGCAGTTAGCCTGCCAGCAATCAGTCCGTCGAGCTTCCCCGGTGGCGGCTCGCCGATCACGGTGCCCGCCAATGGAACGCTCTCGCCGGGTACCTACACCACCGTCACAGCACAGGGCAACTTGATCCTCACGCCCGGCACCTACTACATAGCGCAGCTAAACCTCGCGGGCAGTGTCACCATCAGTCCCTCGGGCGTGGCCCAGCTCTATATCGGCACCGGCATAACGGGTGGCAACGGCACCGCCCTGAATTCCGGCGGCACGCCAGCCAACTTGCAGATCTACCTGTATTCGGGCGCGAGCTTGCAGCTCCAAAACAACGGCTCTCTGACTGGCCTGGTATACAGCCCCTATTCCGGTTCGAGCGTCGTTATCGGCAACAACTTCGCTGTGAACGGAGCTTTCATCCTGGGGGGCAGCGCCACTATTGGGAACAACGCGACCCTGACCTACTCGAGCGCAATGCAAAGCAGTTTCTCCTCGCTGGGAGCGTGCGGCGGCTCGGGCGGAGGTGGCGGTGGCTCCTCGGTCGGCGCTTTTGCGGCGTACGAAACGGCCACAACGCCCGCCAGCGCCTACACCGGTAACATCAACACCAAAGTTGCCGGCAGCAGCTATTCGATCGACGTTGCCGCGCTCAACAACGCCAAGACGGCCGTTAATTCAAGCTTTAGCGCAAGTGTGCTCGTTCAGGTCATCGGCACAACAACCGCTACACCGACTCTTGACGCAAACGGCTGCCCATCAACAAGTCCGCAAACGCTGGCCTCGCCCGGCACGGTAAACATCACCAATGGGCGCAGCACGATCGCTTTCCCGGCCGAACCCAACGCTTGGCGTTACGCCAAGGTCAAGGTGAGCTACCCGGCCGTGAGTCCCACCATCATTTCGTGCTCCGGCGACGCCTATGCTATTCGACCGTCCACACTAAGCGTGGTCGGCAACGATGCCGCCTGCGCCGCACCGGGCTGCTACCTGAACAACGCAACGACGAGCGGCACTCCAATACAAGCTGCCGGCGCCTCCTTCAGCTTGACCGCGACCGCGTACAACGCGGCAGCGACGCCCGCCATCACCACGAACTACCCGGGCGCCGGCATGAGCCTAACGGCTGCCGCGCTCGCGGCCATTGCGCCGGCGACCGTCAACGGAACTTTGACGCCGGGCAGTTTTTCCGGAAGTGCCGGCACCGCGAGCTCCTCGACCGCCAGCTACACCGAGGTCGGCGACTTCACCGTGCAATTCCAAGACACGGGCTTTGCGACGGTCGACTCGACGGAGAGCGCCAATCCGGCGCCCGGAATCACTTCGCCGGTAACGGCGGCGAGCTGCTCGGGGTACTACGTCTGTTCGGGGTCGACGACCTTTGGCCGCTTTATTCCGGCCCAATTTGGCATCACGCCGGCAGCTCCTGTCGCGGCCTGCAACGGCTTTACGTATTTTGGCGAGAGTTTTTCCACGCCCTTTACTTTGCTAGCGCAAAACGCGAGCGGCGCTACGACCCAGAACTATGCTGGTGCCCTGGCCAAGCTTGCGCTTACGACTTGGAGCAACTTTGTTTTTAGCGCTAGCGGCAACCCATCGGGAACCACTTTGTCGAGCGGCACGACTGCGCCAAGCGGCACTTGGGTCGCAGGTAGCGCCAGCGTCAGCGCTAGCCAAATCATCAGCGTGCCCTCGCCACCCGCGGGGCCCTCGAGCGTTACCATCTTGGCCCAGCCCGTCGATAGCGACGGGGTCACGCTGGCCAGTGCAACTGCCATCACCTCCTTAGCCGCAACGCTCTATCAGGGACGCGCTCGCATGGTCAACGCGATCGGACCCGAGACAACGGATCTGCTGGTGCCGTTTTTGGTCGAGTACTGGCAAAGCTCTTCGGCCGGTTGGCAGATCAATACGTCCGATATCTGCACCGACGCCACCATACAGATCAGCGCGGGCACGCTTGCGGCTGCCGCCACCTGCGTGCGCGATACGGGCGCGCCAGGCAACAGCGGAGCAGGCTGCTCAGGCGCCAGCCCCATCACCAATCACAAGTATCTGGAGGGCGGAGTTTCGGGAACCGACAGCAACGGCGCAGCCGGTTTTGCCGGAAACTTCAATTTGTGGCTGGCAGGACCCGGTGCGGGAAATCTTGGATACGTAACCGTGAGTGCCACAGTGCCGACCTGGCTGCAGTACGACTGGACAGGAACGGTCGGCAATCCGTCGGCAATAGCGACCTTCGGCATGCCTCGGACAGGCCCGATCTTGTACCGCAGCGAAATCTACTTTTAGCATCCGCCGGCGCAGCGGCATTTTTACGCTTGGTTGGACGAAAAACGGGGGCCGAGGCGCTTGAGCAGGCAGAAGTTTCCTTGAATCCGCCGACTTTTCGAGGCATTCGGCGGCCCTGCCCGCACATACCATCAGTGGACGATATAGAGGTGGACAACTTCGTCCACCGTAAAAACATTGTTGGGCGGGGTGATGTTGCAAGGACGTTGGAGCTCACGGCTTTCCTTGTTTGCTGTCGGCCGAAAAGGCGCGCAGCCGGCGACCGTTGGCGTGCATGCCGGCGCAAAGCGGCTTGCGGCGGTGCGACTGCGCGCCACGGCGCCCTTGCCCACGCTCGAGCTGATGCGCCAGTCGAGCGTCGACTCGGATAACGGCACAAACACGATCCGCGCCCTCGCACAAGAAGGATTTTTCGCCGGTGCGCGCGTATTTGTCACGCTGCCGGGCGGAAAGTACGACACCATCACCATTGCCTCGCCGCCGGCGGTTCCCGAAGAAGAGCTGCGCGATGCGTTGCGTTGGCAGATGCGCAGCGCACTCTCCTACGCTCCAGAGGACGCGGCCTTCGATTTCGTGCGCCTGCCCAAGGCGGCGTCAGAAGGAGCAACCGAGGCCCCCCCAGCCATATTGGTCGTAGCCGCCCATCGCCGCGACGTCGCCCAGGTGCTGGCCCCATTTCAGGCTGCAGGTGTCGAAGTCAGTGCCGTCGACATCCCCGAAATGGCCCAGCGCAACTTGTTAAGCGCCAGTGCCAAAACCGACGCCTGCCATGGATTTCTTTCCTTTGATGATTTGAGCGCGTTGCTAACGGTGCAGCTTGCCGATGAGCTGTGCTTTGCTCGACGTATGCAGCTGCCCGGTGCTAGATACCCGGAAGAGAACGAACCAGAGCACACCGCGGACCGGATCGCCACCAACGTGCAGCGCTCCTTGGAGGTATTTGCGCGTCAGTCCCAGATGCCAGAAGTCGCGTCGGTGGCGATCGGCACGCACTCGCACGCTTCGCTTATCGCACGTGCCATCTCGGAACAAGCGGCTGTCGCCACGACGTTGTTTGACCCGTCAACAGCTGTCGCGCTGGGAGAAGACGTCCGCGCCGAACTGTGCGGTGCAACGTCGATGGCTTCCGAATTGATGCTCGCTCTGGGTACCGCACTACGCAGCAGTGATGAGGAACCCAGCGCGGCGGATGGCGCACTGTACTTGCCAGCTTGGTTATTGCCGGGGAAAAAGGCCGCATAGCGCGCCTCAATCAAAAGCGGCAAACATGGCACAAAACGTTAATCTCATCGAGCCAAGCCAGTCAGGGCCCTCCATAGCTCGCGTTGCTTTGCACCGTGCGGCCATTGCCGCCGTCGCCGTCGGCGCGATCACGGCCGCAATCGCGGCTTTGCAGTGGCGCAGCCTGGAAGACGCGCGCGCCGAACTTGCGCGGGTGCGGGCCGAGGCACAGCGACTGCAGCGCGAGCAGATCGACGCAGCCACGCCCGACCCCGCACTGATCGCACAAATTGCTCAGGAGGAGCGCGATATCGAAGCCCTCGAGCTGATCGCCCACCAACTCACCAACGGCGGCTTTGGTCGTACCGAGGGCTTTGCCGATGAGCTGCGGGCATTTGGCCGCGCCACCGCCTCCGGAATCTGGCTTACGGGATTAAAGCTCGATAACCCAACGAACTCGATGACGCTCGATGGCAAGGCGATCGATGCCTCGCGCGTCCCCGCCCTGATCCACGCGTTGGAGTCCGAGCCGCATTTTTCCGGCACACGTTTTGCCTCAATCGAGTTGCACGCCAGCGAAACGGAGGCCAATGGTGCGCCGCGCACCGTGGCCTTCCGTATCGCAACGCCTGTCTCGGATTTGCTGGTCGATGCGGGCAAGGACCCTGTTAATGCAGCAGCCGGCAGCACTGCAGCGGCTGCAACGGCACGATGAAAAAGCGCCTGCAAAAATGGTGGCAAAAGCGTTCGTTGCGCGAGCGCTTGGTCGTGCAGCTGGCAGCGCTCGTGGTCGTCGCCACGATAATCGACACGATTGCGCTGGCGCCGACCCGCAAGGAGGCCGCTCGCGTCCGAGGCGAATTGGGGGGCGCCAAATCTGAACTCGAGAAGACCCGCGCGGCCATCGAAGAGCAAGCGCGGCAAAGCCAAAGTTACATCGAGGGGCGCAAGACGGATCTGCTGCAGCGGCGCAAGGCGGCCGAGGACGTCATACGCCAGGCCCAGGTCGATCTGATCAGTCCGCAGCAAATGAAACGCCAGCTCGCGGCCATTCTGGAGAAGTTTCCCCAAATGAGCATCGTCGCGATGAACTCCATTGCTCCCGTGCCCCTGGGGTTTGCAACGCCATCGAAGTCTTCAGGCTCCAACGCTGCAGCCTCCGCCCAAGTTCCGAAAGTGGCACCGAACGTTGTGGCCGGGCTGTACCAGCACGGACTGGAAGTCACGGTCGAAGGCCACTATTTGGATTTGATCGGGTACTTGCAAACCCTCGAACATGCGCCCCATCGCGTGTACTGGCGCGATTTAGATCTTGCGGTCAACGACAAGGGCATACCCGTGACCAAGATCGGGATGTTCACGCTTTCTCGAGACCCAACATGGCTCAGCCTTTGATGCGTGTTGCGCAGTGCGCGCTGTGCGCGCTCGGCGCGTTGATCGGTTGCACCGGCCTCGCAACCCACGCTTTTGCCGGCACCCAGAACGCAACTTCCGGGATTGCCGATCCAACGACACCGCCGCCGGGATATGGCCCGCCAAGTCTGGGCTCCGACTCGCGTCACGCTGAGGCGAGCGCAAACACTTCGGCAGATGCCAACCGCCTGCAGATGATCCTGGTCCAGGGAGCAAAGCGTTCGGCAGTAATCGGAGGGCAAACCGTACACGTTGGCGACACGGTTGCCATCGGAGGCTCCGCCGCCCGCGTCGAGCGAATCGACGATGGCGCCCTTGTGGTGCAGCAGGGGGATTCGCGCAAGGTGCTGCATTTGATCGAGGATTCGGCCGCGGTTCGGCGCAAACCGCAGTGCATGCGCGGATCCGCCGACGCATCCGGCTGCCGCACGCAATGATGAGGAGACTC
>Ga0187780_10002228_pt1 | contig 14585 bp, 10 predicted proteins | sample 1015_Q2_SP10_20__FD_132429 | JGI IMG/M metagenome (GOLD analysis project Ga0187780, IMG submission 132429) | Tropical peat soil microbial communities from peatlands in Department of Meta, Colombia - 1015_Q2_SP10_20_MG | ecosystem: Environmental > Terrestrial > Soil > Wetlands > Peat | place... | reverse complement strand
GGTGGTGGCAGCGCAGGATCACGCAGGAAGTCGGCCACGAGCCGGTCCTGCAGCAGAGCCAGCGCCCGGTCGGCCTGCCGCGCCGCCAGGAAGTGACGCACAGCGCGCCGGCTGTCGTCTGCGAACTCGAACCATTCAGCCGCCCGCAGCTGGAGCACCTGTTCGCGGGCCGGGTCCCTGGCCCGCAGCTCGGCGCGCAGCAGCTGGCGCACCAGATGGTGATAGCGGAAGCTGGTCCGCTCATCATCGAGAGCCACCAGGAACAGGTTGGCGGCGTCAATGCTGCGCAGCAGTACTGCGGCGTCCTCGCGCCCGGTGATGGCCGCGCACGCCTCCGCGGTCAGCTCTCCCAGGACGGAGGAGTCGAGCATGAACCGGCCAACCTCGGGCGGCTGCTGCTCCAGCACTTCGGCGACGAAGTACTCCGCGATCGCGTGGCTGCGGATCTGCAGCGCCCGGGCCACTCGCGCCGGGTCGGTATTGCCGCGCAGCGATAGTGCCGCCATCTGCAATGCCGCAGCCCATCCCTCGCTGTGCTGGTGCAGTAGCGCTAGGTCACCTGGGCTCACCTGTACCCCGAAACCCGCCAGCAGGTCACCGCTCTCGAGCAGGGAGAAATGCAGGTCACGGTCGCGCAGCTCGCACAACTGACCGGCCATCCGCAGCCGGTGCAGCCGCAGCGGCGGGTCGATCCGGCTGGCCAGCACCAGCTGCGCGGTCTGGGTGGGCCAGCGCTCGACCAGGTCGTTCATCGTCCTGGCCACCGCCGGCGCCGCGGCCTGGAAATCATCCACGATGATGGCCGATCCGGCAGGCAGCTTCGCCGCATCGTTCGCGATCGACGCGGTCACATCAGCCGATACCGCCCCGTCCATCGCCAGCAGGTCCGCGGCGTCCAGGCCGAATCCCGGCTCTGCGGCCCGCGACGCCTCGATAAACCCGGCCCAGAAACGGACCGGGTTGGCGTCCGCCCCATCACAAGACAGCCACGACGTCGCTCCAGGGGGCCGCGCCGCCGCCCAGCTCGACAGTACGCTCTTGCCCGCCCCAGCCGTTCCCACCACCATCGTCAGAGGTGGCCCGGACCAGCCGGCCTGGCCGTCTGCGGCCCGGTCGACAGCCTTCGCCAGGCGGCGTGGAAACCTCATCTCGACTCCACCAGCGTCAGACTCCGCCTCCTCGGCCAGGATCGCCGGGGCCCCTGCCTGGCGGCCCCAGCCAGTTGTTCCTGATCTTGATCGAGCCGCCTGAGGGCGTCCTCACCCTTCCGGGGGTTATTCCGATACTTCCGCTGCTGTGCACGGTGAAGCCTGCACGCTGCAGCAGGTCGATGGCCAGCAGGTCCGGGCCCTTCGGGCGAGCAGTCTCAGAGCAGGTGCAGGTCGACGGCCCGTTCGAGGGCCTCCGCGCGTGATGTCACGCCGAGCTTCTGGTACACCGATCGCAGGTGGACCTTCACCGTGTTGCGCGAGATGTACAAGGTGTCGGCGATCTGCTCGTAGGTGCTGGTCGGCAGGAGCTTCAGGACGCGCAGCTCGGCGGCGGTCAGCGGCCCGGCCAGCCCCCGGCCTGGCCGGGCGGCGTCCGGGCCGGTGGCGCGCACATGCAGGGCCGCGGCGATCAGCTGCTCGGAGAACGGATCGGGCCGCAGCTGCGGGGCGCGCTCCACCAGGTAGCTGGTCAGCTGGGGTGCGGTGGTGACGACGGTGTTGAGGAATCCCTCGAGCCGGGCGGCCTGGAGGGCGCCGGCCACGAGGCTGGCAGCCCGGGGGTCGGCGCGCTCGATGGCGGCAGCGGCCAGCAGGATCTGGCGGACCAGCTCGCGCCGCGGGGTCAGCTCACCCGGCACAAGCGCCTGCAGGTGTTGCCGCGCCGCATGATGGTCGCCGGCCGCCAGCGCGATCCTGGCCAGCAGGAGGCAGCGTCGGGTGCCGGGCAGCGCGCTGGCCAGCTCGGCCGGGGTGTGCGGGTCACCGAGTGATAGGCGGATCAGCGCCTCTAGCTCATCGGCCCGGGCCAGCAGCACCAAACCGGCCTCGGGCAGGACCAGCCGCGCCGCCTCGATGGTGGCCAGCGCCTCGCGGACCTGCCCGCGGGCGGCCCAGATCGCGGCCCGGTCCAGCAACGCCAGGAACTCGAATATCGGCCGTACCCGTTCCGATATCGATAGCACCTGCTCGGTGAGCTGCTCGGCGGCATCCAGGTCGCGCCGTTCCAGCGCGAGGCCGGCCAGCGCACGCAGGTGATCCACGGCGAAGAAATGCCGGTCGAATCTCAGCCGCCGCGCCGCCGCCTCGGCGGCCCTCGCGGCCTCGGCGGCCTGGACCAGGTGACCGGCGTCGAACCAGGCCTTCGCCCGCGCCCCGGGCACTAGCACCAGCTTGATCGGTTCGGTGAGCCCGGGCGCCGCCAGGGCGGCGGCGGCCTCATGCTCGACCGCCTGGAAGTCCTCCCGCAGCGTATAAGCACGCAGGAGATCCGTACACGTGCCCGCGACCCACTCGTCAGTGAGCCGGCTCCGCTCTTGGATAGCGCGCGCGGCGAGATTCTCGCGCACGACCTCATCCACCTGGCCCTTCAGTGCGTAGCGCGTGGCCCGTGCCACCGCGACCCGGGCCGCCAGCCTGGGCTCGGGCGGCATCGATGGCAAAGCGCGCTCCAGCAGGTCCAGATACTGGCCGCCGCGAGCCGGGTCTCCCCAAAGCAGCAGGTCGAAGGCCAGCGCTAGCAGACGGTCTGGAGCCCCCATCAGCGCCAGGGGATCGACTGCGCTCACATCCAGCGGCGTCGGCAGCGCGGGGTCGCGCATGAAGTCGGCTGCCACCCGGTCCTGCAGCAGGGCCAGCGCCCGGTCGACCTGCCGGGCCGCCAGGAAGTAGCGGGTCGCGCGCCGGGTGTCACCTTCGGACTCGAACCACTCGGCCGCCCGCAGCTGGAGCTTTTGTTCCCGGCCCGGGTCCCTGGCGTGCAGTTCGGCGCGTAGCAGCTGACGCACCAGGTGGTGATAGCGGAAACTGGTCCGCTCATCATCCAGGGCCACCAGGAACAAGTTGGCCGCGTCCATGCTGCGCAGCAGCGCCGCCGCGTCCTGCCGGGCGGTGACGGCTGCGCAAGTGTCCGCGGTCAGCTCCTCCAGGACGGAGGTGTCGAGCATGAACCGGGCCACCTCGGGCGGCTGCTGGTCCAATACCTCGGCGACGAAGTACTCGGCGATCGCGTGGCGGCGGACGTCCAGCGCCCGCGCCACCCGCGCCGGGTCGGTGTTGCCGCGCAGCGACAGCGCCGCCATCTGCAGCGCCGCGGCCCACCCCTCGGTGCGCTGATGGAGCAGCGCCAGGTCCTCGCCGGCCACTTGCACGCCGAAGTTCGCCAGCAGGTCACCGCTCTCGGCCAGGGAGAAATACAGGTCACGGTCCCGCAGCTCGCGCAACTGCCCGGACATCCGCAGCCGGTGCAGCCGCAGCGGCGGGTCGACGCGGCTGGCCAGCACCAGCTGGGTGGTCTCGGTCGGCCAGCGCTCGGCCAGATCGGTCATCGTCCCGCTCACCGCTGGCGCCGCATCCTGGAAATCGTCCACGATGACCACCGACCCGGCAGGCAGCTTGGCGGCATCGTTGGCGATCGACGCGGTGACATCGGCCGATACGACGCCATCCATCGCCAGCAGGTCGGCGGCGTCCGCGCCGAATCTCGGCTCTATCACCCGGGAGGCCTCGATAAACCCGGCCCAGAACCGGACCGGGTCGGCGTCCGCCGGGTCGCAGGACAGCCAGGACGTGGTACCAGGCGGCCGGATCGCCGCCCAGCTCGACAGCAGCACGCTCTTGCCCGCGCCCGCCGATCCCACGACCACGGTCAGGCGCTGGTCGGCCCCCGCCGTCAGCCGGTCATGCAGCACTGGTCTGGTGACCAGCGTGGCAGGCAGCATTGGCGGCAGGAACTTCGCCAATGCGAACCGCATGCCCTGCAAGGCGCCAGGTCCCGCGCCTTCCGCCACAACGCTCTCCCGCAATCCCGCTGACCCAGGCTCACGTCAAGGGCAGGCTAACCCCTTACGGAGCCGGGCCGGCAGGGACTAAGGTCCCGCCGGCCAGGCCATGGGTGAGAGATAACCCTCGGAAGGGTGAGGACAGTAACCCGGGCCTCCGGCAGGCTAGGCACGCCTGAGCCGGCCGACCGAGAGAGGCAGCCGTGATGCGGTCACAGATCTATGAGATCACTTTCACGGGCCAGGCGGGCACCACGCTGCGCGCGGAGTTCGACGACTGCCAGGTCACCATAGGTCCGGGTACGACCACTCTGCGCGCTGAGCTGCCTGATCAGGCCGCCCTCGCCGGGCTCGTGCAGCGGATCACCGGCCTCGGACTTGAAATCGTCCACCTGAACCTCGTAGCCCCGCCGTCCGTGCCATGACCGGCCTTGTGCAGATGAGCGCTTACCGCGCAAGCTCCAAAGTCGGACAAGGCTATCGCGAAGGGAAGCACGCATGACGTCCCCTGATCGGCCGAAATCTGACCAGACAGCGCGTCGGCACCCGGCGGCTGCTCATCAGGGAACGACCCGCGCCAGACAACCGGCAGCGGCCGCCGGAGATCTGATCCTGGCTTCGAAGATCACGGTGCCGGCCGTGCCGGACTGGGCTGTCCAGCGGCCGCAGGTCACCAGGCTCATCAGCCAGGGTACGCGGTGGTGCCCGCTGACCGTCCTCACCGGCTCTCCCGGCGCGGGCAAGACGATGGCCCTGGCCTTGTGGGCGGCGGGCGAAACTGGCCCGGTCGCCTGGATCGCTCTGGACGAGTACGACAACCGGCCGGAGGTCTTCTGGCCGTACGTCATGGCAGCGCTGCGCCAGTGCGGCGTCGCCGTGCCGAGGGCGTTGTCGGCCGCCGCGCGGGGACAGGCGAGCGAGCATGTGTTCTTGCTGCACCTGGCGGCGGCGCTCGCGGCCCAGGATCCACCGGTGGCGCTGGTCCTCGATGACCTGCATCTGCTGACCGAGCCGGGGGTGCTGGAGGGGCTGGACTTCGTGCTGCGCAACGCCGGACCAGGGCTGCGGCTGGCGGTTTCCTCGCGGCTGGATCCGCTGCTGCCGCTGCACCGTTACCGGGTGGCCGGGCAGCTCACCGAGATCCGGGCCAGCGACCTGGCATTCAGCACCGACGAAGCGGGCATGCTGCTGGCCCAGCACGGCTGCACGCTGACAGCCGACCTGGTGGAGACCCTGATACAGCGGACCGAAGGCTGGGCCGCTGGCCTGCGCCTCGCGGCGATGTCGCTCGCCTTTCATTCCGACCCTGGCCAGTTCGTCAAGGAACTGGCCGCCGAGGACAGCGCCTTGACCGGGTACCTGGTGGAGGAGGTGCTCGCCGCCCAGCCGCCGCAGGTCCGGGACGTTCTGTTGTGCACGAGCATCCTGGACGAGGTCAGCGCCGAGACTGCCGTGGAAGTAGCCGGTGACGAGCAGGCCGCGGGGATCCTGATCGCACTGGCGCGGGCCAACGCGTTCGTCCAGTCGATCGGGTCGGGGCGGTACCGCTATCACACGTTGTTCGGCGAGGTGCTGCGGTTGAAGCTGAGGTGCGAGCATCCGGACCGGATAGCCGCCTTGCATCGGCGAGCGGCCCGGTATTACCAGCGGAACGGCCTGCTCACCGAGGCGGTTCGGCACGCCGTCCGGGCCGATGACTGGCCGCTGGCGGCCGAGATGGTCATTGACGATCTAGCCATAGGCCAGATCCTCGAGCCAGAGGATGGCCGGCTGCTGGCCACCGAGTTCGCGGGCATGCCGCCCGGCCGGGCCTGGACCCAGGCTGCGCCGTATCTGGTTTCCGCCGCGGTGGCGCTGTCCGCCGACCGTCCCGGACCGTGCGCCGCGGCGCTGGATGCCGCCGCCGGCCTGCTGGAGCGCGGGCCCGCCGACCGGCAGGCCACGTCCGGGCTGGCCGCCGCGGTGATCCGCCTGGCCGCCTGCCTTCGCGCCGGGGACCTGGCCGGGGCGGCAGCGGCTGCTGACCGCGCGGAGCAGCTAGCTGGCCAGGTCCCGGGCGCCACATTGGGCCGCCACCCCGACATTACGGCGCGGGTACTGGGCGGCCGCGGAGCCGTCGAGCTGTGGTCCGGCCACCTGGACCAGGCGGCCCGCGTCCTGGCCGCCAGGGCCTGTCGCGGCGGCCGGGGCGGGCGATCTGCCTACGCCGGGTATCTGGCGCTAGCGGAGGCCATGCGCGGTCGGCTCGGGCGCGCCACTGAACTGGCCGAGGAGGCCCTGGAGGCCGACGGGGTCCAGCCACCAGGGCGTGAGGAGGACTCTGCAGCGTTGGTCGCGCTGGCCTGGGCGCACTTGCATCGCAATGAGCTGCGCGAGGCACGCGGTTGCCTCAAGCAGGCGGACGCCGCCTTGGCCGTCAGCCCGGACAAGCTGACCGGGACCGTGGCCTGCCTGGCCGCCGCCGTCGCTGCCCTGGCCGAGGGGCGCGCCGCGGCGGCCGCGCAGATCATCACCAGGACACGGTCGGCCTGGCCTGCTCCGCCGTGGCTTAGCCAGCAGCTGAGCCTGGTCCAGTCGCGGGCGTTCGCGGCGGCGGGCGACGTCCAGGGCGCGGTGGCGGCCGCCGAAAAGGCCGGAAGCGACACTTCACTGGAGGCGGCGGTCACCCTGGCGCACGCCTGGGCGGTCGGCGGAGATGGCGAGCGCGCACAGCGCGCGCTGGCACCCGTGCTCGCGGTCGGCCGCGAGGCGCCGGACAGGGTGCGCCTGCATGCGTGGCTGGTCGACGCCCGGCTCCGCTACGCCAGCGGCGATCCGGCGCGAGGCCGCCGTTCACTCGCCTCCGCGCTACGGCTGGCCGAATCCGAACAGCTCAGGCTCCCCTTCGTCCTGGGGCGCAGCTGGATCGGGCCGATTCTGCAGCGTGAGCCCGAACTAGCCAGTACCCACCGGTGCCTGCTGGCCCCGACCCCGTACCACGAGGCAATTCCGGTACTGGCGGGCGCCTCGGATCAGAGCCCGGTCGTCATGATTGAGCCGCTTTCCGAACGCGAACGGGAGGTGCTGCGGCACGTCTCAGGCATGCTGAACACGGCTGAAGTGGCCAGCGAGCTGTATATCTCCGTCAACACCGTCAAGACGCACCTCAGAAACATCTATCGCAAGCTGGCAGCAGATCACCGCGGCGAGGCGGTCCGCCGGGCCCGCCAGCTCGAGCTGATCTGACCGTTCGGCGTCAATGCCGCGGTCAGTGCCTGCTGCGGCGGTTAAGGGACCGAACGGACCCGGTTTACTGTCGCCCGGGCGCGATCGAAGCCAGCCCTGGCGGGCTAGCCGAAGCACTGACCCTCGCCCCGGTATGTTGCCATCGCGGTGACCTGGTCGTCGTGGAGTATGTAGTACTCCCTGAACCGCTCGGCAAGTTCGCCGGCCTTGGCGTGGCGCAGCCAGACGCGGTCGCCGGGCCGCAGCTGATTAGCGGCCGTGCCGCGTACGGGGGTCTGGACCTCGCCCGCGCCTTCGACGCCAGTGAGGGTGAGACCGGCCGGCAGGTAGGGTCGCGGCAGCCGGTCCCGCGTTCCGGTGCCGGAGGCCACGTAGCCGCCGGCGAACAACGTGGCGATGCCCGGGCCCGGCCTTCTGACCACGGGCAGCGCGAACAGCAACGCGGGTTCGGGGGTAAACCGCCGGTACGCGTCGAACAGCGTCGCGCCGACCAGCCCCGAGCCTGCCGTCAGCTCGGTCACCAAGGTGTCCCTCGCGGTCGACTCCAGGCTGCCGGTTCCGCCGCCGTTCACGAACTCCAGGCAGGTCAGGGCCTGGATCAGGCGCACTGCCTGCGACCGCCGCCGGCTGAGCTCCTGCGCCGACAGGTTCTGGATCCCCCTGATCAGCCGCGCCCTGACGGGACGCCCGGGTGGGGCGTCGCCCAGACCCGCGATGTGCCCCTCGTAACCCATCACGCCCACGAGGCGGAAGCCGGCTCGCTGCATGATCAGCTTGGCGAAGTCCGCGGCCTGCTGCGCCGTGTACAGCGGGGAGCGCCGGGTGCCGATGTGGATCAGCGGCCTTCCGCCGAGCGGACGCCAGGAGACGCCGAGTTCCACGCAGACCCGGATGTCCGGATGGCCGCCGCCGAGGGCCCGGTCCACGACGTCCAGGTGCGCGGGCGAGTCGACCATGATCGTGATCTGCTGCCTGGCTCGGTCGTCCGCGGCCAGAGCCTGGATGGCCCTCCTGTCCACCGTGGGGTAAGCCACCAGCAAGTCGTCGCTGGTGCCCATGGCGTGCAGCCAGAGGGCTTCTGGCAGCGAGTAGCACATGACGCCCCGGAAGCCGGGCCCGGCCAGGGCGCGCTCGATCAGATAGCGACACCTGACCGACTTGGTCGCGACCCGGATCGGGCGATTCGCGGCGCGGCGCGCCAGGTCGGCGGCGTTCCGGTCGAACGCGTCCAGGTCGACGATGGCCAGCGGCGGGTCGATGTCCGCGGTGAGGCGGTCATCGGTCGCACTCGTTCACAGCGGCCGCGGCGACCGATGGCGTGGCGCTTGACCTGTCGCTGTGGACCGGGATCGTCGCCGCGGACACGCGGACCGGCTTGGTCACCGTGCGGTCCGGCACCACCCTGCGGGCGCTCCACGCCGCGCTCGGCGGACTCGGGCTGGCGATGGCCAACCTGGGTGACATCGATGCGCAGACGCTGGCGGGCGCCCTGTCGACCGGAACGCACGGCACCGGGGCCCGGCTGGGCGGGCTCGCCACCCAGGTCGAGGCGCTCGACCTGGTTCTGGCGGATGGTTCGCTGGTGACGTGCTCGGCCTCGACGCGTCCCGAGCTGTTCGCGGCCGCGCGCGTCGGCCTCGGCGCGGTCGGCGTGATCACCACCGTGACGCTGCGGTGCGTGCCGTCGTTCATGCTGGCGGCGGACGAGCGCCCGGTCCCGATCCAGGAGGTCATCGAGCAGTTCGACGCGCTCGCGGCCGCTAACGATCACTTCGAGTTCTACTGGTTCCCTTACGGTCGCAAGGCCCTGGTCAAGCGGAATAACCGGCTCCCTTCCGCTGGTGCCGGTCCCGCGCTGGCGGCCGGTGTCGGCCCGGCGCCCGCGGCGGGCGCTGGCCTGGCGCCTGCCGTACGGGACTCCGGTCCGATGCCGGACTGGCGGAGGTTCTGGGAGTTCGAGGTCATGGAGAACGCCGCCTTCGGCACGCTGTGCCGGCTCGGCCGGGCGGCGCCCCGGTTCATCCCGGCGCTCAACCAGCTCTCCTCGGCCGCGCTCTCTTCCCGGTCCTACACAGACGTGTCGCACCGGGTGTTCGTGACTCCCCGGCGGGTCCATTTCGTCGAATCTGAGTACGCCGTTCCACGTGAATCACTCGCCGACGTGCTCGCCGAGCTGCGCCGGGCCGTGCCCCGCCTGGCCGACCCCGTCATGTTCCCCGTCGAGGTGCGGGTGGCCGCCGCCGACGACATCTGGCTGTCCACCGGCTACCGCCGGGACACCGCCTACATCGCGGTCCACCAGTACGTCGGGCTGCCCTATCAGGCGTACTTCGACCTGTTCGAGTCCATCGTGGCGGGCGTGGCGGGCCGTCCGCACTGGGGCAAGCTGCATTCCCTTGACGCCGAACGCCTCCGCCCGCTCTACCCACACTTCGATGACTTCCGCCGCGTCCGCGCCGAGGTCGACCCCGAGGCGAGGTTCGGCAATTCCTATCTGACCCAAATGTTCGGCCAAGCCACGGCCTTCGCCTAGCCGGTTGACGGTGCCCTGATTAGCCCGACCTCCCCGACACGCCGCCGATGCGCGGCAGGCGCGGATTCGATCGCCGCGTCGGTGGACCAGTCGACGTCGTCGGTGACCCGGACCAGGATGGCCTGGGCGTCCCCGCGGGCGAACGCGTCGTACATCTGCCTGGCCGTCTCGGTGTTCTGCTCGGCACTCATGCTCTGCTCCTGTCCGTTCGGGTGGTCAGGCCCAGAATGCGGCCACAGCCGCCGGGTCTCCGACGAACTGGTCGATGCTGCGCACGCGGCCGCCGTCGAGGCTGAACAGCACGATCTGCGGGCCGTCCATGGAGCGCCCGTCGGGGCGCGAGGCGCTGAGCCGCACGGGCACGCAGACGCGGCCCCGGCCGTCGGCCATGAACGACTGCGGCACCGCGCGCAGCGTGCCGGCGGTGAGCTGTGCGGACTCGGCCAGGTAGGCCATGATCGCGTCGCTGCCGCGGTAAACGCCGCCCAGGCGGTCGTCGTTGCGGTGGTGCCAGGTCGCGTCGGCGTGCAGCAGCCCGCCGAGCGCGGCAAGGTCCGCGTCGGCGAACGCCTGGAAGACGGCGCGGACGACATCGGCGTCGGTGACTGCGGCTGTGCTGGCTGTTCCCGTGCTGGCGGCCATCACGGCTCCTTTGCTGATCGCTGCTGATTGCCTGTCAGCAACCGTAGGCAGGCGGTGCCGCCCGGGGCTATCGACTGTTCAGTCGATTCTGGCGTCGGCGGCCGGCCCGGTCCTGGCCGTGAATCCGTGCCGCATCGCGAACATCGCCAGGCCAGCCCTGGTCGAGACGCCGCACTTGGCGTAGATGTGCACCGTGTGCGTGTGAACGGTCGACTGCGAGATCACCAGCTCGGCGGCGATCTGGCGTTTGGTGCGGCCGACGGCGAGCCGGCGCAGGATTTCCAGCTCACGCTCGGTCAGGCCGGCCGGCAGGGAAGGCAAGGCGGGCGGCGGTGCGTCGGCGGCCTCGAGTACCGCGCGGACCACGTCACGGTCAAGCGGAAGACCTGACAGGACGCGCGACGCGGCGGCCGGGTCCAGCGCGGCCCGGTACGGCCGTGCCTGGCCGAGCGCCTGGAACACGTCGGCCGCGGCGAGCAGGCAAGCTGCCGTGTCCAGCTCGGACCCGCCCACACCAGCCGGGTACCCGGACCCGTCCACGCGCTCGTGATGGCGGCACGCGATCAGGCCTAGCGGCGCGAGCACTGGCGACCGCGCCAGGATCCGGCCCGTATGGTAGGGGTGCAGGCGCACTAGTTCCCATTCCTCGGCCCGCAGCGGCCCGGGCCGCTCCCAGATGCCGGCCGGCACGGCTACCCGGCCGAGGTCGTGAACAAGCCCGGCCCGGTACACGGTCCGCCCAACGGTCGGCGACAGCAGATCGGCGGCGGCCCACGCCAGCCTGGCGACCCCTCGCGAGTGGCCGGTGAACCAGGGGCTCTTCAGATCGGCAGCGTCCCCGAACCCGGCCAGAGCTTCCTCCAAGGCGGGCCCGTCGCGGAACACGCGCCGCCGCTCCGGCTCAGCGTCGACCACGGCCGCCCACAGATCATCCGGGCTGGAGATCGCCAGCAGCTCGCCTGGCGCATCCGCGAAGACCGCCACGACCGCCGGATCGAGCGCGCGCCCCGACCAGCGAGCCACCGTCTGAGCCGCGACATCGCCGCCGCCGACGGCGTCGAACATCACGGCCGCATAGCCGACGCCGGCGAACCGGGACGCCTCAGCCACCTCCGCGCCAGCCCGGCCGGTCGGCACACCGCGGCCGTCGAACCGCTCGAAGCTGTCCAGGACAGCGCGCCGGACCGCCTCCGGCAGTCCCAGGCGAGCCGTCAGATCCGCGCCGACCTCACAGTCTGCCCGCGCCCCCTCGGCCTTCAGCTTGGCGACGCCCGCCGGGCCGCCCAGCGCCCGCAGCCGTACGGCGTCTACGCCCAGGCCCGCCAGGAACTCCACGGCCTCGCCAGGCTCGGCCGGATCGATCAGGTCACCCCGGGCGCGGACCACGATGTCATCGCCGCCGAACGCGGAGGCGATCTCGTGCGACGTCGCGGCACAGCCCGCGAACCGCATCAGCGTCCCGTAGTAGACCTCGCTCCGGCGCAGCTCATCCAGTCCCGCCCGCCGAGCCAGTTCCGTCGCGAGCAAGCACGCGCGCATCGCCTCGCCCGGAGGATGCCCGCGGGTCAGGTCGCTCACCACGGACAGCGCCGCGACCAGGCCAGCGATACCGGTCGTGTCACCCACGACGGCCAGTCTAAAGATCAGCACACTCCCCGGCCTGTCAACAGGCGCACTCGAGGCGGGCACGAACCCGCCAGGGTAGCGGCCTGCCTGCACAGGACACCGTAAGCCGACCACCCAAAGGCCGTGTCGGCCAAGCTGGGTGAGAAGCGGCACTGGTTAAGATGCGGCCGGTCACCGGCGTATTCGGCGGGCGAAACATTACCAACTTGTGACGGATTTTTTCGTGTCGAACCGTGCTGACCGTGCCTCCCGTAGTCCAAGTTAGTGGCCAGTGCACGCGGCCGCCGTGAAAGATCACGCCTATCGGTCATGAATGCCGTGATCGTCGGCTCACTGATCACCGCCTTCTTTCGCCAATGGCTGCCGCGGCACTGGTCCCGGGCAGAACATCACGTCGCTGGCGTGATCGCGACGGCACGCACCGAGCTCGTGCGGGGAAAGGCAGGTGACCGGATGGCAGCGGGAGAATCTCCGGAAGCCGTGGATCCTTCTGCCGCAGGAGCGCAAGACGCTCGCCCGGCCACAGGCGGTATCACGGCAGGCGGCGCACGGATAAGGCAGCCAGAAAAAGAACGGCGGCGTTATGCGTGGCTATACGACGATGAAGACATCTGGGGCACGGCCGGTTTCGGTTGCGTCCCGGCGGTGATTGATGGCGATGACTGGCGGGCCCCGAGAGTGTGAGCGGACAATCAGCGGCGGGCGGGGCTGCTGGTTGCCCGGTCCGGGCTGCGCCCGGCGCGGTGAACGCTGATGACGACGGTGCACCGACGGGCCGTTTCGGCGGTCGCTGCGGCGGGGCTGGTGGCCATGGCCGCCCTATGCCTGTCCGGCGCTTCGGTCCGGGCCGAGTCGGCTGCCAGTTCCGCGGCCGTCGCCACCCAGGGCCCGCGGCCGGCTTCCGCCGCCCAGCCAGAGGCTCTGGCCGCAAAGCGGGGAACTGGTTCTGATGAGGGCCGGATCGTGTTGATCGCCATCGCGGTGGGAGCCGTGGGCGCGTTTACGGTACTGCAGGTCCTCGCGTGGTCACGATATCGCCGTGCGCAGGCCAGGCCTGACGCCAGGACGCGACCCGCTGTCCGCGGCCCGGGACCGCGGGCAGGCCAGGGCGATGCGGCATCCGCAGACCAAGCAGCCTGGGCACGTGAGCGTGGATACGGATCATGGCCCGGCTACGGCCGCGGCGCCCGGCCGTGGGGGGCCGCCCGGAAGGACCGGCCGCGCGACTGGTCCTCGTGACGGGAGCCGGTCGGCGTGTTTAGGGTATTTGGGCCGATGACTAGCAAAGTTGCTGAAAGGCGGTATGTCAGAGCGCACGCTGCCCGGGCGCGGTGTACGGATGGCGGCTGACGATCCACATGACGACGATGCTGCTGGCGGCAAAAGGCGCGGCCACGACCGCTTCAGTGACAACGCTGCGCAGAACAGCGAGCGTCAAGGATGCGACGTTGACCCAGAGTCGTCGACCGAGACGCCCGACCGCGAGAAGTGCTACGACGAGCTCCGCGCCTATGACCGGGCCGACCGGTGCGCGACGGTGCCAGGAAACCCCGATAAGCCACAGCTCACCGGTGATGGCGGGTGGAAATGGAAGGGACTGGAGCTTCCCCCGGAAGCCAACCGCATCGCCGACGAAGAGATAGCCGCGCGCCGGAAGGCAGAGGGCCGTGACGCGGATGGGAACTACGGCGAAGGAGGTCTCACCCCCGCCATGCGACGTATCGAAGCCGAACTCGAGCACGGTTTTTTGGTCCCCGACACTGAGAAGTTCGCCCTCAAGTCCCCCGACCGCTTCAAGGAAAAGCTGGCGAAGATGATCTCGCTTGAGTCCGATATCGCACCGGGCATACATGCCGCTAAGATTCACGATGGAATTCGCTACACACTCCTGTTCGAAGGAAGGTTTTATTCGGACGGCGTCAGAGAGGCCGAGTCGCGGATAGCTGACGAGGGCTGTACGCTGGTTGAGCGCAAGCCGAACTGGTCAGGAGATGAATATAAGGGCATAAATAGTCAGTGGCGTGATACTGCCAGCGGTCAGCTGTTTGAAGTTCAATTCCATACCTCCGAGAGCTGGAACGCAAAGCAGCAGACCCATGACGCCTACGAGAAGATCGAATGTCCTATTACACCATCGGAGGAGCGCGCTCGGCTACGAGCTTACCAGCGTCAAATCGCAGCCTCTGTCCCTGTGCCGCCTGGCGCCCTTGATTTTACCTCTTACAAAGTGGAGGATGATGGAGATTGATGGAAAATATAACTTACTATGCGGTCGTCGGAGCGAACCGGACCATCGATAATCCATCCGGACTTGTTCGGCGTCGACATGCGGCTGATGGCCCGGTGGATGAATCTCTAACTCGCGATTTGTCATGGACTTTCACCGACGCCATCTACCAGCGGGAACGAGGTGAGAATTTCGGCCCGGACTTGGTGGAGATCAGCGAGGACGAGGCGAATGCGCTCATTGAGCGGTTCCAGGAAAAGTGGCAAGGAGCGTAACGATGTTAGCCTGGCAGGAACTGAACGGGCTCGACGCGTATCGGATTACGGAGATCCCGCGGCGAGCGG
>Ga0187780_10002227_pt1 | contig 14585 bp, 13 predicted proteins | sample 1015_Q2_SP10_20__FD_132429 | JGI IMG/M metagenome (GOLD analysis project Ga0187780, IMG submission 132429) | Tropical peat soil microbial communities from peatlands in Department of Meta, Colombia - 1015_Q2_SP10_20_MG | ecosystem: Environmental > Terrestrial > Soil > Wetlands > Peat | place... | reverse complement strand
CTCGGCGAGGCGCAGTGAGAAATCAAAAAGCCGCTGCGAGGTCTTGCGTGTAATGACCAATGTCTCGCGCGCTTCATCTTTTGTGACCACGCCCTTGCCCATGGATGCGAACAAGCCTTCCGTGGACTCTCGGATCAGAACGAAATCGATGCCGTGTTCCGGTGCGCCGACGATAGGGCTCGGAACGCCGGGAATGAGCCGCGCCGGGCGGACGCCGGCGTAGAGGTCGAAAATAAAGCGCAACTCGACTTGCGGCATGATCTCCGTGTTGTCCGGATACCGCACGCTTGGCAGACCGCAAGCGCCGAGCAGAATGGCATCGGCTTCGTCGCATAGTTTGACAGTCGATTCCGGCATCGACTTGCCGGTCTCCTTGTAGTGTCCTGCGCCAGCTGCACCTTCCGTGAAACGGAATTTCAGGCTTGGTACGGTCTTCTCGATCCGTTGCAGCACGTCGAGAGCCGGCTTCATCACTTCGGGCCCGATGCCGTCGCCAGGCAGAACGGCGATGTGGAAGGCGGTGTTGGCGGACATGGTTTCCGGGATGGCGTTGCAGGGGTTGGAGCTGTAATGAATACGTCCATGCGTCTGCGCGCAAGTGATCTTTGAGGATCGTCCATGCCCCGTTTCGCTGCCAATCTCGGTTATCTGTTTACCGAGCGCCCGCTCCTTGAACGAATCGACGCCGCCGCGGCGGCGGGCTTTAAGGCGATCGAACTGCAGTTCCCCTACGATGTTCCTGCCACGGCAGTTAAGGCTGCGATCGAAAAGAACGGCCTCACCGTCCTCGGGATCAATACACCTCCGGGCGGTCGTGACGGAGAATTCGGATTAGCTGCAGTGCCCGGGCGCGAAAAGGATTGGCAACAGTTGTTCGGCCGGGCGCTGGATTATGCGAGCGCTATTGGCGGCAGCGCGATCCACTGTCTTGCCGGCAAGGTCGCGCCCGAACAGCGACCGGCGGCCGATCGGGTGTTCGTCGACAACCTGATGAAAGCCGCCGACCTGGCCGCGGCGAAAAATATTACACTCTTGATTGAACCGATAAACGGCCGCGACCGGCCAAATTATTTCTTAAATCATGTGGAGCACGCGGCCGATGTCATTGCAAAAATCGGCAAGACGAATATCCGCATGCAGTTCGATTTTTATCACGTGCAGATAGTCGGCGGCGATTTGATCTATCGTCTGCAAAAATTCCTGCCGTTCATCGGACATCTGCAGTGCGCTGCTGTGCCGACGCGGCACGAGCCGGATGAAGGTGAAGTCAATTACCGAGCGGTTTTCGAAGCCGTCGACAAGGTCGGCTACGCCGGCTGGATTGGCGCCGAATATCGCCCGCGAGGGCGTACCGAAGACGGTTTGGCCTGGGCGCGCGATTACGGCGTCGTCCCGGCATGTTAACCGCGCTTTATCCATCAAACTTCTTGAAAACTCACGGATTTTTCCTTTGCGACAGGGCTGGCCGTTGGTAAATTGACGACATGTGGGAAAGCAAGAAATCCGACACAGGCGAGACAGCGGGCCAACCGCTGAAGGATGCCGTGCGCGAGGCGCGGATCGAGGCGGCGGAGCGCTCCGGCGTCGTCGTCGACTTGCGTGATGCCGATGTCGCTCGGCTCGAACTCCTCAACGAGGCGCTCGATCCGCTGTTCAAGCAGATCCCCGACGATGTCGAGTTGTTTGATCGTGGAATAAGCCGCGGCGATATTCCGCGGTTGTGGGTTGACGTCGTCGCCCATGTCGAAATGGGACGTGACAAGCGACAGTACCGTTTTGTCCTGGACACACGTTATGGGCGCGCGGTGCTTGCGGAATCTTATGAGATCCCCGCGATGGTCGAGGCGATGACGCGATATGTCGCGCGACGCTTGGTCGAACGCGAGCGGGCGCTTGCCGACGATGCGACGCGCGGTGTTGCGCAGTTTGTCCTTCGGCACGGACGAACCCACAGGCGATGGCAAAGCGTTCGAATGTTCGTGTTCGGTATTCTTGCAGGCGTGGTGGCGCTCGTCGCGGCGGCGCTGCTGTTGGGGCCGCGTCCCTAGCCGAGCAGCATGAAGCGCTTTTGTTGCGCGATTTCACCCGACGCAGTTACGCCGCGCGAGATCAATTCGCATTGCCAGGCGCCGCGGGCGCCGTCGATCCGGTAGAGATTGTAGGCCGCACTTTCATTCTCGCTGCCGGGAGCTACCGACGCCGAAGGTACCCCCACGGCCGGTATTCGGGTCCCATTCGGTCCATCCAGCCAATTGATCATGTGGACATGGTCGTGTCCGTGCAGCAGCAAATCCACGCCATGGTCTGCAATGATGCGCTTGAACACCTTCGCGTCGAGCAGCAGCTTGTGCTGGGGGGCATCACTCACCGGGGGGTGATGGATGAGAATGACCCGAAACATATTTTCGTCTTTGAGCCTGTGAAGCAAAGTTGCGAGTTGGATAAACTGAGTTGTCCCGAGCCAACCTGTCGCCAGGAAGGGCGCAGTTGGGACGCCGGTTGAAATGCCGATCAACAGGACGTTGCCTCGTCTGCGCACGAAGGGAAATCCGGCGGTCCCGTCGTCATCGGACATGTAGGGGCCCCATTGCTGCGCCGCTAATGCGGCAGCCTCGCGAACATAAATGTCGTGATTGCCCGGGACGAACGTCACGTCATGTGGCGAGCCAAGGCTTTCCAGCCAGTCTCGCCCGCGCAAGAACTCCGCTGCCAGCGCGATGTTGGCGATATCGCCGGTGACGGCAATGTGATCCGGCGCCTGGGCCTTGACGTCGGCGACAATCGCCGCGAGGACGGCCGGGTTGTGAATGAGATGCCGTTTGCGCCGCCAGTTGATGTAGCCGGTCATGCGCTTGCCAATGAGTTCGAACCACCGCGGTTCGGGCAGCGGCGCGAGATGCGGGTCGGAAAGGTGCGCGAGGGTAAACATCGAGCGGAGAGCGAGCCGCTAGGAACTGCCGATCAGAATGCCGGCGATAAACACGAGTGCGCCGCCGACGACCACCTGAAAAGTCGCCTGCAGGAATGGCGTATCCATGAAGCGGGTGCGAATCCAGGATATGGCGACGAGCTCTGCCGCAACGACAATGATCGACACAACGGTGGCGACATAAAAATCGGGAATGAGAAAGGGAAGCGTATGTCCCAGGCCGCCGACTGCTGTCATCGCTCCGCACACGGTGCCCCGCAGCCAGGGCGCGCCGCGGCCGGTGAGCGAGCCGTCGTCGGAAAGAGCTTCCGCAAATCCCATTGAAATGCCGGCACCGACGGATGCGGCCAGGCCGACGAGAAACGTCTCCCAGGTATTGTGTGTGGCAAACGCGGCCGCGAAGAGCGGCGCCAGCGTGGACACCGAACCGTCCATCAGGCCGGCGAGGCCAGGCTGCACATATTGCAGCACGAACATGCGCCGCGCGGTCTCGTCTTCAGCGGCGCGGGCACCGGTGGTCAGGATCTGCTTGGACAGCTTGTGAGCAAGCGACTCGTGACCGGCCTCGGCTTCCGCGAGCTCGACAAGCAGCTGTCGCACCGAAACATCGCGGGCATTCTCCGCGGCCTTGCGATAGAATCGCTCGGCCTCGAATTCCATGTTCTCTGCAAATTTGCGTACATCCTCGAGCCCGAGCGGACGCATGAGCCAAAGCGGCGCCGATTTGTGCTGAATGAAGCCTTTCACGTCCTGGCGTCGAATCAGCGGCAGATATTCGCCGAACTTCTTGCGATACAGATCGAACAGCATCGTGCGGTGATGAACCTCTTCTTCCGCCATTTCATCGAAAACCTTGGCGGATGAAGGAAACTGCTCGCGTAAACCCTCGGCAAATCCTCGATAGATGCGGCTGTCCTCTTCCTCGTTGGTAATAGCGAGCGCTAGAACCTCCTGCTCGGTCAGGTCGGAAAATCGTTTCACGGCAATTCCTCGTAAATCACCTGCTGGCCGGGTTATGCCATATAATGTCGTCATTCTAAATGATGAGCGGTGCTTTAACAGCGCTCAGTGCAGTTCCGCACATGTCGCTCATCCGGCCGCTGGACAGGAGATTCTGTTGCAACGCCTGCGTCGCGCGCTTGAGCCGGCCATCCGCCGCGTCATGCACTTTTACTGGCGGTTTTCACGCCCCGCCACACTTGGCGTTCGTGCCATGGTCATTGACGGCGCCGGACGAATTTTCCTCGTCAAACACTCCTACGTTGCCGGCTGGCACCTGCCGGGCGGCGGTGTCGAGACGGGTGAAACGCTGCTTGAAGCGCTCACACATGAGCTCGCCGAGGAAGGCAATATTCAGCTCGGGAGCACGCCGCAGCTTTACGGTGTCTACTTCAACAAGCGGACATCGCGCCGGGATCATGTTGCGCTGTTTATCGTGCGCGATTTTCGGCAAAACGGGCAACTGCAGCCCAATCGTGAGATCATCGAGCACGGTTTCTTTGCGCCGGACGCACTTCCTGAAGACACGACCCGGGCGACGCGCGCACGGATTGCAGAAGTGATAGGGGGCGCCGCGATCAGCGAGTTGTGGTGAAACGCGCGCGATCGTGTGGCGCCGCAAAGTCGAGTTGCGGGCCGACAGGCACGATGCCGGTCGGGTTAACCTGCCGCTGGCTGCCGTAGTAATGCCGCTTGATCTGCGCGATGCTGACTGTCTCGGCGACGCCAGGCACCTGATAGAGATCGCGCACATAGTTCGACAGGTTCGGGAATTCGTAGATGTGTCGCCAGTTGCACTTGAAGTGCGAGTAGTAGACCGCGTCAAACCGGATCAATGTACAGAAAAGCCGCCAGTCAGCTTCCGTAATCGTGTCACCGACGAGATAGCGATGTTGCGACAGGACTTGCTCGATTTCGTCGAGCGTGTCGAAGACGTTGCGAAAGGCGGCTTCGTAAGCAGGTTGAGTTGTCGCGAAGCCAGCGCGGTAAACGCCATTATTGATGTTCGGGTAGATCAGATCGTTGAATTTATCGATCTGCTCGCGCAGGTGCTCGGGATAATAATCGGTGCGAACGTTCGTAAGGGCTTCGAACGATGAATTGAGCATGCGTATGATTTCGGACGACTCATTGTTGACGATGGTCTTGCGCTTCTTGTCCCACAAGACCGGCACGCTGACACGACCGGTGTATCGCGGGTCAGTCAGCAGGTAGATTTCCGACAGCTTGCTCTTGCCGTTGACCGTGTCGCCGGTCGAACCCTCATCCACATTAAACGTCCAGCCATCCTTGAGCATGTCGGGTGAGACCGCGGACATCGATATGACGTGCTCAAGTCCTTTGAGCTTGCGAAAAATGATGGTCCGGTGAGCCCAGGGACAGGACAGTGCGACGTAAAGGTGGTAGCGGCCGGATTCTGCAGCAAATCCGCCTTCTCCCGAGGGGCCGGCACGTCCGTCGGGCGTCACCCAGTTGCGAAATCGCGTCACCGGCCGAATGAAATGGCCGTCTTTGGTACGCGAAACGTCTTGCTGCCATACGCCGTCGACGAGAAGTCCCATACCGCTCTCCTTAACCTATATGGCCTTTCATTTAGGCTCTTGTGCCGCTTTACGCTACGGCCGATAGACCGGAATCAGGCCAAATGCTAAGCGCGTGAACCGATCATTCGAGTTGAATATCACAAGTCCATATGAGTGAACTGGCGCTCACCATTCTGCCCGAGACGGTCACCGATGCACCGGCAATCGACCGTCTGCACGAACGTACGTTCGGACCCGGTCGCTTTGCGCGCACCGCATTCCGTATTCGCGAGGGCCGCCAACATCTGCTCGATCTGTCTTTCACCGCGCGTATCGGCACCCTGCTTGTCGGATCCGTGCGCCTGACACCGATCTGTATCGGCGAGACGCCGGCATTGCTGCTCGGCCCGCTCACCGTTGAACCGCCATTCAGATCGCACGGCGTCGGGACAGCGCTCGTGAAGCGAGCCCTCAAGGATGCGCGGGCGAAAGGCCATAAGCTCGTGGTGCTGGTCGGTGATGAGCCCATCTACGCAAAGTCCGGCTTTAAACGTATCCCCAAGGGACAGGTGAAGATGCCTGGCCCCGTCGACCCCGGACGGCTCTTAGTCGCCGAGCTCGTGGCAGACGCGTTCAACGGCGTCTCCGGTCTCATCCGGCCCGATTGGGAAGTTGCGTAGTTCGGGCTAGCGTCCTTCGCGTGCCCAGGTGGCGGCGAGCGAGCCGATCAGCAGCAGCAGGCCGATCAAACCGGCAAAGACGGGAAGGACGCCGATGCCGCGCACCACGCTGACGTCTCGCATTTTCAATCCGATCCAGTCCTCGCCCTTGAAAGTGCTGCTGCTGCGCACCGGGACCACGCGCGGTAAATCGAGGCCGTTGCCGGACGCGATTCTGCGGGCATCTCCGCCCGTCGCGCTCGCAAGTGGCTGAAGAACGTCGGTCGTCGACGTGACTTCAGCGAATTCTCGGGGATTGGCGGGGCCGACATTGGCGAGCGCGGTGAGCTTCCCGTCGCTGGCGCGCCAGAGGCCGAGTTCGTTGGCGGACGCTGACGTGCGCCACAGGCCCGGTTCGACCGGCTGAAGGTTCAGCGTTCTGGTGGCGCCGGTCGGAGAGGTGAGGGTGACCTGATCAACGTTGTCAGCCATGGTCTGCCGCTGCACGGTAATGTCGCGGCCGTGCACGATCAGCCTAAGCGCTTCTTCTTCCAGATCGGGCTGCTTCATCAGCCAGTGCGACAGGCGCCGCAGGAGATCGAGATGCGGGCCGCCGCCCTCATACCCGCGTGCCCAGAGCCAGATGTGATCGGATAAAAGCAAGGCCACGCGGCCTTCGCCTTCGCGTGCCAGGACGAGGAGCGGTTTGCCGTCAGGCCCCTGCAACACATTCGTGCCGGTGGTCCGCTTGATGTCGACCAGCCTGAACCAGTGACTCCAGTGCGGCGGATCTGTTTCCGAACCCTCGAGGTCGCGGGTCACCGGATGGCGATGCCCTGCCTCGGTGAGTTGCGGCTGGAAGCTACGCTCCGTGACATCTCCGGTCGGCTCGGCCGGCAGAATTCCATCGAGCGGCGTGCGCCAGATGCTGGTCGGGCTGGCATAGTCCGGGCCGGCCGCGATCAGGACAGCGCCGCCATCCCGGACATATTTCGCGATGTTCTCGAAATAAATGAGCGGCAAGACGCCCTGACGCGCGTAGCGATCGAAGATGATGAGCTGGAATTCGCCGATCTTTTGCTGGAACAACTCACGCGTCGGGAATGCGATCAAAGACAGCTCGTTGATCGGCGTGCCGTCCTGTTTTTCCGGCGGCCGCAAGATGGTGAAGTGCACGAGATCGACGGACGCGTCAGACTTGAGCAGGTTGCGCCAGGTGCGCTCGCCTGCATGCGGCTCGCCCGACACGAGCAACACGCGCAGCTTGTCGCGTACGCCGTCGATGGACACGACAGCGCGGTTGTTCACCGGCGTGAGTTCGCCCTCGATCGGCGATGCCTCGATCTCGACGATATTCTGTCCGGCATGAGGAATGGGTACGTTGACTTTGACGTCCGTGTGCACGGTGACGACCCGCTTCTCCAGTACCTCGCCATCGCGACGAACCGTCACTTCGGCGGCGCCGGTTTTGGCGCCTTGGTCTTCGACGCGGAAACCGACCGTTTGTGACTGGCCGACGATGCCGAATCGCGGCGTTTGCGTGAGCACGACGCGCCGATCGATTTCGTCCGGGTGCCCGGTGATCAGTGCGTGGACCGGTGCAGAGAACCCCAGCGCCGAGGCATCAGCCGGCACGTCGTGGACGCGTCCATCCGTGATGAAAATGGCGCCGGCGACCCGATCGGGCGGCACGTCGGCAAGCGTCGACGACAATGCGGAAAACAACTTCGTGCCGTCAGTTTCGCCATCGGCGGCGCCAGCTTCCGCAACGCGAACCTCCAGACCGGGAATGTGATTCAGCCGTTCGGTCAGTGCTGCGCGCGCAGCTTCGGTTTGTTGGGCACGGTCGCCGAAATTCTGGCTCGGGCTCTTGTCGACGATAACCGCGGCGACGGACGGGATCGGGTCGCGATCCTCACGTGTCAACGAAGGATTGGCCAGGGCCAGGACCATCAGGCCAAGCGCCAACGCACGCAAGGCTGCGCCACGGCTGCGTACGAGGAGCAAGAGCACCGAAATTAGCGCGGCGGCAGCAAATGCCGCCCACACCATGGAAGGCGGGACCAAAGGAGCAAATGAAATACCAAGGTTCACGTCTGCGCTCCTACTGACCCAGCCGCTCGAGCAGAGCGGGGATATGCACCTGATCGGCTTTATAGTTTCCTGTCAGCGCGTACATCACGATGTTGACGCCTGCGCGGAAGGCGAATTCGCGTTGGCGCGCTTCACCGGGTACCAGCGGCAACATCGGCTGTCCGTCCGGGCGCATCGCCCAGGCACCCGCAAGATCGTTCGAGGTAATCAAAATGGAGGACACGCCGTCCCCGGCGCGTGCCGGGCGATTGGGCTCCTCGTCCTCGTTTTCAGCCGGCAGGGCTTCAACCCACATTTGACCGCTTGTGAATCGGCCAGGGAAATCGCGCAGCAGGAAAAAAGTTTTGGTGAGCACGTGGTCGTGTGGCACCGGCTCGAGTTCGGGAATGTCGAGCGACGACAGAATCGAGCGAAGCGCGACCATGCCGGGGCCGCGCATTTCCCCGCCCGGGCCGGCCGGTGCGTCGACCGCGTCTCGCGTGTCGAACAGCACCGTGCCGCCACGCTTCATGTAGGTGTCAATTTTTTCGAGCGCGGCTTGTGAAGGCTTCGGCGCGTTGGGCGAAACCGGCCAATAGATCAGTGGAAAGAAGGCGAGTTCATCCCGCGCCGGATCGATGCCGATCGGATCTCCCGCCTCGAGGGCCGTTCGCTGCGCGAGAAATAGCGTGAGGCCTTGCAGGCCGGCCTTGCTCACTTCGTCGACGCTCGCGTCGCCCGTAATGATGTAGGCGAGGTGAGTTTGCAGCGTCGCCTTCATCGCGAAATCTTCCTGCTGCGCCGTGAGCGGCGGAGGCGCGGTCGGCTGTTGTGGCGCAGGTTGCGTGTGCAAAGGCTCGGGTGAGGCGAACGTGACGAATGCGCCCGCCAGGATCATGGCTGCTGCGGCGCGCCGGCGCGGCCACAACGCGGCAAGGCCCCCGGAGAGCAGAGCAACTACTAACGCGTCGAGCAAAAGCAGCGCGAGGGCCGCGAGAAAGATGGGGCCCCGAAGATCGAGCGGCTCGCCATGCCGATAGGCATCGATACGGGCATTGAGCGGCGCCACGTCGAGCGGGGCCAGTCGATCGGCAGGCGCCAGCGTGTTGACGGCGACGAGGCCCTCCGGCGGGCCGTAGAAGCCGGGTGGGTGATCGAGGCTGCCGCGCTCGGTGTAATTGCTTGGGATCGGACGTGCCGTCGGCGGTGGCGGTGAAAATGCGCCAAAGCCGTCGAGCACGCGCGTTGGCGGCACGACCTGGGCTGCGCGTCCGCCGCTATTTTCGGTCACGCCAGCTTCGCTTTCGGCGTTGGCGCTGGCGCCTGCGATCGAAACGATCCGCCTGAGCATATCCACAAACGCGCCCGACAAGGGCAGGTCAGACCAGCGCGTATCGGCCGTCACATGGAACAGCACGAGAAGCCCCTTGCCGCGGCGCTCCGCGGTCACGAGCGGCGTGCCGTCGGCAAGCGTTGCCCAGGTGCGGTCGGTCAGCTGCGAGTCCGGCTCCGCCAGCACCTGGCGCGTCACCGTCACGTCGCTGGGGACGGGCATGCCGCTAAATGGACTTTCGCGAGCGAAGCCTGCGAGCGGCTGCGGTTTGTCCCAGCTCAGGCTGCCGCCGAGGATGCGGCCACCCCGTCGCAGCTTTACCGGCACCAGATTGTCGTCGGCTGCAGCCAAATGCGGGCCGGCAAAGCGCACCAACACGCCGCCATTGTCGATCCACTTGTTCAGGCGATCAAGCGCTTCAGCAACGTTGCCGACGTCGGCAAGGATCAGCATCGGCAGGTGACGGTCGAGGAAGCGCGATATGGCCTCGGCCGGCGCGACGCCTTCTGCGAGGCGGACATCGGCAAACGGATTAAGCGCGCGGGAAAGATAATAAGTCGCGCCGATCAGTGGCTGCGAGCGGTCAGCGGTCGAGCCCGATACGATGCCTACGGTACGGCGTCGCCAGCGCTTATCGAGCAATTGCACGGCGCCTGCCGAGTGCTCGTTGGTAACCTCGAGGCGTGCGACATCGTTGCGGATTTCAACCGGTAAATTGATCGACGCATCCGTTTCAAGGTCTCCGGCTTTGAAGCTGAATGGTGCTTCGCCCAATGGCAGCCCCTTGAGGTCGATGGCAGTCACCATGCCGCTGTCGGCAACGCCGCTTTCTCCGCGCAACACTTTTACGGTCAAAGCGCCGGCAGCGTTGTCCGCGGCTGCAAGAGCGTGCGGACTAGCGACGCCGCCCTCGACAATCGTGAGGGGATGATTGCCGATGATGCGTTTCAAGCCCTCGACAAAGGCGCCGGCATTGCCGAGATCGACGCCGTCCGCGAGCCAGACGACTTCAATATTCTGCGCATTGGCGAGAAAGTGCTCGATCAAAGGCAATGCTTCGGCGCGGTTGACGCCATAAGGCTTCGGCTTGATCTGCTTGATTTGCACGCGCACGGCGCCGGCAACCTGCAGGGAAATGTCGCGCGCCGATTCCGACAGCGGCAACACGGCGACACCGCGGTTGTCGGCCTCTGCGCGTGCGATCATCTCGTCGGCCGTGCGAAGCCGTGCATCCCATGTCGCTGCGGCAGGCCAGCCGTCATCAAGCAGGATCAGCAGCGGCGCTGCCCGGTTCTCTGTCGCCAGCGGTGGATTCCACAATGGGCCGGCAGCCGCGATGATGACGAGCGCGGCCAACGTAAGCCGCAACAACGTCAGCCACCAAGGCGTGCGGGCCGGTGTTTCCTCTTTCGGTGCAATCTCGAAGAGGAGGCGTGTCGGCGGAAATTCGATGCGGCGTGGTCGCGGCGGCACCAGCCGCAACAACCACCACAAAACCGGCAGGCTGAGGAGGCCGAGCAGGACCAGAGGCTGGGCAAATCCGAGTGGCAGCGACCCGATCATGCTGCACTCGCCGGATTTGCCGGAGAATGCCGGCTGTTAGTGACGACGGGTTGCGCATTGTCGCCCATGCGAGAATGCAGCGTCAGCAGAAGTTCGCTCGCGGGGCGGTCGGTCCGGTGAATCGCGAAGGTCCAGCCGCGTAGATCCGTTTCGGCTCGGATCGCCGCGCGATGGCGTGCGACAAGACCTTGATAATCATTGCGCCATGTTTCAGCCCGTCCGGCGGTGATCCGACCTGCGCCTTCCGGCTCTATGAATTCGATGCGACCCGAATAGGGGAAACTTTCTTCCGCCGGATCGACGACTTGCACCACGTGGCCATGGGCTCCGGTCGAGGAGATTGGCGCTATCGTGCTTCGCACCTCGGCGATCGGCGACCAAAGATCCGACAGCAAAACGACTTCCGACATTGGCGACGGTACGAAGGACGGCGGCACGCTCGCGCGCTCTGCAGGATCGTGCAGGATTGCTTCCGCCATTTTCTCGATCACGTTTCGGCTGGCGGTCGGACGGAGCAGGCCGGGTATGCCGACCCGTTCGCCTCCCTGCACGAGGATCTCGGCCAATGCGAAAGCGATGACCAACGCGCGGTCAAGCTTGCTGTCGGTCGTCATTGCTGACGCGAACGCCATCGACGGCGAGCGGTCGGGCCAAATCCACACTGTGTGCGAGGCTTCCCACTCGCGTTCGCGCACGTAAAGATGGTCGTCCCGCGCAGAACGCCGCCAATCGACATTTTGCGCCGGTTCGCCGGACACGAAGCGACGGTATTGCCAGAAATTTTCACCCGGTCCGGCTCGTCGGCGACCGTGAAGACCGTGAATTACGGTCGAGGCCACGCGGCGCGCCTCCAGAATCAGCCGCGGCATGGCATCGGCGAGCGAGCGCGCGCCGACAGTCGCCTGCCGTACGGAATGACTTTCGATGTCGTTCGCTTTTGACTCCGCCATCGCGGCTATCCGATGCGCGCCTTCAGTCGCCGGATCACGTCGGGGATTGTCTCGCCTTCCGCGCGCGCAGCGAAGGTCAAAGCCATGCGGTGCTTGAGCACAGGCTCGGCCAGTTCGAGCACGTCGTCGACCGATGGCGCAAACCGACCGTCGAGAAGCGCGCGGGCGCGCACAGCCAGCATCAGCGCCTGGCTAGCGCGAGGGCCGGGGCCCCAAGAGATCAACTTTCCGAGTTCGCCTGCGTCAGGTCCCGTACGCGCCGAGCGCACCAGAGCGAGGATTGCGTTGACGACCGACTCGCCGACCGGAAGCCGGCGCACCAGCCGCTGCGCCGACAACAAATCCTCCGCGGTCATCGCGGCCTTTGCGCGAGTCTCTTCTGCGCCGGTCGTGTCGAACAATATTTTGCGTTCCGCGTCCTGGTCCGGGTAGTCGACATCGATTTCCATCAGGAAGCGGTCGAGCTGGGCTTCCGGCAGCGGATAGGTGCCTTCCTGCTCGAGCGGGTTCTGCGTCGCGAGCACGTGGAACGGCTTTGGCAGATCGTGGCGCGCGCCGGCAACCGTTACGTGTTGCTCCTGCATTGCCTGCAGCAGAGCCGACTGCGTTCGCGGCGATGCACGATTGATCTCGTCGGCCATCAGCAATTGCGCGAAGACAGGGCCGGCGATGAAGCGGAAGCTGCGTTTGCCACCCGGACTTTCTTCCAGCACCTCGGTACCGAGAATGTCGGAGGGCATCAGGTCGGGCGTGAACTGGATACGGCGCGCGTCGAGCCCGAGCGCTGTGCCCATCGTATCGACGAGCTTCGTCTTTGCGAGACCCGGCACGCCGACCAGCAAGGCATGACCGCCCGACAGCACCGTCACGAGCGCCCGCTCGACCACGATGTCCTGGCCGAAGATCACCGTGCCGATCGCGCCCTTGGCGGCGCGAACATGTGCCGCGGTGGACTCGGCGGCCCGCACGATCATGTCCTCAAGCTTTTCGAGACTTTCGCCTCCGGTTTTCACCATAATGTCGCTTCCTTTTTATCCGCGCTTGAGGGCTTGCAGGCTGCCATGCAACGAACGCACCAACATCAATTCTGATGCGTTATACCGGCCGAATCTGCCTCAAACTATGAGCAAGCTTACGCTATCTTTCACCGCGTAACCGGCTCAATCACGAAGATGCGAACAGCGGCGCGGCAGGCCAATTATCGAAGGAAAACAATGGCGAAGGCAGGGCAAGGTGGGCTGGAGGCGCTGACGGCAGGGCTGCCGCGCGAAAACAAAGGCCTGCCGCCGGTAGAGCAATGGAATCCGCCATTTTGCGGCGATATCGACATGCGGATCGCGGCGGACGGTACATGGTTCTACCAAAAAACGCCGATCGGACGGCAATCGCTGGTTAAGCTTTTCGCCTCAATTCTCAAACGTGAGGGCGAAAAATACGTGCTGGTGACCCCAGTCGAAAAAGTCGGTCTCGTCGTCGATGACGCGCCATTTCTTGCCGTGGAGCTCAAGGTTGACCATGGCGCCGAGGGTCAGATCCTCACCTTCCGCACGAATGTCGACGATTGGGTCGTCGCGGGGCCCGGCCATGCGCTCCGCTTTGAGCAACAGGCCGACACCGGTGGCCTCAAGCCCTATCTGCATGTGCGACGTGATCTATGGGCCAAGGTGACACGCGCGCTGTTCTACGACCTGGTTGGACTCGGCGAGGAGCGCGAGATCGGTGGCATCGCGATGTTCGGGGTCGTGTCACAAGGTGAGTTTTTCGCTATGGCTGAAGCCAGCGCCGTGCGGGAGTTCGCGTGATGCAGGAAGCGGTCTCCACAAAGCTGACGGCAGAAGAATTTTTTGCGCGGGTCCGACGGCGCCTGACGCTGGACGTGCCGCCGGGGTTAACCGATGCGAGTGTGATACCGAAGCGCGGTGACCACGACGCCGACCCCGTGATGCGCAAGATCGCCGAAGTGCGCCCGATCCGTCCCGCGGCGGTGCTGGTACCGATCGTCGACCATCCCGAGCCGACAGTATTGCTGACGCAGCGCGCGCAGCATCTGCCTGATCATCCGGGGCAGGTCTCTTTCCCGGGCGGCAAGATAGATAAAGACGATGCCGATCCGCGTGCGTCGGCTTTGCGCGAAGCTGAGGAAGAGATCGGCCTCGACCGCGCACACGTCGAGCCGCTCGGGTATCTCGATCTCTATATGACGACGCTTGGATATCGCATCGTCCCGGTGATTGCCCGGGTGAAGCCTGGATTTTCACTCAAGCTGAATGTCAGCGAGGTGGACGCTACTTTCGAAGTGCCGCTCGCTTTCCTGATGGATCAGAACAATGTGCAACGCCATTCACGCGATTGGCAGGGCATGACTCGGCACTATTACGCGATGACGTACGGCGAACGCTACATTTGGGGTGTGACCGCTGGTATTCTGCGCAATCTGCACGATCGGATTTATCGATGATCCGCCCCGAAAAATATCCAGTCATTGCCAGGTCTCGCGCCTTCGGCGCCGCCCGGCAAAGATTATGACCGGTGGTGGCCGATGATCCGTCCGGTCTT
>Ga0187780_10002226_pt1 | contig 14597 bp, 13 predicted proteins | sample 1015_Q2_SP10_20__FD_132429 | JGI IMG/M metagenome (GOLD analysis project Ga0187780, IMG submission 132429) | Tropical peat soil microbial communities from peatlands in Department of Meta, Colombia - 1015_Q2_SP10_20_MG | ecosystem: Environmental > Terrestrial > Soil > Wetlands > Peat | place... | reverse complement strand
CCTTCGACGCCCTGTAGCCCTTTCGGTCCTTCTTTGCCTTCTTTGCCTTCTTTGCCTTCCGGCCCGCGGGGGCCAACAGCACCTTCAGGACCTTCCTTGCCTTCTGGCCCCAGCGGCCCTTCCTTACCTTCTGTCCCGATCTGGCCTTCGACGCCCTGTAGCCCTTTCGGTCCTTCTTTGCCTTCTTTGCCTTCTTTGCCTTCTTTGCCTTCTTTGCCTTCAGACCCGCGGGTGCCTTCGGGACCTTCCTCGCCTTCAGGCCCCTGCGGCCCTTCTTTACCTTCTGCCCCGATCTGACCTTCGACGCCCTGGGGGCCTATCGCTCCTTGTGGCCCTTCCTCACCTTCGGCACCTTGCGGGCCTTCTTTGCCTTCCGGACCGCTTTCGCCGCTGACGCCCTGAAGGCCCCTGGGGCCTTCAGGGCCTTCCTTGCCTTCAGCACCCTGTGGGCCTTCCTTGCCTTCCGGACCCGACGCACCTATTTCGCCTTGAGCGCCTTTGGGTCCCGATTCGCCTGCTGGTCCTCGTGATCCAGCGATACCTTCGCGACCTTCTTTGCCTTCGGGTCCTCTTGGCCCTTCCGTGCCCCTTGGCCCGCCCACACCAGTTTCGCCTCTCAGACCCTGGGGACCCTGCCTGCCTTCTTTTCCTTCCGGTCCTGGCGGGCCGGTTTCGCCCCGCACGCCTTGACCGGCAGGGCCCTGCAGACCTGCCTTGCCTTCAATGCCAGGCGCTCCCGTCTCACCTTTGACACCCTGAAGCCCTTTGGGGCCTTCTTTTCCTTCGAGGCCCGCTGAACCCTGTTCGCCACGCGGACCCGCAGGGCCCGGCGCGCCCTGCGGACCTTCTTTGCCTGGCGGACCGCTGGCCCCAGCCGATCTTCGCGAGCCCGTGCGAGTGCGCCGGCGCTTGCTCTTCGCGGCTCGCGCGCGCTTCGCCGCTGCCGCCAGCGCGGCCTGCTGCCCGATCCCGATCACAGCCCGTGTGCTGTCAGCTGTGATCGGAGATGCGGTGAGCGCACCGCGTGGGAGCGAGCGGGCGGCCGACGCGACGGCAAGCATCGTAAGGAAGACCGCCAGTGTGGCGCGACCGCTAAGCATCAAGACGCTATTACCAACATCTGGGAAACTGTCAAAAGCCACACGCAAGCGCCGGCTTGTGTGGCTTTATACAAGGCTCCGCGGCGGAGTCCTGCCAGTTACAGCTCAAAGTATTTGCGGGTTAATACAGAGGACGACGTTAAAAGACTTGTCTACTGTTAACCAGATACTCAGCCTTCGGCGGCAGCGTGCGTGCGAACTCCAGGAACGATTCGCGAGTTCCTCGTCGTAAGCCATTTCGGAGCGCGAGCCTACCAGGCGCGGCTCTGAGTCGCCGTTGGAGGAAGCCGCCAAACTCGCCCCTCACGGAGCACATACTTGGCTGGCAGCGTTCTCACACACTGGTTGGCCCTCCAGCGACCCAGCTCCGCGCCCGGGGCAGCTTAACCGGCTGCTCGTCCCAAGCACAACCGTCTGACTACTTGTTTTCCCGCAAATTCCGCGAAAACGACGGCCACACCGCCGCGAGGGTCGGCTAGACGCTGCACCCACGGCTGCTGCCACGGGTCGCGCGCTCCGAGAGCGACACAACCTCGTGGTTCAGATCCGGCTTCCGAGGTCCCCGGGGCTCGCGACTGGCCAGTTCGAACTCTCCGGCCTGGTTCTCCGCTGCCGGCATTCTACGCACCGCCATAGGAGGGGAGTGAGCTAAACGGGATCTTCGTTCTCGTGAACGTACCGACACCGTGGGCGACCACTTCCCCGTCGCACGTTACCGTCGAGTGCGCCACACGCACTCTTCCGGAGCGTGTCAGGATGGTCCCAGTCGCCTCGATCGTCCCCGCCGAAACCGGCTTCAGCAGCGTAGTCGTAAACGAGGTTGTGACGACGAACATGTGTAGCTCGACCGAGTAGACGGCAAAGATCGCCGCGTCATCGAGGGCCTTGAACAACACGGATCCATGCACGGCTCCAGCAGCGTGGAAAGACGAGGACTTGACCGGCATCGTCAGGCGCGCGGCTCCGTCGGCGACTTCGAGGGTCGGCTCGAAATAAGCGTTGACCGGTGCCTCTCGGTACATACGCTCCAACCGCCGCCAGTGCTCGGTCAGACTTGGTCCGTCGAGGGGGTCGGCGGCGGTCTCCTGCGTGCTTGCCTGGAGCTCGCCGTGCGCACCCGAGAGCCCGGGCGGGTCGTTCGCGGCTGGGATGGCGGTCACGCAGGGCTCCTCTCTCGCCTCACTCACGGAGCGACAGAGTAGCACTCCGGAGTACTACTCGCTACGTGCGTCGCTACTCCCGCTTGGGGCGCGAGAGGTCCGCCAGAGCCTCGCCCTCAGCAACCACGGCCCCGTCCGCGTCCAGCAGCTGCACCCGCACACGGCCTTCGACCGCCCTCGTGCGCCGTGCTCGAGGGCGCGCATCTGGCACGCCGCCAAGCGCGGCAGTGATCGCCTCCGCGAGATCATCGAGCGGGTCGAGCAGGGAGCCATCGAGCTGGCCGGCGAGCCAGCGCCGCGCGATCGCATGCGCCGGTCCCGTCACAAGCGCGACCACGAGCGTCATGGGCAACTCCCGCGCCTCGCCGCAAGCAACGAACGGCTCGAGCCAAGCTCGATATGCGCCGGCGAGGTCCCGATTGAGCTCCCTGAGCCGACGACCGGCATCACTCGTCCAATCAAGATTTCCCTGGGCGTAGAGAAAGCGAGCAAGCTCTGGGTTGGCCTCGATCCATCCCAGCTGCTGAGCGAGCACCCGCCGCACCGCGTCGACGAGGCGTGCCGGGCGCTCCTCCAGAACCGCCCAGTAACCCGCGTGCACGGACTCCAGAGCTTCCAGGTAGAGCGCACCCGCGATCGCCTCCTTGCTCGCAAAGTGATGAAACAGAGCCCCATTGGAAACGCCGCTGCGCTCGCGAATCACCGCGATCGTGGCATGCTCATAACCCAGCTCGCCGAAACACTCAAGCGCCGCCTGCAGAATCCGCTCTCTCGTGCCCACCTCCAGCAGAGTAACGCTCTGTACCCAGGAGCAGCCGGTCTCCGCCCGGCGCACGGGTCTCGCCGCCGCAAAGCACTAGCCTTCCGATGCAGCCAGGAAGGGTGGCAGAGTGGTTGAATGCACCGGTCTTGAAAACCGGCAGGCGGGCAACCCCCGTCTCGGGAGTTCGAATCTCCCCCCTTCCGTCCAGCCCTGTTGGGTCACAACGCTCGGCATCTCGTCGTCGATGGCAGAGCAGCTCGATCTGGAGTGCCACCGGGCAGAACTCCTGGAGCCTCCTCGTTTCAGTCCAGTGCGCGCCGATATTCAATGGCCGGTAGGCCAAGACCAAACTCGAACGGCTCGCCGACGGCAGTGAAGCCTTCGCGTTCGTAGAAGCGCCGCGCGCGCCTCTGGCCCTCCGCGACGAACAGACACATCGAGGTGTGTCCGCGCGCGTACGCGGCGCTGATGGCGTGCGCCGTCAACTGAGTGGCGAGACCCGAACCCCAGTATTCGGGAATGACGAAGAGATGGAGAAGATGCGCGACCGTCGCGTCGAGCTCGGGCCGAAGCCAGCGTCTCGCTGCCGGGATGAAGGCGGCATGTCCAGCGAGTAGTGCATCCTGGAATGCAGCCTCACCCCAGAAGCCTTGCTCGACAATCGACCGCTCCAGACTCTCGGCCTGGGTGTTGGTGTTGGGTGGCTGCCAGCCGGCCGGAGCGAACTCGCCATACCGCGAGAAGGCTTCGGCTACCGAAGCCGCCAGTTGTGGGATGTCGGCCCTTGTGATCGCCTGAAACGTGAGTGCCTCGATAGCGCGGGTCGCGTCGCTACCCGAGACGTCTTCAGGGGACGGGCGCATGCCCCAATTATCTGTGTAGCGCGCCGGCCGTACGTCCGTGCTCGCGTTTCGTCTCTCCCTCCCCGCCATTTTCCTGCTCGAAGCGCTGAGCGTGCAGCTCTCTGATGCGCCCCCATGCAGCGGCGTTCGATCTTCTTTCAAACCATGGCCCCGAAAACCGGGGCTCCACGTACGAAGCCTACGTAAGTCGGCGTGCTCGGCTGTTCCCGCACATCTGGTGACGGGCGCAAATGCCGCTTGTGCGACTCGGCGACGTCGTCTACTGCGCCTCAGGGGCCGTGAGCATCTGCCTAATAGCGTCTTCGGCGAGTCCTTCAACCTCACGCCACGGGAGGCTCCGGACCTGAGCACGCATTCGGGCATCATCACCGGCTGCGCTGATAGCTCTCTTACGCGTCTTGTCGGGTCCGAGCTCCTTCGCGGCAGCGTCGAAAGCTTGCTTGAGTTTCGCGCGCTGCGTGGCGCTGTTGACCATTTCGTCGGCTGCGCCAGGAGGAAGCTGACCAAAAGTTTGGTCCGCAACTAGGCCACCAATAAACGCGGAATCCTTCTTTAGCTGCTTTACCGCAGCGCTATCGAACCAGCCCACAACTCACCCCAAACCGTGACTACAGAGCACTAGAGCATAGCGCGCCCTGAAAGCGTTTGCATCGACTGGTTCCGGTGGCTGGCTTCATGCTTCCAGACGCTAGTGCGCGCCCGTCACCACGCCGACTCTCCAGTCGCACCCACCGGCCGATCACCCCTGCCGCTATCAGACGCCCCTCCATATGAGCCACGAGTCGGGCACTCACTGATTGGACGGCCAGCGTGGCGGTGTCGCTTTTTCGCCGAGATCCACGGGCTCCAGGGTTACCTCGTCGCCTTCCGCAGGTACAACTATTTGCCACGCGCGATCCCGCTCATTGTTCGCGAGGTCATCGTGATAAAGCGCGCCCTCGAGACGGTAAGTGCCGGGGGGCGGCCGGTCGAGACGCAAATGGCGCACGGTGATTGTGCCAACGCCGATGGGTCCGTAATACGCCGCCCAGAAGCCATCGCCCTCGTGCTTCCCAAAGGTCTGGTCGGCGCTAATTAGTCGCCCGGTGCCCGAGCCACTTCCGTCCGGACCGCTGGGGCGCACACTTAGTTGTCTGGGAATGTAGAAATTACAAAGAACGCTGTCTGCCGATCGAGTCCCGTCGTTCGAAACCCCAACGTCAAGCATGACGTAACCCGGCGGCGAATCCACGGATGTCTCGAACACACGCACATTGAGGTCAAAGTCGACATCGGCATGTCGTTCGCGCTCCGCCCGGGCTGCCTGGGCCTCTTGGCGCATAATCTCAAGGCTTGCGCCGGTCAACTTGAGGCTCTTCTCCGAGGAGGTAGCGCTCCGAGACGCGGCTTTGGCGCTGCACACGGCGACGATCAGAGCCACGATCGCAGCCAGCGCGCCCACGACGCCGCCGAGCGCAGCCAAGTAGTCCAGCGCATCGTGGTGCGAACTCACCACTTCAACCGGGATTCTGTGTATTCCCTGCACAACGTCGACCATCGCCGTGTTCACGTGATCCCATCTGCTCCAGGAGCGTTGTGAAGCGCCCCCCAAGCGAGCGGACTCTATTTGCCTTTTCGTTTGGCCGCTGCCTGTGGCGGTCCTGCTGCCGGAGGCTCGACACCCTCTGCTTCTGAGTAGGTGCCATACAGCTCGACCGCGCTGTAGACCGGGCTCTGGATCGGAGGTGGCAGACGGTCAGGGCCGGCCACGCGGCTGGTGAGGCCGGCCGTCGTTATCGCCTCGACGGCACCGACGCGAGGGACGATATTGGGGAGCAGCAAGCTAAAGAAGCTCGCCCCGGTGTCGATCGTTTTCTGGATCTCGATAGTCGCGATCCGCCCGAGACCGGCCGGTAGATCCTCAATGTTGGGTACCGCGACGACGTTGAGGCTGCCATCCTGATAGCTCAGGCTCGGCGCGATAAGGAACTGCGGTTCGATTTCGCCGGGCTTGATGGCTTTGCGGTAATACTCGATGTAGCTTACGTGGATACCGATGGGTATTGGTGGGACAATGCTGGGTTGGCCCAGCGGATGGAATATCGGTGTCGATGCGAGCACGTACTGCCGGTGAAAGAGCGCCATGACGCCTCCTTTGTAGATCTGCTGTTTACGTGATCCAGGGCGAGTCAGGATGGCTAGTGGTCTCCTGCCTCCTCCCGTGCCTCAAACGCAAGCAAGAGTTTTTTGTGGAGATTGGCGTTGTGCTCGGCGATCGCTTCATCACATATCTGTAGGATCTGCTCGAGGGTGAGGGTCTGCTCTGCCATGATCTACTCCTGTCGTGAGAGTGGAACGTCGCTGCTGTTGGTGCTGCGGGCGGTATGCGACCTCGGGGTGAGGGTCGCAGATGTATTACCTGACTACTGGTGCCGTCTCGATGATCTTGGCCACCATCGATTCAAGGACTGGTATGTAGTCTTTGGGCGGCAGCTGATTCGCTATATAAGACTGGTCTCCAGTCAGCACTCGTTCGGCGTTTGAGCTAAGCAGCTGTAGCAAGCCGATCGCTCCATCGATGTGTATCTTGTGCCTCAATTGGGGTCCAACATCAATGTCTTCAGTGTTTTCGCCTGGCTCAAGGTCTGACATTTCATGTTCTCCAGTCGTGGGTTGCGTTTAGGATCTCTAGTGCGGCGGCGCCAGCTGTCGTTGTGCCCTAGCCGCAGGGATAGGGCACAGGTCGGCTGCTTGACGTACTCGTTCGACTTCAACCTTCTTGCGCAAGTTCGCCAGTAGCGAGGTAACGTCGGCCTTAGCATGGGCGTACAGGCTCGCGCTGGTTACACCGAGGGCTCCCAGCAAGCCGATGGCGGTGCTGAATCCCGTGTGCCCGGCGCCGCTGGCGAGGAGTGACGCCCCGGCGATGAGCGCAACGATGCCAGCGATGCCGCCGAGCAGTGGCAGTTTGAGACTGGAGAGTGCGACGCGGTAGAGCTTGAGGTTTTTCCAGACCTCGGCGCTCGCGGGTGCCTCGACATCGGTGTTCAGCGGGAGGTCTTGGGGCTGGCGTTCGCCCCGCACCAGGTCCCGCCAGAGCAGGCACTGCCGGAAGAGGTCGGCGGCGACACCAGGCTGCGTGCGCCGGGTGGCGTCGCCTGCAAGGCCCGACCAGTCAGCCAGTGGCCCTTCGATCGCTGCGACCACCGATGCGCCGAGGTAGCTCGATAGCCGGCACGCCAGGCGTTGAAGGATCTCGCACCGCCGCTCACCAAGCACGAACTCCCATGAACCCATTTCGTCGTCGGCTCTGTCTGGTTCGAGCGCCCAATAGCTCTCAGCCAGGCCGCGTCCCAGCTGGTAGCCGGCGGCGCGGGTAGCGTGGAGCACAAGTGCGTCCTGGATGTGGGCATCCCATTTGAAGAGCTTGCTAACGACGCCACTGAGCAGCGGCTGGCGATCGGTCGCTTCTTCGATCGTCGTCAGCAATGCCTTGAGCGTCGTCCACGTTTCCGAGGCCGCGGCATCCTGATCGAGGTCGAGCTCTTTGCTCAGGTCCTCAACGGTCTCGATCAGCTCCTTGCGGATTTCGGCAGGGCTGCGCTCGCTGGCGAGCGGCAGTTGGTGGGTGCCCCGCTTGAAGACCTTCTCGCCGCCGGGGTCGCGCTTGTCAAACCGATCCAGCTGATAGCGGCCCCGCAGCTCGGCCACCGCCCAGCCCAGCCGAAAGGCATAGCGCACGCTGTCAAGGTCTGCCGGTACTAGAGCTTCTTCCCCCATCGGCGAAAAGAGCGTATCTGACCGTATGCCCGAATGACCCGAATGACCAAGATATTCACAAATGCGGGGTCAGGCCATCTAGTGCGCAGGACTCAATCCCAACGACGATCTCGTCCCGCCGCACGAGCTAGCGAAGTTCGTCTCCCAACCAAGGTTGTAGTCTGCCCCGCCCGCGTTACTACAAAAGTATTGACATATCACGGTAGGCAGGCGCATCATGGAGCGATGGAAAAGACACCCACTACAAGCTCCTGATGCAAGCCACCACCGCAACCGGCCACGCCGAAGAGCTACGCGCCCTCGTTGAGGATCACGCCTCGGTCCGGCCGAAGGATTTCATGCACAACCTCGGCGCCCTGGTTGATGAGTTATGCGACCTGCGCGACGCCATCCACGATGCCGGACTCGATCCCAACGACGATCTGGCGCTCCCACGCCACCAGCGTCCACACGACGAGCGACCCCCAGCCAAGCCGGTCGATCTGCCGATCAGACTCGCGAACGAGTAGGCGACCGCCTGGCATGAGCGGCAAAGCCCCCTAACCGCGACGTTCGTTGCGGATAGCCTCGGCCGCTCGCCGCCGAGTCTCGCGGCCGACGGGCTCCAGCAGCGCCTCCAACAGCCGGTCAAGCCGCTTATGGCTTGCAACGGGTCCCGAACTCCCCGTCCGTTCGCCAGGCTCGAGGCCGTTGTTCGAAACGGCGAGCCGCCGGGCAGAGGAGATGGCGCGTCGCTTCGAGGAGCGCGCGGCCGTGCGCTCAGTGCCCCTGACCGCCTGGATGTGTGCGTTCCGTGTCAGGTCAGGTCGAGTACGAGCAGCAGTGCGCCCTCTCCGTTTTCGTGGGGTTCGTGACGGTTTGTTCGAACTCGCCACAGTGGGGCCAGGCCTGTTTAGAGAGTCGCCGCCGGCGACTATCATTCGAAGTCGCCATGACCGCGAAGGAGCAGTTGCTACGGGAGGTTCCCGGCTGGAGCGAGCACGACGCCGAGATCGCGTTGCGCGCGGTGAAGCGCGAGCACGCCGGCACCGCCGTGGACGCGTGGGGTGACCTCGACGCCCAGACTGACGCCGCTGCGTCACGGGTGATGCGCGACCTCGCTGAAGAGGAGCGCCTCAGCGGCGCTCCGGCGTTTCAGCGCGAGCCCACTCGGTGAGACGCGGTGAGGTCTGGTGGTATGAGCCACCGGAGGAACCCGCCCCGACCTTGGCTGATCCTGACACGCGACGAGGCGATCGAAGTACTCGACAAGCTACTTGCCGTGCCGGCTACCACCACGATCCGCGGAATCCCGACGGAGGTGCCGCTCGGACGCGAGGACGGAATGCCCAGCGAATGCGGCAGGAACGCTTGGCGTGCAGTTCGCCAATACGCTTCCACACGAGATCGGTGTTCGATCTTCATCCCTCGCTCCCCGCTTGTGTTCGAGTAGCGATCAGCTCGTCGACGTGTCGCCGCGCGCGAGCGGACGCGCTCCGCACTCAGCGTCGTTGCTGCCAGGTCGCGGCGATCACGCGTAGCGCGTTGCCGCTTGAGAACTTGCTCGCGGCTTCCGCTCCGTAGTGGTCGGCCAGCTTCTGCTGCAGCCTGTGCATGTGGCCAAGGTGTTCCAGGCCGGGAAGCGCCGGCTTGATGTAGCCGTCGATGTCGCTTCCGAACGCAACGTGATCCTGAGAGCCCGCGATCTCACAGATCTTGTCGATCTGCCGGCGGATCAGGGCGAACGACTCAGCAAACGATTTCGGCGTGTCCGCGCCATCGCTGATGTAGTGCTCGCAGGAGATCAACCCGAGCACGCCGCCACGCCGAGTGATCCGCCTCACGGTCTCTTCGCTGAGGTTGTACGCCAAGGAGCCAAAGCGGTAGGCCATGTGCGTCGCGAGGACTGGGATCTGATCGGCGCCGCCGAGCTCATCGAGCAGCTCAAACGTGTCGTTCATCGCAGCTTCGCTCATGTGAGTGACATCGATCAGGATGCCGTTGGCGACCATCGCTCGGACCAACGTCTCGCCCAACCCGGTGAGACCCTTCCGCCGCGGCTGGCGGAAGACCAGCCTGTAAAGCCAGTCGGGCATGAACGGCAGCGCCGGCGCGTTCGTCGCCACTTTGCGCCAGAAGAGGTGCGCGACCGTGACGCAGACGACGCCACGCTGGGCCAGGATCGCGACATGATCACGCACTTCCTCATCGCTGCCTCCCAGATGAAAGCCGCCCTCGACCGAATGGATCAGGACCTGCGTGCCTAAGGCGACAGCCTGTTCGAGCTCCCGCGGCGAGTGTGCGATCGTCACAGGCGCACCGGCCTGGCGGTGGGAGCGGATGTCGGCCTCCACGTCCTCCAACTGCTCGAGCAGGTCGCGGAAGTAGCTCGATGCTGGCGGCGCCCCGTAGCGCTTGCCAAGATCGATCTCGTCGAACGGGCAGTACAGCGCTGAGAAGATCACACCGACCTCGCCTCGGCGCATCAGCTCGAGCGTGACACCGGGTTCATCACCCGGTCCCTGGTAGTTGAAGAAGAGCGACAGCAGCCGCACGATCTGGGCTCGCAGCCACGCGCGGCGCCAGCGCTTGATCTGCGCATGTGTCCCCCGCCGCTGCCGCGGCACGACGTGCATCGGATAGTGGGCGTGGAGATCGAGCAGCATCGGCCTGGCCAGCGGGCGGCGACGCCTAGCCGGATTGCCCCGACGCGGGCGGCCCGACGTGGCGCGCTGACCGGTCGTCTGCGGGGAGGACATCGGGCGCACGGACGGGGCGCCCGTCAGGGACCGCGGTCGCCGCCGACAGGCTCGCCGTCTCGGCTTGATAGGCGAAGGGCTCGCCGTTTCGACGCTCCTTGCCGTACTCGTCGTAGTACTGGATTTCAAGCGTCGGCCCCGTGAACGTGAGCACCGCGAAGCCGCCGAGGCCCCAGCGGTCGTCGCCGACCTGGTAGCAATCGAGGAACTCCCAGTCGACCTTGGCGCGTTCGACTTCGCTCTCGCCTTCCGGGCCGCTTGCGGCCGACCGCAGGCTCGGGACACCTCCGTGGCCGATCAGCGCCGTGTAGTGCGCGAGCTCCGACGTATCGCGCTCGTAGACGGTACAGCGGTGCTCATGCCCCCAAAGCCAAGCCTCGAGCTTGCTGCCCGCCAGCGCGCGACTGACCGTTTGCGCGAGCTGCGGATTCACCGTTTCATAGGCGCTGAAGGGCTGGTGATGGGTCAGCATCATCGTCTTGCGTGCACCCGCGTCGCTGACGCGTTCGGATAGCCACTGCGCCTGCGGTTCCTGCAGATCGGGATTGTCCGGGTCCTTGTAGGAGCTGTCGAGGCTCAGGATCTGCCAATCGTCGTTGACGAGCGCGAAATAGCTGCAGTTGGCCTGCGCGGCGAAGCGCGGGTCGGCGAGCAGCACGTCGAAGTAGCCATGTCCACCCGAATACATGTCATGGTTGCCGGCCAGCGTCCAGCTGCGCGCACGCGAGCCGGCCGGCACAGGCCACTGGTCCAGGAAGCGCCGGCGACACTCGTCCTCGAGACCGCTGTAGTAGGTGTCGCCGAGGTGAATCACATGGCATTCGATGCCAGCCGGAACCTGCAGCAACTGTTCGCGTATCCGCGCAGCGACGTTGCACGCCTGCGGCAGGGCCGTAGCCCAGTCACCCACCACGAACACCTTCGCCCGCTCGGCGAGACGGACCTCGGGCGGGTCGGTCGAGAAAGCGTGGCGACCCAAGAAGCCCGCGAGCACCTGCGCGAGCTTCGGCTCGAGGAACCTGACGTCGCAGGGGCCAAACGCGCGAAAGCGACTGCGCAGGTCCTCGGTCCACCGCTCAACATCTCGCCACAGGTCGTCGAGCCCGGCCAGGTGAGACAGTTTCTCCACCGCCGGAGCGTCCAGCTCTTCCTCGAAGCAGTGCGTCACCACGCTCATGAACTGGCTCACCTTCGGCCTGCGTGACATATACACCACCGGCGGCGGCGCCGGAACGCCGGCCGTGGGTGAGCTGGTGGCCCTGGTCACGCGGTGCGGATCGTCCTGCTCCCGCCTGATGTCTTCGCTCAGCTCGTCGAAGTGGTCGTGCGGTAGACGCTGCTCGGGTGGAACCTCGGCGTACTTCTCGTCGCTTCGTTCCCGCTCGATCGAAGCGAGCTTCCGCTGCAGCCGATCTGGGTCGAGCACCGACTCGAGCAGTTGCGGGCGCACCCGCTTCGGCCGCGTGCTCGCCGGCGTCTGGGTGGCGAGCGCCAGCCGTTCGCCGTGATCTGTCGTGTTGGGCAACAGCGTGATCGCCTCCGCGACCGCGCTGTCCAGCTCTGCTCCCCAGAGATGTTGCTCGGTTTTCGCGCCAAGGCCGCCCAGAGCGCTGCCCGCGCTCTTCCACGTCAGGCCCAAGCCGGCGAGGATGCTGCTCGCGCCCGCCACGATCGATGCGGAGGTTTCCTGGTCGAGCATCAGCCAGACGCCGACGCCGAAAAGAATCACGGCCACGAACACGACGTAGTAGAAACGCTTCAAGAACCGCCACACGAGCTTTCCCGTCGTTTTGAACAAGCCACTCGCGGCTTCGAGATAGTTCTCCAGGGCGAGCATGTCCGGACCGGACTTCTCGCCCGAGAGCAACGCCCGCCACAGCTGCCCTTGACGGCGCAGACCAGGCAGCGCCTGCTCTGCCGCGGCTTGATTGACAGCCTGTTCCGGATGCGCGGACATGTGTTCCGCCCATCGCCCCAGCGAGATGCTCACGCTGCGTCCGGCGTGGGCCGGCAACGCCGAGGCCAGGTCGTCCAGCCAACCACGCAGCTTGGCCACACGGTGCGGACGAAACTCGGCCAGCAGCGACGAGGCGCTCACCGGCGTGCGGCACGTGTCGGCCAGGGAGCGGCCAAGACCGTAGGCCTTGCCGAGCCGGAAGTCGGCCGCAGTGAAAGCCCCCAGCAGCTTCACGTGCAGATCGCGCACGGCGCGGGCGCGCGCCGCGGGGTCCGCATGCGCATTTTCGAGGCATTCGTGCAGCGGGCGCGTGTCGGGCGCCGTCACCTTCGCCTTCGCGAGCGCGTCCGCAAGCTTCGCGAGCGCCGCGTCGACCTGCTGCAGCGAGATCTGCGCGCGTTCGTCATCGCCCAGGCGGCCCAACCCGGGCAGGTCCTCGCGCGCCGCCGGCGCGGTTCGCGTTCGCGTTTCCGGCCGGTACAGCTCGGCCATCTGCCAGCCAAGCGCAAACGCCGCCGCCACCCGCGGGTCGGGAGCCGGCTCCACCGGCGGACTCTTCACCGCATCCGCTGTCGTCTGCAGAAAGGCCGTCAGCGCATCCGAGGGTGTCCCCTGATCAGACACGTGACGCTCGGCTCCGCGCTTCCATAGCCCCCCTCACCTTCGCAGTCAGCACCGACCAGCACACAACCAGCTTTCGGCACGCTATCAAATAGCAGGATCCGGCGGACCGGCATGCGCCTAGCCGAGCGCGGGCTGCGACACCGCGGGCGAGGTGCCGAGCACACGACCGGCGGCGTCCAGCGCCTGCACCGCAAGGTATGGACCGGTGACGCCGGCGGGTAGCGCGATCGCGGTCTCAAAGCCGCCGCGCGGCGCCTGCGCAACGGTCGTGAGGCTCGACGCGCTCGCGCCCGCGAGCAGCCGCCAGGCGGCCACCTGCGTCGCGCCGTTCCAGCTCGCGTACACCGTGCTCGCCGTCGTCGCGGTGCCCGGCTGGAACGCAAACGTCGGAGGGTGCGCGGGCGTGCCCGTCCAGGGAAAACGGAATGCGCGGTAGGACTCATCGCCGAGCGGAAAGTGCGCGTCGAACAGCAGCGCGCCGGCCGCCGTGTACTCGGAGAAGTACGGTTCCTGGCCCCAGCCGACGAACCAGTCGCCGTTCGGCAGCGCCTGAACATTGCCTTGGCTTTCCGCCAGCAGCGAAGGCGTGTGCGTCAGCCGTGTCAGCAGCGTCACCGGACCGCCCGGCTGGCCGACGCTCACGACGATGCCGCGCGATTGGGTGTGCGCTTTCGGCGATGCGCCGTTGTCGAAGATGCTGATTACGCCGCCGGCAAGTTCCCGCGGATCGTGCTGCCACGCCGTGCCCGTCCCCGGACCCATCTTGAAGCTCGAGTGCTTGCCGCCGAGCTGCCACACGATCTGGCCCGTCAACGTGCTGAGCTCGTAGATCGTCCACGTGTTGCGGCTGGAGATCAGCACGCTGCCGTTGCGGTCCAAGCTGAGCGAGTTCAGGTGAAAGAAGTCAAACGGCGAGGCCGTCGTCGACGTGCTCGCGCGTTCGTAGGATTCGCCCAAGCCCACGTGATCGACGCTCGTCCATTCGAACATCACCAGCCCAGTCCGCAGGTCCACCTCCTGGTAGACGCTGTCCGTCACGCCGCCGTACGCCGGCCCGCCGACAGGGGACAGGTCGCACAGGATCGGCGCGTACGCGGTCAGCAGCGCCGTGTCCTGCCCCGTCAGCTCGAAGTCGTGCAGGTCCGCCTCGTAGCCGTTGCCCGCGTGCACGTGCGCGATGTCCGTGTACGTGTCGTCGGCGATCACGTCTTCGCCCAGACCAAAGCCGTGCGTGATCTCGCCCTGCCACCACGTCAGCACCGGTTTGCCTTCGTATTCCTGCACCTGCAGGTTCGTCGCCTCCAGGCTGCTCGGCAGCGGCTTGAACCACAGCAGTTCCCCGCTCGGCGAGAGGACCATCGGCCCCGCCTGCCCGGGACCGCCGTACGGCGCGACGAGCTCGTCTCCCGCCGCCACCGCCGAAGAAGTCGCCGTCACCGTCACCACCGGCGGGTGCAGGTCAGGGCGCGAGCTGAAGCTCTGGACCTCGCTCGCGGGACCCGTCTTCACCGGCCGCGGCGTCGTCACGAGATGGTCCAAGCTCGCGGTCGCGAACTCGTCCACGAGCGTCCGCCGCGAGCCGCCCACGCGCACCAGCGCGCGCACGCTCACGCGCTCGTCTTCCGCGAACGGG
>Ga0187780_10002225_pt1 | contig 14599 bp, 11 predicted proteins | sample 1015_Q2_SP10_20__FD_132429 | JGI IMG/M metagenome (GOLD analysis project Ga0187780, IMG submission 132429) | Tropical peat soil microbial communities from peatlands in Department of Meta, Colombia - 1015_Q2_SP10_20_MG | ecosystem: Environmental > Terrestrial > Soil > Wetlands > Peat | place... | reverse complement strand
TTGGGTTAGGAGCGCGCGTGTTTAAAGCCCTGTTCGGCGAGTTGGCGATCATCGACGCGCACCACGGGTGCGCGCGCGTGACGGTGGACAGCGCTATCTGGCGGGGAATTGGCGAGGCACTTCGCGAGGGCAAAATAGATCTGCTGTCGGAATGGGCCGATGATCGTATTCTGCATTGCGCGCTCTACGAGGCAAAGACACGGCAGGCTTGTGTTGCCTCGCTCCCGATCACTGCCGGCAAGGCACCATCGCTGGCCGTATTCCACCCGCCGGCGATCCGCCTGGAGCGCGCCATCACCGATCTTTTTGGCATATCGCTGGTCGGCCTTCCCGACTCGCGTCCATGGCTCGATCACGGCAACTGGCCGGTGCAAGCACCGCTGGGCGGCGGCGGACTGCCGTTCACTGCGCCGCGACCGTACACCTTCCTGGACGCAGTCGGCCCGAGTCTGCACCAGATTCCGGTCGGGCCGGTGCATGCCGGGATTATCGAGCCGGGCCACTTCCGCTTCACCGCAAGCGGCGAGACTGTCGTGCGGCTTGAGGAACGTTTGGGATACGTTCATCGCGGTGTCGAGAAGCTGCTGAACGGAGCTTCAGTCGAGGAGGCCGCTAGAATCGTCGGCCGCGCGTCCGGGGACAGTACGGTTGCGTACTCGCTTGCATTCGCGCGTGCGGTCGAGCTCGCATTCGACTTCGCACCCAGTTCGCGCGCCGTGTGGCTGCGTGCCATCATGGCTGAGCTGGAGCGGCTCGCGAATCACCTGGGCGATATCGGCGCAATTTGCAACGATGCGGCATTTTCGATGATGCACGCCGAATGCGGCATTCTGCGCGAATTGACCCTGCGTGCCTGCGATCAGGCGTTCGGGCACCGGCTGATGATGGACAGAATAGTCCCGGGGGGCGTCCGCGCAGATCCCACCCGCGCCGGCGTCGATGCCCTGTTGTCGTTACTGCGCGCGCTGCGCGAACGGTTCCCGGAGCTCATCGAGTTGTATGTAAACACCGCCTCTCTTCAGGACCGAACAGTCGGAACCGGCGTGGTATCAGAAGCACTGGCCTCCGAATTCGCAGCGGGCGGATACGTCGGACGCGCGTCCGGGCGCGCCTTTGACGCGCGAGAGGCACTGCCGTATCCGCCATATGATGTGCTGCCTATCCAGGTTGCGCTGCGCAAGGAGGGCGACGTGGACGCGAGGGTATGGGTGCGAATACTCGAGATCCAGCACAGCGTGGCGTGGCTCGATGCGGCTCTTCATTCCTTGCCCTCGGGCGATGTGCTGACGCCGCTCATCCCCCGCCATTCGGCCAGCGAGGCGACAACGCTGGTCGAGGGTTTCCGCGGCGACGTGTTGTGTCATGTCCGAGTCGGCGGCCACGGACCCATTGAACGGTGCCACCTGCGCGATCCGTCCTGGTTTCAGTGGCCGCTGCTGGAAGCAGCCATCGACGGCAACATCGTCGCTGATTTTCCGCTCTGCAATAAGTCATTCAACTGCTCGTACGCCGGCCACGACCTTTAAATCACCATGCGCAGGCGACTGTTCAAGAATCTGACCCACGCACCGGTGACCGAGCCGGCGCCGGACCTTACCGGCGACCGGATGAAGTCAGTCGGCACGGAGCTCCAGGGTGTGATCGAGCGCACGCTGGGACGTAGCCTCGCGATTCGCGAGGTCGACTCAGGATCGTGCAATGCATGCGAGCTCGAAATTCACGCGCTCAACAATGCGTTCTATGACATCGAAAGATTCGGCATACGCTTCGTTGCCTCCCCACGCCACGCCGACGTGCTGCTGGTCACCGGGCCGGTGACCTGCAATATGCGCACAGCACTCGAGCGTACCTACGCCGCAGTCCCGGCACCGAAATGGGTCATCGCCGTTGGCGACTGCGCCGCGGGTTGCGGCGTGTTTTCGGGGAGCTATGCCTGCGTCGGCTCGGTTGCGGCGGTTTTACCTGTCGACCTGGTGGTTTCCGGGTGTCCGCCCACGCCGCTCGCCCTGATGCAGGGGCTGCTGATGCTCCTGCGAGCACCGGCAGACGTCACGCCGCCCGACGCGCACGCGCCACAGAGCTCTCTGTCCACTACTGGTCCTGGGCGCTAGCGACTCCGGGATGCGACAGAGAAAACCTTACGTTTCTTCGTAGGGAAACCATCGAAGTGGCGACGAGCGTAGAGCGTTCCGGCTGGCACGAGCTTCGAGCCTCCGGCCTGCTCGGTCGCTTTCTCCTGCTGTGCATGGGGGTATCGCTTCACTCCATTGACACGCTGGTAACCGCGACGATCGCGCCCGCGATTGTCGAGGACATCGGAGGCGTGGCCTTTGTCAACTGGATGATCTCGCTCTACCAGCTCGGTGCCATCGTCGCCGGAACCGTCACGGCGTTCCTGGCGCAGCGCCATGGCGTCCGTCGCCTGCTGATCAGCGCAGCGTTGACGTACGGCGCAGGCTGCGCGGTCGCGGCGCTGGCTGGCAACATGGGCGAGCTGCTCATCGGCCGTGTCGTCCAGGGCCTCGGCGGCGGGATGCTGCTCTCATTGTGTTATGTCGGGATACAGAGATGGTTTCCCCATCACCTCTGGAAGCGGCTGTTCGGCATCAACGCCGTGATCTGGGGCGCCGGATCACTGCTGGGACCGTTGATCGGCAGCGCGTTCGCGACCTTCCACGCTTGGCGCGAAGCTTTCTGGCTGTTCACCGCGCTTGCGGCCGTGTTGATCGGCCTCATCACGCTACGCCTACCGGCCCGCGAGCCCGGCCACGCACCCGCCACTGCAGTCGCCGACACCGGCAGCTGGCCTTTTGCAACGTTGCTCGTCATCGTCTGCGGAACCCTCACCATCGCCGCGAGCGGCGCGACCGGACGTCCGGTGCTAGCCATCGGCGGATGCCTGGTCGGTATCGGGCTTCTCTATATGGCCGCCAGGATGGACCGGACGTCAGCCAATCGACTGCTGCCCACCGCCTTGCTCCAGACGGATCACCCGGTAGGCGCAGGGTTGCTGATGCTCTTTGCGATCGCCGTCGCGACCACAGGCTTTTGGACGTACGGGCCTCTGGTTCTCAAGATCCTGTTCAATGTCACTCCTGCATTTTCCGGCTTCGCTCTTGCCGGCGAGTCGATCGCCTGGAGCGTAGGCACGATGGCGGTGGCCGCTTCACCGTTGTCGGCAGACCGGGCGTTGATCCGTGCTGGCGTGGTACTGGCCGGCGCCGGTGCAGTCGGCTTTGCCGCCGCAGTACCGACAGGATCACTGACAGGCATCATCGTCTGCGCGCTGCTGCAGGGAGTGGGGTTCGGCATTTCCTGGCCGTCGATCGTCCATCGCATCGTGCGCATGGCCGACCCCGCTGACCAGGCGCGGGCCGCCACCTCGCCGACGACCGTGTTGCGAATCGGCTACGCGGTGGGCACCGCCGCCACCGGAATTGCGGCCAACATCGCCGGGCTCGCCGACGGCGTCTCAGTCGCCGCCGCAAAGGCTGCAGGATTCTGGGTATTCGCTGCCTTCATCCCGATCGTCGCGCTATCGCTGGCCGGCGCGTGGCGCTTTACGGCGACCGACGCCGGCTCACGCCACGATTAGCCGACGTGCGTCGCTCGTGCGAACATTGGCCCGGGTCAGGAGCGATTGGAGTGTGATGAACCTGTTATACGGCACTTGCGGAGAACGGCTTGGCGTGCTTCGCGATTGGCGCCGCCGCTGTGCGGCTGTCGCAACGTTCGGATTGGTCGTGACCTCTGCGCTCGCGCGTGCGGACGTGGACCCGCAGCAGGTTGAACAGGCACTCAACCTAGTCCCCGACACTCAGCGCGGAACCGGGTTGTACAAAAGCTGCGCGAAATGTCACGGAACGCGCGGGCAGGGTTCCGACGACGGTGACGTGCCGCTGCTGGCTGGGCAACATCGGGACTATCTGGTAACACAACTCCTGCGGATGCGCGCCGGCGCGCGGCCTGATCTAGGCAAATCGGTGCCCAAGTACCATTCGGCCAGCGTGCCGGCGCTTAAGACACTGCAATCAATCGTAGACACCGCAGGTTACGTGGCGTCCCTGCCGCCGGAGCCCGGCGCGCAGCAGGGGCCAGGACACGATCTTGACATCGGCCATCGTGTGTTTGTCGATCGCTGCGTCGAATGTCATGGACCGGATGCTCTGGGACAGAGCGATATGCTGGTCCCGAGGCTTCGCGGACAGAACTATTCCTACATCCGCGAGCAGATCGCGCGCCTCGGCGACGGCCACCGTATGCCGCGCGGCAGCCCGGTATCCGAGGTTTTGGGCATGCTGACGCCGGAGGAATCCGACGCGGTGGCGGATTATTTATCCCGCTTGCCAGCGGTGCCAACGAACTAGCAGTTCGCGTCAGGACGCCTAAAGGCCGAATCGATACTCCGCGTGGCAGGTGCCACACGCATTCGGCATGATCTGACTCCAATCGGTCGCACCTACCGCGCTGAGCGAGGAGTCCTGGGGGCCTGCCACCCGGAAACTGTGGGCACTCACGTCGCCGGCGAGGTCGGCCGTCTTGCCGTTGGCGTCGGGTCCTGAGAACAGGAAATTCGAGGTCCACGCGGTCTTCATCATGTGGCACGAGGAGCACCGCCCGACGGGCTCGCCATTCACCAATGCGGTCGGGTCAAAGTAAGCAGGCATCCCGGCCTGGCTCAGCATGTGAGCGTTGACCGTGTTGGCAATGAGCGCCGTGGAAGTTGCCTGATCCGTAGTGGATGGCGCGAATGTCTGGCCGTTGAGCTGCACGCTAGTGGGCGCTGACGCCGTTCCCTGTGAGACGTGATAGCGAGCAACGTCCTCAAGCCCGATCGCCGCGAAGTCCTCGTGCGTTGCGTGGCATGCCAGGCATAGCACGTCGTTGCGCAGCACCGTGTCATTCCCCTGGAACACGTACTGATTGCCGGTCGCGTCAGCGCGCACGATCTGGGCGGCACCACCGACCAGACTGTGGGCTTCGTGGCAGTCGACACAGGTCACCTTCTCATAGGGATTCGTGTTGTGGACGCTCGCGGTCACGTCCACAAACGTCATGTGGTCGAGGCTTGGGAACACGCCACCCGCCCAGTAGAAGTTGGGATCGCCATATGAAGGAAATTGCGCGAAGTCCGAGAGCTTGTGCACGCCGGGTATGAAATTCCCGCCGCCGGCCGCAGCCTGGTTGTTCCACGCGAAGTCGAACGCACCCGCCGGCTGGGTCGACGACATTGAATTGGTATGGCACTGGCCACACATCTCGTTCTGCGCCTGCGCAGTCATGTACGCGGGATTGATGATCGCCTTGGCATCGAGGCTGCTGACGTGGTCAGAACCCGGTCCGTGGCACCGTTCGCACGCGATGTTCTGGGAGCCAGCAACGTATGTGGTCACGTTGCCGTTCGCATCGGTCTTGAGGACCGGGCCGGTCTCGTGACACCCGCCGCACACCTTTGCATAGGTTCCCTGTTGCGTCGGATTGTAGTCAGGCGCGTTCGCCCAGTACTGGCCGCGCTGATTCCATGCCAGCGGCAGCACGAGCATGTCCTGAGGCGTACCCGAAGTATCCCAGTTGACCCAGATGGGCTTGCCCGGGCCTATGTTGAGTAGATATTCCTGCTGCCAATAACCGTGGCCGCCGAGATTCTCCGCAGGGTTGGGCGGGCTGAGGAAATTGGCCGAGCACGGTACTGGTAGGGGATTGGTGTTCGTGCCAGGGAAATACGCGGTCAGCGGCAACAGGCCACCGTTCCCGCACTGGCCGCCGTCCGTCGCAATGCCACCTTGCGTGCCTTGAACCGGGATTACGGTTTCTCCTGGGTCGATGAGGCCGTTGCCGTTCGTATCGAAGAACATCGCGAACTGGGCCTGGCCGGGGCAATTCGCGGGCCAGCGCACCAGCCAGACCTCAATCGTGTTGCCGCTGACCGGATCCATGGCCTGCACCTTGGAATCCTGGTAGCTCGGCGTCGCGCAGTTGGCCGGTGCGGCGGGCCAGCCGTTCAGATCGACATGATTCAGCGTGTGATCCACCGTCTCCGCGTGCGCGGACGCCTGCCAGTTGGCTGTCACTTGCGGGTCGAAGGTCGTGTGGCAGGACACGCAGCGGGCGGCGCCGACGTAGGTGGCGGCGGCGCTCGGCATTCCGGACAGAGTGATCGTGACACCGGCGGCACCGGCGAACGTCGCTTCCTTCGTCTCACCCGGCAGGAATCCGGCCGCAGTCGCCGTCAGAAACGCGGGACCCGCTGCCACGTTCGCGAGCGTAAATGTGCCGTCATTCTGGGTCGATGTGCAGACTGCTGGCGAGGCGCCCTCAACGCAGACCGATGCGCCGGCAACGGGCGCCGACGGCTGCGCGACGCCCTGGCGGCCGACGATGGTGCCGGAGACGGCTCCGGGTGCCCCGGGAGCCGTGGCCAGCGTGATCGAAATCTGATTGGTCGCGCCCGCAGACACCCCGACGCCGGTCAGTTGCTGAGTCTGGTAGCCGGTCTTCGACGCTGACACCGTGTATGCGCCGATCGGAATGTTGGCGAGTGTGAACTTGCCTGAGCTGTCGGTAGTCGCAGTCGTGCTGGCCGGGACGGTGCCGATCGCGACGCCCGCAACCGGTGCACCGCTCGAATCCTTCACGGTGCCGGCGATGGTGCCGATATCGAGCCCTGGCGTGCCGGGGGCGCCGGCCGCACCGTTCGATCCCGAGCACGCAGTCAGGGTGAGCGCAATGAGCGCCAGTGCGAGAAGCCGTGCGCAGACCATGTCGCAGCCTCCCTGCGTCCGGCAGAAAGCCGTCCCGATGCAGCAGCCATAAGGTTGCCGTCCATCGTTTCCTGCGGACAATCAGGGATAACCAGTAGCTATTTACCCAGCGACCATTCGGCCCAGTTGACCGTAATGCGGCGCAAAATCATGACTTCCGGAGTGCGAGGTAGTCTCAGCATGCAAATCCAGTTCCACGGTGCCGCGCAAGGCGTTACCGGCTCCTGCCATCTGGTTGAATGCGCTGGCCGACGCCTCCTGGTCGACTGCGGCATGTACCAGGGCAGCCGCGAGCTCGCCGATGACAATGCCGAAGACTTCGGATTCGACGCCAAGAGCATCGATTTCGTACTTCTGACGCATGCGCACCTGGACCACTGCGGCCGTCTGCCTCTGCTGTTCCGACGGGGATTCCGCGGCGAGGTGATTACCACAGCGCCCACGCGCGAACTCGCGCGACTGGTGCTGCTGGATGCCGCGCACGTCCAGGAGGAGGACGCGGCTCAGCGTGCCCGGCGGGCCAAGCGCCGGTCCGATGCCCAGCCTGCGGCGTCTCAATACACGCTGATCGATGCGCTCAACACTCTCGACTTGTTCGGGCGGGCGGCTGAATACAACAGCCCGATAGAACTGAGCCCGGGCGTGCGCGCCACGTTCGTTGACGCCGGCCACATCCTCGGATCTGCGAGCATCCTGCTGGATTTGCAGGAGCAGGGTGCTCGCCGCACCGTGATGTTCTCAGGCGATCTGGGTAACGCCGGGCTGCCGATCCTGCGGCCGCGGCCGCCACCGCCGGCGGCAGAGATCGTCGTTATGGAGACGACGTACGGCGACCGATCGCACCGGCCGATCGATGAGTCGGTAAGCGAGCTGTATGCCGCGATTGGCGACGCCCTTCGCCGCGGCGGCAACATCGTCATCCCGACGTTTGCCGTCGAGCGCGCTCAGGAGCTGCTCTACCTCCTGCGCGATGGCGTGGACCACGATCGCATTCCGCATGGCGTTCAGGCATTTCTGGATTCGCCGCTCGCCATTTCCGTCACCCAGATTTTCGCGAGTTATCCGCAGTACTGCAGTACGGCTTTCAACGAGTTGCTCCAGCAAGGGCGCGATCCTTTGAACTGGACGGGCCTGCATTTCACGCGCGACCGGACCGACTCCGCCGCCCTTAATCGATTCGCGAGCGGCGCCGTCATCATGGCCGGCGCAGGCATGTGCACCGGCGGGCGCGTCCGGTATCACCTTAAATACAATCTTCCGCGGCGTGAGTCCGCGATCATCTTCGTCGGTTATGCCGCGCGTGGCACGCTGGCGCGCCGCATTATTGACGGAGCGTCTGCGGTGAATATCTTCGGCGAGGACATCGCGGTGCGCGCGAGCGTTCACACCATCAACGGATTCTCGGCTCACGCGGGCCAGACGGAGCTGCTCGCCTGGCACGCGCAAACCGGTGCTGCACGCACCTTTCTGGTCCACGGTGAGCCGGACACCATGCGCCAATTCGCGGCTCGCCTTGAAAATACGCAGGTTGAACTGCCCGCACTCCACGAAGCGTTCGCGCTCTAAAGCGTCCGCCGCCTCGATACCGTTGATCCCACGCCCGGCACTGTTTGTGCGATAAACGACTATGTGGTGTCGCCATCGGTCAAGCAGCACCAGCCACTGCCAGCACCTGCGCGGCAACCTCGCGCGCCGACTTTGGTTGGTCGGTCCTCACGAGGACGGTCATGTGCCTTTCCGTGTCATCCAACGCATCACCGTGGGACAGCTGTTTTTCGAGCACGGCGACCGTCGCCTCGGACGGGTCGTTCGTGCGTCGTTTGACCCGGTCCCGAAGAGTGCCAACAGGGGCCTGGCAATCAATCAGTACGACGGGCACGCCTGCTCGATGGCCCAAAATCCGGAAGTGGTCTCGCCAGCGTTTGTCGAGAAACGTCGCGTCGACGATGACCGTGAATCCCGCGCTCGACAGACCAGTCGCTGCCGCAGCGAGCGCCTGGTAGGTCCGAGTGGTATTAGCCGGCGAATATAGTCCGGAATTCAGCGCCGATTCGCACGTCTCGCCCGTCTGCGCGACAGCGACACGCGGTCGGAAGAGATCGGCGCGGATCACGATGGCGGGAAGCTCGGGGACCAGCTTGGCTGCGAGGACACTTTTCCCGGATCCGGAGAACCCATGCATCAGTACCAGTGCTCGCGGCGACCGGTCCTTGCAGGCACCGGCCTCAGCGATATACCGCGCCGCCTCGTCGCGAGCCCCCGACGCCGCAGTCCCTGAAAGCTGCTCGCCCCGCAGTCCTGCAATCTTTGCCCTGACGAGCGCCCGGTAGACAAGAAAAAAGCGCAAACAGCCGCTCGCTTCATAGTCGCCCGACCGTTCCAGCCATGCGCTGAGGCAAATGAACGCAAGATCGCTCCGGCCACGACACTCAAGATCCATCACCAGAAACGCAATGTCGCTGCTGACGTCGATCCAGCGCAGTCGCGGATCGAAATCGATGCCATCGAAGGGAGTCAGCCGACCGGTGAGACTCACAACGTTGCCGCAGTGCAAATCGCCGTGGCACTCGCGTACGCGACCCATCGCCTGCCGTGCGTTGAGCAGGCCCTCGACGTCCGGCCACTGGCGACTCGTCCAGTCTGCGAGCGGTGCGACCGCGACGCCGTCGGAATTGTTGCGTAACCAATTGAGGTTCTGCTCCGCGAATTCCCGGACGTTGACTGCCGCGTTGACCGCCGCCGGGGCGACCGGCGCAAGTGCATGGTGATCAGCCATTAAATGAGCGAGCGATACGATCGCCTGAGGTTCCACCGCGCGTCTCGCCACCAGGGCGTCAAGTTCGTCCTCTCGATGAAACCTCCGCATTCGAACGGCGTAGTCTACGACCTCGCCGTCTGCGTCGAAAAACACGCCGTCAGCCGAGCGGAACAGCTGGCTAAGCCCAAGATAGAGCTCTGGTGCCCAACGTCGATTCAGCGCAATCTCGACCTCGCATGCCTCGCGCCGCAGCTCGAGAGTTCCATAATCAAGGAAGTCATAGCGGACAGGCTTCTTCACCTTGTAGGCAAGCTCGCCTACGAGCGCAATCCAAGAAATGTGCGTCTCGATCAGTTCGGGAGCTGCCTCGCGGTTTCCGCGGACGTGGAACGAGGATCGGCTGTACGTTGCTTGCGCAAGCAGGACCTCGCGCATGGCTTCGCCCGCGAGTGGTAGCTTTGATCGATTCACCTCAGCCCTCGTTGCGTCTCGCGGTCATTCGCAAACGCATCACCGTTGCGTCCGCTAGCCAGTGGCTCGAGCCGCCGCCTACACGCGCTTCGGCGTGAATTCGTCGTTTGCGTTCACGTCCTTGCAACACCAATTGCGTTACGCGCCACGCGCATCAGGGATAGTCCCGCGTGGATACGCATAGTCCTACATTGGGCTGCCGCTGGAACGGACTTATTCTCGCAAACGTCGATGTGCAACACGGGACTCCAGGGATGCATGTCATCCGACGTTCAACTCTGATGTCCAAATGCACATCCACGGCCGCCAATAGGGCGGATGTGCAATCGTCCCTGCCCACGTTGCTGCGAGCGCAACCTGTCGGTCCGCTGCTTGGCCAGGACGCGCGGCGGCGACGCGCGGATGAGGCCGCCTGGTTCCTTGCTGAAGGGCGCTTTTGTCCTCCCGGGTATGAAGTAGCCCATTGGCTTGATGCGGATTCTTTCCAGCGTCATCTCGATCACTGCGGCGCCGTACCGTCGCGACTTACGGGGCCGCCCATGCAGGAATTCAGCCGCCATGCCATACGCCACCATTCAGGACCTGCCGGTATCGGTCCGACGCCATCTACCTGAACATGCCCAGGGGATCTATTTGAGCGCGTTCAACCACGCCTGGGAGCGGTACTCCTCGACTGAGCCCGAGCGGCTCGAAGAGATTGCGCACCGCGTTGCATGGGCTGCCGTTAAGCGGAGTTATCACAAGATTGGCGCGACCTGGGTGCCTGGAGGCGAACTGGGCACGCCGCGGTAGTGTATCGCCGTACCCGACACCCCAGCTAGCGCAGGGGTCGGCATGTACTGCGAGGCCCGGTAGTCGACGGCCGACGTCGAGCGCCAATTAGAAATTCTGCCGGCGCGACCGCCGGCGCCGCTGATAAAGCCTGGCGTAGGCAAACCCGTTGATCGCCAAGACAGCTGCACCCAGAAAATACTGGACATCAGTGGTCAAGCCTTCAGGGTACATAAGTCGCAACAGGTAATGCTCAATGAAGCCTTCTTGGTAGCCAAAGGTTCCGGCCAGCGCACGGAACCGGGTCTCTAGGGGTGTCAGCGGGCAGATCCGTCCGGAGAATTCAACGTACGCCGCCCACAGCGCTGCGGGGACGTGCAATAACGCCACCCATCGCCAACGCCAGGCAACAAATCCCCCCAGCACTGCAAACAGAATGAACGATGCGTGGACCGCAACAGTGATCCATGCAAGAACTAGGTAACGCATCGCGCGCTCGCATCGGAGGCGGTCATGCTGCAAACGGTGTCCAGGGCTTAGCCACTGCGCTCACCAGATGGGGTGTTGCGGGTGAGCTCAGCGCGATGCCCAGTCACGCTGGCTTGCGGTGGCTGCATGTTCTTGGGACGACAACCAGCCATCTGCTAACTGGCATCAGTTTGCGCCACATCGGTCGATCACAACGTCAAGTTTGACGGACGCACGCTCGATCGACTCGCTATTCGACCCTAGCTGCCGATCTGAAGCTACCGCACCTAGGATTAGTACCTACGGTGCCAGGCGACCACGCAGGCTCTGCCGGCACTCGCGCTGTTGTCGATGGCGAGGATCAGTGGGCGCTTCTGATCATCATGCATTCACATCGCCGCTGAAACGCTCGCTCGCGGGAGTTACGTATTGCACGCGAACTGCCGCCATGGACACTGCTTGGACACGTGCTTGATTCGCGAGGAATTTTGCCATGACTGCCGGAGAGCTGTGCACCCGTGAGGTCGTCATAGCGCACCGAGACGAGCCGCTGTCCACCATTGCGCGACTGATGTGCGATCGCCAAGTCGGCACAGTCATCGTTGTGCAAGACGAAGGAGCGCGGCGGACGCCGGTTGGCGTCGTAACCGACCGAGACGTCTTGCGCGCGCAAATGACACAGTCCGCCGACCTCAATTGTCTGAGTGTGGGCGAAGCTCTGACTCCAGAGCCGTTGCTGTTCCGAGAAGATGCCGACATATCCACCGTGATCGAGCGCCTGACGGCGCGCCGCGTCCGCCGCGCGCCGGTGGTGGATGGCACCGGCAGTCTGGTCGGCGTCATCTCCGTAGATGACGTGATTCCGTACCTGGCGGAGGAGTTGTCGCGAATAGCGCGGATCGTAAGCCGCCAATCGGCGCTCGAGCAAAGGTGAGAGCGTTCCGTGGCGCACAAGAACCTGATGTTCCGCTCTGCAGCCCGGGAAAAGGTGCTGCGCGGTGCCTCCCAGCTTGCCGAAGCAGTCCGCATCACGCTCGGCCCAAAGTCAAAGGCCGTTCTCATCCACAAGGCCTGGGGGCCACCTATCGTCTGCAATGACGGCGTCACGATCGCTAAGGAACTCAGCCTGAAGGACCCGGAGGAAAACCTCGGGGCACAGATGCTGCGGCAGGCGGCCGAAAAGACCGGGGATGTCGTCGGAGACGGGACGAGCACTTCGACGATTCTCGCCCACGCCATATTTGCAGACGGCGTCCGCAATGTGGCCGCTGGCGCGAGTGCCATAGACCTTAAGCGCGGGCTTGAGCGAGCTTTACGCGTCAGCGTGGAGGCGCTACGAGCGCTGTCGAAGCCCGTGCGCAGCCGCAAGGAGAAGGCCCAAGTCGCTGCCATTGCTGCTCATAACGACGCCGCCATCGGCGAGCTGGTCGCGGAAGCCATGGAAAAGGTCGGTGGCGAAGGCGCAATCACCGTTGAAGAATCCAAGACGACAGAGACCGTCCTCGAGGTCGTGGAAGGCATGCAGTTCGACCGGGGTTACATCTCGCCCTATTTCGTGACTAACCCCGAGAAGATGGAAGCCGTTCAAGAGGATGTCTATCTGCTGCTCACCGACCGCAAGCTAAGCTCAATAAAAGATCTCCTGCCGCTGCTGGAGCAATTGGCCAAGCAGGCGCGGCCACTGCTGATCGTGGCCGAGGAAGTCGAAGCCGAGGCACTCGCCACACTGATCGTCAATCAGGTCCGGGGTGTGCTGAAGAGCATCGCCGTCAAGGCGCCCGGTTTTGGCGATCGCCGCAAAGCCATGCTTGAGGATATGGCTGTGCTGACGGCAGGTCAGGTCATTTCTGAGGAAGTGGGCCTGAAGCTCGAGGATGTACAGCTCTCGCAGCTTGGTCGTGCCAAGAGAATCGTTGCGGACAAAGATCACACGACGATCATCGGCGGCGCCGGCGATCGAAAAGCCATCGACGGTCGGATGGCGCAAATTCGCCTCGAAATTGACAAGGCCAGCAGCGAATACGACCGCGAAAAGCTGGAGGAACGGCTGGCGAAGCTTGCCGGCGGCGTCGCGGTTATCAGAGTGGGCGCACCGGCCGAAGTGGAGATGAAGGCGAAAAAGGAAGCTTTGGACGACGCCATTAGCGCCACGAAGGCGGCGGTCGCGGAAGGTATCGTACCGGGTGGAGGTCTAGCCCTGTTGCGTGTGGCCGCTGCAGTCGCCCAGGAAGAGAGTAAGTGCGACGGAGACGAACGAACGGGCGTCCGTCTGCTCAAACAGGCACTCGAAGCGCCGACACGACAGATTGCGGAGAACTCTGCAGTCGACGGAGGCGTGGTCGTCAGCCGGATGGCGGCTTCGGAAGGCGCAGTCGGATTCGACGCGGCCCGCAAAGAGTACGTGGACCTGTTCGAAGCGGGCATCGTCGACCCAACCAAGGTCGTGCGTATCGGCCTAGAGAATGCAGTCTCGGTCGCCAGCACTCTGTTGCTGACCGAGGCGACCATGACTGAAATCCCGGAGGACAAGAGGCCTGCCAGCGCGACCTCTGAGCCCGAGCTCTAGAGAACGGGATTTGACCGCCCACTGATCGGATTGCTGCGCTGCGGAAAACAGCTCAAATTCCGATAGTTACTTGGCCTAGGCGAATCCGGGCCGCCCGTCCGATCGGTCACCCGCAATTGCGCGGATGGCTGCGGCAATCCCCCATGTTTCACCGCCCGCCGCGAGCATATTCTGGCATCGGAAACTGCGGCGGGGAGGAGGGTGCCATGGCAATCGGGATGCTGGCTGATGGATCGCCGCGGCTAGGCGAGGCGGCCCCGTACTTTGAGGCACACTCGACGCGCGGGCTAGTGAAGCTGACCGATTACCGGGGGCAGTGGCTCGTCTTCTTCGCGCACCCGGCCGATTTCACGCCGGTCTGCGCAAGCGAATTCGTCAGTTTTGGCAACCACGCGGAACAGTTCAAAGCACTGAACTGCGCGTTACTCGGCCTATCGGCTGACACGGTTCAGTCTCACGCCTCGTGGATCGAGTCACTTCGTCGCGAGTCCGGCGTCGCGATCGAGTTCCCGATTATTGAGGATCCGTCGATGACCATCGCGCGCCGGTACCGAATGACAGCCACCGACACGAACCAGCCGGTAGCGCTGCGGGCGCTGTTTGTTATCGACCCCAATGGGATCCTGCGGGCGATGTTGTACTACCCGTGCAGCACCGGCCGTTCGGTTCATGAAATACTTCGGCTTGTACAGGCGCTTCAGGTTGCGGACGAGGAGCGGGTACTAACGCCGGAAGGCTGGCAGCCCGGTCAAAGTACACTCACGCCCCCGCCACAGACTGTAATAGCGGCGTCCGGGCCGCGTG
>Ga0187780_10002223_pt1 | contig 14602 bp, 14 predicted proteins | sample 1015_Q2_SP10_20__FD_132429 | JGI IMG/M metagenome (GOLD analysis project Ga0187780, IMG submission 132429) | Tropical peat soil microbial communities from peatlands in Department of Meta, Colombia - 1015_Q2_SP10_20_MG | ecosystem: Environmental > Terrestrial > Soil > Wetlands > Peat | place... | reverse complement strand
TGACCAGGCTAATGGGTAACGTTAGACCAAGAAAAGCCGACCCGGCGGCGGCAAGGTTGATCAAAATCGCTTCTGTGGCATATGCCACGGAAGAGATCGCGTCAGACGAGAGAACAGCCAGCGCTTTGAATTTGGTCAAGCGTTCGTGTTCAGCCTGCATAGTAGCAAGCGGTACTCCAATCAGAACTCTCTTCGAGAGAGAAATGGCACGCTCCAGGGGAGTGCGAGGCTCATTTGTTTCTTTTGTTGCTTCAAGCACACCCTGTTTCACACGTCGAAAGTTAGGATGTTGTGGGAGCTCGATGCGTACGCGCGTATCCCCTAACCGGCTGCCTCTCAGTTCCTCAGGTTGACCTTGCAGCAGAAAATCATCGCTTTCATGCCTGTTGTCAGGAGTATCTTTGGAAGGTTCATTATCACGAGGGCGTTGTGAGGATTGATCGTCTGGTTGATCCATTGTTTCTGTATCCTTCCTGGGCTGATACACTGCACGTGACTCTGCCATATTTTATTCCAGATTGGCATAAACGTCGAGTTTCGCCTCCAGTATCCCTTTACAAGTAGCTTGTTACCAGGTAAAGTAAGATTCTGGCGTTAACTAGATTAGAGAAGAAGACCATGCACATTGTTATCTTCGCGGGTGGAGCGCTGCGGCCCGGGAGGGCTTTTTATGCTGCTATTGACAGTGCTGATATGTTTATCGCAGCGGATAGTGGCGCAGCAACGGCGCTGGAGTATGGTTGTACTCCACGCATTGTTGTTGGGGATTTTGACTCCCTTGATGAGTTGCTATTGGAGGATTTGAGCAAGCGAGGCAGCGAGATACGGCGTGCAGTGGTTGAAAAAGATGAGACGGATACAGAACTGGCGGTGCAGGCAGCTATTGATGAAGGAGCAACGCAGATTACGCTGGTTGGAGCACTTGGGGGCGCACGTTTCGATCATACTATGGCGAATATTTTACTGCTGGCGGGCTTTGAAAGTGTTCCGATAACGCTTGTTGATGGGCCTTCGATGTGCTGGCTTGTGCGTGGGCCGGGTAGTTCAGCAATCGATGGCAAGGTGGGGGACCTGGTTTCGCTGTTACCGTTGTCGGGTGATGCCAGCGGTATATGCACACATGGGTTGTATTACGCATTGAATGGAGAGGCACTTTCTTTCGGGAAGCCGCGTGGGGTGAGCAATGTGCTGATAGAGGAACATGCCGGGGTGTCTGTTGAGAGCGGTGTGTTGCTTGTGATATATACGAATGCGGAGGAACTTGGCGGTATATTGAGCTAAAAGGAACGGATGCGGGCGCGCCCACATCCGTTCCTGCTTCTCATAAACTTCTAACTCGCCTCCACCACACTCCAAACCCATTGCTCTTCTTGCTCTGCCAACAACGCCTCTAATTGTTGAGCTTTCACTTCACGGCTCGTACGTGGAGGCAGCGCGGGCAAGGCCAGTACAAGATCAAAATCGTCATCTGCCGCAATTCGATTAAAGCGCTCAAAATCACAGCCCATACAACGATGTACGATTACATACTCCTCGTTTGGACGCTGGAATCGACCCACTGGCTCCATCCTGCAACCGCATGAACTCATCCTGTCTCCTGGTTTCCTGTCATCGACATGCAACGAAAAGAGGCAGAAAGGGCAATGGTTACGATGATGCCCACCGCTATGAGGCGGATCCACGAATCGACGGCAATGTTTGCATTTAAAACTCTCTTCTGAGGATCGCTTATAACGAGGTTTGCGACAAAAGTCGGGGCGATACTCATCATCATAATCGACATCGTTACGATAGCTCGTCTTCTCATCCAAACGCAGAAGCTTCTTGCGTAATGTTCTCACCGGTACACCTTCTCTTTATCTTCGTCCTATTATTCGAGCGGTAAACTTCTCCTGCACCCAATGCAGCGCGAGAGAAGCAATGAACAAGAACCGGTGCTGATTGAAACATCAAAATCTCAACTCCTTCTATGACCTTAAAGGGCGCAAAGACACCACAGATCAGCCAAAATCTAAAGTACATAGGGAATAGCCGTTATCGACATGTTAAAGGAGCGCAAGAGGATTGCTGCTAAAGAGGGAATAGTGAAGAACTCGCCAAAACGAACATGGGAATACCCTGAGAACTACTCAGTGTACAAGTACCACAATCGTCGATTGTATGAGTAGAAAATTAGCAGCCCATCGCGCTCATAGCGAAGAGGACTTGCATTAAAATGTTCCCTTTCCAGAATAGAATAAAATTGAAGAACTAAAACGAGTATAGTCAGCTCATAGCTAAAAGTCAAGGAAATTCTCACTCGAGCACAAAAAAACATCGACACCTGACCCCTGAACCGATTCCCTTTAACCGTCTCCCTAGAAGCTCACCAATAAAATAGCGCGCAAAATGCACGCTATCTGCACCATATATTCGATCATAACAATATGCATTCACAATATATAGAAAATTTCTATTTAGAATGCAGTGGCAGGGATATAGGGATGTTGGATGAAGGCCCCTCCGCACCTGGATCTCAATCCTTCCCCTATTTTTCCTGTACTTACAAATTCCTCCCTCTCGCTTCGTGCTACCAAATCACTCTGTAAGTGCTTTCCGCTCATCACCTGCTTCAGGAGACGCGACTCTACTATTGGGATCAGCGACAGTTCGTATGAATTTCTCTCCACACACGTGGCAAAAGTAGCCTCCTTCATTGTGCCATTTCCCGCCAATGACTGTCAGTTGCTCCACAGCGGGTTTACCACACCATTCACAGGTGCTACCTTCAGGCGCAAAGTCCATTGTAACTGATTGGCCAAATTCATTATTTAGCATGAGGTATTCCCTCCTTCATATCTAGTACTACATGTGTCTGCCCATTCAATAATAGTATTCGCGTATCACTATGCACTCTCAAAAACGCCTTGCTTTCTCACATCATCGTCACAGCCAATACCAATGGAGTATAATGAAAGGCCAGGAAAAGACCTTTGGATTGTGATCATTCAGAGATATTGACGTAAAGTGCCGTGACCGATTTGTGATGTTTGAATGCTAGTATAAAGAAAACTGGAACGAGACGCCGAAAAGCGTCCTCGATCTTATGCAATATGGATACATGCTTCTAGTGGTACACCCCACATCCCGGCAGCCATGATAACCGGGTTGCTGGATATTCTCCAAGGGTGATCTTGTAGAGTTGCGTTTTCGCAACCGGGAGATAACCTATGTCTACACCTCATGTCATAGTGATTGGCGCCGGATCTACCGGCTCAGCAACAGCGCACGATCTGGCCTTACGCGGTTTACGTGTCACCGTCATCGAGCGCGGAGAAGTGGCCTCAGGTACAACAGGGCGTAACCATTGCCTACTCCACTCTGGTGGCCGCTATTGTATTACGGATCAGGAATCCGCCATAGAGTGCATCGACGAGAACATGGTCTTACGCAAGATCATGCCAGATCTTCTGGAATTGAACGATGGTTTGTTCGTTGCTATTACGGAAGAAGATCTATCCTTCAAAGAGCGTTTTTTGAAAGCATGCGCGGATTGTCATATCCCTGCACGCGACATACCCGTCAAGCACGCTCTGGAAATGGAGCCTTTCCTCAATCCTAGAACACTCGCCGCAATCCAAATACCTGATGGAGTCTTCGAACCTTTCCGCTTTTGCCTTGCTTTCCTCGCAACTGCCCGCCTGCATGGCGCTGTCGTGCGCAGGTACGAACTGGTAACCGAGATCATCTCTACGGGTAAAAGTGTGACGGGAGTGAAAGTCAGAGACTACCGGACAGGCAAGATAGAAACTCTGGGAGCTGATCTTGTCATTAATGCAGCGGGACCCTGGGCAGAAGATGTAGCCGCGATGGCCGGTGTGAGGGTGCCTGTGCAACCTACACCAGGCGTCATGGTTACGCTTGATTGCCGCCTCAACAATATGGTCTTGAATCGCCTTAATAAGCCATCTGACGGCGATATTGTAGTTCCGCAACGTGCTACTTGTACTATTGGTACCACATCCTGGAAGGTCAAAGACCCTGACAAGATCACTATCCCTCCCGATCACATCGAAAAGATGATCATTCAAGGTGAACAACTGATGCCGATTGTTCGCAAGATACCCATGCGTGCGAGAATGGCTGTCGCGCGTCCGCTGATTGTGAAAGATGCAACGGACGAACGCAATGTGAGCCGTACCTTTGAGTGTTTCGATCACGTGTACGATGGAGTCGATGGGTTTGTCACGATATCTGGAGGCAAGACTACGACCGCGAGAGCGATGGCCGAACGCGTTACCGATATTGTCTGCAACAAGCTTGGTATCGAAGCTGAGTGTCGCACGCGTGAGGTTCCGCTTGCTTCGTACCGCTTATTCTATCAAGGAGGTCAACAATGAAGTTGCTCGATATTACGCTTGAAATTTTCCGCTACAAACCTGGTCAGCAACCTCATTATGATACATTTACTGTTCAGGTAGAGGACACTGCACACGTGATCGATGCCATCGATAAAGTGTGGGCTGAGCAGGATCATACACTTACTTTTCGCCGTGCCTGCCACCATTCCTCGTGTGGTTCTTGCGCTCTGCGAATTAATGGGGTGGAAAAGCTTCCTTGTATCACGCGATTTAGCGAGGTGGGAGATGGAAAGATTCCACTGCGGCTCGATCCACTACGGAACTTTCCAATTGTCAGCGACCTGGTCGTTGATGTGAGTGGGTTTTTCCAGCGCATGTCAGCTTCGGACATGTCGATTACGCGCGATGCCGAGTCGACTTTACCGCTCAGCGTAGACGATCTGGGTTCCATAGTGCAACCCAAAGCGGTCCAACTACCAGACAACCTGTCTCACTTCAATCGTTTTGAGAACTGTATCGAATGTGGTATTTGTATGAGCGCCTGCCCGACAATGGCTGTTGATAATAAGTTCATGGGTCCTGCTGGCCTGGCAGCAATTTATTGTGCGCTTCAAAAAACCGATGACCCGGACGAAAAAGCCCATTTGATGGCATTGGCGAATGGCGAGCATGGCATCTGGCGCTGTCATAGCGCTTTCGAGTGTACGGAGGCCTGTCCGCAAGCTGTTGATCCAGCGGGCAAGATTATGGCGTTGCGTCGCGAGATCACGGCGAACCGTTTAATGAAGACGAGGAGGGGTTAAAAATGGCGACTCTCGAGCAACCCAAAGTGCGCCGTGCGGGACGCTGGTTTGACGTGCGGCACCGCAAACTTGGCATGTGGGCATATGCCCTCAATCGTATCACAGGTATCGGCCTAGTCGTGTATCTCTACCTGCACCTGGTCGTACTGAGTACTTTGACGCGAGGGCCAGGCGCCTGGGATGCCTTCGTCTCCCTGGCACGCCAGCCTTACTTCCTGGTACTCGACGTCATCTTGCTTGCTGGAATCCTCATTCATGGCCTGAATGGCTTGCGTTTAGCGCATACTAGCTTTATAGAGGCGAAGAGACAGAAAGTACTCTTCAGCGCGCTGATGCTGGTGGCCGTCGTCGCTTTGAGCGCCGCAGCGCTGAAGATTTTTGGAGGTTAAGACAATGGAGAATCGACTGGCACAGGAGATGATGGAAAACCCATTCGCAAAGGAGCCAAAAGCGTCCTCGGCCTGGTACTGGCAAGTTTTCACCGGTATAGCCCTGGTACTATTGCTCGGCCTCCACTTCATAGCGAACCACTTCATCGCAACAGGCGGCATACGTGATTTCGCGGACGTAGTATCATACTTGCGCAACCCTATAGTCCTGGTACTAGAGGTACTGTTCCTGATTGTCGTTGCAACCCATGCCATGCTCGGTGTGCGCGCAATCGTTTTGGATTTTGGTATTTCCAGTCAAGCCGAAAAGCGTTTGAGCCAGGTCCTGACAGTAATAGGAGTACTTACGGTAGCTTATGGTCTGTGGTTGACATGGGCCATCATACATTAAAGTCAAAATAAAAAGAGAAAGCCACTTTATGTGATGGCTTTCTCTTCATTTACTAATCAACCATGCTCAGATAACAGAGCATTGATACGGACTTAGTATCCTCTACTCGAATAACCGCCACGATCGCTGTTGCGTGACCCACCACGTCCGCTTCCACCTCTATAGCCACCACCTCTGTTGCCGCCATACGCATTGTCGCGTTTCTCACGAGCCTCGTTCACAATGATCTGACGGCTACCCAGGGTAGTGCCGTTCAACTGATCAATTGCCTTGCGCGCCTCGTCGTCGTTACTCATTTCTACAAAACCAAAACCCTTACTGCGACCTGAATCACGGTCAGTAATCACAGTAGCTGAAACAACCTGTCCAACTTGCCCAAAGAGATCAGCAAGCTCTTGCTCCGTCGTTTGATAAGACAGGCTTCCTACATAAAGTCTCAAAGCGATATGCTCCCACATCGACGCCAACAAACTTATTGCGTTCGGTGGAAACACATTCTTCCCACATAAGCGAAACAACAACATCTGACGTCATACAGCTAGTATAACATACATTACAACTCCTTTATTCCATGATGGGACAATCTATACAATGACATCTTCTATGCGCCGCCCCGTATAACCCTCATAATCTGGCCTCTGGCTTTCGTAGAATCCAAACATCAGTGGCGATGAAATCATAAAATCAGCGGAAGCCCGATTGCAAGCAACCGGAATGTTCCACACAACAGCGATGCGCAGGAGGGCTTTCACATCTGTATCATGTGGTTGTTGTGTGAGCGGATCCCAGAAGAAAATGAGTAAGTCAATCTCGTGCTCTGAAATCTTTGCTCCAATTTGCTGGTCGCCACCAAGTGGCCCACTCTGCAGCTTGTGAACCTCAACGCCAAGTTGCTGTTCTAATAGTTTGCCTGTTGTTCCGGTAGCATAGAGCTCATGCATTGTGAGCAGACTTTTGTTATACTCGGCCCATTCCAGGAGATCGCGCTTTTTATTATCATGTGCCACAAGGGCAATTCTTTTCTTTTGTTCAATCATAATGATGTACCTTTCGTATTCATGCTATGCTCATTCCAGGCACAGCAAGAATGTAAATTTAATGGTATTCATAACTGGGTATTTCATACACTATACCTGCTCAACACGCCCATGAATCTTCGTTCTCAGGCGCGCCCGCTTCATAAACAATGGGGGAGTGCTGCACAGCAAAATGAGCAGTAATCAATCAGGAGATGATGCAATCCACGGCAATGTGGAAAGGAAGAAGTGTACACAAGACGGAAGGCTACATTGGCCTTCCAACGATCCATACCTTTCAGCGGTATGTTTCCTGATAGCTTTATTCTTCTTTTAACAATACACATTATACCATAGAAGGTAATTGTCTGACTCAGCAGCTTTCTACAAGAAATAGACCCTTGCTTATCTTTCGTTTCCCGTTGTATATTGACTATGTAAAAGTAAGTTACCGATGGGTTCCACAAAGGATATTACGTTAGGAGAAACAGACATCATGCGGCTTGGATTACAAGTCCCAAACTTCACCTGGCCTAATGGCCAGGAAAACCTCGGCGACACCTTTGGCCTTATTGCTCAACGCGCTGAACGAGCAGGCTTCTATAGTATGTGGGTAATGGATCACTTCTTCCAGATTCGAAATGTAGGCCCGGCTGAGAACGAAATGCTCGAAGGCTATAGTGCGCTCGCATTTGCTGCTGGTCGCACAAACCGCATCAAACTCGGTACAATGGTGACTGGCGTCACCTATCGTCATCCAGGAATACTGGTCAAGACGGTTACAACATTGGATGTACTCTCGCATGGGCGTGCTTATTTAGGCATAGGGGCAGCCTGGAATGAAGAGGAGCACAACGGATTAGGAGTTCCATTTCCCTCAGTATCTGAACGTTTTGAGCGGCTGGAGGAGACACTACGAATTGCTCATCAGATGTGGGATGGCAATGAAAAGCCCATTGAAGGCAACCATTACAAGCTTGCACGCCCAATGAATTCACCACAGCCTGTGCAAAAGCCCCATCCTCCTATACTCATAGGCGGGAGCGGTGAACGCAAAACGCTGCGTTTGGTCGCACAGTATGGTGATGGTTGTAACCTCTTCGCACGCCTAGGTGATGATGCGCTTAAGCATAAGCTAGATGTCTTACGTGACCATTGCCAATCAATTGGTCGCCCGTATGAAGACATTGAGAAAACCACCCTCAATTTTATCCACCTTAGCCGTGATGGGCGTAACGGTACATTGTCTCCGGCTGCCGCTATCGAACATTTCGCCAGTCTTGCGGCCATGGGCATTGACCAGGCCATCTTCAGCATGCCAAATGTATACGAAATTGAACCATTTGACATACTTGCTACTGAGATAATACCTGCCGTTGAGAAAATACAGGTAGCGGGTCGTTAAATTTCGATCTATTACCCAAAAGCCATTAGCACCGCTCCACACGAGCCATCACCGTGAAGATGCCACCGTGTGGAGCGGTGCCTTTTCCATGATTGCTTGATCTCTCATATATAATGAAGCAAGCGTTATGTTGCATCCATTTGAGTACGCTTAGACGGAAAAGTTGTAAGTAGACTCAAAATGTAGCGCTCGACGATTTTGTACACCTGGATTAAGGAGCAACCGATATCATTTGATTTGTTTGAAACTCAAAAGAAAAGGACCGCATTCCCTATGAAAAATATCGTTGGTATCTCCGAAATCGTGCTTTGGACGGCAGATAAAGAGAAGGCACTCCAGTTCTATCGCGACCTCCTCGGCCTGGAAGTAATATCACCACCTACACTGCCCAACGTTTTTCTCAAAGCAGGCGAGGGTAACGCAGGTATCCCGCAAATGATCGTCCTTGTGCCCAAAAATGACGAAGTTAAGAGCAGACCCTCTGGCTATCAATTGCACCATATGGCTTTCGAACTGCCTGAGGAAGTTTTCGATACCCAGCACACGGCATTGGTAGCCGCGGGGTACAAACCGCGCGGGGGAATCCATCCTGTCCTTGCCAGCCGCACCATGTACATAGATGATCCTGACGGTAATGAAGTTGAATTTATCTGTCGTATCCTGGCCAGTTAGATAGAAGGAAGCTGGTTGAAATGGATGTTGGGATTGAAGTTATCCACATTGTAGAGTATAGTAAAGGTGGGGAATAAAGCAATGATAAGATTATCACTTCTACACTGCTTCTGTAGCGATTCCTGATACTTCAAGGAACTGTTCGTTCCATTGTAAGATAGAATGGACTTCAAATTCTAGGGAGGTTCTATGATCGACCGGGTGGGCCATCAGCTTGGCAATTATCAGTTGCTTCGCCTGCTTGGTCGCGGTGGATTTGCCGATATCTACCTGGGCGAGCATGTGTACCTCAAAAGCCTCGCTGCGCTGAAGATCCTACGCATGTCACTTAGCGAGGAAGAGCGAGCTGCTTTCCTGAAGGAAGCCCAGACATTGACGCAATTGACACATCCCAGTATTGTACGCGTACTTGATTTTGCCGTGGATGATGATCAACCCTACCTGGTAATGGACTATGCTCCTAATGGCTCACTGCGAGAACGGCATCCGGTGGGATCACGTTTACCGGTGGACGCAATTATTACTTATGTTGCGCAGGTTGCCTCAGCGTTACAATTTGCTCATGATAAGGGTTTCGTTCACCGCGATGTCAAGCCAGAGAATATGTTATTAGGAACCCGTTCTGAAGTACTGCTCAGTGACTTTGGTATCTCTGTTTTTGCCTCCCGTACTGAACCGCAGTATAGTACAAATCAAATTGCGCAATCTGTAGCAGGAACCTCGCGCTATATGGCTCCAGAGCAATTGCAAGGGCATCCACAACCGGCCAGCGACCAATATGCTCTTGGTGTGGTTGTCTACGAGTGGCTTTGCGGTACATCTCCTTTCCATGGAACTCTCATCGAAGTTGCCATGCAACATCTTACCATGCCTCCTAGACCTCTACGAGAACAACTGCCTGAACTATCACCTGCCATTGAAGAAGTAGTGCTCAGGGCACTGGCCAAAGAGCCAGAACGGCGATTCACAAGGGTGCAGGATTTTGCTGATGCCTTGCAAGACGCTTTATTGGTTGCTTCAACTCCAAGTACTTTTCCTGCACCAGTTGCAGAACGTAAAGAGCGGCGTAATGTTGGCAAATCAGAGCCGCTATGGAAAGTGCCAACGTTTTTTACTTCGTTTATTGGGCGCGAACACGATGTTGCTACAATAGAGGCCATGCTGTTACGACCAGAGGTGCGTTTAATAACGCTGGCGGGAATGGGAGGTATCGGCAAGACTCGATTGGCCGTACAAATTGCAACACAGATGCGTTCAACTTTTTCCGATGGCGTTTGTTTTGTTGGGTTAGCCTCCACTTCTGATCCCACACTGATCCCATCGATCATTGCTGAGGCGCTGAACATTCAACAGGTTGGCAATCTGTCAATCTTTGAGCAGGTCAAGCTTTTTCTACGTGATAAGCAATTGTTACTCATTCTCGATAACTTCGAGCAGCTGATAATTGCTGCCTCCCTTATCGAAGATTTGCTCGCTGCATGTCCTGCGTTGAAGATCATTGTTACCAGTCGAGCTGTGCTGCGCTTGCGTCCTGAATTCGAGTATCCAGTGGATCCCCTTACGCTTCCTGATCTCGGACTGTCTCCCAACGATACGGGTATCAGGCAATCTACGGCTATAGCCCTCTTTGTCCAGCGTGCCCAGATGGTGAACCCACACTTTCAGATCACACAGGCCAATGCACGCACCATTGCGGAGATTTGCGTACAACTCGATGGTCTGCCCTTAGCTATCGAGCTTGCAGCCGCTCGCAGCCGCCTCCTGCCGCCTCAAGCACTGCTGAGCCGGCTCTCACGGAGGTTCGAAGTGCTCACAGGTGGGGCAGTAACATTGCCCGTACATCAACAAACGCTGCGCAACACATTAAAGTGGAGCTACGATCTTTTAGATGCTAATGAACAGCAACTCTTCCGCCGGCTTGCTGTATTCGAGCGTGGCTGGACACTCGAGGCTGCGGAGGCTTTGTGGATTGCGAATCGTGAAGTGCAGGATGACTTAGCGATATTAGATGGCCTGGCTTCCCTTATCGATAAAAGCCTGATAAGGCAGATCGAATACGAAGGAACAGACCCGCGTTTCTTGATGCTCATGACCGTACGCGAATATGGATTGGAGTGCTTACGCGAGAGTGGAGAGGAAGAGCTCATCCGGTTTGTACACGCAGACTATTATCTTGCGCTTGCAGAAGAAGCAGAGCCACACCTCAAGGATGAGCAGCAACTCCTTTGGTTGAGAAAATTGAATGGAGAGCAAGAGAACCTGCGAGCTGCATTAAACTGGCTGATTACGCACGATGAGGGAGAGAAAGCTTTGCGTTTATGTGTAGCTCTGTGGTGGTTCTGGCAAACTCGTGGGTACTGGAGCGAGGGACGACGCTGGCTGAAAGCCGCACTGGCACTACCTTCGACTGGAGAAAAAACGTCTGTGCGAGCAAGAGCGTTGAGCGCCGCAGGAGAACTGGCTGGCGTCCAAACTGATTGGCAAGAGGCCCAACAACTCCTCTCAGAAGGTATGACCCTTTTCAAAGAGCTAGGAGATGATGGTGGATACGTTTTTCCTTTATCCACATTGGGGTGGGTCCTGCTCAGACAAGGTGATCCTGCTGCTGTGCCTTTAATGGAGGATTGCATAGCCAGGTGCCGTAAGTTAGGAAGAAATTGGGATCTTGCACGTGTGCTGCTCAGATTAGGAAATTATCAACAGCTTCATGGTGATCTGGAGCAGGCGTTGACCTTAACACGAGAGGGACTTACACTTACCCGAAAATTGGGAGACAGAACGCTCATCATCTATGCTTTGAACAATTTAGGATACTGGTTATACCTTCATGGCGACCTTGAACAGGCAAAGTCTCTATCACAAGAGGGACTCACATTCGCACGAGAAATGGGTGACAAGGCTTACATCCTCGCAACACTCGAAACACTGGGATCTATCGCCATAGCACAAAGTGAGCTGGAACGGGCAATATCCTGCTTCAGCGAAGGCTACACTCTGGCAAGGGAGCTAGGAAACGAATTACTTGTTTCGTGGCATCTCCTGGGGTTAGGCAGGGTAGCCATCGCACAGCATCAGCTCATGCGTGCCGCGCGTTTGTTCGCAGCCTCAGAAGCGAAATACGACCTCACCAAACAAATGAGTCCTGATCAACGCGATGATTATAAAAGGACAATAGATCAGCTGCATGCCCAGCTCGGTGAACATGCATTCAAAGCTGCGTCGGCTGAAGGACGCAAGATGACACCAGAACAAATCCTGATAGCACCCGACGAAATCGAGACTCACGAACGAATTACGCTGGTAAGCTCTTCACCAAACATTGATCAACCGCAGCCCGGACCAGGCGATGTCAGTGATCTAACGCCAAGGGAATTGGAAGTACTACGCCTGGTCGCTCAAGGTTTGACCGATGCGCAGATGGCTGAGAAACTGGTGATCAGTCACCGCACTGTCAATGCACATCTCACCTCAATTTACCGCAAGATCAATGTCTCTTCGCGCAGCGCCGCCACGCGTTATGCCATCGATCACAAACTCGTTTGAGAATATGAGCAATCTTCTTGACACAATCCTATAGATAACTGTACACTTGCTTTAAATGCTTTTGTATATGCATTTTAGATTGTAGCAGCTGTAGAATCTGAGTTCGATAATTACCCATGGAAATAGTATATCTCTTTACAGGAGGAAATCATGGCGTCGAAATTTACCGATTTTTTATTTTCGTTGAGTGATGACCCAAATCTAGTACAAGAATTTGAGAAAAATCCTAACGATGTCATGGACAAGGCAGGTCTTTCTGCTGATGAAAAAAATATGATTTTGAACAGGGATGTGCAAGGAATCCGGAATCATCTCCTTACAGATCCAGACCTCCAAAATGCCATGGGCATAACTCCTGGTAGTCCTCGTCCGAAGAAATTGCCGATGTGCGTTTTCATTCCTAAGCCTTGAATCCAGGCTGGATCTCCGATGAAGATAAAGACTGTTGAATGTCTGAATTCAACGCTGAGAGTTTTATAGCAATCTATTTTTTGTTTCTGCTTTGCGCCCGGCCACAAGTACTCCAGCGGCATGGGCGAAGAAAGTTCCTGAAGTTTCTGCTGCTTCAAGATTCTGATGCCAGCGGTTGAGTTCCTCCTTTGTTACCAAACCAGCAGCCAGTGTTTCACGTTCGATGAAATCCATCTGGGTGCCATAGCGGAATTGCGCATAATTTGTGAAGTAGAGTGGACGTATCTCCACATTGATATCTATGAACTGCTGCTGCTTGAAGAGTCTATAGAGCTGGCGCCCGGCATACCCATTGATTACCATATGTCCTGCGAGGGCACGAGTGATGCGATGCTCGATATCAACTTCGGGAGTATCAATTGACCAGGTACCGTGATCAGCATCCAATACGACCACCCAGCCTCCTGGCTTCGTAACCCTGTCCATTTCCTCCAGGACTCCTGCTGGATTATTCACATGTTGGAAAAGGCGCTCACTGCGGCACGAATCAAATGTGCTCGTCTCTAAAGGTAAGGTTATGGCATCTCCCACCTGATGGCGACACCAGGCACTACACCGCATGTGCTCTGCGCGTCGTTCTGCCTCTGCAATCATAGCCGCATCAACATCTACTCCAACGACATATCCGGTTGGCCCGACTAAAGTGGCTAAGGCAATGGTATCAATTCCTGGCCCGCAGCCAACATCCAGTACTGAGTGACCCGGTTGAATATGCATCCAAGTATAGGTGCGTTGCTTGTTTTGTTTGATCAGTTCCGCCATTGCGTCAAGATAGGGTGGATCGATTAGATCTCCTGGCTGGTACATATTTTCCTCCACATGAGAACAAAGCAACGTGCTCAGAAAGTATGGGAGTGAGCATCCCAGGATTGAAAGATCCACCTGCCCTATGACATACTTTCTAAGTCTATCATTTTCAATTGTTGTGGGATAGGTCAATACGAAATTGGACCTATCCGGATGTGCTTGTCGATTTTCAGGATGCTGATATGCTAGAATTCCATATGTAATTGAACAATCAAACGGGCAATTTTAAGGGGTACAGTAAATGAAACCAGGCTCACTAACCATCGTAGGAACAGGTATACAATTTGCGGGTCAATTGACGCTCGAGGCAAGGGCACATATAAAACAAACAGAAAAAGTATTATTCCTGGTCTCTGATCCTATAACAGCCGATTGGATTAAAGACATCAATTCGTCAGCCGAGTCGCTTTATTCTTGCTATCAACATGGTGAGTCTCGTATGATTGCGTATGAGAGGATGATCGAACGTATCCTTTATGAAGTTCGTAAGGGTATGAGAGTATGCGCGGTGTTTTATGGTCATCCAGGAGTGTTTGTTTATCCATCACATGAAGCGATGAGGCAGGCACGACTCGAGGGATATCAAGTAAAGATGTTGCCAGGAATTTCCGCGGAAGACTGTCTATTTGCTGATCTGGGTATTGATCCTGCCAGGAACGGGTGCCAGAGTTTTGAAGCGACAGATTTTTTGATATATAGGCGCAAGTTCGACACACGATGTGCGTTGATTCTGTGGCAAATCGGCTGCATTGGAGACTTCACGTT
>Ga0187780_10002222_pt1 | contig 14605 bp, 11 predicted proteins | sample 1015_Q2_SP10_20__FD_132429 | JGI IMG/M metagenome (GOLD analysis project Ga0187780, IMG submission 132429) | Tropical peat soil microbial communities from peatlands in Department of Meta, Colombia - 1015_Q2_SP10_20_MG | ecosystem: Environmental > Terrestrial > Soil > Wetlands > Peat | place... | reverse complement strand
TCACGTGAAGGCTTCGCTAGAGAAAACCTTTGCGGCGCTGCTGGAGGAACTCGGACCGGAGAACACGACGCCCGAAGGCGTGCGGATGACGATGAAAGTCGAGCCTTGGCCTGGAGGCCGCTGGTATCGCGATCTAGGCGACGGCAACGGCCATTGCTGGGGCCATGTCCAGGCAATCAAGCGACCGACGCTCCTGGAATTTTACGGCCCGCTGTTCATGTCCTATCCAGTAACCTCGAATGTGCAATACCGCCTGAGCGAGAAAGATGGAGGGACGCTGATCAAGTTTCAGCACAAGGCCATGGGACTGATTGCCGATGAACATCGCGCAGGCGTGGTGAAGGGCTGGACGCATATTCACGAAAACGCGCGGAAGCGCGCGGAGTCGATGGCGCGCTCGCGGTAAGCGCGGTCCACTGGAGGGAAGCCATGTGTCCGGCATGTGCAGCAAGCGGAGTGATGGTCCTGGCAGGACTGACCTCGACCGGCAGCTTGACCGCATTTCTCGCTAGGATTTTCTTCTGGAAACGCGATCGAAATCAGGTCGCTCCAGTTCAAAAAACAAAGGAGAAGCCATGAGTGAAGCAACGCACGAGCAGGTGAATCTGATGTTGAAGCTGTACGATTTGCGGCGAGAAGCGAAATTGCGCGAAGCCCGCGACTGGTTTGGGGCCAGCTTTCACGTCAAGAACATGGACGAATTCATGAAATTGTGCCCTCCAGGAAGCCAGACGAATACCTATTTTCGGATGGTTGTGGGTTATTGGGAGATGGTCGCCAGCATTGTGAACCGCGGGCTGATTGACGAGGAGCTGTTCTTCGAGAGCAGCGGGGAACAGTGGGCCGTGTGGCAGCAGGTGAAACCTGTGGTCCCGGCGTGGCGGGAGATGTTCGGGAGCAAGCACGTGCTGGCGAACCTGGAAAAACAGATCAGCCGCCTGGAAGCGTGGCGAGAGAAGCGCGACCCTGGAATGAACGAGAAGATGAACAAGTTCTTCGAGCAAATGCAGCAGCAGGCTGCGAAAACGCGAGCCGCTTCCAACTAAGCTCCCGTTCTTTGGGTAAGAGGGCGGCGAAGAGGCTGCTTCGTGAGCGATCTTGAAGATGCGGAATCTTCGCCGCCGTGGTTTCGGCAATTCAGGAACTGAAGAAAACCAGGAGGAAGGCAATGGCACAGAGTCAGGCGGTAAAGTCGAAAGTTGTTTCGCCGCAAGAATGGCTTGTGGCCCGGAAAGAACTCCTCAAGAAAGAGAAAGAGTTCACGCGGCAGCGGGACGAGATTGCGCGGCTGCGGCGGGAGCTTCCGTGGGAGAAAGTCGAAAAGAAGTATGTGTTTGACGGGCCGAACGGGAAAGAGATGCTGGCGGATCTGTTCGGCAACAAGAGCCAATTACTGGTGTATCACTTCATGCTCGGTCCCGGCTGGTCGGAGGGATGCCCTAGCTGCTCGTTCCTTGCCGATCATTTTGGCGGCGCCATTCCTCACCTGGGGGCGCGTGATGTGAGTTTTGTCGTGATTTCGCGAGCGCCGCTCGCGGAGATTGAAAAATTCAAAAAGCGGATGGGTTGGAACTTCAAGTGGGTCTCGTCGAATGGCACCGATTTCAATTACGACTATCAGGTGTCGATGACAAAAGAAGAGCAGGGAAAACCAGAGATTTACTATAACTATGAAATGCAGAAGTTCGGCGCTGAGGAAAGGCCGGGAGCGAGTGCGTTCTACAAGGATGCGGCCGGAAATGTATTTCATACATATTCGACGTACGCGCGCGGGCTAGACATCCTGCTCGGCGCGTACAACTGGCTGGACGTTGCGCCAAAGGGAAGGGACGAGGAGGGGTTGGCTTTCTCGATGGCGTGGGTGAGGCACCACGACAAATACGGCGACGGTTACACCGTCGACGCGAAAGCCGGGTATGTTCAGCCCAAGAAGGCCGGCGATTCCTGCTGCGAACATGAAGGCCACAAGTAATTCTGAGAGCAAAGTGAATCCAAAAGAGCGCGGCGGTCCCGATTAGATTCGAGACCGCCGCAAGTTTTTCGCTCAATTGATTAGTGCGCTTCGCAGTCTGCGCACGCTACTATCTACAGCATTTGGCGGAGGACGTATTGCAAAATGCCGCCGTGCTGGTAATACGCGACCTCTTCCGGCGTATCTACGCGCGCGACAACGGAAAAGGTTTTCAGCGAGCCGTCATCGGATTTCGCGTGCACGGTGATGGTTTTCTTGGGTGAGAGCGAGGCCACGCCTTCGACTTCGAAAATTTCGTGGCCCGTGAGTCCGAGCGTCTCGCGGTTTTCGCCGGGTTTGAATTCCAGCGGCAGCACGCCCATGCCCACGAGATTGCTACGGTGGATACGCTCGTAACTTTCCGCAATCACGGCGCGCACGCCGAGCAGGCGCGTGCCTTTCGCAGCCCAATCGCGCGACGAGCCCGAGCCATATTCCTTTCCAGCGAGGACGACCAGCAGCACGCCGGCTTCGCGATATTTCACTGCGGCATCGTAAATTGACATTTTCTCGCCGCCGGGAAGATACAGCGTCCAGCCTCCTTCGGTTCCCGGCGCGAGTTGGTTGCGCAGGCGGATGTTGGCGAACGTACCGCGCATCATGACTTCATGATTGCCGCGGCGCGCGCCGTAGGAATTGAATTCATGCGGCTTGACGCCATTGGCGACCAGGTATTTCCCTGCGGGAGAATCCACCGGGATCGAGCCGGCCGGGGAAATGTGATCGGTCGTGACGCTGTCACCTAAAATCGCGAGCACCCGTGCGCCACGAATGTCCGAAAGCGATGGGGGCGTCTTCGGCATGTTTTCAAAATATGGCGGCATTTTGATGTACGTGGATTTCGCGTCCCACTTGTAAATGTCGCCTTGGGGAATCGGCATGGACTTCCAATGCGCATCGCCTTCAAAGACTTCTCCGTACTCTTTGCTGTACTGCGAGGTGGAGACCGCCGAGCGCACCGTGGATTCGACCTCTTGTGGAGTGGGCCAAATTTCCCGCAGATAAACGGGCTTGCCATTGGAATCGCACCCGAGCGGTTCCGTAGTGAGGTCCAGGTCCATGCGCCCGGCAAGCGCGTAAGCAACAACGAGCGGCGGCGACGCCAGATAATTTGCGCGCACGAGCGGATGAATGCGGCCCTCGAAATTGCGGTTGCCGCTAAGCACCGCGACGGCGGTCAGATTATTTTCCTTAATGGCCGCGCCAATGTTTTCCGGCAGCGGTCCACTGTTGCCGATGCAAGTCGTGCAACCGTAGCCGACGAGGTGAAAATTCAGCTTGTCGAGATAGGGCGTGAGGCCCGCGGCTTGCAAGTAATCAGTCACAACTTTTGATCCGGGTGCAAGGCTGGTCTTCACCCATGGTTTGACGCGCAAGCCGCGCTCCACAGCTTTTTTGGCAAGCAGGCCCGCGCCGAGCATCAGCGACGGATTCGAAGTGTTCGTGCAACTGGTGATGGCTGCGATGACGACGGCGCCGCTTGAAAGATCAAACGAATCGCCATTGTTGCGAACGGGCACGATTTTGATGGGCGTTCCTTCAACAACTTTTGTAAACGAAGTCTTCGCCTGGCGCAGCGGAACACGGTCCTGGGGACGCTTTGGCCCGGCAACGGTGGGCTCGACAGTACTTAGGTCGAGCTCCAGAGTGTCATTAAAGAGCGGCGCTGGCGTTTCGTCAGTGCGGAAAAGCATCTGCTCTTTGCAGTAGGCTTCGACCAGAGCGACCTGTTCTGCGGGGCGCGCCGTGAATTGGAGATAAGCGAGCGTTTCGGAATCGACGGGGAAAAAGCCCATCGTCGCGCCATATTCGGGCGCCATGTTGGCGATGGTGGCGCGATCGGGAACGCTGAGGCTCGAAAGTCCGGAGCCATAGAATTCGACGAACTTTCCGACCACGCCTTTCTTCCGCAGCATTTCCGTAACGGTCAAAACCAAATCCGTCGCCGTCGCGCCCTCGCGCAGCCGCCCGTGCAAACGAAAGCCGACAACTTCAGGAATGAGCATCGAAGAAGGCTGGCCGAGCATGGCAGCTTCCGCTTCAATGCCGCCAACACCCCAGCCGAAAACTCCAAGCGAATTCACCATCGTCGTATGGGAATCGGTTCCCACAACGGAATCAGGATACGCCTCCACTCGAGTACCGTACGGTACCGCGCAAACGACGCGCGCGAGATATTCGAGATTCACTTGGTGGCAGATGCCGGTGTCCGGCGGAACGACTTTGAAGTTATGAAACGCGCTCTGCCCCCAGCGAAGAAACGCGTATCGCTCGACGTTGCGCTGAAATTCCAATTCGGCGTTCAGCCCGAACGCGTTGACGCTGCCGAAGTTATCCACTTGCACGGAATGGTCGATCACCAGCTCGGCCGGAAACAATGGATTGATGCGCTTGGGATTGCCGCCCATCTTGACTACAGCCTCACGCATCGTTGCCAGATCCACGACGGCGGGAACGCCGGTGAAATCCTGCAGCAGAACGCGCGCAGGCATAAACGCTATTTCTTTTTCGGGAGCGCCGGGCTTCCATCGCGCGAGCGCCTGAATATCTTTGGCATGAACGAAGCGTCCGTCTTCGAAGCGCAGCAGGTTTTCGAGAAGGATGCGCAGCGAAAAAGGAAGCTTCGCCAAATCGCTTAAACCTTGTTTTTCGAGGAACTCGAGGCGGTGAATGTCAAAAGTTTGCGCGCCGACATTGAGCTTGTCGCGAGTGCGGAAGGAATTGCCCGCGTTGATGGCCATTCTCACTATCCTTTCGGGGAGCGAAGGCAGTCTTCTATGATAACCGAAATCGCATCGCGACGCCGTGGGGCTCTATACTGGTAGAAGCGTGAACATCGTTCTTATTTCGACGTACGAACTCGGGCGGCAACCGTTTGGTCTGGCTTCTCCTGCGGCGTGGCTGCGAAAGCGCGGCCACCAGGTCGTTTCACTGGATCTTGCTCGGCAATCCCTCGACGAAGCCGCGATCCGCGCCGCGGAACTGATTGCCATTTATTTGCCGATGCACACGGCGACGCGGCTGGCAGGACAGCTCATTCCCTTTCTCCGCCAAGCGAACCCTGGCGCGCATCTTTGCTGCTACGGGTTGTATGCGCCTATAAATGTCGAGTATCTGCGCACGCTGGGAGTTGCGACGTTTCTCGGCGGCGAATTCGAGCAAGGGCTCGCGCAACTCGCAGAGCACGTCCAGAAGAGCGACAAAGGCAGCCAATCCGCAATTTTGCCGCAGGCTGAACCCGTAATCTCCCTGGACAGGCAAAGATTTATCCGGCCAGACCGCCAGGGACTGCCTCCGCTCGCGAAGTATGCCCACGTCATTCTGCCCTCCGGCGAGCACCGCATCGCGGGCTACACGGAAGCGAGCCGCGGTTGCAAGCATCTATGCCGGCATTGTCCCATCGTTCCTGTTTATAACGGCATTTTCCGTATTGTGGATCGCGAAGTTGTGCTTGAAGACATTCGGCAGCAAGTGGCTGCCGGCGCTGGGCACATCACTTTTGGCGACCCGGATTTTTTTAACGGTGTCGGGCACGCCTTGGTGCTTGTGGAAGCGCTGCATCGCGAGTTTCCACGGCTCACCTATGACGTAACCATCAAGATCGAACACTTGCGCAAACACCAGAAACATCTTGCGACGTTGCGCGACACCGGCTGCCTGTTTGTTACGAGCGCGGTGGAGTCCCTCGACAACGATGTGCTGGCTAGGCTCGACAAAGGACACACGCGGGAAGATTTCCTCGAAGTTCACCATGCATTTCGCGAATTGGGAATAATTCTGCAGCCCACGTTTGTGCCTTTTACTCCGTGGACCACGCTGGCCAGCTATCTTGAACTTCTGTGTGTCTTGCGCGAAAACGAGCTAATCGAGAATGTTGCACCGATCCAGCTTGCCATCCGGCTTCTGATTCCCGCAAGCTCGCGATTGCTCGAACTCGACGAAATGCAGAATCTCGTCGCGCCGTTCGACCCTGAGGCGTTGGCTTATCCCTGGCAGCATCCTGACCCGCGCGTAGATACGCTCTGCGAGGGAATTCAGCGGATTGTCGCCGCCGGCGAAAAGCAGAAGCGTTCACGACGAGCGATCTTCGATAGCATCTGGCAAACTGCGCACAAAGCGGCAGGCTTGGATGAGGAACTCGCTGTCCTGCCCGTCCTGCCGTCCCGCACGACAATCCCTTTTCTCGAAGAGCCCTGGTACTGTTGAGCCGAACCAACGCGGGACCAGTTGGGTCCTATCGCCAAAGCCAGGAAATCTTTGGCGCAGACGGAATCTTTCGTGTAGGGCGCAAGCTGAATGGAGCTATTTTGTCTTCCGCAAAGAACAACTCGACCAAGCGGCTGCTGCTGTTTGCTGCGAAACTCGGTTATCAAACGCGTAGTTTTGAGGAAGCCGCACGCAAACTGGACGTTCAGCTGATTTACGTGACGGATCGCTGCAGCCACCTCGAAGATCCATGGGGTGACCATGCCATCCCCGTGCATTTCGAATCGCCCGAGGCAGCCGCCTACACTGTAATGGAAACGATGCGCGACCGAGAGGTTGCTGGCGTGCTGGCTCTAGGGGACCGCCCTGCCGCTGCGGCGGCGTACGCGGCGCACGGCCTCGGCATTCTTTATAACCATCCCGCTGCCGTCGAGGCTTGCCGAAACAAGCTGCGCATGCGCGAAGTCTTTCGGGAGGCGGGGCTGCGAGTGCCGTGGTTTCGGAGTCTTCCGCTTGTTCCTGCTCCCGAGCCTTCCCTGGCCGGAATCTCGTTTCCTTGCGTGCTTAAACCGCTCTCTCTTTCCGCGAGCCAAGGCGTGATGCGGGCGAACAACCGTGATGAATTTATTGCTGCTGCAGCGCGTCTTCGCCGCCTGCTGGAGTCCGCCGAAATTCGCGCCACGCGCGAGCCGCATCTGGATCAGATGATCGTCGAAGGATATATTCCGGGAAAGGAGGTTGCCGTAGAAGGATTACTCACTGAAGGCACGCTGCGAATCCTCGCGATTTTCGATAAGCCCGACCCGCTCGAAGGTCCCTGTTTTGAAGAAACCATTTACGTGACGCCTTCGCGGCTTCCCGAAACAACGCAGTGCCATATCGCAGAATGCGCGAGGAATGCTATCCGCGCCCTCGGGCTCACGCATGGGCCAGTTCACGCGGAGTTTCGAATTAACGACGATGGAGTATGGCCGATTGAAGTTGCGGCCCGGCCCATCGGTGGACTCTGCGCGCGAGCGCTGCGCTTTTGTTCGGAGGAACTCAAGGAGCCGATTGGTCTCGAGGAACTGCTTCTTCGTCACGCCATAAATTTGACGGGTTCGAATGCGATTCGTGAACCGCAGGCTTCCGGTGTGATGATGATTCCTATTCCCCAGAGTGGTGTCTTCGAAAAGATTTCAGGAGAGGAGGCGGCGCTTGCGACTCCAGGGGTCACAGACCTGCTGATTACCGCTCGCCTTCACGACTACATTGCGGCTTGGCCGGAAGGTTCAAGCTATTTGGGTTTCCTATTTGCGAGGGGAGGCACCGCTGCCGAAGTCGAGTACGCCATCCGGGAGGCTTACAAGAAGCTAAACTTTGTCATCACGCCGAGGCTGCCCGTAGAACACCCGGCAACTCACAAGTTGCCAGCCAGCGGCTAACTTTTGGCTTTCGGGGGCACGTAGCCTTCCGGCAGTCTCGCGCCTTCCCCAAAAAAGAACTGCTCCATCTGTTCCCCCATTATTTTTTGTGAATTGGGGTCCAGCGGGTTCAAGCGGTACTCGTTCATCAGCATCTTCGAGTATTCGAGCCAGAGCTTCCAAGCCTCTTTCGACACATTTTCATACACGCGCTTGCCCAACTCGCCTTGCCACGGAATGCGATCTAAGCCTGGCAGTTCTCTTCCAAGCTTGACGCACATCACCATCCGCGTGCCAGGCTTCACCGGCTCGCTCGCTGCTGGTGCGTCGTTGCAAGGTTCATTCGCCATGCTTCACTCCTCATTCAAATCGCTCTTTCACCTTACTGCAACTTGGCGGAAAATCCTAGTTGCCGCAAAATTGAATGCGCCCAAGCGTTTGCAGAAACGGCCTTGCTTTGCAATCAGATGAAATCCTGTATGGAAAGTACAAGTTTAATAAGAGTAGAATTGGACCGCGTGGCCTTTCGGGGAGGCACCTTTCATTGCCAACACAGACGGTAACTCCTGGCCGTTTGGAAGGCCCCTACCGACGCGAACTGCAACGCCTTCTCGCGCGAAATGCTATTGCCCGCCTCTGGGCGCAAGATGCTTCTTTATGGCCCGTTCCGGCCCATGAACTCGAATCGGTTCGCAGCAATTTGCGCTGGCTGGAATTGCCCGGTCAGTTGGGGCCACTGCTGGACCGCTTAGTCGCACGCGCCTCACAGATTGAATCGGCCGGCTTTGAAGATGTGCTCCTTATCAGCTTGGGCCCGGCGAGTCTTGCTGCGGAAGCCGTCCTGAACCTTCCATCCGCCAAGTTAGGCAGAAGGACTTTCTTACTGCGCAGTATTGATCCTGATGCCGTGCGCGCTTTGGGAAAAAATCTATCTTTCGAAAAGACTCTCTTCATTTTTGTGAGTAAATTGGGAAAGGACATTGATAATCACGCGCTTTTTCTTTATTTTTTCGAACAATTAAAAGCGCGGGGCATACCTTCTCCAGCGGGCCATTTCGTTGCCTTGGCCGAAGAGAATTCCTATCTTGGCCACCTTGCTGGAGCCTACGATTTTATCGACCGATTCATCGATCCTCCGGGCATTCTGGGCCGTTATTCCTCTCTAATCCACTTTAATTTCTATTTGGCAACTGCCAGCGGTTACAGTCCAGACGGTCTAATGGAGCGCGCACGAGCCATGCAGGAAGCCTGCAGCAATTCTGTCTCCGCCGAGGCAAACCCAGCCGTTTCTCTTGCCGCAATGCTTGCGGCGTCGGCGATGGAGGGTTCGGAGCGGCTTGTGTTTTTCGGCCCGAAGAGCCTCCTACCTTTCTCTCAGAGGATGGGATGCCTGGTGGCGGCCAGCACTTGTGTCAGCGGACGCGGCATCATTCCCCTTTTTGCGCGGTCTGCCAGGCCATCCGGAACGCTGTTAGAAAGTGGTCTGCACGTTTGCATTAAGATGGGGAATGCGGAGGCCCCAGAACTGGAGCAGCGATGTGAACAACTCCGCAGCGCCGCGGCGCCGCTGATCACCATCGGCCTTAGCGGGCCAGACGAATGCGCCGCTGAGCTTTTCAAATGGGAGATCGCCACGGCTCTGGCATGCTCGCTGCTCGAAGTAAACCCTTTCCATGAGCCTGATGTTCAGGAAAAAAGAGCGCGGATTGCTTGGTTTCTCGAGAGGCACTCCGCGCGGCAGCAGACACCCTCCCCAACGGTGCGTGTCCGTGAAGCAGAACTCGAATTGTACGCGGAGGGTGAAACGCGCCGGGAGCTTTCCACCTTGAATATGCTCGAAGCGCTCCGCAGTTTTCTTGCGCTGCGCCGGCCGGACGGTTTTCTTGCGCTTTTGCCCTTTATGGATCTGAATTCGGCGCGGACAACTGCGATCGACCGCATCTGCGATCAACTGGAATCGAAGCTCGGTATGCCGGTGCTGGTTACTGACGGGCCACGCTACTTGTATATTGCGGGGCAGCTTTACCGCGACGGCCCATCAAAGGGACTGGTTATCTTGCTGACGGCTAATCCGGAGAAAGATTTGGTTGTGCCGGGAGCTGACTACACCTTGGGGCAAGTTCAATTCGCCATGGCAAACATGGAATTCGAGTCGCTAGGCCGCCTGGGAAGGCCGGTCATAAGATTGCATCTGACAAATGGCGCGGACGCGGGTCTACCGCAACTGGAAATGATTCTCCGTCATCTGCCGGCGGCCTGAAATGCAGTTGCATGAGAATTTGCGCGGTTCTGGGCAGCCAGCCGTCAGAAATGTATAGTGGAGGGCCACTTCGTGGACCCGGAGGTATTCCACTTTGCGGGAAATCACCACTCTTTTTTGGGATATCGGTGGCGTTGTCCTTACAAATGGCTGGGATCGCGAGTCAAGAAAGGAAGCTGCCGCCACATTTCGCATTGACTGGGAAGAATTCCAGGACCGGCACGACCTGTCTTTTCCGGCGTTTGACACTGGGCAGATCACCTTGAACGAATATCTGGATCGCACCCTCTTTTATCGCTCGCGCCCATTTACTCGCGAAGAATTCACTGCTTTTATGTTTGCGCAGTCCAAGGAATTTGCGGACACCCGCGCCGTCCTCGACAAGGTCGTTGCCTCGGGAAAGTACTTCGTTGGCGCCATCAACAATGAGCCGCTCGAGCTCAACCAATACCGCATTGAGGCTTTCAATCTTCGGAAAAACTTCCTGGTGTTCTTCAGCTCGTGTTATGTGCGGTCTCGTAAACCCGAAGAAGCGATTTTTCGCGTGGCCCTGGAGGTGTCCCAACGCCCACCGGAACAATGTCTCTTCATCGATGACCGCCCGCTAAACCTGGACATCCCGCGGCGGTTAGGCATGAATGTGATTCACCATCGGAACGCCGAGCAACTACGGAGTGACTTGGGAAAATACGGTGTTGAGGTATAGTTTCAGCGCGCGTTTTCGGGCTGAACGGAACGCAAACCAGCGGAGGCGAAGAAGATGGCCGGGGAGACGAGTCGTTCCGGTTCAGTGTACGGAGGAGTGGCGGAACCCTGCACGGTGGTTCTTTTTGGCGCTTCGGGCGACCTTGCGAAACGCAAAGTAATTCCCGCCATGTACGATCTGGCCACACACAGTGCACTGGGACCGCGTTACGCCATCGTGGGATTTGCTCGCACAGCGATGACCGAAGAGGCGTTTCGAGCGGCGCTCGGCGAAGCGGCGAAGAGCATTTCCGAGGTCGGGCCCATCGATCCAAAGCTCTGGGACGATTTCGCTTCCAATCTTTATTACACCCCTGGGGATTATTCGAACCCGGAAGCGTACGCACAGCTCGCCAAGCGTCTGACAGAGCTGGAAGCCGCCAAGAATTTAGGCGGCAACCGCCTCTTCTACCTGTCCACGCCGCCGGAGGTTTATCCCGCGATCGTCGAGCAACTTGGCCGCTCCGGACTGGCCCGTCCTTGCTCGGCCAGTTCCTGGACTCGCATCATTATCGAGAAGCCGTTTGGGCGCGACCTTGCCTCAGCGAAAGAACTGAATCAAACGGTGCTCAGCGTCTTCGACGAAAAGCAGGTCTACCGCATCGACCATTATTTAGGAAAAGACACGGTGCAAAATCTGCTTGTCCTGCGGTTTGGCAACGGAATCTTTGAGCCGCTCTGGAACCGCAATTACGTCGACCACGTGCAGATTACCGCCGCCGAAACCCTTGGCGTCGAGCGCCGTGGTGGTTTTTACGAAACCGCGGGTGCGTTGCGCGACATGATTCAGAGCCACGTGCTGCAGCTCACTTCGCTTGTGGCCGTCGAACCGCCCGCAGCGTTCGACGCCACCGCGGTTCGCAACGAAAAGCTGAAAGTGCTCCAGTCTATTCGTCCCTTTAACTTGGAAATGGTGGCGCAGTCGGTTGTGCGCGGGCAGTACGCTCCAGGGAAGCTGAATGGTCATTCCGTAGCTGGCTACCGCGAAGAGCCTGGAGTGAATCCCGCCTCAAAAACGGAAACTTTCGTCTCCTCGAAACTGCTCATCGACAATTGGCGCTGGGCCGGTGTCCCCTTTTACATTCGCACGGGTAAGCGCCTTGCCAAGCGCAGCACCGAAATCATGATTCAGTTCCGCCGCGCTCCTCACATCGTCTTCCGCGAACGCGAAGTGGAGCCCAATCGCTTGGTCCTGAACATCCAGCCCGACGAAGGAATCTCCATTTCTTTTGGCGCCAAGCGGCCCGGAACGGAAATGAGCATCGGCAACGTCACCATGGATTTCAGCTACCGCGAAGGTTTCGGCGATTCCACGCGCAGCGCGTACGCCACTCTGTTGAACGATTGCGTGCGTGGCGATGCGACGCTTTTTGACCGCGGCGACAGCGTCGAAGCCGCTTGGTCCCTGGTCGATCCTATCCTGGACGTCTGGAGCGCCGCGCGGACCGCGACCGTGTCACAGTATCCCTCCGGCAGTTGGGGGCCGCGGGAATCCGATCTTCTGCTCGAACGCGACGGCCGTCAGTGGTATAAACCTTAGTGGTAGAATGTATTCAACCGTTTTAAAAGCGGGTTTGTGGGGGTTCAGGTGATCCTTGCGGGAGACGTCGGCGGCACCAAGTGCAACCTCGCGTTATTTTCGGAAAAGAACGGAAAGCTCACCGAGGTGTTCCGGCATCGTTTTGCCAGCAAGGAATTTGCCCAGTTTGAGCTGATTGTCAAAGAGTTCTCCCGTCAGGCAGCCGAGCATCTGGGCCGTGAACGCATCGTGGCTGCGGGCTTTGGCATTGCCGGTCCGGTCATCAATGGCCGGGTCCGCGCCACCAATCTTCCTTGGATCGTCGAAACACAAACTCTGAGCAATGAGCTCGACGTGCCGCATGTCGTCCTTCTCAATGACCTGGGCGCGTGGGGACACAGCCTCGAGCATCTGCCACCGGAAGATTTTTGTGTTTTAAATCCCGGGCGCGCGGAACCCGGAGGCACGCGCGCCTTGCTTGCCGCCGGCACGGGCTTGGGCGAATCGATTCTGGTTTGGGACACGGGACGCTACCGAGTGGTGCCGTCCGAAGGCGGCCACTCGGATTTTGCGCCGCACACCGAGCAGCAGATCGAATTGCTTCGTTTCATGCGCCGCCGCTACCCGCAAGTGAGTTGGGAACTCATTCTTTCGGGGCGGGGTTTCCGCACGATTCACGAATTTCTTTCGCCGAAGGTCGTGCATGCGTCGTTCGAGGATCCAGACGCGGATCCTGCCCCTGAAATCACGCGTCGCGGCTTGGACAAATCCTGCCGCGTCTGTTCCGATACTTTGGATCTCTGGACTGCAATCTACGGAGCGGAAGCTGGAAATCTTGCGCTGAAAGTTCTGGCGCTCGGCGGCGTTTACGTGGCCGGTGGCATTGCCGTCAAGATTCTCGAGAAGATGAAGGACGGCACCTTCTTTCACGCCTTCAAGGACAAGTGGAAATTCGAAGGCCTTCTCAGCAATATTCCCGTTTCTATCGTGCTGAACGAATCCGCGCCTCTGCTCGGCGCCGCGCACGAAGCTTTGGCCCTCGCCGATAAGTAACATTCGAATTGCCGTCCACTCATTTTTCGAAACATCTTGTCTCAAGGCCCTTTCGCCCCTGAATTATGCTTGTTACGCTTGCCGAAATGGCTCTCTTGGAAGACGAACTCGGCGAATGGAAACCCGTTTCGCGCGGTGCGGGAATAGCTTGGCTCTGCTTTTACGGCCTGTTTCTTCTGTATGCGTTCCTCAACCGCTCTGGCTTTCTCATCCTCGACTGGGTCAACCTGATGATCCACGAAGGCGGTCATTTCTTTTTCAGTTGGTTTGGCGACACCATCCACATTCTGGGCGGCACTCTCGGTGAACTCATCGTGCCACTGCTTTGTGCGGCTTACTTCTTCTGGAGGCGTGAAACGACCGGTTTTGCTTTCTCTTGCTTCTGGTTCTTCGAAAATTTCCCTTACATCGGCACGTACATGGCTGACGCGCGCACTTCCGCTCTCCCACTGGTCGGTTCCGACGAGAGCGACTGGACCATTCTCTTTGGCCAGTGGAATTTGCTCCTGCAGGATCAGAAGATTGGCGGCGCCATGAAGATTCTCGGTTTCCTCGGCATGATCGTTTCCGTCTTGTGGCTGGCAAATCGCGTGCGCCTTGGCGGTGCGGTCAAACCGAAACCGCTCGCCTGGTAAAAGTCGGCGCTTTCTTCCGGGAGTGCGTCAGCTTCCGAGTACGCCATTAATCAGGCATGTGGCATGCAACAATGCCTTGAGCAAGAAAGACAATCCTCCATTTCAAGGTCCCCACATTACGCTTTTCCATGTCCTGTTGCCGTCCTGCATTGCTATTTGTGTGTCAATTCCTTTTCGATTTAGCCTTTCGGCGCAAAACTGTTGCGCAGGGCGACCATAGCAAGCCCTGCGGTCCTTCTCTAATTCAACTTAATCTTTGCCGCCCACAGCATCTTGTCACGCGCCGCATACACATTTCGGAACGGTAGGCTCACGTCATGTTGTGCCGCCGCCGGACGGATTTCCATCTGCCGATTCGTTTGTCCGTCAACCCACCAAATCTTAACTTTCGGCACTCCCTCCACCGACTCCGTTTGGTACACGTCCACCAACTCCTCCGGCTTCGAGAGACTCTCTTCCATGTTCTTCAGCATCTCAGCAGAGAGCAACGTCCTCTTGCGAATGGTTTCCCACTCCGCATCTCCGGATGGTGCCGACACCATTCGTTGCAGTCCTTGTCCATCCTCCGGCATCGGCCATTGGTCCAGAAACGCCTCGCCTCTAAACAATCCGCTCAATTCGCCTTCGGTGAAGAGTTTTTTCCGCGTCTTCAAGCTGACGCAGCTGCTGTCGTGGTAGGCAATGATCAGGACGGACTCCGGGCCTGCCATTCGTAGAAGGTAGGGCTGGGATTTCATACGCAATCGGACGTCAAGCAGCGCTTTCCCGCTGGAC
>Ga0187780_10002221_pt1 | contig 14611 bp, 10 predicted proteins | sample 1015_Q2_SP10_20__FD_132429 | JGI IMG/M metagenome (GOLD analysis project Ga0187780, IMG submission 132429) | Tropical peat soil microbial communities from peatlands in Department of Meta, Colombia - 1015_Q2_SP10_20_MG | ecosystem: Environmental > Terrestrial > Soil > Wetlands > Peat | place... | reverse complement strand
TCGCTGACGCGGGCGGCCGCGGGCTCGGTGAGCGGCAGCGCCTTCACCACCCAGCCGCAGGTGACCGTCCAGGACGCGGGCGGCAACACGGTGACCAGCAGCACCGCCAGCGTGACGATGGGCGCGAGCGCGGGCGCGACGGTGATCGGGACGGCCGCCGCTAGCGCGGTGAACGGCGTGGCCACATGGACCAACGTCGGCATCACCGGGACGTCCGGCACCCAGTACACGCTGACGTACTCGAGCACCGGCCTCACCTCGGCGACGCAGACCATCACGCCGACGGGTACCGCGACGAAGCTCGGCCTGTCGACGGCGGCGGCGGGGGCCGCGAGCGGGGCGGCGTTCACGACCCAGCCGGTGGTGGCGATCCAGGATGCCTCGAGCCACACGGTGACGAGCGACAACAGCACCGTGGTCACGATGGCGGTGAGCGCGGGCGCGGGGACGGTCGGGTCGGTTACGGCCACGGCCGTGGCGGGCCTGGCCACGTTCACGACCGCGGGCATCACGGGCACGGCGGGGACGCCCTACACGCTCACCTTCACCAGCGTGCCGGTGTTGACGCAGGTGACGCAGTCCATCACGCCGGTCGCGGGTGCGGCGACCAAGCTGGCGCTGACGCGCGCGGCGGCCGGCGCGGCGAGCGGGTCGGCGTTCACGACCCAGCCGCAGGTTTCCATCCAGGACGCGCAGAGCAACACCCGCACGACCGACTACTCCACCGTGGTCACGATGTCGGTGAGCGCCGGGGCGACGGTCGTCGGGACCGCGACGGCCACGGCCGCGGCGGGCGTGGCGACGTTCACCAACGTGGGCATCACGGGCACGTCCGGCACGCCCTACACGCTGACCTTCACCAGCGTGCCGGCCCTGACCCAGGTGACGCAGTCCATCACGCCGACGGCGGGCGCGGCGGCCAAGCTGGTGCTCACCACCGGCGCACCGTCCACCTCGCCGGCCGGCGCAGCCTTCGGCACGCAGCCGGTGGTGGCGATCGCCGACGCGGGCGGCAACACGGTGACGACCAGCACCGCCAGCGTCACGATGAGCGTCAGCGGCGGAGACGGGAAGGGCACGACCGTGGGCACGACGACGGTCGCGGCCGTCAGCGGCGTCGTCACCTTCGCCGGCGTGGGCGTCGTCGGAACGTCCGGCCAGGCCTACGTGCTCACGTTCACGAGCGGCGGCCTGACCCCGGCGCTGGACACGGTCACCGTGACCGTGGGCACGGCGACGCAGCTGGGCCTCACGCGCCTGGCCGCCGGGGCGGTGAGCGGCTCGGCGTTCACGCAGCAGCCGAGAGTCGCCATTCAGGACGCGGGCGGCAACACGGTGACGAGCAGCAGCTTCAACGGCACGACCATCACCATGACGGCGAGCACCGGCGCGACCACGGTGCCGGCGACGGCCACGGCCACGACCTCGAGCGGCGTGGCGACCTTCAGCGGCGTCGGGATCACGGGTACCGCGGGCACGCAGTACACCCTGACCTTCACTCCCACCGGCCAGACCTGGACCGCGGCGACGCAGCCGATCACCGTGTTGACCGCGACCGGGACCAAGCTGGCCGTCACGACCCAGCCGGCCACGGTGGCGGCGAGCGGCGTGGCGCTGCCGACGCAGCCGGTCGTGCAGATCCAGGACGCGAGCAGCAACCCGGTCGCGTCGGCCGGCGTGACCGTCACGGCTTCGGTCGGCGGCGGCGGGTCGGTCACCAACGCCACGGCGGTCACGAACGCCTCCGGCGCGGCCACCTTCACGAACCTGACCATCAGCGGGACGGCGGCCAGCTACACGCTGTCGTTCGCGGCGACCGGTCTCACCTCCGCGACGGCGGCGGCCGCGACCTCGCTGGCGAGCAAGCTGGTGCTCACCACGCAGCCGTCCGGCAAGGGCGCGAGCGGCAATCCGCTGGTGAGCCAGCCGGTCGTGCAGCTGCAGGACGCCAACAGCGCCGCGGTGGCGGTGGCGGGCGTGACGGTGACCGCGGGCTTCCAGAGCGGCACCGGGACGATCACCGGCGGCACGGCGGTCACCAACGCCTCCGGGGTCGCGACGTTCACCAACCTGGCCGTGGCCGGGTCGGGCAGCCCGACGCTGAAGTTCACGGGCGGCTCGATGACGGCGGCGGTGGCGACCAGCTCCACCACGCTGGCGACGCAGCTGGCCATCACGATCGCGCCGGCCACGGCGGCGGTGTCCGGCCGGGCGATCAGCGGGGTCCAGGTCGAGGTCGAGGACGCCGGCGGCAACGCCGTCGACAGCACCGGTGTCACGATCACGGCCTCGACGACGTCCTCGAGCGGCGGGATCGTGGTCACCAACAACACGGCCACGCCCTCGGGCGGCTTCGCCAGCTTCACCGCGATCACGCTGACCGGCCTGTCGCCGAGCTACAGCCTGGTGTTCAGCGTGCCGGGCCTGACGTCCGCGACGTCGGCGCCCATCCGGATGGCGACGACCATGCTGCTGAAGACGGCGCCGAGCACCACCGAGGCGAGCGGCGTGCCGCTCGCGGTCCAGCCGGTGGTATGGCTGGTGGACTCGGTGGGCGCGCAGGTGCCGGTGCAGAACATCGGCGTCCTGGTGACGACGCCGACGGGCTCGGTGACGTTCACGGGCGACCAGCAGTACACCGACGCGAACGGCGTGGCCACCTACTCGGGTCTCACCATCACGGCGCCGACGGTCGCGACGCCGGAGCCGAGCTACCAGCTGCGGTTCTCGACGGACTACGCGCCGGCGGCCATCTTCGCGCCGTCCAATGTCGCGCTGGCCATCTCGCTCAAGATCAACACCCAGCCGTCCACGTCGGGCACGAGCGGCGTGCCGCTCGCCCAGCAGCCCGTCGTCCAGCTGGTGGACGTCAACAACGCCAACGTGGCGGTGTCGGGCATCCCGATCCTCGCGACGCTGGCGAGCGGCACGGCGACGGTCAACAACGGCACCGCGACCACCAACGCGTCGGGCCTGGCGACCTTCAGCGGCCTCTCGCTGACCGGGACGGGCAGCAATACGCTGCAGTTCAACTGGAACGGCAACCTCAACGCGGCGGTGGCGGCCTCCGCCCCGACCGTGCTCCCGTAGAGCGGCGCTCCCTCAACCCTCAGCCAGCGCCCGGCCCCGTGCCGGGCGCTGCCGTTTGAGGGATCCGCGCCGGCCTTTCCGCCGCCGCGCCTCGCGGCTACTGTCCATCCATCCCGACGCAGCGCATCTCCCGACTCAGCGGACCCGGAGCGCCCATGCCCAATCCGCCGACCCGCCTGTTCGCCGAAGCGCACCCCGGCGCCGATCCCACGTCGTTCCAGGTGAAGACGGACGACGAGACGTACTACGACTCGCCGTACTACCTGGCGCACAAGAACGAGGTGCAGCCGATCCCGAAGCCGCGCGCGGCGCCGCAACGGATGGACCTCGCCGACGTCGTCGGCCCCGACGAGATCCGGCGCATCACCGGCGCCGGGGCGATCACCTTCCACGCCGTGGGCGACACCGGCGCCTCGAAGGAGAGCCACCTGCCGAACGAGCTGGCGGTCGCGGACCTGATGGCGGCGGACGTGCAGAAGGGCGGCAAGGCCGCGCCGGCGTTCTTCTTCCACCTCGGGGACGTGGTCTACAGCTTCGGCGAGGGCCGGTACTACTTCGACCAGTTCTACGACCCGTTCCGCGGCTACGACCGGCCGATCTTCGCCATCCCCGGCAACCACGACGGCATGGTCTTCGGCGTCCCGCCGGCGGCGCCCGCCACGCTCGAGGCGTTCCTGCGGAACTTCTGCGCCGCCCAGGTCGCGCCGTCGCCCGACGGGGCGGGCCTGGTGCGGAGCGTGATGACGCAGCCCTCGGTCTACTTCACCCTCGACGCGCCGTTCGTTTCCATCGTCGGCCTGTACAGCAACGTGCTGGACGGCGGGCCGGGCATCATCTCGTCGCAGGGCGGCCACTTCCCGATCGGCGACGAGCAGCTCGCCTTCCTCACCGCCGAGCTGGCGCGCCTCAAGCCGCTGCGGGAGCAGGGCCGGCGCGCCGTCATCGTGGCGGTGCACCACCCGCCGCTCTCGGTCGACGCCAAGCACGGCGGCGCCACCGGCCTGAGCACCGACCTCGACGCGTGCTTCACCAGGGCCGGCCTGTGGCCGGACGCGGTGTTCTCCGGGCACGCGCATCTCTACCAGCGGTTCACGCGGACGGTGCAGGGACGCCAGATCCCGTACGTCGTGGCGGGCAGCGGGGGCTACAACGTGAAGGCGTCCGGGGTGACGATGACCAGGAAGACGACGGTGGGCGACGTCACGCTCGAGAAGCCGCCCATCCTCGCCTATGGGTACCTGCTGGTGACGGTGAGCGCGACGCAGCTCACCGTCGCGTTCCGCTCACCGAGCAGGGGCCCGAAGTACACCGACCAGGTGACGGTGAACCTCAAGACGCACCGGCTCGTCTAGCGCTTGCCCTTCCTCTTCTTCTTCGCGGCGCTCCACACGCCGGCCACCAGGCCGCTGCCCACCGGCACGCCCAGCCCCGTGCACGCGTCCCAGCCGGCGCCCGCCGAGAAGCCGCCGTTGTTCCCCTGCGTGATGTCGCGGAAGCCGTCGGGCGCGGCGGCGTACAGCCGCTGCGCGAGATCCGCCGGCCGGCGCCCGGTCGCCTGGTTGCACAGCGCGATGAGGCCCGCCCACAGCGGGGCCACCGCGCTGGTGCCCCCGATCGCGCCCCAGGATCCGTCCACCAGGATCTTGTAGCCGGTCTGCGGGTCGGCGTTGCCGCTCACGTCCGGGACGCCGCGGTTCTTCTGGCCGCTCGCCTTGAGCACCGGCAGCTGCCACGACGGGGCGGGGAAGACGGCCGAGAAGCCGCCGCCCGTCGCGCCACCGTTCGGCAGGTCGTTCCACACGGTCTCCGTGACCGTGGAGCCGGACAGCACCAGGCGCGTGCCGCCGCACGCCAGCGCGTGGGGGCTCGAGGCCGGGAAGTCCACGTGCTTCTGGCCGTCGGAGACCCCGTCGGTCGCGCCGTCGTCGCCGGCCGCCACGCACACCGGGATGCCGGCCGCCGCCGCCTCCTGCAGCGCCTCGTCGAACGCGGTGGTCGCCTGGGCCGTCCACGAAGGCTCGGGCCCGCCCCAGCTGACGGAGATCACGGTCGGGTTCCGGTGCGTGTCGTGCACCGCGGTCGTGACCGCGTCGAGGAAGCCGCGGTCGGTGTTGGGGGCGAAGTAGACGGCGATGGCGGCCTTGGGCGCGACGGCGGCGACGACCTCGATGTCGAGCACCACCTCGCCGTCGGCGCTGTCGGGATTGCCGGTCGGGGCGTTGTGGGCGCCGTCGACGCTCACCGCGACCACGTCGGCCGGGCCGAGGCCCAGGCCCTGCAGGTACGTGGTGATCTCCGCCGCCTTGAAGCCGCCGCCCAGCTCGACGATCGCCACGCACTGGCCCTGGCCGGTCGCCTTGGCGGGGAAATCGTACGCCCGGGCGACCTGGGTCGGCGGGTAAGCCGTCGGCGCCGGGGCCTCGTGCGCCGCGGCCGCGCCGTCGATGGCGCGGCGCCGGAAGTGGGGCTTGGCCTGCGGCCGGTCGTCGAGCCCGAACACGCCGGTGACGATCGCCGCGAGGTCGTCCGGGACCGTGACGTCGCCGGTGCGGTGACGGAAGGTGCGCGGACCGACGCGGACCGTCTCGAGCGACACGCCGAAGGCCCGCTGCATCGCGGCGGCGGTGCCCCGCAGCACGATGGTGCGCCGCGGCAGGCTCACCTCCACGACCGACAGGCCGGCCTCGTGCGCGTAGCGCTCGACCTTCCGCGCGTCGGCGGCGCTGGAGCCGACCAGCGCCCCGAGCGCCTCGCGCGTCAGCGGGCGCCGCGCCGTTTTCCGTTTCGCGCCCGCGTAGACCTGGCGCGCCTTCCCGGCCGCGGCGGGGCGGAGCCGGACCGTGACGTCGATCAGCTCCCGCTCGTCCACCGGCCCGACGCGGCTCGCCCCCGCCAGCGGCGCCCGCTCGCTGCCCGCGATCCTGGCCCGTCCCCGCTCACCGTCCATCGGTCACCTCCGTCGGTCCGCCGCCGTCACGCGCTCCGGCCCTGCGCCGCGAGCGCCGCGATGCCCGCGGCGCGCGACAGCTCGCGCTGCACCTTCGCCACCCGCTCCACCTGGCCCTTGGCGGGGAAGCGCTCGTAGAAGCCCTCGGAGCGGAAGTCGCGCTTCATCTGGCCCCACGGCGACAGGCGCTCCGCCCAGCGCGACTGCCGGCCGTCCTCCGGCTCGGCGTCGGTCTCCGCCAGCGCGGCACACACCCGGATCATCGCCTTCAGGGTCACCGACGCGGTGACGACGTACGAGCCGTTGCCCCAGGCGTCTTCCCACGCCCGCTCCGCCGCCTTCAGGAAGTCGCGCACCACCCGGTAGTGCCGCTCGGCGTGCCGCGCGTCCGTCCCCTGGCGCTCGATGCGGCGCCACCGGGCGGACACCCAGCGGTGGATCTCGTTGAACAGCTCCGCCTGGAGGATCCACTTCTCCTGCTTGCTCCGGCCACCGAGCCGGTTGATCCGGTAGCGCAGCGGGCTGTCGCCCTCCGAGTACAGCAGCTCCACGATCTTCGCCGCGAACTTCTTGTCCGGCGACGCCCACGAGACGCGCTCGTACAGGTCCACGAGGTGGCTCTTGTTGATGCGCGTGGGCGTGGAGTTGATGATGACGAACATCTCGGTCGCGAAGTCCTCCGACTTGCCGTCGAAGATCACGCACGGAACGTGCACCGTGGCGGCCTCCGCCGGACGCTCGTTGCGGTAGAACTGCAGCGCCGCGAGCCGGTGCTGCCCGTCGATCACCAGATACTTCCCCTCCGGCTCGGTCAGGACGCCGGTCGTGCCCGCCATGCCGTGCGGCGTGAACCGGAGCCGCTCCGCGGTGAACAGCAGCACCGTGCCGGGGATCGGCGGCTGGCTCACCGCCGTCTCGTAGAAGTTCTTGATCGCGCGCACCTTGGCGCGCGACAGCGGGCGCTGGAACGCCCGCTCCGAGCGCTCGATCCGCTCGATGAACTTGCCGATGTCGTCCTCGTCCGGCGCCTCCTCCGGCGCGATCTGCTCGCCTTCGCCGTAGTAGCGGCTGATGAACCGCACCCGGTCGAGCAGGCCCTGGGCCGGATAGGCCACGACGTAGAAGACGCTGTCTTTCTGCCGCACCTGCGTGGCGAGCATCGGTCTCCCCGGGTTCGCTAGGAGCCGTGAAGATAGCGTCCCGAGGGCGCGGGCACGACGGGAACGGAACGGCTCCGCCGGACCGCGCCCGAGGGGGGTCGGGAAGGCGTGACGGGGATCAGCGCTGATACTCGGGCGCGCCCGTGCGGGTTCCGTCACGCCTCGGTCACGGCGCCGGCGGCCGCGCGATGCGGGAGACGCACCCGGGGCCCGGGCACCCGCGCCCGCGTGCCGGTGTAGAACTCCTCAATTCGCCGTCGGCATGGATTCGGAGGCCACGATGCTCACCAAGAAGCCGCTCACCGACAACGGTCACGTGCGCGTGACGTTCATCCTGCCGCAGCGCAACGCGGCGGCCGTCCAGCTGCTCGGGGACTTCACCGAGTGGCGCAAGCCGAGGGCGATGCGCCGCGCCGCCGACGGCACGTGGCGGGTCGCGGTGGATCTCCCGTCGGGGCGCGAGTACGGCTTCCGGTACCTGGTCGACGGCGTGCGGTGGGAGAACGATCCCAAGGCCGACAAGTACGTCCCGAACCCGTTCGGCAGCGACAACTCGGTCGTGGTGACGTGAAGGGCCGGGCGGTCAGCGTCCCGCGGCCGGGAGGCGCGGGGCGCCGCCGCCCGGGAGCTCCGGCGGCTCGCGCCGCAGGGCGAAGCACTCCGCGTAGCCGAGCGTCGCGCGCCCGATCACCCGCACCACGGGGGTCGACGCGCCGGCGTCCGCCGTGGCGCCGCCGGCGAGGGCGAAGAAGCCGAACAGCGCGCGGCCCTCGCACTCCACACGGACGCCTTCCGGGAAGCGGATCTGGACGTACCCCATGAAGGCGCGGACGTCGATCACGGTCTCGCCGGGCTCGAAGGTCGCCTTGGTGAGGTTCAGCTCGACGTAGCCCAGCCGGGCGCGCACCTCCAGCTCGCGCGGCACCACCCCCATCATCCGCTGCTCCTGGCCGGAGAACACGGCCGCGATCCGCCGCGGCGCCCGCGTCGCGACCTCGACCGCCGCCGGCGCCGGCGACGCCAGGTCCGCCACGATCGCCGCGAGCTCGGCGCCGGTCCGGGCGTGGTACACGCGCTCCAGCCGTGCCTCCAGCTCCTCCTCGGAGATCCGGTCGTCCGCGTAGGCGCGGGTGAGCAGGTCCACCGCGCGCTCGCGCGCGTCGGGCACGAGGGCGCCGCCGCTCATCGCTCGCCGTACGCCTTCACGGCTCCGCCTGCCGGCGCATCACCGGCCTCCTTCCACCTCGAACCGGTCCGCGACCTGCCGGAACAGGCGCAGCCAGGCGCCCGAGCCGATCCCGAACTCCATGCCCGTCCGCACGATGATGAGGTGCAGCTGCGGCGAGCACCAGATGTACTGGCCCTTGTTGCCCACGGTGTGGAAGTCGCTCTCGCCGCCGGCGCGCGTGTCGCCCCACCAGAAGTAGCCGAAGTAATGGCCGCCGGGGCCGAAGAAGCCCTGGTCCTCGTAGTAGCCGGGCGGCTCGGGCCACGGCTGGGTCGCGTCGCGCACCCACGAGGCGGACACCACCTGCCGGCCGTTCCAGCGTCCGTGGTGGAGGTACAGCGCGCCCAGCTTGGCGAAGTCCAGCGGCCGCGCGTTGATCCCGCTCTCCATCTTCTCGAACCCGTGCGCGCGGCTGTCGATGCTCCACGAGCCGCCGCGCTCCATCCCGAGCGGGGTCCAGATCCAGTCCTGCAGCAGCGCGGTGACGGTGCGGTGGCTCACGCGCTCGAGGATCATCCCGATCAGCAGCGGATTGTAGTTGTTGTAGAGCCAGCGCGTGCCCGGCTCCTCCACCACGGTCGAGCGCTCCAGCGCGGCGCGGCGGAGATCCGGCGGCAGGTAGGTCCAGCGGTTGTCGTACGGTTCCCGGTCCTCGACGTAGCGCAGGCCCGACGCCATCCGCAGCAGGTCGCGGACGGTGATGCGGCCGAGTCGCGGGTCGCGCCGCGCCAGCTCCGGCAGGTAGCGGGTGACGGTGTCGCCGACCGAGCGGATCAGGCCACGGTCGATCGCGATGCCCACCAGCGTCGAGACGAACGCCTTGGCGACGGAGAACGAGGTGAAGATCGAGTCGGGCCCCCAGCCGTTGAAGTACCGCTCGTAGACGATCGTGTCGTCGTGGACGACGAGCAGCGACGTGGTCTGGGTGCGGGTCAGAAACCGGTCCAGGTCCCCCACCGCCCGGCCCGGCAGGTACTCCAGCGGCGCGAACCGCGCGGCGACCGCGTCCGTCTCGAGCCGCCGCGCGAAGTGGGAGGGCGCGGCGCTCCGCGCCAGCGGGCGGGACGGGAAGACCAGGTCGTCGTACACCGACGCGTCACCCCAGCCCTCGACCCGGCCCTCCATCGTCGAGTCGCCGGTGCGCCGCAGCCGCCGGAGCTTGTCCTGGAAGGCGGCGCGGTCGTCGAGCAGCGCGCGGCCCCGCGGCTCGTCGCTCGGCACGATGCCCGACAGCACGATGCGCCGGAGCTGCGCGATGTGCGCGCGGTCCGGATCGATCGACGGGTAGTCCATCTCCTCGCCCCGCCGGCTGATGGCGCGGGCCAGCTTGAACGCCATCCGCACCGTGTCGCCCGCGGGATAGGGCAGCTGGGCCAGCGGGATCGCCAGCTCGGCCGTCCAGCCCCCGGCGCCGCGCTTGACCGCGGCCGACCACTCGCGGTCAACGGTCTGCACGGGCCCGCCGTCGAACCCGAGGACGCCCGCCACCCTGAATCCGGCCGGCGTCACCAGGAAGTAGTAGGCGTCGAGACCCTGGTCCTGCGGGTCGAGGCAGAACGCGACCCAGTCGTCGCGCCACGCGGCGTCCGCGTCGGTGGCCACCGCGCGGATGCTGTCCGCCCCGTGGTCGCGGCTCGCGACCCCGACGTAGAGGTGGTCGTGGTCGTACCCGAGATAGACGGTGGTGGACTCCGACGGCTCCCGGCCGGCCTCGGGGTGCAGCGTCCTGAAGGCGGTGAAGCGGGAGGCGGCCGCCCAGGCGGGATCGTCGAGCGTGCCGTCCATCGCCGGGGCGCGGTCGAGACGGGCGATCGCCGCCGGAGCCTGCGCGCCCGCGTGCGCCGCGAAGCCGGACGCGGCGAGGGCGAGCGCCGCGAGTGAGGCCAGCCTTGGAGCCATGCTCGAGCCGGTGAGGTCGGAGCCGGAAAGATACACCTCCGCGCTCGCGGGTGGCGTGAAGCCGCCCCGTGTCGGTAACGTGTCGCGCATGGATCCGGACGTCGTCATCGCCACCGCCGCGCTCACGCGCCGCTTCGACGCGCTGGTGGCCGTGGACCGGCTCGACCTCGAGGTCCGCCAGGGCGTGATCTTCGGACTGCTCGGGCCCAACGGCGCGGGCAAGACGACCACCATCAAGATGCTGACCACGCTGCTCCCGCCGACGTCGGGCTCGGCCTGGGTGGCGGGCTTCGAGGTGGCGGCGCGGCCGCGCGACGTGCGCCGCCGCATCGGCTACGTGCCGCAGCTGGTCTCGGCCGACGGCGGCCTCACCGGGCGGGAGAACCTCAGCCTGTCCGCGAAGCTGTACCGCATTCCCCGCGCGGAGCGCCGGGAGCGGATCGGCGCGGCGCTCGACTTCATGGGCCTGGCGCCCGCGGCCGACCAGCTGGTGCGCACCTACTCCGGCGGGATGATCCGGCGGCTGGAGCTGGCCCAGGCGATGCTGCACCAGCCGTCCGTGCTGTTCCTGGACGAGCCCACGGTCGGGCTCGACCCGCTGGCCCGGCGGGCGGTGTGGGAGCGGCTCGAGGAGTTGAGAAGCCGGCGCGGCACGGCCATCCTGATCACCACCCACGACATGGAGGAGGCCGACGCGCTGTGCGACGAGCTGGGGATCATGCACCAGGGCCGGGTTGCGGCCCTGGGCACGCCGGAGGAGCTGAAGGGCCGCATCGGTCCGGAGGCGACGCTCGACGACGTGTTCGCGCAGATCGCCGGAGGAACCATCGAGGCCGGAGGCAGCTATCGTGACGTCCGCCGTACGCGCAGCACCGCCCGTCGCCTCAACTGACGCCGCGCTCGGGCTCGACTTCGTGCGGCAGAGCCTGGCCATCGCCGAGGTCGAGGTCCGCAAGCTGTCGCGCGACCCGACCGAGCTGCTGACGCGCGCGGTGCAGCCGGCGCTGTGGCTGGTGGTCTTCGGGCAGGTGTTCACCCGGGTCCGCGCCATCCCGACCGGCGACCTGAGCTACATCGAGTTCATGGCCCCCGGCGTGCTCGCGCAGAGCGTGCTGTTCAGCGCCATCTTCTTCGGCATCGCGGCCATCTGGGAGCGCGACCTCGGCATCATCCACAAGCTGCTGGTGAGCCCGGCCTACCGCGGGGCTCTGGTGATGGGCAAGGCGCTCTCCGCGGGGCTCCGGGGCCTCACCCAGGCCGTGATCGTCTACCTGCTGGCGCTGGTCATGGGCGTGCACCTCCGGTTCGCGCCCGCGGCGCTGCTGGGTGTCGCGGCCATCGTGATGCTCGGGTCGGCGCTGTTCGCCACCTTCTCGCTGATCGTCGCCTGCGTGGTGAAGACGCGCGAGCGGTTCATGGGGATCGGGCAGGTGCTGACGATGCCGCTGTTCTTCGCCAGCAACGCCATCTACCCGCTCTCGATCATGCCGGCGTGGCTCAGGGGCGTGGCGCGCGCCAACCCGCTCACCTACCTCGTGGACGCGCTGCGCGGTCTCATGGTCAGCGGCGGCCACAGCGTGTTCGGCGCGGGCCCGGACGTCCTGGTGCAGGCGGCGGTGTTCGCGGTGCTGCTCACCGTCGCGGCCAGGCTCTACCCCGGGCTGGTGCGCTGATGGCGCCCCGTCCCCGCGGCAAATCCCGACCGGCCGCGCGGCGGCCGACGGGCGCGGCCGCAAGCCCCGACGCCTGGCTGGCCGCGCTGCCGCCGGCCGCGGCGGCCGAGCTGTCGCGCGTCCGGGACGTCATCCGCGCGCACCTGCCGGCCGGGTACCGTGAGGCGGTGCGGGGGAGCGTCATCGCCTACGAGGTGCCCCTGGAGCGTTACCCGGACACGTACAACGGGCAGCCGCTCTGGTACGCGGCGCTCGGCGCGCCGAAGAGCTATCTCACCCTGCACCTGATGGGCGCCTATGGGAGCCCCGAGCTGCGGCGGCGCCTCGCCGACGGCTTCAGCGCGGCGGGGAAGAAGCTCGACATGGGCAAGGCCTGCGTGCGGTTCCGGAAGGCCGACGACCTGGCGCTCGGCGTGATCGGCGAGATCGTCGCCGCGCTGCCGCTCGAGAAGTGGGTCGCGATCGCGAAGGCCAGCCGCCGGACCTAGGGACGGAAGCCGCCGGGCCGGACGCACCCGGCAGGCCGATGGCGGGTGGCCGGGCGGAAGTGGCCGCTACCGTTCGAAACTCATTGCGATAATATTCGTCGTACTTCACGAGACAGCCCCATGAGCTATTCGCAGCCGCGAGGCTTCGCGGCGGGACTCTTGAGCGCCCTGGCCCTAGCGGCCTCGAGCGTCGGCCTCCGGCCGGCGGCGGCCGTGGCCCAGGCAGCGGCGCCGGCCGCGGCGGACCGGCCCTCGGACGCCGACCGCCAGTTCATGACCGGCATGATCGTCCACCACGCGCAGGCCATCCTGATGGCGGGCTGGGCGCCGTCGCACGGCGCGGGTCCCTCCGTTCTGGAGCTGTGCGAGCGGATCGGCATCTCGCAGCGCGACGAGATCGCGGCGATGACGCGCTGGCTCCGCGAGCGCGGACTCGAGGTGCCGGACGCGGACACGTCGGCCAGCCGTCGCGTCGCGGGGCTGGACCGGGGCATGGCCGGCATGAGCCGGCAGATGCCCGCCATGCCGGGCATGGGCGGGTCGATGATGATGCCGGGGATGCTCGGCGGCGCGCAGCTCGCCCGGCTCGACAGCGCCCGGGGCCCGGCCTTCGACCGGCTGTTCCTGACCTTCATGATCCAGCACCACCAGGGCGCGCTCACGATGGTGGCGCAGCTGATGAACGAGCCCGGCGCCGGCCAGGACGGCCTCGTCTTCCAGTTCGCCACCGACGTGAACGCCGACCAGACGGCGGAGATCGACCGGATGAACCGCATGCTCGCGGCAATGCCACCCGCTCAGAGGAGCCCATGACCTCGCTGCAGACGCAACTCAAGGTGACCACGACGTCGTCGCTGCGCGCCGCGGGCGCGCCCCGGACCGGAGCGTCGCGGCTCCGCCCGTCCCCCCTGGCGCTCGGCCTCGCGCTCTCGCTCGGTGCGACCGGCATCGGCCGCGCGCAGATGGCGGGAGCGCCGCCGAGCCCCGATCCGCGGGTCGGCCTCCGCGCCGGCTGGATGAACGCGGCCACGGCGTTCTGGAACATGAAGCTCGTCTCGACGACGCCGCCCTCGGCGCAGTTCATGAACGCGAACGACCCGGGCGACTTCAACTTCATCAACTCGGACCTGGCCTTCACGGGCAAGTACGTCGTCCAGGGCAACTTCTCCGGCGTGCAGATCTGGGACATCTCGCAGCCCGCTCACCCGACGCTGGCGGGCTCGCTGGTGTGCCCGGGCTCCCAGAACGACGTGTCGGTCTACCGCAACCTGCTGTTCATGTCGGTGGAGTCGAACAGCGGACGGCTCGACTGCGGCACCCAGGGCGTGCACGACTCGGTGAGCGCCGACCGGATGCGGGGCGTGCGCATCTTCGACATCACGGACATCGCGCATCCGCGGGTGGTGGCCAACGTCCAGACCTGCCGCGGCTCGCACACGCACACGCTGGTCACGTCGCCGAGCGACACGGCGGACGTCTACGTCTACGTGTCGGGTTCGGCGCCGGTGCGCTCGCCGAACGAGCTGGCGGGCTGCTCGGGCCTGCGGCCCGACCAGGACCCGAGGAGCGAGCAGTTCAAGATCGAGGTGATCCGCGTGCCGCTGGCGCACCCGGAGCAGGCGGCGGTGGTGACCAAGCCGGCGATCCTCACCGGCCTGGCCCACGCGGAGACGCACCCGGAGGCGCCGGAAGACGTCGCGGCCGCCGCGCGGTTGGCCGACTCGGCCGCCGCGAGGGGCGCCTTCGTCGTGTCGATCTTCGGGCTCAAGCAGGTGGCGCCGCCGCAGTTCATCAACCGGATGCTGGACTCGGTGGTGAGGGCGCGCGGCGGCAACGGCGCGCCGACGGCCGCCGACAGCGCCGGCCTCCGGGACTCGCTGCAGGCGATCGTGGACCGGCTGATCAACGGGCCCACGCCGCCCGGCGGCGTCCGCCCGGGCCCGGTGCAGTGCCACGACATCACCGTCTATCCGGCCATCGGCCTGGCGGGCGGCGCGTGCGCGGGCTACGGGCTGGTGCTCGACATCCGCGACCCGGCCAACCCGCGGCGCGTGGCCGCCGTCGCCGATCCCAACTTCTCCTACTGGCACTCGGCCACGTTCAGCAACGACGGCCGCAAGATCCTG
>Ga0187780_10002220_pt1 | contig 14612 bp, 11 predicted proteins | sample 1015_Q2_SP10_20__FD_132429 | JGI IMG/M metagenome (GOLD analysis project Ga0187780, IMG submission 132429) | Tropical peat soil microbial communities from peatlands in Department of Meta, Colombia - 1015_Q2_SP10_20_MG | ecosystem: Environmental > Terrestrial > Soil > Wetlands > Peat | place... | reverse complement strand
TGAGCAGGGCTTTGGTGTGTTGTTCGGGGTCTCGGATTACGACAGCGCGTTGATGGCGCACCGTGTGCTGGCGTTCGAAGAGCGCGCGCTGAAGCTGATGTCCGACCAAAGCCCAAACCAGACAGACGAGCTCGCGGTTGCCAGGGCGATGCGGACGGCCCTGGGCGGTCCGCATAGCACCCGCGCGTGCTAGAGCTCCGGCACGTCGTCAAGCACTATCTAGTCAGCGCAGACGAGCCGATCCGCGCTGTTGATGGTGTCTCGATGAGCGTGGCGCCCGGTGAGTTCATCGCGATCTACGGACCCAGCGGCTCAGGCAAGACCACCCTGTTGGAACTGATCTCTGGCGTCGTGAAGCCCGATAGCGGCAAGGTCATGTTCGAAGGCAGGGACATCGCCACCATGTCTCGTCGCGAGGCTGATAGCTACCGGTTGCGCGACCTTGGGATAGTCGACCAGCCCGAGGCTCTGTTCCCTGGCGACACCGCGATCCGCAACGCCTGCTTGAAGCTCTGGCTCACCAACCGTCGACATGCTGAGGTCAGCGTCGAACCGCTGCTCATTCGTCTCGGCTTGGAGGAGCGTCTGCACCAGCGCACCGAATTGCTCTCGATGGGCGAGCGCCAACGAGTCGCGATCGCGCGAGCGCTTGCGATCAACCCGAAAATCGTGCTCGCCGATGAGCCGACAGCGAGCCTCGATTCACGGCGCACACGGGAGGTGCTTGCGCTGCTGCGGGAGCTCTGCACCGAACGCGGCACCGTGACGGTGCTAGCCACGCATGACGAAAAGGCCGCCGCGCTCGCAGACCAGATCTACGAGCTCGAAGACGGCAAGCTGCGGGCCTTTTACGCGAGGGACGACGTCGCGGCCTTGAGTCAGGACTAGCGCCTTGTCGTACCTGACACCTATCAACCTCCTGCGGCTCTGGCGAGCACGCCTGAGTTCCCCTGCGATGCTCGTCCAGGAATGTCTCGCGATCCTTGGCATCGCCGTCGGAGTTGCGCTGCTGTTCGCCTCACAAGTCGCGTCAACGAGCCTCAGCGGCTCAGTACAGCAGCTGACGAACCAGGTGATTGGCCACAGCCAGCAGCTACAGGTGGACGCGCGCGGACCAGGCGGCATCGAAGAAACTCTGCTGGGTAAGCTGGACGGATTGCCGGGAGTGCGAAGTGCAGTCCCGGTTTTGGAGCAGCCGGCAACCGTCATCGGACCGTCGGGATCATCCGCCATCGATCTTCTTGGCACGACGCCCGAGTTCGCGAGCGAGGGTGGACCACTGCTGCAACGTTTCAGTGACCGCGAAATCGCAGCTATCCGTGCCATCGCCCTACCCCAGCCAATTGCGGAAGATATCGGCGCTGGCGCGCTGCAGCCTGTGCAGGTCCAGATCGGCGCGACCAGGATGCGGACCTACGTTGGTGCTACGCTCGATGAACGAGACATCGGTGGGCTCGTCCAAAGCCCGATCGCGATCGCGCCATTGGCCTATGTGCAAACGATCGCAGGGATCGCCGGCAGAGTCACACGTATCTTCGTGCAGACGAATGCCCGCCAAGAGTCACAGGTTGCAGCTGAGCTCAATCGTCTTGCGGCGCAGGCCCACTTCAATGTGGAGCCCGCTGACTTTGACTCCAAGCTATTCGACGTCGCATCGACCCCCGAGACGCAGAGCGAGACGCTGTTCTCTGTGATCAGCGCTCTGGTCGGCTTCCTATTTGCCTTCACAGCGATCCTGCTCACCGTTCCGCGTCGGCGCCGGAAGATCGAGGAACTCTGGCCGCACGGCGCAGGCTACGGGATCACCCTGGAGATCCTGCTCTTCGATGCCGCCATTCTCGGCATTTTCGGATGCGCCCTCGGACTTGGTCTCGGCGATGCACTGTCCATGGTTGAGTTTCACCGGGCCCCCGGCTATTTGGCATCCGCTTTTCCGGTCGGTAACGATCGCATCGTCTCGCTGCAGAGTATCGGTCTCGCCGTTGTTGCGGGCATCGTCTCAGCTGTCGGCGGCGTTCTGTGGCCGATGCGTGAGGTCTTGCTCGGCTCCTCTTCGGAGCGTCCCAGACGCAGTTGGACGCTGGCGCGACTGGGTATCGCCGTTGCGTGTGTAGGAGTGACCACCACGATTCTGCTTGCTCGTCCGCAGGATGCGTTTCTGGGGAGCGTGACTCTTGTGCTTGCTCTCGTCCTACTGATGCCATTCGCCCTGCAAGCTGTGGTGAAGACATTCGAGTGTCTACAGCGCCTGCCGCTCGGCGGCGCCGCGACCGAGCTTGCCGCTGACGAGTTGCGCTCTCCTCGGGTACGCGTGCGCGCACTCGCTGTGGCCTTGATCAGTGGCATTGCCGTCTTTGGCGCCGTGTCGATTGGTGGTGCGCAGATCAGTCTGCGCCGTGGGCTGTACTCCTCGTCCACCGCAATCGACGTAAGCGCAGACGTCTGGGTGAGCCCGAGTGGTGAAGCGAGTGTCCTTGCGACGACCCCCTTCAAAGAAACGGCTACGACCAACATTTCGCGGTTGCCAGGGGTTGCGACGCTCGGCCTCTACCGGGGTAGCTTTCTAGATTGGGGAGTCCGGAGGATATGGGTCCTCGCTCCGCCGGCAAACAGTAAGGAGCCAATACCGCGTGGACAGCTCGTTGCTGGCCAGATAGCTCAGGCTACCGCGCGTTTGCGCAACGGAGGTTGGGTGGTAGTGTCAGAAGCGCTCGCACATGAACACCATCTCCGTGTTGGGTCAAGATTCACGCTCCCATCCCCACACCCTACCGCCTTTCGAGTGGCTGCCCTGAGCACGAATCTCGGATGGCCGCCCGGCGCCCTGATCCTCAATGCCTCCGAATACGCCCGCGCGTGGGCGAGCAGTGCCCCTAGTGGCTACGAGGTGCAGACGACCGTCGGTGTTGCGCCTGAGAAGGTCCGTCATCTTATTCAACAAACGCTAGGTCCGCATACTGGGCTTGCAGTAGAAACATCGACCGAACGCCAAACTCGCCACCACGCGCTGGTGGACCAAGGACTGTCGAGGCTCAACCAGATCAAGTTGCTTGTGCTCATCGCTGGCGTGTTGGCACTCGCTGGGGCCATGAGCTCACTGGTCTGGCAGCGCCGAGAGCGCTTTGCGGCCATCAGGGTTCAGGGCTATTCGCCGTTCATCCTATGGCAGTGGCTCTGCTGTGAGAGTGCACTGATGCTCGCGACCGGTTGTTGTATGGGGGCCGCGTTCGGAATCGCTGGACAGCTTCTTCTCAGTCATGCCCTGGCGGTGGTCACCGGGTTCCCTATCGCTCTCGGCATTGAAACGATGGTCGCTTTTTTGAGCTTCCTGTGGGTCGGCCTTGTCACGTTCGCGATCGTTGCGGTCCCTGGCTACCTCGCGGTCAATGAGTCCCCGCGAGCCGCCAGCGCGGCGCAATAGTACGCTCGTCTCCTCACACCATAGGGCGGACTCGGCGCCGCTAACTCGTCGCCAGCTGAGCGTGCTTCTCGGCGCGGTCTCGCGCGAGCTTGTCTGGGGGCTTCCTGCGGCAGCCCGCGAACTGCGCCGATGGCGCTCGCTAGCGCTTCTGATACCAGATGAGGCTCTCCGCAGCGACGCGTTGGATGCGCTTGATCACAAGCGCGGCAACACCCATGGCGCCGGTTTGTTCTGGGTGCTGCCGAGTACCCGCAGCAATAGCTTGCTGCGCCTGCTCGTCACCTACCAAGTGATGTGGGATTTTCTCGACTGTGTCAGCGAGCGCGGCGCGGCGATCGGCCAAACGAATGGGCTGCAGCTGCATCGTGCGCTAGCCGACGCGCTCGACCCTTCTCGGCCGATTGCAGACTACTACGCGTTCCATTCATCGCGGGAGGACGGTGGCTATCTGCCGACCCTCGTCGAAGCGTGCCGTCAGAGCTGTTGCGAACTGCCTTCATTTCACAAGGTGCGCCCCGTGCTCGTGCGGGAGGCGGTTCGGGCGAGCGTGCAGGCGATCAACCACGACCTCGATCCGTGCACCCGAGAGGCAGAACTGCGGCGGTGGGTGGCGCAGGAGTATCCGAATCGTCACGACGCCAGTTGGTTCGAGCTCGCCGGCGCGGCCGGTGCCGGGCTTGCAATTTATGGCCTGTTCGTTCTCGCCGCGGAACAGCAATGTTCTGACGCGGATATCGAGCGTGTCTACGAAGCCTATTTCCCTTGGACCTCGGCGCTCGCGACGATGCTCGATAGCTTCGTCGACCAAATTGACGACAGAGCAAGGGGTGATCACTGTTACGTCGCCTACTATCAGACAGACGAGTGCGCAACGCGATGCATCGGTCGGCTGATACAGCGCTGTCTGTGTGAGACGAAAACTCTCAGAAATAGCGAGGGCCACGCGCTGATCGTGGCGTGTATGGTCGCCATGTACCTCTCACGCGACAGTGCCCGCACTCCCATCCTGCGCGAGCGTACACGTCAGCTCGCGCGCGCTGGTGGCTCACTCACACGTGCTCTGCTCCCCATCTTGCGATTGTGGCGCATCGTCTACCACCAAAGATCGACCTGACCATTGGAGAGGAGAACCATAGTGAAGACCACTTGTTGCTCATTGCCTACTCGCCTAAGGGGGCAACTGCCGCCAACGCCTGCGCTGCCCGGATCAGTACAAACATTGGCCTGTCGCTGGATGCCACTTGCGTTCCTCGAGTGGTGTCGGCGTAGATACGGTGATCGCTTCACCCTGTATCCAGTCGATATGAGGCCCGTTGTCTTCCTATCGCACCCGGGCGACATACGTGAGGTGGTGAACGCGCCAAGCTCGATCTTGCACCCGGGCGCTGGTGGCGCCACGATCGCGCCGATCGTGGGCGAGCGATCGTTCATGCTCAGAGAGGGCGAGGAGCACCTCTATGGAAGAAGAACGATCGTCACGGCATTCAAGGCGAGCGAGCTTGAGCGGCACACCAGAACGGTCAGCGACATCGTTAATGACGAGGTCGCGTCGTGGCCGCACGGCTCGCCGTTCGCGGTACATCCCAGACTGCGCAGCATGAGCCTGCGCATCATCCTGAGCACCGTCTTCCACGAGGACCCCGCAAAGCTCAGCGTGCTACACGACCATATGCTCAAGCTGCTCGACGTGACGACGAGCTTTGCGTTGATTGAGCCGAAGCTGCGCACACTCCCACCTTGGCGCAAGATTTGGGCGTACTTCAACCAAGAGCGTGAGTGTGTCGACCATGAGATCGGCACACTGATTGCTCAGCGACAAACTGCCCCTTCCGGCGAGGATGTGCTTGCTCGGCTGTTGGCGGCGAACAATCCTGACGGCTCGCCGGCGACGCCAGCTCAGGTACGGGACAACCTCGTGTCAGTGATCCTGGCCGGACATGAGACGACCGCCTCGGAGATCGCTTGGGCGCTGCAGTTGCTTGCACACAATCCGAGCGTTCAGTCGCGCTTGGCTGCAGAGATCGACGCCGGCAGCGACGATGCGTATATGAACGCGACCGTTGCAGAGGTGCTGCGCCACAGGCCCGTCTTCCTATTTGCGATCCCCCGCATCGTCGCCGAGCCGATCGAGATCCGCGGCTGGACGTATCGACCGCCGGCTCAACTGCTTGCGTGCGTCTACCTGCTGCATCACGATTCCGCGCTCTATTCAGACCCCCATGTGTTTCGCCCCGAGCGCTTCCTGTCCGACGCGCCGCGTGCGAGCGAGTGGCTACCGTGGGGCGGTGGTCGTAAGCGGTGCCCGGGACATCGTCTCGCGACGTTCGAGATGCGCGCGGTGTTGCGCGCGGCGCTTGCAGCGAACACCGTCACTCCCGCGAGCCGGTTCATGGAGCGGGCGCGATGGCGTAGCGTGATCGTGACGCCAAGCCGCGGCGGGCGCGTGCTGCTGTGCCGCAGACGCGCGAGCGCTTCCGCAGGTACCTCAGTACCCGGGTAACGATTTCGATACCCGGATATGAAATGCAGTACCCGGATAGCGTTTCTCGTACCACACTAACTAGATAACAGCACTTAGGCTCGACATCGTCCACTGCGCACGTCACGATGCACGCTGTGCCTGCAGCCATGGGTGGCGCGTCCCGGGAGGCTCATGTTCTCAAGGGGAATCGCAGAGAGAAACAATCGATCGCGGTCGAGCTGAATCGTGCGCAGATCGATCAGATCGTGCGCGCCGCCGGCGACGGCGGGGCGCTGTCGGTTCTCCTGGGAGGACTGGCGGACTTCCGCGACGTGTTCTCACGAGAGACCGATGCGCGGAAATTGATGGATGACCCGCGACTTTCGCGGTCGTTGCTGCTGGGGTTGCTGGTGCTGGCCTCGCTGCCTGCGGACGGGTCGTATCTGCCGTTGCGTGAGATAGTGAAGCTGATGGGCATGAACACGAGCACCACTCACCGCTACGTCACCACGCTGGTCGCCGCCGGCCTCGCCGAGCGGGACCCGATGACACGCCGCTACCGACTCGCGATAGCGCCCGCCAACGACGGTGCGCCGGGGTGAGCTGAAATGAGGACCCGCGGTGCGCACGCGGTCGGCTCGCTTCGCGGCGAGCTCTCGTTTCGCCCCCGGAGGGCCGGTGTGATCGGCCGGCGCCAGCCGGCCAGGCCCGCAGCCCGCTACCTCGCGGGCCGAGCGTTGCTCGTCGTGTCGCGTGCCAGCCCCGACGGTCGGCGTCGGAGCTGCCGCGCGCGGCTTTCGACCGGCCCGTGATCCGCTGGGGCCATTCAGCGGCACGATCCACGCGGTAGACCGCGTCCGCCGTCCGTCGAGCGAACGCGGATCGGTCCTCCGCAGGCGCTACCTTCAAGCTTGTGCAAAACGGCACGCCAGGGGTTACGCGACCGATCAACGTGATCATCGCCGATGATCACGCGGTCGTGCGCGACGGCATCCGCGCGGTGCTGCAGCGCGAGAGCGGCGAGTTTCGCGTGGTCGCCGAAGCCGCGGACATCCCGTCGATGATCCGCGAAGTGCGCGAGCACAAACCGGATCTGTTGACGCTCGACCTGACGATGCCGGGCGGTTCGAGCCTGGGCGCGCTGCCGTCGTGCTTCATGGCGCACCCGACGCTCGCGGTCGCGATCCTGACGATGCGCGAGGACCCTGAGTACGCGCGCCAGGCGCTGCGGGCGGGCGCGCGCAGCTACGTGCTCAAGGAGGCTGAGCCGGCTGAGCTGCTGCAGGCGTTTCGCCTGGCGGTCGCCGGCGGCAACTACCTGCACCCGCGCTTGGGCGCGCTGATGGCGACCGGCGACGACGGCGTCGCCGAGGGCGTCGTGCTGAGCGAGCGCGAGCGCGAGGTCGTGCGGCTGATCGCCAACGGCTACACCAACCCCGAGATCGCCGAACAGCTGAACGTCGCCGAGCGCACCGTCAAGACCTACCGTGCACGCGCGATCGAGAAGCTCGGGTTCTCATCGCGCGCGGAGATCACCGCGTACGTGCGGCGCACGGGGCTGGCGGACTGAGCGTACGCCGCCGGCGGGCTCGTCACTGCTCAGGTGCGATCGCGCGCCCGCCGGCCTGCACCGGGCAAGCGCTCGACAGGCCATATCCCGTGCAAATCTATAGTCGTAGTTTATGATTGCACGGATGATTGAGAGGCAGGTGGGGTCTGAAGTTACGGCGTTGCTCGATCATCTGCCGGCCGTCGCCCTTATCGGGCCACGACAGACCGGCAAGACCACGCTCGCCCTGACGCTCGCCGAAGGTCGGCCAGCGGCCTATCTGGACCTCGAGTCTGCCGCGGACCGTGCGCGCCTCGCCGAGCCAGCGCTCTACTTCGCCGACCACGCCGATGAGCTCGTCATCCTCGACGAGATCCACCGGGCGCCGGGGCTGTTCGAGACGCTCCGCGGCGTCATCGACCAGGCCAGGCGTGAAGGTAAAGCGACCGGCCGGTTCCTGCTGCTGGGCTCGGCCGCGATCGAGTTGCTGGCACAGTCGGGAGAGACTCTGGCAGGAAGGATCGCCTTCGTGGAGCTGTCGCCGTTCGACGTGGTCGAGGTTGGCGCTGAGCGTCTCGATCGGCTATGGACGCGTGGCGGTTTTCCCGAGAGCTTCCTCGCGCCCGACGATGCGATCAGCATGCGCTGGCGCCAGGACTTCATCCGCACGTACCTGGAGCGCGACATTCCCCAGCTGGGTCCCCGCATTCCCGCAGAGACGCTGCGGCGACTGTGGACAATGTTCGCTCACCACCAGGGCGGCCTCCTGAACGCCGCGCAACTTGCCCGCGGCCTTGGGGTCAGTGGAGTGACCATCGCGCACTATCTCGACCTGATGGTTGACCTGCTGCTCGTCCGTCGTCTACCACCCCGCCTGCCCAACGTCGGCAAGCGCATGGTCCGCTCGCCGAAGGTGTACCTGCGGGACAGCGGTCTGCTGCACACGCTGCTCGGTCTCGCCGACAGGGAGGCGGTGCTCGGGCACCCGATCGTCGGACTCAGCTGGGAGGGAATGGCAATCGAGAATCTGCTCACAGCAGCTGGACCACAGGCGCAAGCGAGCTTCTATCGCACCAGCCATGGAGCCGAGGTCGATCTGATTCTCGACTGGCCGGGCGGCGAGGACTGGGCGGTCGAGATCAAGCGCAGCCTGGCGCCGACCGTCGAGCGAGGTTTTCATACCGCGCTCGCCGATCTCTCGCCCAAGAGAGCTTTGATCGTGTATCCCGGAAGCGAGCGCTTCCGCCTGGGATCGTCGGTCGAAGCGATTGGCCTGGGCGAGCTTTGCGAGCAGGCGCGGGTCCGCGGGGCGGGCTAAGTGTACGCTGACACTATGGCCTCTCCTTCCCAAGTCCCCGCCAAGGGCCACCAGCTGAAGGACATCTCACCGCGCGCGTTCCAGCACCCGGCTGACCGTGCGGCGACCGCCGCGCTCAAATCGATCCCGTACCTCGACACGGTGGTGCGCAAGCTGGTGGAGCTCGGCTACGAGCGCGCGCTGCGCCAGAGCTACCTGGGCTCCTCGGTGCGCCTCTCAGAAGAGCAGTTGGGCGACGTCTGGCGCGAGCACGCGATCGCGTACGCGACGCTGGACATGCCGGACGTGCCGGACCTGTACCTCACCCAGTATCCGGTGCCGAACGCGCTGGCGATCGGAGCGCGCAGACCGATCGTGGTCGTGCAGTCGGAGCTCGTGCGGCTGCTTGACGCGCCGCAGCGGCGCGCGGTGTTCGCGCACGAGGCCGCGCACATCCTGTCCGACCACCAGATGTACCGCACCGCGGTGGTGATCCTCGTGCTGCTGACGCGCACCGCGCGGTTGCCGCTGCCGCTCGCGCCGGTGCGCACGGCGCTGCTTGAGTGGAGCAGGGCGACGGAGCTGAGCGCGGACCGCGCGGCGGCGATCGTCACGCGCGACCCGCTGGTGGTGTGCCGCACGCTGATGTCGCTCGCGGGCGGCGCGATGGTGGATGAGCTCGACCTCGACGTGTTCATGCGCCAGGGCCTGGACTACACGGAGAAGGGCGGCGGCCTGGAGCGTCTGACGCGGCTGATGATCGACCTCGGCGTCACGCACCCGCTGCCGGTCAAGCGCACGCACGAGCTGATGGCGTGGGTGCGCTCGGGCGAGTTCGACCGCATAGTCGGTAACGGCGAGTATCCGCGCCGCGGCGACCCGGTCGACGCGCGCGCGGACGGCGGTGAGGCGGTGTCCTTCTACGCGGAGCGCATGCGCGACGCGTTCCGCGACGCGGGCGAGTCGATCAACTCGGTCGGCCAGCAGCTCGCGGGATGGCTGCGGCGGGACGCGAATGACGACGGCGACGGTGAGGACGAGGCCGTCGAAGGAGAAGATTAAGAGGGGTAGGGCCGCTGCGCGCCGGCGTTGGGCGCGCCGCTCGGTCGCCCCGCGAGCGGCACGCGCAGGCGCACGATCGTGCCGCGTCCGGGTGCGGGCGCGAACTCGAGCTCGCCCCTGACGAGCTCGGCGCGCTCGCGCATGCCGCCCATGCCGAAGCCGCCCTCCAGGCCATCGCCGCGCGGGCCCAGCCGTTCGGCGCCGGGCATGCCCTTGCCGTCGTCCTGAACCGAGGCGAGAATCGTGCCGTCGTGCTGTGAGACGCTGATCACCGCTTTGCTCGCCTGCGCGTGGCGGCTGACGTTCGTGAGCGCCTCCTGCACGATCCGGTAGATCGTGCTCTCGAGCTCGGGGTCCAGGCGGCGCGCGCCGTCCCCCTCTCCCTCCGGAGACGATGTGCCGTCGGCGCTCTGTCCGTTCGCGTCGCTCAGGGCGAACTCGGTCTTGACTTCCAGGCCGTCGATCGCCTGTGCGCGCCTGGCGAGCGCCTCGAGCGCGGCCTCCAGGCCGAGGTCGTCGAGCGCCGCGGGGCGCAGCTCGGTGATCAGGTGGCGTAGCCCGTCGATCTCGGTGCCGAGGCCCTCCAGCGCCGCGTCCACCGCCGCGGTCAGCGCCTGGATGTCGTCGAGTTCGCGTGCGTTGGCCAGCTGCAGGCGCAGCGCGCCGATGCCCTGGATGCTCTCGTCGTGGATCTCGCGCGCCCAGCGCGTGCGCTCGCGCTCGCGCGCTTCCATGCCGTATCGCAGACGTTCGATCTCGACCGAGCGCTCGGCCGCGAGGCGTTGCGCGACGCTTGAGGCGAACGCGCTCAGGGCCTGGCGGTCTGGGCCCCTGAAGCTGCCGTCGCTGCGCAGCGCGATCACCATGCCGCCGCCGTAGTCCTCCATGCTCAGCGGCTCGATCAGCGCCGAGCGCGCCTCCAGGCCGAGTTCGTGCAGCCATTCGGCCTCTTGGCCGCGGGGACGGTCGAGCGCGATCGGCCTGCCCTCCACGTACAGCACGCCCAGCGCACTGCCCTGCACGGGCGTTTCCCGCCGGCGGGTGGTCGCGCCGGCGCAGGCCGCGACGTGCAGCTCGCCGCGCTCCTCGATCACGATCAGCAGCGCGCTCGCGTCGAGCAGCGCCAGGCCACGATCGGCCATCAGGCGCAGCAGCCAGAGCTCTGATCCGGAAAGCACGCGACCGAGATTATGCGCTTCCGGCGCGCTCGAACGCGGGCGCGCCGTTGCCGTTGCCGTTGCTGGGCGCGGCCGCGCACACGTGCGCGAGCAGGTCCTCAGCGCTGGCGTCGCGTCGCCACGCCGCCAACGCGACCGAGATCTCCAGCGGCTGGCGCGCGCCCGCGACTTCGACCTTGATCGCGCGCAGCCGCTCCAGCGCGCGGCGGGCGACGATCTCCCCCCGCGGCGCGTCCGCGCCGGGCAGGATGACAAGCAGGTCCTCGCCTTCAGCGCGCGCGACTCGCCCGACGCGGTCAAAGCGCCGTAGTTCGCGTCGCAACGCGGCGGCGAGATAGTCGATCGTCTGCTCGCGCAGCTCGCCGCCGTGCTCGCGTGCGAGCTCCTCGAGGTTGTCGATCACGACCAGCAGGCAGCTCAGCTGTGTGTCGTGCCGTTCGGCGCGGCTGACCTCCTCCTCCAGACGCTCGCGCATAGCCTGGGGCGTCAGGCAAGCGGTCGTGCCGGAAGCCGGCCGGTCGGAGCGGGGATTGGGGTCGCTGGCAGCCATGCCTGTAGCGGACGAGTGTACGCGCGGGTCCTACCTCCTTTATGCCCGTATTGCGGATTATGCCCGGCTGAGGCCGCCGCGCCAAGTCGCGTATCCGGCTGGCCGTCAGCAGGCGCAGATCGCCCGCCTGCGCGGGCGATCCGTCCCCGGCCGCTGCTACACACCGTGCATGCTGCAAGAGCTGCGTGTCGAGAACCTGCTGCTGATCGAGCAGGTCCAGCTGCGCCTGGCGCCGGGCCTGAACGTGATCACGGGCGAGACCGGAGCGGGCAAGACGGTGCTCGCGCACGCGCTCGATTTGTTGCTGGGCGGGCGCGCGCGCCCGGGGATCGTGCGCCCGGGGGCGGCCGAGGCGTACGTCGAGGGTGTTTTCGACTTGCCGGAGGAGCTGCGCGAGCGCCTGTGCGAGCGCTTGAGCGCGGACGCGCAGGAGCTGACGCTCGCGCGCCGCGTCGGCGCGGACGGGCGCACGCGCGCCTACATGGGCGGCCGCACGGCGAGCGTCGCCGAGCTGCGCGACGTGGGCGGCGCGCTGCTCGCGTTCTACGGCCAGCACGAGCATCGCAAGCTCACGCTCTCGGCGGCGCAGCTGGAGATCCTCGACGGCGCGTGCGATGGCGAGCACGCCGCGCGGCTGAAGGAGTGCGCGCAGGCGTTCGCGCAGACGCGCGAGCTGCAGGCGAGGTTGGCGGAGCTCGGCGAGCTCTCGGCCCAGCGCGAGCGCGAGCTCGACCTGCTGGCGTACGAGCTCGGCGAGATCGACGCGCTCGCGCCCGACGAGCGCGAGTACGAGCAGCTGCTGGCGGCGCGCGAGCGCCTGCGCAGGCTCGACGCGCTGTGCTCGGTTGCGGGCGCGGGTGCCGAGGCGCTCGCGCCCGAGTCCGGCGAGCCCGCCGGCGCTGCGCAGCTTGCGGCGGCCGCGGCCGCGCGCATGGAGGCGCTAGTGGGCGTCGATCCCGCGCTGGACGCGCTCGGTGAGCGCATGCGCGCGCTGGCGATCGAGGCCGAGGACGTGGCGGGCGCACTGCGCGACTACGCCGAGAGCGCGGGCGCGCAGGTCCTGGAGGGCTTGACCAGCCAGCTCGGGGAAGAGGTCTCCCCCTCAGGGGACGGTGCTCTTGACGCGCTCGAAGGGCGCCTTGAGGCGATCGAGCGGCTGGCGCGCAAGCACGGCGGCAGCGTGCGCGCGGTGCTCGACTACGCGCAGCGGGCACGCGCTCGCCATGAGGAGCTGTCCGGCGCCGAGGTGGCGCTCGCGCGCACGAGCGAGCAGCTGCAGACGGCGCAGAAGACGCTGCAGCGTCACGTGCGCTCGATTCGTCGCGCGCGCGAGCAGGCCGCGCGCGGCTTCGAACAGGCGGTGCGCGAGCAGCTGGGCGCGCTGGCGATGAGCGACGCGCGCTTCGAGGTGCTGCTGAGCGAGCGCGAGCCGGGCTCCACGGGTGGGGATGCGGTCGAGTTCATGATCGCGCCCAACCCGGGCGTGCCGGCGGGTCCGCTGCGTGAGATCGCCTCAGGCGGCGAGCTCTCGCGGGTGATGCTCGCGATCATGAGCGCCGCCGAGTCATCCCCGGCGCGGGACGATGCTTCGTCGGCTGCGACGCTCGTGTTCGACGAGGTCGACGCGGGCATCGGCGGACACACCGCGCGCGCGGTCGGCGCGCGGCTGCGCGAGCTCGCACAGCGCAGGCAGGTGCTGTGCATCACGCACCTGCCGCAGATCGCCTCGCTCGGCGCGCGCCACTTCTCGATCGCGAAGGACACGAGCGCGCAGCCGACACGTGCGACGGTCGTGCAGCTCGGCGAGCGCGACGTCGTCAGCGAGCTCGTGCGCATGCTCGGCGCCGACAGCGACGACACCGCCGCCCGCAGGCACGCGCAGGACCTGCGAAAGGCTGCCTGAGGCATCTCTTCCCTATTGGCCGCGCGGGCGTTACCCTCGCTGCTGTGGCCGCCACACGCTCCATGGCATTGTCCTCGGAGGGGGAACAGCCGGCGCATCGTCCCCGCAGGGGGAACGGCTCGGTCGCGCCGCTGCGCTACGAGCCCGAGCGGCTGATCGTCGGTTCGGTGCGTCCTGGCAGACGCACGAAGCTGCTCGTCAGGCACCTCGTGCGGGGCGACATCGCGCTGATCGACCACCGCGACATCGACCGTGTGTCCGCGGAGGAGCTGATCGCGGCCGGTGTGGTCGCGGTGCTCAACTGCCGGCCGTCCTCGAGCGGCTCCTACCCCAACCTCGGTCCGCAACTGCTGGTCGAGGCGGGCGTCGTGCTCGTGGATCTGCCCGGCGACGCGCTGTTCGAGACGCTCGCCGACGGCGATCCCGTGACGATCCGTCTGCTGTCCAAGCCCAGTGGGACGGCCAGCCCGCTTGCGTCCGTGCGCGCGACGCGCGCGGAGGTGCTGCGCAAGGGCGAGCTGCTGTGTCACGGTGAAGTGCTCGACCTGCAGCGCGTGTGCGCGGAAACCGAGGCGCGCCGCCAGGAGGTGGGGGAGGCGCTGGAGCGCTTCGCGCACAACACGATCGAGCACATGCGCGAGGAGCGCGAGCTGCTCGCCGGCAGAATCCAGCTGCCGCGCTTTGCGACCGACTTCCGTGACCGCTCTGCGCTCGTGGTCGTGCGCGGTGTCGGCCACCAGCGCGACCTGCACGCGCTGCGGCCGTTCATCCGCGACATGCGGCCGGTGATCGTCGCGGTCGACGGCGCTGCCGACGCGCTGCGCGAGGAGGGGCTCTCGCCGAGCATGATCGTCGGCGACATGGACTCGGCGAGCGAGGCGGCGCTGCGCTGCGGCGCGGAGCTCGTGGTGCACTCCTACCCAGCATCGTCCCCGCATCGTCCCGGTACGGGGAAGGGGGACGGCCGCGCGCCCGGCCGTGCGCGCCTTGAGGAGCTCGGCCTGCCGTTCAAGCTCGTGCCCGCGCCCGGCACCAGCCAGGACGTCGCGATGCTGATTGCGGCCGAGAAGGGCGCGCGCCTGATCGTGTCCGTCGGCTCGCAGTTCAACCTCGTGGAGTTCCTGGACCGCAACCGCGAGGGCATGTCCTCGACGTTCCTCACGCGCCTGCGCATCGGCGAGATCCTGGTCG
>Ga0187780_10002219_pt1 | contig 14617 bp, 12 predicted proteins | sample 1015_Q2_SP10_20__FD_132429 | JGI IMG/M metagenome (GOLD analysis project Ga0187780, IMG submission 132429) | Tropical peat soil microbial communities from peatlands in Department of Meta, Colombia - 1015_Q2_SP10_20_MG | ecosystem: Environmental > Terrestrial > Soil > Wetlands > Peat | place... | reverse complement strand
TGGCGAGAAGCACTCGGTGGCCAGGCTGATCGGCGCCCCGCCCGGGTACGTCGGCTACGAGGAGGGCGGCCAGCTCACCGAGACCGTCCGGCGCAGGCCGTACTGCGTGGTGCTGCTCGACGCGGTCGAGAAGGCGCACCCGGAGGTCTTCGACGTCCTGCTCCAGGTGCTCGATGACGGACGGCTCACCGACGGCCAGGGTCGCACAGTGGACTTCCGGAACACGATCCTCGTGCTCACCTCGAACCTCGGATCCCAGTTCATCGCCGACCCGTCCTTCGGCGACGAGACCGCCAAGCGGGACGCGGTGATGTCCGCGGTCCGGGCCGCGTTCAAGCCCGAGTTCCTGAACCGGCTCGATGACGTGATCGTCTTCGACGCGCTGTCCACCAGCGAGCTCACCCAGATCGTCGATCTGCAGATCGAGCGCCTGGCCGCGCGGCTGGCGGGCAGGCGGCTGACGCTGAACGTGACCCCGGCGGCCAGGGAGTGGCTGGCCCTGACCGGATTCGACCCGGTGTACGGGGCCAGGCCGCTGCGCCGTCTTGTCCAGTCCGCGGTCGGCGACCAGCTCGCCCGGGCCCTGCTGGCCGGGGAGATCATCGACGGCGATCAGGTCGCGGTCGACGTCGACGAGGCCAAGGACGCGCTCACCGTGCAGCGGGTCGAGGGCTAGCCGCGTCCCGGCGGACACGCCGGGTCCTCCGGGCTCACCGGGTTTCAGCCGCCGGCGGCGGGTCGTTCAGGCTCGGCCGCCGGCGGCGGGACTTCGGGTTTCAGCCGCCGGCGGCGGGTCCGTCCCGTAGGCCCCACTGGGTCTCCCGGCTATCGAGCATCTTGTCGTAGTCGTCTTCGGCCAGGCCGAGGTCAACGCGGATCCGGTACCGCAGCCGGAGCAGCAGCGGAAGTTCGTCGCGGTCGGCGCCGCGCAGGCAGGCCTCGACGCCGGCGGTCGCCCAGTCAAGCGCGCCCGCCAGGTCGCCTTGCTCGGTGAGCAGCTCGGCCACCAGGTCGCAGGTGCGCGGCAGCGACTTGCCGCCGGAGTCCCTCAGCTCACCGAGCAGGGAGTCGGCTTCGGCGGGGCGGCCGAGCGCGAACATCGCGCGGGCCAGCGGAACCCGGGGGTCATCGGACGTCTGGCCCCCGTCCGCGATCGCCTTGCGGAACTCGTCGGCGGCCGCCTCGGCGTCGTCGGCGAGCAGCCACTGCTCGCCCGCCCGCATATGCGCTTCGGCCCGGGACAGGCCGCCCGCCGACGCCTGGACCGCCAGCCGGCTCATCCGCACCGCGGCCCGCTTGTGGTTGCCCGTCCGGGCCGCGTTGACCTCGAGGGCATCGAACAGTTCACCAGTTAGCGCAACCACGTTCAAGACTTACCCACCGATGCCGTGCACAATCGGGTGTCCTCCGATTACCGGCGGGTACGCTCGAGCGCGTCCCAGAAACCGCGGCGCAGCGCATGCCGGACCTCATCGTGCAGCAGGAAGTCGATGGGCAGCGCCGAGCCCTGCAGCAACCGCGCCTCGAGGTCGGATGGTATACGCGGCTTCCTCGCGAGCACCGCCTCCAGCCACAGCGCCGGGGCGTCCCTGGCCACCGACCCGCCGAACTCCTGACCCTCCTCGTGCGCAGCCTGCACGGCGTCGGCGAGCGAAGCCCCGCCCGCCGACGGGTACCCGGCTGCTGGGGTCGGCGCCGACGTGGCGACCGGCTGCGGACCGCTGTAGGGGGCGCTTCGGCCCGACGCCGGCGCGGCATGCTGGCCCGATGGCACCGACCCTGCGGCGCCGATCGATCCCGGGCTGCCCGGCCGCGACGGCAGCCTCCTCAGCTGCCCGGCAGGAGCCGGCGCAGCCTCCGGCCCTGGTGCCCCCGAGAGCCCGGGTACGCCGGAGAGCCCGGAGAGCCCGGGTACCGGTTCCGGCACCTCCTGCTGTCCCAGGGGGTAACCGGGGGCATCCTCGGAGCCGCGCGATCGCGCGGCCGCGTCCGGCGAGCCCGCTTCCTGGCCCACCCGCGCGGTCGGAGCGGGCGCGACGTAGATATCCTGCCGGGCCGGCGACTCCACCTCGCCGTTGGCGGCTTGCGCCGCCCGGTCCTGGTGCGGCCGGTCGTCGTGCGCCCGTTCCTCCCGCACGGCAGGCCTGGGCAGCTGCGGGGCGGGCCGCTGGTATTCGGCCACCACCGACGCGGTGTAGATAGCGGGAGGCGCGTGGTCGGCGGGACCCGCGGGCAGTTGCTGATATGACCCCACGCCCGACACCGCCGAATGGCCGTTAGCCAGTGTCCAGCCCGAGGCCCGGTCCGCGTCGTCCTGCTCATCCGACCGGGCGGGCTCGGCTGCCGCGATCAGCTCGACGTAGGGCCGGAGCTGCTCGCGGCCGATCTCGATGATGTCGTCGGACTCCTGGCGCAAGGCACGGGAGATGGTCCAGTTGCCGTCCACGGCAATGTGCACCAGGGTGACCCGCATGCCGAGATCCTGGACGTCGGCTATCACCTGGGCCAGGTCCTCCTCCGCGCTGACCACCAGCGCGTCACTGATCGCAGTGTTGCGCGCCAGCGTGGTCAGGTCACGGTGGATCTCGGTCTCGACGCCCTCCCGCCGGCCCGGGCGGATCTTCGCCACGCGGAGCTTGATCCCCGGCATGTCAGCCAGCGCGTCCTGCTCGGCGGTCCGCCGGCCGTCGACCGTCGCCTCGTACCAGTAGCAGCGGAGCACCGGCAGCCCCGTCCGCTCCCTGGCCAGGCCGGACAGCAGCCGCAACAGCCCCTCGTAGTCCCAGGAGACCGACTCGCCGCGACGGGTCCCGTGCACGGCCGTGGCACCATCCGCGAGCACGTAGCTGGCGTCAACGAACAGCGCGCACCGATCCACGGCCCCACCGTCCTTTCCCCGGCGCAGCCGCCGGTTTGCCGGGCACCGGTCCGGACCCGACGGCTCTAAGAGTAAGTGAAGTAACCTTTCTCCGGGCTGCCTTTCTCCGCATTCCCGCTGCCTGGAGGGGGCGCAGGCGGCCGCTGACCCCTCATCTGGAAGGATCACTGCCGTGAGCGACCGGGCGGAATTGCTCGCCGCGATCAAGGCCAAGGCCGTCGTCCGCGGTGACTTCATCCTCTCCTCGGGCCAGCGGGCCGACTGGTACGTCGATCTGCGCCGGATACTGCTCGACGGGCGGCTGGCGCCGCTGGCCGGCCGGGTCATGCTCGGCCTCACCTGGGACCTGGGCTACGAGGCGGTCGGCGGCCTCACCATGGGCGCCGACCCCGTCGCCACCGCGATGATGCACGCCGCGGCCAGCGCGGGAACGCCCATCAACGCGTTCGTAGTGCGCAAGAAGGAGAAAGAGCACGGCACTCGGCGCAGGATCGAAGGTCCCGACGTGGCAGGCCGGCGAGTACTCGCCGTCGAGGACACCTCTACCACCGGCGCTTCCCCGCTTGCCGCGGTAGAGGCGCTGCGGGAGGCTGGCGCGGAGGTAGTGGGCGTGGCGGTGCTCGTCGACCGGGGCGCCAGGGAGCACGTCACCCGGCGCGGGCTGGCGTTCCGTGCCGCCTATGACCAGTCAGACCTGGGCATCTGACTTCATCTCGCTCTGACTAGGGATGAACGGTGCACGCTGCCCGGCGCTTCATGCCGCGCCACGGTCGGGTGGCGATCAACTGGTCCGGCTCTGCAGCGCCGGACGTGCGCTTGGTCCTGGCCCCCGCTGGATCGCCTACCGGCAGCGTGCACCGGTCTGGTCCCTGCTATACAGAGCCGGCCGGCGTGCCCGTGATACAAAGGCGCCCGCCGGCGGGCTCCAGGCCGGGGTTTGCGTTGTCCGTTGTCGCCGATACGCGGTGCGTGAAGCAAGATGCGGCCTCTAACCTGGCAAAGGCCTGTCAGCAGGCTATCTGGTACCGGATTTGCTTCAGACCTCGGCGTCTGACCGGTGCTTCCCGGGCGGCTTGGACCCTGAAGACCCCGGAGAGCCCGACGACCCCGGCGGCGCCTGGCCGGCCTGGGCCTGCGCGGATTCACGCCGGAACTGCCGCAGGCGATACACGATGAAGCCGACGATGGCCACGACCAGCACCGCGAAGATCACGTATCCGGCGACGGCCAGGCCGTGGCTGATGCTGGTCCAGGCGCTGCCCAGGCCGTACCCGATGCTCGTCAGGACCGTGACGTAGATGACGGTGCCGATGAGGCTGAGGACGCCGAAGCGGACCGGGGGTATCCGCACCATCCCGGCGACGATCGAGGTAAAGGCCCTGACGAATGGCAGCATGCGGCCGACGGGAATCGCCCAGGCGCCGCGGCCCGCGAGGAAGCGCTCGGCCCGGTCCACGTCGGCCTGGGTCACCAGGACATAGCGGCCGAGCTTGTGCACCAGCGGCCGGCCTCCGGCCCAGCCGACGGCATAGGAGATGTAGGAGCCGATCATCTCGGCCGCGGTGCCGATGATGATCACCAAAGCGAAGCTGAGATGGCCCTGGTAGGCGAGGACCCCGGCGAAGCCGAAGGTGATCTCGGAGGAGATCGGAATGCACGCGGCCTGGAGAATGGCGAACAGGATCAGCGCCGCGTAGCCCGCTGAGGTGAGGAAGCTCTCCATAGGCTTTCTGTTGTACCGCATGCCCGGCACTACCCGGTGCATCTTCATCCGCGCTTCATCTCTAGAGTGGTCAGGCCCAAGGTCCCTAGAGCGGCCCGGCCTCGGGTGTCTAAAGTGAGGTCAGGTCCAAGCCCCAAGGGAGTCATCGCCATGCCCATCGCGACCCCAGAGGTCTACGCGCAGATGCTCGACACCGCCAAGCAGCGGGGTTACGCGTACCCCTCCATCAACGTGACGTCGAGCCAGACGCTGAACGCCGCGCTGCGCGGGTTCTCCGACGCGGGCAGCGACGGTCTCATCCAGATATCGACAGGCGGCGCGGAATACCTGTCCGGGTCGGCGGTCAAGGACATGGTGACCGGCGCGGTGGCGCTGGCCGAGTTCGCGCATGTGGTCGCGGCCCGGTACCCCGTGCACATCGCCCTGCACACCGACCACTGCCCGAAGGACAAGCTCGACCGCTACATGCGCCCGCTGGTCGCGATCTCGCGGGAACGGGTGGCCCGCGGCGAGGAGCCGCTGTTCCAGTCGCACATGTGGGACGGCTCGGCGGTGCCGCTGGCGGAGAACCTGCAGATCGCCGCCGGACTGCTGGCCGACTGCGCCGCCGCCCACACGATCATGGAGATGGAGATCGGCGTCGTCGGCGGCGAGGAGGACGGGATCGTCGGCGAGATCAACGAGAAGCTGTACAGCACGCCGGAAGACGCGCTGGCCACCGCCGATGCCCTCGGGCTCGGCGAACGCGGCCGGTACATCCTGGCGGCCACGTTCGGGAACGTGCACGGCGTGTACAAGCCAGGGCACGTGAAGCTGCGCCCGACCGTGCTGCGGGACATCCAGGACGCGGTGGGCCAGAAGTACGGCAAGGACAAGCCGTTCGACCTCGTCTTCCACGGCGGGTCGGGTTCCGCGCTGGAGGAGATCAGGGAGGCGATCTCCTACGGCGTGGTCAAGATGAACATCGACACCGACACCCAGTACGCGTTCACCAGGCCCATCGCCGGCCACATGTTCGCCGGTTATGACGGCGTCCTCAAGGTAGACGGGGACGTCGGCAGGAAGAAGGATTACGACCCGCGCAGTTACGGCAAGGCGGCCGAGGCCGGGATGGCCGAGCGCGTCGTGCATGCCTGCGAGGACCTGATGTCGGCGGGCCACCGCCTGAGCTGAGCACGCCGACGGCCGGGAAGCTGAGGGCTGGGGAGCTGATGGACCGCGAGAACCTGCTGGCCGGGGCGCCGGCTACCTACTTGCCGGAGAACGAGCAGGCGGCGGCCGCCATGCGGGCGGGCAACCAGCCCGCAGAAGTGGCGGCGCGGTTCCCCGCGTATCCGGCAGCCTGGGCGGCCCTGGCCGAGCAGGCGTTCGCCAGGGAAGATGCCGTCGCCGCCTACGCGTACGCGCGCACGGGCTACCATCGCGGCCTGGACCAGCTGCGCCGCGCGGGCTGGCGCGGGAACGGTCCGATCCCGTGGGAGCATGAGCCGAACCGGGGCTTCCTGCGGTCGTTGCACATGCTGGCCAAGGCGGCCGCCGCGATCGGCGAGGACGACGAGGCCCGGCGCTGCGAGCAGTTCCTGCGGGACAGCAGCGCCACCGCCGCCGCGGAGCTGTCCCGGTAAGAGCCGCCGAGCCGGCTGTTCCGGCCGGCTCGGGCCCAGCCCGCGGCGACACTCCCGGCCGGGCCGGATGAGGCCGATATTTGGGTTACCGGCCGTTGTTGCGGGTAATCTCAGAGCGCAAGAGCCCCTGCCGCGCTTGCGCCTGAGCGGGGGCTTCATCATGCGGGCTCCAGAAGGAGTGAGCCAATGCCCGCCATCGTGCTGGTCGGCGCCCAGTGGGGCGACGAGGGCAAGGGCAAGGTCACCGACCTGCTCGGCGGTCGCGTGGATTACGTGGTCAGGTACCAGGGCGGGAACAACGCCGGCCACACGGTCGTCATCGGCGACGAGACGTACGCGCTGCACCTGCTGCCGTCCGGCGTGCTGTCACCCGACGTCGTCCCGGTAATCGGCAACGGCGTGGTCATCGACCCGCAGGTGCTGCTGGACGAGATCGACGGGCTGCAGGCTCGCGGCGTGGACTGCGGGAAGCTGCTGGTCTCGGCGAGCGCCCACCTGATCATGCCCTATCACCGGGCGCTGGATAAGGTGACCGAGCGCTATCTGGGCAGCGCGCGGATCGGCACCACCGGCCGCGGCATCGGCCCGGCCTACGGGGACAAGATCGCGCGGGTCGGGATACGCGTTCAGGACCTGTTCGACCCGGGCATCCTGCGCCAGAAACTCGAGCTCGTGCTGCGGGAGAAGAACCAGATCCTCGGCAAGGTCTACAACCGCCGCGGCATCGACCCGCGGGCCTGCGCCGACCAATACCTGCGCTACGCGGAACGGCTCCGCCCCTACGTGGCCGATACCGGGCTCGTCCTCGGCCGGGCGCTGGACCGGGGCAGGGTGGTGCTGCTCGAGGGCGCCCAGGCCACGATGCTCGACGTGGACCACGGCACCTACCCGTTCGTCACCTCCTCCTCCCCGACGGCCGGCGGCGCCTGCGCCGGGTCGGGCATAGGCCCGACGAGGATCGCCAAGGTCATCGGCATCGTCAAGGCGTACACGACCCGGGTGGGCGAGGGTCCGTTCCCCACCGAACTGCACGACGAACAGGGCGAATGGCTGCGCAAAACCGGCGCGGAATACGGCGTGACCACCGGCAGGCCGCGCCGCACCGGCTGGTTCGACGCCGTCATCGCCAGGTACGCGACGCGCGTCAACGGGATCACCGACTACTTCCTCACCAAGCTGGACGTCCTGTCCGGCCTGGACCGGGTGCCGGTCTGCGTGGCGTACGAGGTGGACGGGATCAGGCACGACGAGATCCCGATGACCCAGACCGAGTTCCATCACGCGGTACCGGTCTATGAGTACTTCGACGGCTGGTGGGAGGACATCTCCAAGGCCCGGGCGTTCGACGAGCTGCCGCTGAATGCGCGGAACTACATCACGGCGGTCGAGGGGATGGTCGGTGCCCCGGTGGCCGCGGTCGGCGTCGGTCCCCGCCGCGACCAGACGCTCCAGCTCCGCCCGCTGCTGGCCTGAACGCCGCCGGCCTGAACGCCGCCGGCCCGGACACCGCTGGCCCGGGCGCCCGCCCCCGGCCCGGAACGCCGCCGTGCCGGACGCCGCTCGTCCGATTCGGCTGCCGGTAGGCTCACGGCGTGCGCATCCTCGTCATCGGGTCGGGGGGCCGTGAGCACGCGATCATCCGCGCGCTGGCCCGCGACGCCGACAGCCTGCACGCGGCTCCGGGCAACCCGGGCATCGCCGCGCTGGCGGAAACCCACCCGGAAACCACGCTGGCACCGGCGGAGATCGCCCGGCTGGCCCGCAAGCTGGACGCCGGCCTGGTGGTGATCGGCCCGGAGGCGCCGCTCGTCGCGGGGGCGGCGGACGCGGTACGCGACAGCGGCATCGCCTGCTTCGGCCCGGACGCCGGCGCGGCCATGATCGAGGGCTCCAAGTCGTTCGCCAAGCAGGTCATGGCGGCGGCGGGAATCCCGACCGCCGCCTCGCGCACCTGTGCCTCGCCCGCCGAGGCGGACGCCGCGCTCGCCGAGTTCGGGCCGCCCTTCGTGGTCAAGGATGACGCCCTGGCCGCGGGCAAGGGTGTGGTGGTCACCACCGACCTGGACGCCGCCCGAGCGCACGCGCGGGCCTGCGGCACGGTGGTGATCGAGGAGTTCCTCGATGGCCCCGAGGTCTCGCTGTTCGCGGTCACCGACGGCGTGACGGCGATCCCGCTGATGCCAGCCCAGGATTTCAAGCGGGCCCGCGACGGTGACCTCGGCCCGAACACCGGCGGCATGGGCGCCTACGCCCCGCTCCCCTGGGCACCCGCCGACCTGCCCGGACGCATACTCGAGACGGTCATCCAGCCGGCCGTGCACGCCATGCGCCGGCGCGGCACGCCCTATCGCGGCCTGCTCTACGCGGGGCTGAGCCTGACCGCGGCGGGCCCGCGGGTCGTGGAGTTCAACGCCCGCTTCGGCGACCCGGAGACGCAGGTGGTGCTGGACCGGCTGGGCACCCCGCTGGCGCCGCTGCTGTACGCCGCGGCGACCGGTGACCTGGCCGGTGCCGCACCGCCGCGGTGGCACCCGGGCGCCGCGGTGGTGGTGGTGATCGCCGCCGCCGGCTATCCCGGGAACCCGGCCAAGGGCGAGAAGATCAAGATCCCTTCTCCCGAACGGCCAGTGGTGGCCCGGTCCGGCCAGGTCACTGCGCGGCAGGTGGTGCCCGCGCACGCGTACGTCCTGCACGCGGGCACGGCCATCGACGCGGCCGGCGACCTCGTCTCGGCCGGCGGCCGGGTGCTCAACGTCGTCGGCTCGGGCGGGGACATCGCCGCCGCGCGCGCCGCGGCCTACGAGATGGCCGCGACGATCGAGATGCCCGGCGGCTGGTACCGCCGTGATATCGCCGCGGGCCGGTGACCGAGACCGGCGCCGACCTGCCGCTGCGGGTCAGCACGCTCGAGCTCTTCTTCGATCTGGTCTTCGTCTTCGCCATCACCCAGCTCACCGGGATCCTGGCCCGCGACATGACGCCGACGAGCGTGATCCGCGTGCTGCTCATCTTCGGCGTGCTGTGGTGGATGTACGGCGGGTACGTCTGGCTATCCAACGCGAAGACCCCGTCGCGAACCCCCGAGCGCCTGCTGCTGCTGGTCGGCATGGCCGGCCGCGCTCTGGTGGGCGTATTTCGGCGTCGGCGACGACGAGCGCGCCGAGCGGGCGATGACGCAGGCGGATCCGGCCGCCCGTCCCGGGCTCGCGCTGGCCGCCCTATTTCTACGCCTACATCCCGATGCTGCTCGGGATCGTCACGCTGGCCGCGGGCTTGAAGAGGGCGATCGTCCACGCCGGGGCTACCCTGCCCTGGCCGGCGTGCCTGGCCCTGGCCGGCGGGGTCGCCCTGTACCTGGCCGGCGACGTCGTGTTCCGGCGCTCGCTGCGGATCGGGACCCAGCGTTACCGTGTCGCGGCCGCTGTCGTCGCGGTGGCGGCGTCTGCGGTCGGCGTGGCCGTCAGCGTGGCCGCCGAGATCGCGTTGCTGACCCTGATCGTGGCGGCGGCGCTGATCGCGGAGCAGCGCAGTCCCGCCGAGGTCCGGGGGGATGGGTCCCCGCCCAGGGGAGTCCGGGGGGATGGGTCGCCCCCGTGGCGGGGGCTCCGGGGGCCGCCCCCGGGCCAGTACCGTGGAGGCATGATCGAGCGGTACGCGCTGCCCGAGATGCGGCGGGTCTGGAGCGAGGCGCACAAGTACGAGCTGTGGTGCCGGGTGGAGTTGCTCGTCCTGGAGGCGCAGGCCCGGGCGGGCACGGTACCCGCGGACAGCGTCGAGCCGGTGCGCTCGGCCCCGCCGCCCACGCCGCAGGCGGTGGCGGCCATCGAGGCGGTGACCGACCACGACGTGATCGCGTTCCTGACCGCGTGGGCGGACAACACCACGCCGCGCTCGGCCGCCGCCTTCGTGCATTACGGCCTGACCTCCTCCGACCTGCTCGACACCGCGCTCGCGGTACAGCTCACCGAGGCGACCGACATCTTGGCGGCGAAGGCCACCCGGCTCGTCGCGGTGCTCCGCGATCACGCGCTGCGGCACCGGGGAACCCTGCGTGTCGGCCGGACGCACGGCGTTCACGCCGAGCCCGATACCTGGGGGCACCGCGTAGCCGACTTCGCCTTCGCCATGGCGCGCTGCCGGGACCGGATCCTGCGGGCCCGGGACGCGGTGGCGGTCGGCAAGCTGTCCGGTCCGGTCGGCAGCTACTCCAACATCGACCCGGCCATCGAGGCAGAGGTCATGCCCGCCCTCGGGCTCCGGCCTGCCGACGTGGCCACCCAGGTCGTGATGCGGGACGGCATCGCGGAATGGGTGGGGACGCTGGCCCTGGCCGCGACCGTCTGCGAAGCGGTCGCGCTGGAGGTCCGGCACGGCCAGCGCACCGAGGTGCGGGAGCTGGCCGAGCCGTTCGGCCCGGGCCAGAAGGGCTCCTCGGCGATGCCGCACAAGCAGAACCCCATCCGCTCCGAGCGGATCACCGGCCTGGCCCGGGTGATCCGCGGCTACGTCACGCCGGTGACCGAGGGCATCCCGCTCTGGCATGAGCGGGATATCTCGCACTCAAGCGCGGAACGGATCGCGTTGCCCGACGCCGCCATCGCGACCGACTACCTGCTGCATCTCACCACCGGCCTGGTCGAGGGGCTGACCGTCGACGCCGCCCGGATGCGCGCGAACCTCGATGCCACTGGCGGCCTGATCTACTCCTCGGCGGTATTGCTCGAACTGGTCAGCGCCGGGATGGCCCGCGAAGACGCCTACGCTCTGGTGCAGGCCGCGGCCATGGACACGTGGCACAGCGGCACGCCGTTCCGGGATACGCTGCGCAAGCAGGCGGCGACACGCGGACAGCTAATCGAAGAAACCGCTCTAGACTCGGCATTCAGCCCGGAACGTTACACGGCACGGCTTGCTCCGCTATTCGAGCGGCTCGCCCAGCTAAGCTGACCCCCATGACTTTGGGACCCGAGACGGGCTACCGCGTGCGGGGCGGCGCCCCGCTGCACGGCACGGTCTTCGTACAGGGCGCGAAGAACGCGGCGCTGAAGATGATCGCGGCGTCGCTGCTCGCGGTTCACGGCCGTACGGTGCTGCGCAACGTGCCGCCGATCGAGGACGTCCGCCGCGCCGTCGAGCTCGCCCAGGCGGTCGGGGCCCTGGTCGAGTTCCACGAGCCGGAGCGGACGCTGGTGGTCGACGCGTCGCGGCTGACCAGCCCGGTGCTCCCGGCCGAGATCGCCCGCAGGTTCCGTAGCTCGGTCTTGTTCGTCCCTGCCTTGCTGCACAGGTTGGGCGAGGCGGTCCTCGAGGGCATCGGCGGGTGCAACCTGGGCAGCAGGAACCTCGATTTCCATTACCGGGGCTTTGCCAGGCTCGGCGCGGTCGTCGACGAGGGCGAGACGGTGATCCGCATCAAGGCCAGCAAGCTGCAGGGCGCGCACCTGTACCTGGACACGCCGTCGCATACCGGGACGGAGAACCTGATCATGGCGGCGGCGCTGACGCCGGGCCGGACCGTCATTGACAATACCGCGCAAGAGCCTGAGGTGCTGGACGTGATCGCGTTCTTGACCAAGATGGGCGCGCGGATCACCGGCGGCGGCACCGGCTTCATCACCGTCCACGGCGTCGAGGAGCTGACCGCGGTCGAGCACACCGTGATGGCGGACCGGATCGACGCCGGCGTCTTCGCCATGGCGGCGGCCATCACCGGCGGCGAGCTGAACCTGGTCGGTGCCTCCCTCGAGCACTTCGGCGTGGTCCGCTGGAAGCTGGAGCAGATGGGGGTGGAATTCGCCAGCAACGGCGCGGTGGTGTCGGTGCGCATGGACCGGCCGCCGCGGCCCATCAACGTGATCACCAGCCCGTACCCGGGCTTCGCCACCGACCTGCAGTCGCCGATCATGGCACTCGCCTGCCTGGCCGAGGGCGCGAGCTACATCCGCGAGACGATCTTCGACGGCCGCTACACGCTCGTCCGCGAGCTGAACAAGATGGGCGCCAAGGTGGAGCTCGACGGGAGCGCGGTCATCGTGCACGGCCCGGTCCCCCTCGCGGGCGCCCGGGTGGTGGCCCACGACCTGCGCACCGGCATCGCGCTCGTGCTGGCCGGCCTGGCCGCCGAGGGCGAAACCACGGTCACGCCCGGTTACCCGATCAACCGGGGGCACGCGGCTATCGCCCAGCGGTTCCATGCCGTCGGCGCGGACATAGGGGAGTGCTAGCGGTGCCGTGCTAGGTGTTGCGGTGGGGGAAAGAGTGGGCCGTGGCTAGGAAGGCGTCGTTGGCTTCGGCGTCGCCGATGCTGACCCGGGCGCCCTCCGTGCCGAACGGCCGGACCGCGATTCCCTCGGTGTGGCAGGCGGCGGCGAACGCCGGGGTATGCTCGCCCAGCCGGAGCCAGACGAAATTGGCTTCGGTGGCAGGCACGGTCCAGCCGTCGGAGATCAGCGCCTCGCGTACCCTGCTCCGCTCCTTGACGGTGAGCTCCACGCGTTCGAGCAGCTCCTCCTCCGCGGCCAGGGACGCGATCGCCGCAGCCTGCGCGATGCGGTTCACCGCGAAGGGCAGCATCGTCATCCTGGCCGCCTCCGCGACCGGCTCGGGCGCGATCATGAACCCGACACGCAGCCCGGCCAGACCGTAGGCCTTGGAGAAGGTGCGCAGCACCGCGACGTTCGGCCGGTCCCGGTACAGGGTCAGCCCGTCCGGTACCGCCTCGTCCCGGATGTACTCGTGGTAGGCCTCGTCGAGCACGACCAGGCAGTCAGAAGGCACCCGGTCCAGGAACGTCTCGAGCTCGGCGGCGTGGACGACGGTGCCCGTCGGGTTGTTGGGATTGCAGATAAAGATCAGCCTGGTGCGCGGGGTGATCGCGTCCGCCATCGCGGCCAGGTGGTGGGTCTCGTCGTGCAACGGGACCCGGACCGACTCGGCCGCGGCCAGATCAGCCAGCGTGGGGTACGCCTCGAAGGAACGCCACGCGTACATCACCTCGGCGCCGGGCTCGCCGATCGCCTCGAGGAGCTGCTGGGTGACGCCGACCGAGCCGCAGCCGACCGCGATGTGCTGTGCCGGGACGCCGAACCGGGCCGCGATCGCCTGGGTGAGCGCTTCCGCGCCGTTGTCCGGGTACCTGTGAACCGATCGCGCCTCTTCAGCGATGACCTCGATGACCGAGGGCAGCGGCGCGAAGGGGGACTCGTTCGACGACAGCTTGTGCGATCGCCCCGCCGCGCTGACCGGCGTCCGGCCTGGCCGGTAAGCGGGAAAGCCGTCGAGTACCGAACGGAAGCGTGGTGAGGCGTCAGTCATGCCACCAGTCTGGCACCGGCGGTCAACTCCTTAGAACGACTCGTCCGCAGGCGCCGGGCCTCAGCCGATCTGGACCGCCTTGACGATCAGCAGCAGCACGGAGATCACCAGGTAGGCGCGCAGGCTCAGCACGGCCAGCTTGGTGACGGGCGACCACTCCACCGGCTTGAGCAGCGCGAGCGGCGGCATGCGCCAGGTCATCCGTTCCGCGGTGGACATGGCGGTACGCGGGTGCGGCGGCTGAGCCGGCCGCCGGTTCCCGGTGAGCCAGAGCCACAGTGCGGCCAGCGCAGCGCACGCCGCCAGCGCGACGGACAGCCAGATCGCGACCTTGATGGCGCTGAGGTTGGTGAACAGCGTGGTAATGACCAGCGTGCCGGACAGCATGAGCAGCACGCCGACGATGAAGCCCGCCACGATGTTCAGCCAGCGCGGGTTCATCCACGGGCCGAGCACCTCGCGGTCGTTGCACAGCAGCAGCAAGAACACGCTCGCGCTGGGCAGCAGGATCCCGGCCAGCGCCTGCACCGCGGTGGTGAGCAGCCCCAGCGGGACGCCGGGGATGAGCACGATGGCCGCCGAGACCGCGATCATGGCGCTGTAGCTGGCGTAGAACGGCTTGGCTTCCTTGAACTTGCGGTGGAGCGAGTGCTTGATGCCGAACACGTCGCCGAACGCGTAGCTGGTGGAGAGGGTGACCGCCGACGCGCCGATGATGGACGCGTCCAGCAGCACGATCGAGAACGCCGCACCGTAGAATCCGCCGTGCATCTCGAGCGCGTGGGCTACCCCGAGCGCGTCGGTGAAGTGCCCGGCCAGGCCGGTGCCCCGGACCGCGAAGACGGCGACCGAAAGGATCATGGCGCCCGAGACCACCACGACGAACGCGCCCAGCGTGGTGTCGGCCCGCTCATAGGGGATGAACCGGGGCGTGATCCGCTTGTCGATGACGTTGGACTGCTGGAAGAAAAGCTGCCAGGGGGCGACGGTGGTGCCGACGATCGCGATGATGAGCAGCACCGCGGTCGAGTTCGCCCCGCCCTGGACGCCGGGCACCACGGTGTGGTAGGCGATCTG
>Ga0187780_10002218_pt1 | contig 14617 bp, 14 predicted proteins | sample 1015_Q2_SP10_20__FD_132429 | JGI IMG/M metagenome (GOLD analysis project Ga0187780, IMG submission 132429) | Tropical peat soil microbial communities from peatlands in Department of Meta, Colombia - 1015_Q2_SP10_20_MG | ecosystem: Environmental > Terrestrial > Soil > Wetlands > Peat | place... | reverse complement strand
CATGGGTGGAGAACAGGACCGCCCCGCCTCTCTGCACGTGCAGTGTAAGCAGTTCTTTCAGGATTCTGCTGCTTCGCGCATCCAGACTGTTCAAGGGTTCGTCCAGGAGGAGAACGGGCGGCTGGTGAAGCAGTGCCGCGATTATCGCAACCTTCTGTTTCGTTCCCATGGACAGGGTGGCGATCGGAGTATCGAAGACTGACGCCACTTCGAAAGCCTCGGCTAGCTGGCGTACCCGTCGGTTCATGGGTTCTTTGGCGAGCTCCCTGACCGAACCCTCGAACTCCAAGAGCTCTCTGGGCGTCAGCGATTCGTAGAGTATCGGTGTCTCCGCGACGAATCCGATCTGCGTTTTCGCATGGAGCGGATCCCTTGTGGCATCGAACCCCGAAACGACAACCGAGCCTTTGGTCGGTTCGATCAGACCGGCAGTTATCCTGAGGGTGGTAGTCTTCCCCGCCCCGTTGGGCCCTAACAGCCCGTAGATCTCGCCAGACACCACCTTGAAATCTAGACCATTTAGGGCGCCGAAACTGCCGTACGTCTTCGCGAGTCCGTGAGTCTCAATTAACGCGTCAACCACATTCAGTTACACCTTCTTCCAACCCGGCGTGAGGTTTGCGGCGTAGAACGCCAGTCTTTTCTGCTCCCCCGCTTGACATGGAATACAATGTCTTGGGCAGAGGCTGGAGTGGCCGAATTTACGCGAGCCGTATTACGGCTCTGTAGTGCAGATCTATCTTCGTTATTCCGCTACGACAGCCAGGCTACCAAGGCAGGCACGTCTGATGTCTTCGCGTCGCTCCTGCGGCACCCTAGGTTCAAATCGGACTCAAATCGGAGCGGCCAGTAGAGCCGGTTGAGCGAATCTGGCATAGATGACTCGTTTGAGTCTGTCGTCCCTGAAGAAGCAGTAGGACTGCGTCGCCCCCCGCGGCCGATCACGATGCCAGACCTGCCGATTCTCTCCATACTCGATTCGATAGATTTCTCGGATCACTTCGTGCTCCTGGGGGAGGTGGGTACAGGGAAGAGCACCGTGGTCCCGATTCATGAGTTCGAGAAGTCCGGGAGGACCCGGCACATCGTCATACGCGAGCCGTCGAGGGCCTCCTGCAACGCCCTCTACTACTCACTCGAAGCGCTGTACCCCGAAGTCAAGGAGCACCTAGCAATCATAACCAAAGACACCAAGGTCAACGTCGAGGGCAAAATCAAGATCGTGACAGACGGCGTCCTGATCAGGATGCTGGCCGACCGCTCGGTCTCTGAGACCTCCATCTATTTCGACGAAAGCCACCAGATGTCCTCCCAGCTGGAACTCTGCATGTCCCTGGCGAAGAAGGACGAGAAGAAAGCGAAGAATCTGTTCAGGGTGATGAGCGCCACCATAGACCCAAGAGAGTTCCTCGCCTTCTTGGGGATCTCCAAGCTTCACTTGGTCAGCGGCAGGAGGTACCCCGTGAACGTCGAGGTGGAGCCTGCTCGCGATCTAGACGCGATGTTCGATACTCTCTCGAGGTACCTCTACACCCAGCCCAGGGACGAGTCGTGGTTAGTCTTCCTGCCTACGCGTCGTCTCGTCGAGAAGTTCGCCGGGAGCTATGGAGGTGTGTACATACACGGTGGGTTGGAAGGCTCCGAGGTTAACCGGATTCAGGTGAGGGCGGAGCGGGACAAGAACCTGAAGATCTTCGCCACCAACGTAATTGCTTCGTCGGTAAACATCTACGTGGACAACGTCCTGATATTCAACGACGTAATCAACAGCAAGGACAGGCTGGGCCAGAAGACACTCCGATACGGCAAGCTGGACAACAACTCCCTCCTTCAGATGATGGGTAGGATCGGGCGCTTCAAGCCTGGCCGTGCGGTCATCCTTACCGACTCGCCGGTTCCTAAGAAAATCGATCCGACCCCCGTCCGCAAGTCCCTCGAGACCGAGACTCCATTCGACCTTGTACTCCTGATGTCGAAATATGGCCTCGACCTCTCCAAATTGGAGTTCATGTCGAGAGTGAACCACAGGGAGATATCATTCGCCGAAGGTTGGCTGTCCGATATCGGGGCCATCGAACTCCGTCCACACAGGATAACAAGGAAAGGGCTCCTGATGAGCGAGATTCCCTACGAGCCTGATTTCGCTCACATGATCTCCGGCGCGCTGATCTCCGGGGACTACCAGATGGCGAGGTTCCTGCTGGCGTGCGGGTCCTTTGGGGACTCCCTCAACCACGCCTACAAGACTGACTTCGAGCCCATGGCCCGCGAGTTCCTTTACAACTTCGACAAATCCAACGAGCTCAACATCAAGGCTCATCTCCTGAAGAGGTACTCCGAAGACGCGGGCGGCCGGTTCAAAGCGAAGATGGCAGCCAACGGTATCTTCCCGCGCTTCGTAGAAGAGGCCTGGAAGAACTATGAGGCTGCGAGAGACTCGCTGAACGATCTTCTTCTCGCCTCCAAGGATGAACCGCTGGCGAAGGAGGTTGTCGTCGATCCAGATCTCAACCGTCTGGAGGTATATCTGACGGACTGTCTGTCGTTCGAGATGTACGACTTCTATGAAAAGGGCGAATACGACCTGAGGAGCATAATCGTCGAAGACCGATTCTACGCGAGGAGTGTGACCGTCAACTTCCGGAAAATATTGTTCGATGTTGTGGCCCTTACCCGAAGAAGACGCCGCTATCGCTAGACCCTACAGCTTTTTCTGGAAGAGGACGGTTTCTCTAAGCAGAGAATCTGCTGACTACTTCGGTCTTTGGCTGACAATCCCAATTGTCCGCAGAAGTTTCTGGAAACGTGTGTCTCGGCGCAAGAGCTCGAAGATTGGTTCGTCTATGCTCTCCATCAGCTGGTTCGACCTCTCGGCAGCCGCCTTCTCTAGAAGCTCGATTGCGTCGGAATCGCGTCCGACAGCCGCGCAGCCCATTGCTAGGTTTACGTTCGATATGTACTCGTGTTTGGACCTCAGTTGGAGCCCGGAGAAGAGCGACTCGGCGTCCCCCTTGCGCCCAGAAAGCATATAGGCGTAGATCAGATACGCAATCTTTTCGGGGTTCGCCCGAGCCTCGCCTCCTTCCAATTCTATGGACTTCCGTATCTCGGCGATGCCCTCTTCGTAGCGCGAGTCTCGCAGATGCGCCAACCCGAGCCGAGTGTAGGCGTAGGCAAAATCAGGCGCCATGTCCAAGACACTTGTGTACTCCTGCTTGGCTTCTTCTACTCTACCCGACAGAAGGAATTGGTCACCGAGGTTTACCGAAATCATTGGCGAAAGGGGGTCGAGTTTCTTGGCTTCCTCCAGTTGTCGAATGGCCTCCTGATACCTCCCCATTGGGCCCAGCATCCCATTGGCATACCATTGACGTGCTGTGGCATAATTCGGGTTTAGCTCAATTGCTCGTTTGAACTCCCTCTCAGCGCCAGCAAGGTCGAATTGGTGGGCCTGCAGGAGCGTGGCAAAGGACGAGTGCGCCTCGGGTAGCAAATCATCCAATTCGAGCGCCCTGGCCGTGAACTCCCTGTACTTTGAAGACGCTTCAATGGGTGACAAGTATCCCCAGTTCTCCAGGATCGTGTAGGCGTTACTCAGCCCAACGTAGGCTCGGGCGTAGCTTGGATCCTTCTTTGTAGCCTCGTTGAAGTAGTCGATAGCCTTCTGGATGCCCTCCCTCGTTCTCTCATGGAGGTGATGCTGACCTTTGAGATAGAGCATGAACGCATCTGTGCTGGAGGTCGGTTTTCTTTCCAGCATGCGCTTGTCCGACTCGATGAGTCGGACTTTGAGTTCGTTGGCCACCGTCTCAGCTATCTCTGTCTGAACTTCGAAGATGTCCTCCAGTTGCCTATCATAGGTCTGGGCCCACAGGTGGTCTTCGGTTCGCGTGTCGATCAACTGGACGGATATTCTCGCCCTGGTTCCGGCCTTTCTGACGCTCCCCTCTATCAGAGCGCCTGCATTCAGCTCCTTCCCTATCTCAAGGGCTCCCTTGTCGGAACCCCTGTACTTCATGACAGAAGTTCTCGCGATAACGGAGAGTTCCCTTATCCTCGATAGTGAGGTTATCAGCTCCTCCGTCATCCCGTCTGCGAAGTACAAATCTGATGCATCAGAGCTCATGTTCGCGAATGGTAGGACTGCGATTCGTTTCCTATCGGTGGGGACGAACTGGTCGGCTTCCCGCGCTGCCCAAGGCATAACCATTCTGAACAATTCGACAGGCGCGCTCACATTCTTCAGAGGCCTGGTTCCGATGCTGGAAAGCGTCAGGTCGAGCTTGTTCTGGACCTGGTCGTATACCTGGCGGGTTACGCAGACCCCGCCGACCTCAGCGAGAGATTCTATTCTCGAGGCGACATTGACGGCGTCGCCCGAGATGTCCCCCTGAGATGCGACGACCTCACCAAGATGGACGCCTATCCTGAGGTAAATCCTCATGTCTGGAGCAAGAGAGAGGTTGAATTCCCTTACGGTTCTCTGGATGTCATAGGCACACCTCACAGCGTCCACTGCGCTGGGGAACTCCACCAAGAAGGCGTCCCCCATCGTCTTGACTTCCCTGCCGTTGTGCTTTGAAAGGATCGGCCTGATCAGCTTCCTCTGCTCTTCGACCATGGCCAACGAGAGATTTTCGTTCTTCTGTCCCAAGGCCGTGTAACCAACCATGTCCGTAAACATGATTGCAGCCAACCTTCTGGTTCCCTGGGACATCGTCTGACATTCAGTTGTGTTCGTGGCAGGGATAAATTCGTTGTGAGCGAGTTCGAGCGACGGGTCTTGTAATCAGGACGGCACCCGACAGCTTCCCTGGGGATTGCCGCCACGATTGAGGTGTCTCTCGTTCGGGCAGAGTTCAAGAATGGCAATAGTAGAAATCTGAGGCAGGCGAGTCTTTGCAGAACCAAGCTCGGTTCACTAACACAGCCCTGGCCAAGTGGCTTGTTCCCTATGTAATCGTCGCCTCACTTCAGTACCAATTCACGAAGGACGGGCTCTCGTATGCCTCACCCTTCGTCCTGATGACATTCAGGTACGTCTTCACGGGCATCATCTTCTATTTTCTCGGGGGAAGAAAGATTCAGCTTGATCGCGATGCCCTGCTAGTCGCCGGTTTCTCCTCCGCAAGCACACTCCTATGGGCGGTTGGCCTTGATTATGTTTCGGCAGGCGATTCTGCCGTTCTGAGCTACACGATGCCCCTCTTCTCGATCCCCATCGCGTTTGTAGTCATCAGGGAGAAAGTCCTTCGTCGTGAATTGCTGGGCGCTCTGGTGGGATTCAGCGGCGTCGTCGCCTATTCTTTCACCCTGAACCACGGCTCACAGCCCCTGGGCGCCACGTTCACGCTCGTGGGTGCTGTCTTCTGGGCGGCATACAGCGTCTACTATCGGAAGCTCAGAAGCAGGGATCCAATCCCTATTCTCACCACTCAGTTCCTGGTCGGCTCAATACCGGGCGCTGTCGGTTCGGTGTTCTATCCTCAGATTACGCCTGGAATCAATCTGTTGATTGACCTTGTTTACATCGTTCTCTTCAGCGGCGTGGTCCTGTTTGTCCTTTGGAACGGGCTCCTGAGGCGTGGACGCGTCGGCCGGATTACGACCATGGCTTTCGCTGTGCCCGCGATGACGATTCTTGTAGATTCTATCAGAACCCTCACTTTGCCAGCCTCCCTGGCTGTAGCCGGGGGAATCATGATGTTCATTGGCGTCTTCATCGCGAATTGGAGCAGAGATTCAGGAGAGGGGACCCGTCTCTAGCTATTCCTGACCTACATGGAAGGAATTCCTTCGGACTCATTATGTTCAGCTAACGCCACAATCATGGTAAGGGGACGACATTTTTCGCCAGTCCGACTGACTGCTACCCCTGCTCAATCTTCTATATGGCGGTCACCTGTGGCCACCCAGGGAGTGAAGAGAGCTGGCCCGCTCAAACCCGAAGGAATCGGATTCTTTAGGAGCCGCCGTGGGCGAATACTACAAGGATAAGCTCTCGGCAGAAGGATTACGCAAGTGCTACGAGATTGCGCCTCCTAGAATCCGTCGATATCTAGATGCCGAAACAAACTTTGTCATAAACCGAACCAAGAGGAGCAGACGTGTCCTCGAACTTGGGTGTGGATACGGCAGAGTGATGAAACGAGTCGTTGTTCATGTGAGGTTTGCAGTGGGATGCGACACCTCCTGGAACAGCCTGAGGCTCGCTGGGAGCTACATGCGTCCACGCCGTAACTTCGGTCTCGTCTGTGCAGATGCTTCGTGCTTGCCCTTCCGGTCGGGAGTCTTCGACGCAGTCTTCTGCGTCCAGAACGGGATTTCCGCGTTCGGGGCGGATCGTCAAGATCTGGTCTCTGAGGCTATCCGCGCCACCAAAGATGGTGGACAAGCACTCTTCTCAAGCTACTCTCATAGAATCTGGAAGGAGCGGCTAGCATGGTTCAGGGCTCAGTCCGAGGCCGGTTTGATAGGCGAAATTGACGAGGCAGAAACTGGGCGTGGGACCATTGTCTGCAGAGACGGGTTCCGAGCCACGACGGTGTCCAAGAAAGAGTTCGAAAGACTCTTCTCCGATGCGGGCGCAAGCACGCATATCAAGGAGATTGACGGGTCGAGCATCTTCTGTCTTGCCCGAAAATAATGCAGGGGCACCAACTCGTGAGAGCAGTTGCGGAGACCTATGAATACCGGTTACTCAGGAGGAATCTCCTTGAATGCCAAGGAGACGTCCAACCCGGCTTTCTTAAGCTGCGATGGGTGCACGAAGTAAATCGCCAGTCGGTGGTGGTTGTATGCTCCTGTTGAGTCTCCATGGTCCGAAGTACTGTGTCATCGGGGAAGTGGAGGCTGCTTCCCCATGTAGGTTCATCGAAGATTCTCGGATTCGTGCGTCATCTGCCGAGGTCATCGGGTTCAACTTATCAATGGAGTAGATTCAGGCCGAATCGCGCCGTGGACTACTTTTGGCTGTTCTCGCTCCTAGCCCCAATCTGCCTCGCTGGTTCAAACTTGATCGACAACCATGTCTTGCACGCCCGACTCAGTGACCCCGTGGCGTACGACATTGTAACCGCGTGGCCAACGGTTCCAATAGCCGCTGCTATCTTTCTGGAGTGGAGGGTCTCGTTCGCCTTCGACGCTTGGTTCGTGGGAACCGCCGTCGGCATCGCCTTTGCTTTTCTTTTCATTCTGTACAATTTCGCAATGATGAAAGAACAGGGGACCAACGTGGTTTCCGTGATTTATACAAGTCCGATTTTCGTTGCGATCCTGGCTATCGTGTTCCTAGGCGAACAGCTCACCGTCACGAACTACGTGGGGATACTCCTCCTTGTCTCGAGCGCCTTCTTGGTTCTCTACAGGAGAATTGATGCGAAGAACGTCACATTGGGAATCATCCTCGTCTATGCCTTCGCGTCGTCCGTGTCCAGGGTGGTGAGCAAGTCCGTGCTCGAGGGCGTCGATGTCTGGTCGTATTTTTTCTGGTTTCTGGTGGGAGGGATAATTGGTACGAGCATCCTCGCTGCCTTTCGACCGAAGAGTGTTTCAGTGGCGTTGAAAAAGTTGGACGCCCAGCTCCTCGTGCTGATAGTCACCACGGCGGCGCTCGGAGCATTGGGGCTCGTTTTCCTCTACTCCGCCTTCTCACTTGGCTCGGTTGCCTTGGCATCGGGTCTATCTGCCATCCAGCCTACAGTGGTTTTCGTCTACTCCGCTATCCTCGTACGCCTTCGTCCCGGCGCAATCCCGGCTGAGAGAATCACGGGCCGGTGGGCCGATGCACGCAAAATCGGCGCCGTGCTGCTCATCATCCTGGGAGCCATGGCCCTGACGGGTGTGTGAGTTCCCAGAAGGACGCCTCCCGAGTTGAGGGGGACTGACGGATTCAGTTTCGTTGTGTGCCTCCGGCCACCCGGAGGCGAGAATCGACGACGAGGGTCCCCTTCCCGTCCTGAAGCACCATCAGGGGATTGAGGTCGAGCTCTGCGACCTCCGGAATCACTTCCACCATCTGGCTGATGCGAAGAATGGTCTCTTCGAGCGCCCCCTCGTCGTACCGCGGTCCTCCTCGATAGCCCTCCAGGAGCTGATGGGTCTTGAGAGAACGGACCATTCTCTCCGCGTCCTGTTTTGTGAGAGGAGGCAGGCCAACGGAGACGTCCTTGACCAGCTCGACCAGAGTGCCTCCCGCTCCGCAGGCAATCAGGGGCCCGAAGGTGGGATCGCGGGCAACGCCGACGAACATCTCGACTGCATCTGAAACCATCTCCTGGACCAAGAAGCCGTTCACCGCATACCCCTTGCGCTGAACACGGTCCCGCATCGCCACTGCTGCGTCCCCCACTTCATCGACTGTGAGCCCGACTTCCACAGCTCCCGCTTCAGTCTTGTGAAGCAGGCCTGGAGCGATTGCCTTGAGCGCGACCTTTCCAGCGAAACCATTTGCAGCCTTGGCGGCTTCCCCAGCGTCTCTGACCTGCACGGACTTGACGGTCGAGATTCCGAAGCATTTCAGGAAGGCTTCGGTGTCAGCGGCACTCAGCCACTCTTCCTTGGAGCCAATCGCGCCTGCCACGATAGATGCAGCTTCGGTCCTGTTGACCGCGAACGTTGGTGGGACGCTGCGAGGGGCATTCAGCCACTTGCCATAGTCCGTCACCCTAGCCAGGGCTTGCGCCGCCAGCTCAGGGAATGGGTACGATGGTATTCTGATGGTGCCGTCTGAGAGCTCTCCGGAGACTCCCTTGGTCGCCATGAAGGTGCTTATGACCGGGAGCTTCCGGCGCATCCCCCTCACCGCCCGAAGTATCTCAGACGCCATCTCCTGTGGCCTCTCGGCCAAAGGAGGGATGAATATCACAATGAGGCTGTCAACTTCTTCGCTCTCGGACATTGTCTGGATGGCACGTGCGAAGTCCGCAGGGATTGCGGCACCGCTCATGTCGATCGGGTTCTTAGTGCCTGCAATGGGGAGGAGGAACTTCCTAAGCCGACCCTGTATTTCAGGGGACAGCTCTGGCACCTTCAGCCCCAGACTTTCACAGGCATCGGCCGCAAGGATACCTGCTCCTCCGGCGTTGGTGATTATCGCCACCCTGTCGCCTCCGGGAACGGGCTGGGTCGACAGAAGGGCTGCTACATCGAACATCTCGTCCAGAGAATCGGTTCTGATGACTCCTGATTGTCTGAAGAGGGCGTCGACCGTGATGTCGGAAGCGGCCACAAGAGCCCCCGTGTGGGACTGAGTGGCCCTGAAGCCCGCCGTAGAGCGCCCGCTCTTTACTGCAACGATCGGTTTCTTCGCAGTGATTCTCTTGGCCAGTCTCGCGAACCGTCCGGGGTCACCGAACGACTCGATGTACAGCAGGATTACATCGACGTCGTCGTTGGTCTCCCAGTATTGGATGATGTCATTTCCCGAAACGTCCGCCCTATTGCCCGCAGAGACGAACTCGGATAGGCCAATTCCGAGCCTGTCGGCGAGGTCGATGACGGCCACTCCGAGCGCCCCTGACTGGGACCAAAACCCGATCCGTCCGGGGATTGCCCTGTAGGGGGCGAACTGCCCGTTGAGATTCACCTTTGGGTCGGTGTTGATTATCCCCATGCAGTTCGGCCCGATCATGCGCATACCCGACTCCCTGCAGACCCGGACAAGCTCCTCTTGCAGGGCAGCCCCTTCTGCCCCCGTTTCTGCGAACCCCGACGAGATGACGACCAGCGCGCGGACCCCCTTCTGGGCACACTCTTTCGCCACCTCAATGACGGAACTCGCCGGGACGACGATGAACGCCAGATCCACGGGACCGGGACACTTCAGGACGGAATCATAGGCGGCAACGGACTGGACGACTGTCGCCCGCCGGTTCACGGGGTAGACAGGGCCGCTGAAGTCTGCCTCTATCAGGTTCCGGAAGAGCTCTCCGCCGATTGTCCCCTTCTCCCGGGACGCTCCTATGACGGCTATGCTCCGAGGCCTGAAAAAGTGCTTGACCGAAGCGACGGCAGTCTCTGTATCGCCGTGGGCATGCGCAGTGCCAATGGCGGAACCGCTACCCGAGGTGTCCCCCCTCATTCTGCTCTTTGAGCAGCCCCCGACCGTTCCTATAAACGCACACGGCCGTTTCCAAAGGGCGATCGGATGAACGGCGAAAAGAATTTGCGGGGTCTAATTTGAAAGTGCCAGTATGGCCAGACTCGTGGTTTCAGTGTTCGTATACGTGTTGCCGTGCGTCAAGCCTGGATAGTAGCCGGTGTAGAACCCACCATCCGGCGCTTGCATCTTGAGAAGCGTAGTCAGTGCCGCCTGGTTCACTGGTTGCGAGAGCAACTTGCTAGCGTAGACGTAAAGGGCCAGTTTGTACGTTTGGTATTGGCCAGGGTTTATTGATCCAGGACCAGTGAACTGCTGGTCTGCGAAGCCTGTGTTATCAAAGAACTTCGCCCCTAGGTTGAAATCGTTCAGCGCCAGAGCGTGGTCGCCCTGATGTTGATGGCAAATCGCCGTCAGAAACGCTGTGTCTGCATAATCAGAGGCAGAGAGGGTTCCAGTCGCGTTGTTTAGAGTCACGTTGATCTGGATGCTGGACCATTGCGCGACTACGTAAGATTGGGCGGAACCAAAAACACATGGGCCACTCCAACCATCGCCTAGTGCCATGTACTGATTGGTCGCATCTCCCAGCCTTGGGGCGTAGAACTGGATTGTCGCCGAGATGTTGTCGGCGATTGACGTGAGACTTGAATTGGAGAAGCCGGCCTGGCGCAAAGCCAGCACCGCAAGGTAGTTGTCGCTGTAGACCCAGTAGGTGCCAAAGCCCGTGGTCTCAGGGATCAAGCCAACCTTCGAATTATAACTGGAAATGAGATAGGCAAGGGCTCTGCTTATGGCAATTGATTGGGTAGTCGATGTCGTCGATGTGGTGTTTGTTTCAGACAGCGTCAAAACGTAGTAGTATGCGCCGATGCCCATGACCAGAATAAGGATGATTGCAACCACGATTAGCCACAATCTTTGCATGATGCTTCGGCTGGTTGAGAGCGTCCTCAACTAAACTTTGCATGTGGAGCTGAGTAGCCCAGACGACCCTGACGATGGTTTCCCTATCCTGCCCGATTCAAACCCTTAAGAGAACGCCGAGGTACAGTTTCACGTTGGCGGGACCAGTCACCAAGATCTACAGGGTTTCGAAGACGTTCAAGGCGCCTCTAGACTTCTGTTTCGCCTGGTGCACGGACTTCCGTGCCGACGACTACAAGATGACTGGTTCAAAAACAAGGCGCCACTTCCTCGAGCGATCTAGCCGCAGGTTCGTCTGGGTAGCCACCTACAAGGAGGGGAGGAAGACGGTGGAGGGTGTCAGGGCTGTGTGGCTCAAGCCGCCAGATGCCTGGCATCTAGACACCTGTGGTGACGGAAGGGAAATTGGGGACTACAAGCTCACGCCGGTGGGAAGACGGACACGGCTCAACATGGTCTTCCAAGTGACATACGACGACCCGAAGAAGGCAGAAGGTGTTCGAGAGTGGGTGCGAGATACAAAGCGGGAATGGGATGCGTTTGGGAGGTATCTAGAAGCAGACTACGAAGCCTCTGCCGGCAGACGTTTGAGCAGATAGACACGTTCCGTTCAAGTCTCCCGACCGTTCCCCTCAGCCGCGACGCAGTTAGAGCTCTATTACGCCTCTGCGGAATAGTCGCTGGATCCAACGGAGAGCTGTTGCCGCCTAGCGCTCTGATCCCTGTCGCTCGGAGGTCCGCACGCGGACGATGCTCTCCAAGACTCTGCGTTCGGCCCCTCTCAGGATCTCGCTGAGGGTCGAGGGTCTGACCCCGACCAATTCGCTGAGGCCGGTGAGGCTTATCCTCCGAGGGAACTCGAAATATCCCTGCGCCAGAGCCGTCCCCAGTACCTGTTCCTGTCTCTCCGTTAGCGCTACTTGATGGTCGAGGGGACCTACGTCACTCTCAGAAGTCTTACTCCTTGGCATTTTTCTGTTCATTCCCTGGAACGCTCCTGACGGGTTCTTGCGAGCTGCCATTGCCTATACAAGATGTCTGGGACGGCGGCATTGGGTGTACCCTCCACGACGAAATTCCCAGGATCGCACTGGACTGCCACCTTCGAGTAAGCGGCTCTGTAGACGATGCGTTTCTTCCCCTCATCGCTGAGTATTACACGCTCGATGAAGATGAGACCGCTTTCTGTCATCTCACGTATCTTCCGGTAGGCCGTGCTCCTTGGCACGCCCGTCTCTGAGCATATCTCTTCGACTGATTTCCCTTTCGAGATTGCCGACCTCATTATCATGTTGCAAGGGGCGTCGGATATCGCCTTCAAGAAAGCCAATCCCATCTCGCTGCTCGCCTCAGTAACGAGGGTCTTTGCGACGGGCGTCTTCATCTGGAGGGTTGATTCTACTGCGTGCATGTCAGGACAGATTGCCGGTGCGAAAGGAATATGTTTCGACCCTAACAGGTTAGGAACCGAAGGGAGCCTTAATCCTCTATTTCATCGCCTTCGCTCAGAAAGCTTCCCAAGATGTTCTTCTCTGCTGCCCTAAGAATCTCGCTTAGGGTGCTCGGCTTTATTCCTATCCTCCCCGCCAGCTCCGTCAGGCTCGTCCTCCTTGGGAAGTCGTAGAAGCCCATTTCCATGGCTGACCTAAGAATACCAAGCTGCCTCGTGGTGAGCTTGAAGTCCGGGGAGACGGGCCCAATGTCCTTGACTGCATAACCAATTCTATCCTTAGAGAGCCGGCTAAGGAGCAAGGGTACGCCTTCGTTTCCCAAGAAGACCTTGTAGCCCACCGTGCAGTCGTCCTCGGTCCAGGCAGAAGAGACGAAGACGGCCAGATTAGTGCCCAAGATAGAGGGACACGCCATGCACCTGCTCGCTACGACCACCCCCATCATGTGCTGCTGGGAGAGATCAGTCAGCTCCGTACTCATGACGGAAGAGGCGGATTCCAGCCGCCGGCGAACCTCTCCTGAGCTTCCCGCTCCCAGCGCGATGTCAACGAAGTGGGCGACTTCTTGACCCCGCCCCACGAGCTTGAGCCCCAAGATCCTCACCTGAGCTGAGTAGTCGGCGCACAGCTGCTTAACCCAGTCATCAGCACGTGTCTGAAACTGGAGCTGCATCAAGGGAGCTAGACCCCAAGCCGGAACGACGCGGGTAATGATTCTTTCCCCACTTCGTTCGGGCAATGAATAATTACGCCGGACGGCGATGAGGCCCTGTTGAAGATCAGGGAAGCGTTTCCGAACCTATTCGAGAAGGCGTACCCGGCCGTTGACTCGACGACTCCGATACTGTCAGTCCTTCCCTTGCTCCGGTTCCACGAGATTGACGTTCTTCCCGTGTCTTTCGAAGCTGGTAGGAGACAGAAGGGCGTCTCCGGCTTCTCCTGCCTCGCGAGGCTGATGAAGGTCCGACCCGAAGGAGTCGGACCTTTCTTGGAACGACCATGTGAGATCGTATCCGAACCTCTTACCACGATTCGAGCTGACCGGTCTCTGTCCAGCCTCTTGAACGTCTTCCTACGAAGACGATTCGGTTTCGCTCGCGTGCTGGAAAGCAAAGGCGCGGGAGCTCTCCTGACACTGCCAGATGTCCTCGGGTTGTACCAGGACGGCACGCTTAGGTCCTCTCTCACTCTGGAAGACATCGGGTCCACCGCCTTCTCGATGCCGAGAGAGTCAACCGTCAGAGAGGTTCTTGTCGAGATGTTTGACAGAAGAATCAGGCGGGTTTTCATTTCCAGGACGCGTAAGTTCGTATGGGACAGGAGCATAATCGAACACTTGTTTAGCCCGGCGATACTCGCCAAATTGACACGGCGCGAGTCGGAAGACATTCTCGAGATGCCCATCTCAGGAATTGGGACAGCAACCGCCAAGGATGCAGAGGGACGCTTGCGGCTACGAGAAGCTGCGGCTTTGCTAAAGGTTGAGCCCGGACAGTGCCTGGTCTTCAATGGGAAGGTCGTCACTCCCTGGGATGTCGTGATGAAGCCGTGGAAGGAAAAGAAGTTGAAGATATGGAACCATCGTTAACAACGCTCCAAACGCAAGGAACCTTGAACCTGGCCCTAGGCTGACCCGCGGTATGGGGTTCCCTCCGCCCCGCCGGTCGGTTACAGCTTCCTGGAGAGCTCGATCATCATCTTCGGTGCGTCAGGCGACAGCAAGGGCTCTCCGTGTCCGCTGAGCATGACCTCGAAGTCGAGGGAGGAGAGCCGCTCTATTGAGGTCTTGGCCTGGTCCATGTGTGGTGTGAACTGGGGAGGTGGGCCCTCTAACCTCCCTTTCATGTACCTAGCCGTGTCCCCCACGAACAGCACCTTATCCTGCCCATCGTACAGCGAGATGCTCCCCGGGGTATGGCCGGGGGTATGAAAGACCGCAAGTCTCCCGACTGTGTCCCCCTCCTTCAGCACGATGTCAGGCTCAACGGGGGTCACCTTGAAGAACGGGGACATCACGCTGAACGCGAAGCCCATCGCGCCTCCCGGCGACGGGTACCTCTTCTTACCTGAAACGAAGTCCGCGTCCGCCTCGTGAACAGCCACCTTTGCCCCCGTCGCGGCCTTGATTGCGGCGAGCCCT
>Ga0187780_10002217_pt1 | contig 14629 bp, 11 predicted proteins | sample 1015_Q2_SP10_20__FD_132429 | JGI IMG/M metagenome (GOLD analysis project Ga0187780, IMG submission 132429) | Tropical peat soil microbial communities from peatlands in Department of Meta, Colombia - 1015_Q2_SP10_20_MG | ecosystem: Environmental > Terrestrial > Soil > Wetlands > Peat | place... | reverse complement strand
CAGCAATCCGCCATAGCTGAACGTCAACGTGACCGTTTGCCCCACTGCCACGGGCGTTGGCAGCGTCACCAGCAGGTGCATGGGGTTTTCGCTTTCCCGCTGGAACGGCAATATTTTCCCGTCGGCTCCTCTGACCTCTTTTACTTCCAAATTTTCGTGCAATTCCACGCGCACGTTCGACGAAACTTCGTGCGCGCGAAACTCCACTTTCGCAATCGCATTGATCCCCTGCGCTACCGTGTCCAGGTACACGGACACCTCATACTTCTCGGCCAGAAAATTCGGCGTGGCCACCGTCTGCGCCTTCATCCGGCTGATGCTAACGGCGCAGAGGAGGAACAAAGCAGGCGCGAGGCGGACCCATTTCGGTTGACGCTGCGTCATCGCTTTCCTTTCACGACCCTCTCGAGGAGACCCTATATAGGATAACAATCCCTTACGAAGCGTTGCCAGAGCCCGCTCTGACCAAAACGGCAATCGCCTCCGCTGCGCGCTTCACCGCCCCTGGCGGACCCAACCTTTTCCGCACCTCTGCCAGCCCGGCTCGCACCTCGGCTCGGGCATTTGGCTCCTGTAGGAGCCTCAGTGTCTCCTTGGCAACCTTATCGGGAGTGAAGTCATCCTGCACGAGTTCAGAAACAACCTGCTTTTCCGCGATCAGGTTCACCATTGCGAAATAGGGCGTGCGCACCAGCGGTTTTGCCAGCGCCGCGGTTAACGGCGACACGCGGTACACCACCACCATTGGCGCATCCAGCAGCGCCGCCTCAACCGTTGCCGTTCCGCTGGAAACGATGACGGCATCGGCCGCAGCGAGGGCGTTGTAAGTTTCGCCTGCAACCACGCGCAACTTCATCCCCGCGGGCCAGCCAGCCTGCAGAAGTTCAACGTCTTTTGGGTGTGCCGCAGCGATTACAAATTGCGCCGGCATCTTCGCATGTATCCGCGCGCATGCTTCCTGCAACACCGGCAAATGATGCATCATCTCGCCGGTCCGGCTGCCCGGCAACACGGTCACAAGGGCTGACTCTGGCGCAAGGCCCTGCTCCTCGCAAAATCTCTTTCGGTCCTTCGTGTGGTTGACTTCTCCCACCAGCGGATGGCCGATGAACTCTGTGGAAATTCCCGCGTTGCTGAAAAAGTCCTTCTCGAAGGGGAAAATACATAGCGCCTTCTCGAAGCGCCGCCGGATCAGCTTCACTCGCCAGGGCCGCCACGCCCAGAATTGCGGGCAAATGTAGTAGACGTTCCTAATGCCTTTTGGCTTCAGTTTTCGCGCCAGCCGCAGGTGAAATCCCGGAAAATCCGTAAGAATGGCGAGCGCCGGTTTTCGTCTCCCTGCTTCTGTAACAATTTTGTCCATCGCCTTCAGAAGCGAGGGCAGGTGCTTCACAATCTCCGTGATCCCCACGACCGCCACTTCGGCGGAATCCATCACAATCTCAACGCCTGCCGCGCGCATCTGTGGGCCGCCCATGCCGAAAATCTCCACGTCCAGACGCTCTCGTAGTGCGGTGGCGAGCCGCGCAGCGTACATGTCTCCGGAAGCTTCACCCGCGGAGAGGAGTAGAGGAATGGGTGGCATGGAAAATGAATCGTTCAGTCTGTCGCCGGCGACGGAGCGGGAAACGCGGCGGAGCTGGCCGCAGGTTGGACTCCATTGCCGTTGTGCAATTCCTGTTCTTTGTACTGCAACTGGTAGAGCCGGTAATAGATCCCCCGCTGCGAGAGCAGTTCCTGGTGCGCGCCTTCTTCCCGCAAACGGCCTTTGTGAAAGACCAGGATGCGGTCAGCGTGCTGGATCGTGCTCAAACGGTGCGCGATCACCACTGCCGTCCGGCCGGACAACAAGCGGTCCAGCGCTTCGCGAATCTGCAATTCCGTTTTGGTATCTACGCTCGATGTGGCTTCGTCCAAAATCAAGAACTTCGGATTGTGCGCCAGCGCGCGGGCAAAGCTGATCAACTGCCGCTGCCCCACGGACAATGTCGAACCGCGTTCATTCACCTCTGTGGCAACTCCCTGCGGCAGCGACCGAACAAAATGCCCAAGTCCAACTTCGTCGAGCGCGTGCTCCACTTGTTTGCGTGCGATGCCCTGCGTGCCCAGCCGCACGTTGCTTTCGATCGTTCCGGTGAAGAGGAATGGATCCTGTAGCACGATCCCGAACTGCCGCCGCAGATCCTGCAGATTCAGAAATCGCACGTCCACGCCATCGAGCAGAATCTGCCCGCGCTGGATGTCGTAGAAGCGCAGCAACAGCGAGATTAATGTGGTTTTTCCCGCCCCTGTGTGGCCGACAATCGCGAACGTCTGTCCTGGCGCAACGCGGAAAGAAACGTCGCGCAGCACCCAATCCTCGTCCGCGGGCTCCGCCGTGTTCTTGTAGCTGAACCACACGTTGCGAAACTCGATTTCTCCGCGCGGAGACACCAGCTCTTCCGCGTTCGGATGCGTATCAATGGTGATGGGCTCATCCAGTAGCTTGAAAATTCGTTCAGAAGCGGCCATTGCCGACTGCAGAATGTTGAACTTCTCGCTCAGGTCCTGAATCGGCCGGAAGAACCGCTGAGCGTACATCGTAAATGCCACCAATACGCCCAGCGTCAGCCCTCCGCTCAAGACGCGGTTGCCGCCGGACCAGTAAATCAACGCAATCGTGGCGAAGCTCAGAAATTCCACCGCGGGGTAGAACAGCGCATAGGCGAGGATGGCATCCCGCCAAGCCAGCATGTTGTCCTTGTTCCGCCTGGCGAACTCTTCCCGCGCCTTCCGCTCCCTGTTAAAGAGTTGCACCACGGTCATTCCCGAGATGTATTCCTGCAAGAAGGCGTTGATGCGCGCGATCGCGGTGCGAATCTTACGGTTTGCATCGCGCACGTATTTTCGGAAGACCAGCGTCACCACGAGAATGAACGGTATGACCGCCATCGCATCCAGAGCGAGCTTCCGGTCGATTTTGAAGAGCAATCCCGCCATCACTGCGAGCAGGAAGAAGTCATTAATCATCGTGACCACGCCCGCGGCAAACAAATCATTCAAAGCGTCAACGTCGGTGGTCACGCGCGTCATCAGCCGCCCGACGGGATTCTTGTCGAAATATCCCATCGGCAGGCGCTGCAGGTGCCCAAAAATCTCCGTCCGCATGTCGTACATGGTCTGCTGGCCCACGCGCTGCATGATGCGGATCTGCACGTACTGCGCCAAAAAGCTGGAGGACAAAACTGCCAGGTAGACCAAACTGATCCACGCCAGGCCGTACATTGCCTGAGCGCGGACAATCGCGCCATTCAGGCAGGGAACCAGGTACTTGTCGATGGCCTTCATGAAAAGCCACGGCGGCGCCAACTCCAGCGGCGTGACCACTGCCACCAATGCCATAGCGAGGATCACTCGCCATTTGTACGGCGCCATGTACCGCAGCAGCCGCTTCATCAGGCGGGAATCGTACGCCTTGCCGAGTGCCTCTTCTTCGTGAACGTTGCTCATGCCCGTTCGAGCTCTTCTTCCAGCAACTGCTTTTGGTACAAGTCCGCGTAGTACCCGCCGTGTTCCAGCAACTCTTCATGCGTGCCGCATTCGATGATGGCGCCGTCTTTCAGCACGACAATCTGGCCGGCATCCCGCACCGTCGAAGTACGGTGCGCAATCAAAACCGTGGTCCGGCCTTCCATGACGTCGCGCAGCCGCCCCAGGATTTTTTCTTCGGTGTGCGTGTCAACGGCGGAAAGGGAATCGTCCAATATCAAAATGCGTGGATCGCGAATCACCGCACGCGCTATCGCTGATCGCTGCTTCTGGCCGCCCGATAGCGTAATCCCGCGCTCCCCCACCATGGTTTCGTAGCGCCTCTCGAAATCCTGCACGTCGGCGTCGAGCCCGGCAATCTCCGCGGCCTCCAGGACTTCTTTGGGTTCGTGCTCCTCCATTCCAAAGGCGATGTTTTCGCCCACGGTCTCGCTGAACAGGTAAGTATCCTGCGGCACGAAACCGATGGCACGGCGGAGCGTCTCGAGCGGCCACTCGCGGATCGGGCGCCCGTCGATCAAGACCTGACCCTCCGGCGCTTCCCACAGCCGCGCAATCAGCGCCGCCAGCGTCGTTTTCCCGCTTCCTGTCGGCCCCACAATCGCTACGGTTGATCCCGCTGGAATCTTCAGGTTGATGTTTCTCAGGACTGGCCGTCCATCTGTGCCGTGGCCGTCCGTTCCTTTGCTGCCGTTGCTGGGCGCAGTCGGATACTTGAAATTCAAGCCGCGAAACTCGATTTCGCCTTCAATCGGCGTGCTGCTAGGAATCCTCGCGTACCGGTCATCAATCTGCGGTTTCGCGGCGAGGATATAGTTCAAGCGCCCCATCGAAGCCGCGCCGCGCTGAAAAATATTGGTCACCCAGCCCAGCGCAATCATCGGCCACACGAGAAAGCCCAAATAGGTATAAAAGGCGGTGAACGTACCCAGCGATATCTGACCATTCAGGACACGATAGCCGCCCTGCCACAGCACAATCAGGAACGTGGTGCCGATCATTGCCGTGAGCGACGGCATGAACATACTCCACGTCCGGATTAGCCTGACGTTCTTGGCCACGTAATCCCGGTTGGGCTCGTCGAAGCCCTTGATTTCCGCTTTTTCCTGCGTGTACGCCCGAATCACCCGAACGCCGGACAGGTTCTCCTGCACCTTGGCGGAAAGCGTCGCCAGCGCCGCCTGTATCTTCTCGTACAACTCGTGAATGATCTTCCCGAAGTACCACACCGCTACCGCCACCACCGGCACCGGGATCAGTACCCACAGCGTTAGCGAAGGAGAAAGTTTGATCATTAACGCGATTGCCAGGACCATGGTCACAATCGTGGTCCCGCTGTACATAATCCCCGGGCCCAGCACCATGCGCACCGAGTTCAAGTCGTTGGTCGCGCGCGACATCAATTCGCCCGTTCGGTTGCGCACGTAGAATTCCGGCTCCATCACCAGAAGTTGGTCCAGCAGATCGCTGCGGATATCGAACTCGATGTCGCGCGAAATCCCGATGAGCGTCCATCGCGTTGCAAAGGACATCAACCCTTTTAGCGCGATGCATCCGATCAAGATCAGGCAAAAGATTCCCAGCGTTCTCCGGCTGTGCGGCTCGTAGAATGGCACCAGGTTGCTGAGCCAGTCGCCGCCAAGCACACCGGCCATGCGCCCTGCTGCTTGCACGGGATGTGAAAACGGCCGCGGGCTCCCAGCCAAAGTATCAGTGATGATGCCCGTGGCGAGCGGCACGACGTTGCCGATCAGCCCCATCAGGGCCAGCGTCAGCAAGCCCAGCGTGATCGAGCCTTTATATCGGCCTAAATACGGCAGCAACCCGCGCAGGTGCGCCCAAGTCGAAGCCTTCGCAGCTTTCTTGGCCGCCTCCGCGCTTGAAGTTGTCGCCGGTGCGCTCATCGCAAGGTAGCTCTCGGACGTTCCAGCGTGGCCGCCTCGCCAAGGAAGTGCTCATAGCTGAGGTCCAACGATTGGTAACGCTTCGTCGCCGGATTCCATCGCACTGCGATCGGCAGCGTTTTCTCGTTTTCGCCCTTACGCACCGGCGTGAAGTAGAGCGACATCCCCTTCTCCGCACTCATTTCATACTGCAACTTCCATCCGGCGACGGCCTGGAGTGGCGTCAATCCCAGAAAGCCGTTCTGGTTCTTCAGGTATTCATCGGCGCGCATCAGTTCCACCCATTTGCCGTTGTCATTTTCTGCCACAATTGCGCGTGTCACGACCGTGCCCGCCACGACGCTCTTCGGCGTGTTCGGTACCACGTTTGCCGCCAGAATCTCCTGTTTTCCGTTCTTCGCCAGGTCTCCGAACAGAAGCACCTGCGTCTCACTCCCCAACAGGACCTCCGCGGCCGCCTGGAACTCCTCGGGAACCGGTGGTGCCGCGGGCTTTTGTTCAGCCTGCTTCGGCGCTTCCGAACCGCATGCTGTCAAAAGTAAGCTCAACACCACCACTTCCGGCCAGAAACTCCGCCCTGAATACCTGATGCCAGTCTTTTTTCCCCATAGCGTTGAAACGCGAACGAGGGATCTCATGCTTGTCCTTTCGACAATAATCGCGCTGTGCGGCTGCCCCTAACCACGTAATCCCTGCCTTCTGCCTTGGTCACAGGCTTCGCACCGCCAGCGTTTTCTCCGCCACCGGCCTGGCCGAACCGTCCTATTGGCGGATGCACGCCACAATCCTTACCTGGAGCAAATCGGGTTCGGCCCCGTCGAATGCGTAGTACCACAATTCTAACGGCTGCCCGTCCCTCGTGCTAGGGACTTATGACTTGTAACTCGCCACAATCCCATCCAGCCTGGCTTCAAAATTCTCCTCGCCCTCGCTCCACAACTCACTTCGCTCCACCGGTAACGCCGCCTCGATCGCCTCCACCCATCCAAACAATTTTTGGATGTTTTCCCGCGTCTTCTGGTGATACAGCTTCAGGTTTTCCGCGCTTGCCATCCAGTGCCGGAAGGTTCTCTCCACCGGGTGGTCTGAACTTCCAGGCGTGGTTTTCGCGGGCCCTGCCGCCAGTAATCCCGCGTGTCCCGTGAACAGATGCTCGAACCCTAAATCCGCGCTGAAGTGCCCCGTCCCTGCTGCAGCCCCGTCGTCATAGGCCTTGCCCATGCAGAGCAAATCGAGGGGCTGCCGCCCCTGGCTCCATTTCAGCGTTTCCATGTCGAAGCTCCACAATTCCCACTCCGCCTCGACAATGAACGCCGTGTCGTCATCCAAGTGCTGCGCCGCCAGCGCCGCTACTTCGGCGGGAGTGATGGTGCCCTCCCGCAAATCCCACTCCGCCACCGGCGTCTCCGTCGCGTCCACTGCCCGCACAATCAGTTGCTGGAACCGCCTCTCGCCTTCCGAGAGCGGCGCGGTTGTCAGGAATCGCGCAAATTCCGCGATCATGGTTTGTGTCGAGAAATCACGAGTCCACACGCGCAGATATGCCCGGTTCGCCATAGTCAACGGGGAATTATACAGGCCTCAAGAGGTCCAGTTGTCAGTTTTCAGTAATCAGCCCTCAGTGAAGAGAAATTGGAAAGGGTAGTCAACCACGAGGCTTCCGTCTTTGACAAATAAGTGAATCTGCGGCGAAGCGGATAGGCGAACGAGGCTGGAAGCCCCCCAGTCCGGGCTCACCCCATTCGCGTCTTCTTTTGCTGGAAACTGTACACTGCCGGCTGAGAACTATTTCTTCTCCGACTTCTCAAACCCCATGGCGATCTGCTGCAGACGCTCCCGCAGCGTCTCGCCAAACCTCGCGAAGACCTCCGCCGTCGCTTCACGCAACTGCGCCTCGGCCGTTGCCGCTATCTTCGCAATAACGTCCCGCGATTGATGATCGAGTGTCGCCACGGTTGCCACCATCCAGGAATTGGAGATATTCTCTAGCCGCGCGCGGTACTGCTCTGCACCCTCATCGCTGAACTTTCCAAGCGCGACCCGGAGTTCGGTCAAGTTCGTTTCGTTCATTCTCTTCCACGAATCCCAAAGCACCGCAAAACCCGATTCGACCTTTTCGTGCGCTTCCACCACGCCCCGGCCGACCGCGTCGGCCATCGAAGCCTTGAATCGCTTCACAAAGTCTTCCTGCTGCGCCGTCAGGGTGTGGCTGAACTCTACCCGCGCGGCCTCCACTCTCTCTTGTGATTCCGTCACCGAGCGGTTCATCAGCTCCGAAAACCCTTCCAGTTCCTGCCGCGCGTTCCGCTGGATTTCGTCGGTGAATGCCGCCGAAGTCGTGTCCGCCGCTTCCGCAAAGAGCGTTCGGATTCTCTCGAACGCTTCCTGCACCGTCTCTTCCATCTGCTGCCGCGCCTGCGCCACGAAGCTCCGGTTCGTGTTGTTCAGCTCATTCGCAAATGTGCCGGAGAGCTCCCCGGCCTTCTCCCGCAGTTGCTTGCCGGTTTCCTCCACCGCCTTTTCCGAAAGGTTCTGCAACTGCGTCTGCGTCTTCTTCTCGTACCATTCGGCCGTTTTGAACATCTCCTCGGCCGAGCGATGCTTCAGGTCGACGGCTTTGTTCTCCAGATCCTCCAGGTGGTGTCCGGAAATCGCCTGCGCCGATTCGTTCAGGATTTGTTCCACGCTCCCCAGGTTCTCCCGGAAACGCGCCAGGGATTCCGCGAACGCTTCGTCCGCCGCGGTGCGGATTCGGTCCTGCTGCATGGTCATCGCGGCGTCCAGTAACGACCGGCCGCCCGCCAGGCGGTGAATCGCGTCCTCGGTCTGCTGGACGTGCGGTGCCACCTTGGATTGAATCTGCTCGTCGAGCTTCTCGAGTGCCTCGCTATTCGCTGTTTCGAAGCTGTTGCGAATCCGCGAATGAATCTCCTCAAACATCGTCTCCGACTGGCGCTGCAGTTCATTTCGGTGCAAGCTCAGCACGCCGTCGAGTTGCGATTGGAAGCCCTCGACTGCCTGTTGCTGCACCGCCTCGATGAGCCCCGCGTGCTTTTCCAGCCTGAGGCTAATTTCCTGCGCGCGCACCAGCACTTCTTCCAGGCGCTTCGTTTGCGCCTCTCGCTCTTCTTTAGTGAGGCTGCTCTGCCTCGAACCCGCCTCTTCCAACTGCTTCTGCAATTCCTGCGTCAACTGCTTCAGGTCTTCCGCGGCCTTCCCCTGCGCTGCATTCAACGTCCCTTCGAGTTCGCCCTGCCATCTCGTTTGCGCCGCTTGCACTTCCTGCGTCAGGTGGTCTCGCAATGAGTTCTGCGCCTCGTCTTGGGCCGTGGCCACGCGCTCCTGCATCGCCTGAACTGCCGCGTTTAGCGCTTCGTGATGGGTGCCCTCCACTTGTTCCCGCTGTCGCGCTTCCTCTTCGGTTCTGCGGGCCGCCTCCTCCATCCGTGTGGCCACTTGCGTCTCGACGGTTTCCGCTTGCGCTTTCAGCTTTGCCGCTGCTTCTTCCGCCTGAGTGCACAGCGTTTGCAGCGCGTCGTGAGTGCTCGAGAGCTGCTTCTCGTGCTGTTCCCGCTGCGTCGCACCCTCTCTCGCCAGTTGCGCGGTCAACTGGTGGGTCAATTGTTCAAGCTGGGGCGCCAGCCATCGCGGCAACTCGTTCTTCAGTGCCTCGGCCGCAGCCGCCTGCGCCGTTCTTGCGCGGGTCTGCGCTTCTTCCTGAATCGTCCCAACGGCATGGGCCGTCTCCCGAGCTACCTCTTCGCGAAACGCCGAATACTTCTGCTCCCATTGCTCGAAGGCCAGTCGCCGCTCCGCGTTGACCGCTTCTACAGCCGCCTCTCGAGCCGCCGCGTGAATCTGTTGTTTCGCCTCGGCTAGCAATCGCGCCACTTGTCGTGCCAGTTGCATCGACGCGTCCGTCGGGCTTGTTGGCGCCGGGAAAATCCGGATATTGTCCGGGGCCGCGACGCCCGGCTCGGCCTCTGCAATTGGCAGCGGCATTTCGCTCGGCATGAGTGGCAGCGCTGAGCCGCTCTGATCCGCGGGAGCAAGTCCATTGGGCAGGAACGGCCCCTCTTCAGGGAAGTTAAACCAATCGTCCGGCGGAAACGCGATTCCCCATGCATTGCCTGCCACTTCGAGTTCCAGCGCCACCTGGAACAGCTGCCTCACGGTGCGCGGCCGCTGGATCCACGCCACTTTACCTCGCACGCGGCGCGGCGAATGCCCGGGTTCCGAGTGCGGCACTTCCAAATTCACCCACATATTCTTCAGGACATAATGTTTGGATTGGTACCGGCAGCCGTGGCAATTGATAATCAGAGTCGAAGTGCGCTCTGCAAACGGCCGCCCCAGCGCGTCCACTCCGGTCACCACCAGGGGCACCGCCTGGACGATTCGCGTGCTCCGTCTCTTTCTTAGTTCCGTGGTTGCGTTGGCTGCGCCTTCTGTCGACATTTCGGTTGACTCGTCCGCTAGTCCTTGGCCTTCTTCCTCAATCTGCATGGTCGCCGCGCCTTGACCTGTGGCCTCTGTGCTTCCCGCCCCTACGCTCTCTTCACCGGCACGTCCTCAGGGCTCTGACCCCGATGTGTTCCGGTTAGGAACGACCACAGTTCCTTGGCGACCCACACAGGTCCCACCAACAAATAAATCGGGCCCTGGAAGAATGCCGGCTTGTTTCCCTCAATTCGGTGGCCCAGGAACAACAACATCCACCCACCGACGAAGCAGACCAATCCAGCTCTCCAGTGCATCAGCACCAGTAGGATGATTCCGGCAAAAATCAGCGGTATGCCGATTCCATGAAGCAACTTGTTCCAACCCGAACTATGCTCGTGGTCGTATTGTTCCATGTAGTGCGCTAATCCGCCCAAAGCGCACCTCCCAATCCAGTTCCTACGGAAACTGGGGACGATTGGCGGGGACCCCCACCGTGCAGAGGACTTTAACCTGATTCGTTCTACTTGCCTAGAGGTCAAACATTCTGTACGTACTAGTTCGCTCGTTCCCCGAGTTTTCTTCTTCGTTTTCAACAAAAAAGCCCCGGAAAAGCCTCTCCGGAGCAGTTCCTTCGCGTATTCCTTTTCTCTGTGACCTGGGTGCTACTTCATCTCAACTTTTTTCGACTTCACAAATCGCGTCGTCCTTCCATCGCCTTCAGCATCGTCACCTCGTCGGCGTATTCCAAATCCGCCCCCACCGGGATCCCTACGCCGATTCGCGTCACCCGTACGCCAAGCGGCTTTAGCAATTTCGAAAGATAGACCGCCGTGGCCTCGCCTTCGGCCGTCGGATTGGTCGCGATGATAATCTCCTCGACCCCACCACCCTTCAGCCTTTCAATCAGGCTCTTGATATTGAGCTGGTCCGGTCCGCGCCCCTGCAGCGGCGAAAGCGACCCTCCTAGCACGTGATACATCCCGCTATACGTGCGTGTTTTCTCAATCGCCAGGATGTTGTGCGGCTCCTCGACCACACAGATCGTGCGTTTGTTTCGGTTCGCCCCCGCGCAATACAGGCACGGATCCGTGTCCGTAATGTTGTGGCAGACGGAGCAAGTGCGGGTTTTCTCTTTCGCGTCGCGAATCGCGTCGGCCAGCGCCAGCGCGTCTTCGGGCGGAATGCGCAGCAAATGAAAAGCCAGCCGTTGCGCGGTCTTCTGCCCGATCCCAGGCAGGTGCTTCAGTTCTTCAATCAGTCGTTCCACGGGCGCGGCAAAATCAGGCATGTTCCTTGTGTAGCACAAGCCCGCTCATCCACGCAAACCGCTCACAGATCGCGATACATCACGAACGCGTCCACGTACCCGAGCTCGGGATGTTTGAACGCACGAGGAAGCCGTCCCACAATCTCGAAACCCAGGCTCTCCCACAGACGGACGGCGCGCACATTGCTGCTGACAACAAAATTGAACTGCATGGCCCGGAATCCTCGATCCTTGGCACGCTGCAGCGAGTGTTCGCACATGGCGCGGGCCACGCCGCGGCCCGTCGCGAACGCCGCAGAGATGTACCCGCAATTGGCAACGTGAGCCCCACCACCTCTTTGATTCGCACGAAGGAAGTAAGTGCCAACCAACTTTCCGGCGTCTTCGGCAACATAGACTTCGTGATCTGCTGAGAGCCAGAACGCTAACGCGCTCTCCTTGTCCAAATTCTGCGGCAGGGTGTAGGTTTCTCCCGCCCGAATGACCGGTTCGAGTATTGCCCAAATCTCATCAGCATCGTCTTGGCGAATGGCGCGAATCAGCATCCAAGTATCATGCCACGCATGTTCCCGGTCACACGCACACCATTACCCGAATTCCCCCTTCAATCCCGGCAAATTGTCTTGTGATGGGGTTCTAAACTTAGAACTTACAACTTATGACTTAGAACTCAGAACAGTCCGGGAATCTTCATTCCTGCGAGGCCCGGAATCCCACCCGCGAGGCTCTTCATCTGATTCGCCAGTTCATCATCCACGCGCCGCGACGCTTCATTCACGGCCGCGCGGATCAAATCCTGAAGCATCTCCTGATCCTTGCTGGCAAAAACTTCCGGCTCGATCTTGACGTCCAGCACCTGCTTCTGGCCGTTCATTTTCACCGTCACCATGCCACCGCCCGCCGACGCTTCCACCGCAACGGAGTTCACTTGCCGCTGCAGGTCTTCCTGCACCTGCCGCAAGCGCGAGAGCATCTGTTGGAGGGCGCTGACTTCCATTTTCTTCCAATGCCTCTCTTTCCGCTTACTCCCCGTTGCGCCGCCGCACTTCGGAAATTCTTCCTCCGAATCGCTGCAGCATGGACTTCACCACCGGGTCGTTCTCAAACTGGGCCCGCATTTCCTGGCTGCTCGCGGCGCGTGATGCATTCGCCTCATTTGCCGCACCAGTTTCGAGTCTAGCACAGACACGCACCGCGCGCCCTAGTACCTTGCTCGAAGAAGCACGGATCTTCTCCAGAGTTTCTCTCCCTTCGATCAATCCGGCGAACGTGCTCTTCTCCGACGAAAAATAAATTCGTAGTTCGTCACCTTCCAGTTCCCAGCGAGAAGCGTGCTCCAGCAATTCCGCGATGAATTTCTGTTGCGACTGGATCGCCGACTTGATTTCGCTGACCTGCTCCGCGCTCATCCCCGTCGCGATGATTTCTGTCTTGCCGGCCGGTACGTCCGCCTTCATCGCAGTTGCCGCTGCCGCCGCTCCGCTCGTGTCGAACGCACTTGCTGCCGCTGGCCGCGCCCCTGTTTCGCCTGTGTAGCGGCCACTTTCCGATGCGGGCATCTTTCCGTTCGCCATAGGGCTCGCACTTGTCGCCGCGCTTCGGGAAGGGAATTGCGGCGCCGCTGATGCAGTTGTCGCGCGCTTTGGCGCCGATCCTCCGCCTGCCCTACCTGCTGCTCCGTTTAATTCCCCGAGCAACTCTTCCAGCGGCGCCAACCGCGACGCATTCACCAGCCGCAACAATCCCATCTCCAGATGCACACGCGGATCCATCTTTCTTCGCACGTCGTCATCCGTCTGCAGCAAAATCTGGAAATAGCGTGTCAAATCTTCTTCGCTAAAGAGCGCGGCGGCCTTCGCGAGTCCCGGCCGCTGGTCCGGCGTTGCCGCAATCAAATCCGAGTCCGCGCCGCACACTCGCGCAATCAAAAGATTTCTCATGTGCCGGATCGCTTCCCGGCAGAAATGCTGCAAGTTCCGTCCCTCTCTCTGAAAGCGGTGAACCAACCCCAGTGCCCGATCCGCCGATCCTTCCGCTATCGCTTCCACCAGCTCTTGCAGCGCGTCTTCCGGCACTACGCCAAGCAATTCGCGCACTTCTTTATCCTGAATGTCGTCGCCGCAATACGCCCGCGCCTGCTCCAGCAGCGAGAGCGCGTCGCGCATGCTGCCTTCCGCCATCCGCGCAATCACGCTCAGGGCCCCGTCATCGACGCTCAAGCTCTCTTGTGCCGCAATGTATTTCAGCCGGTTGGTGATTTCCAGGAACGTCAGCGCACGGAAATGAAAATGTTGCGAGCGCGACCGTATGGTGTCTTCCAAGTTTTCCGGTTCCGTCGTCGCCATCACGAAAATCACGCGCTCGGGTGGCTCTTCCAACGTTTTGAGAAGCGCGTTCGACGCCTCGCCCGTCAGCATGTGCGCTTCATCCAGAATGACGACCTTGTGCCGCGCCGCCGCCGGCGCGTACCGCACCATCTCACGCAGCTCGCGGATCTGGTCAATCCCGCGATTCGACGCGGCGTCAATCTCAATCACGTCCAGTGAAGTGCCGGCCGCAATCTCTTTGCACGAATCGCACTGGCCGCAGGGCTCCGGCGTCGGCCCCTTCACGCAATTCAACGCTTTCGCCAGAATGCGCGCCGCCGTCGTTTTCCCCACGCCGCGCGCTCCGGAAAAAATGTACGCGTGCGCCACGCGGTTGTGTTTGATCGCGTTCTGCAATGTCTCGGTTACGTGAGTTTGCCCAACGAGGTCCGCAAATGTTTGCGGCCGCCACTTCCTCGCGATCACTTGGTAGGTCATGCTTCTTAGGGTGCCCCATCCTCTGCGGTTTTTGCAAAGGGTGGGTCAATTTTCGGCGCGTGTCCCAAAAAAGTCAAAAGCAATGCTGAGCCGGCAGCTGCCAGCCAAAAGTTGTTAGCTTGACGCGCTTCCCGCAGGGCAGATTTGTTTTGCGAAGAGGAAAATCAAACGCAGGCAACCAACCGCATCCTGATCGCTGATGACAGATCGCTGATCGCTTCTTCAAACCGAGGAACTTCGGAGTCTCTGCGGCACACTCGGCTGACCCGGTACCGTTGCTCCCTTCCGGGCCTGGCGGGGTTCGCGGGACCTCGTTGCACAGAGCCCGAAGTTCCACGCTCCGGCAGTCGCGCGCGTTCCCGACTGCAACAAAAAGTCTAGCACACCGCTCCGGTGCCCTCCACTTGCGCCTGGCCTGCGCATTCGTCTCCTTGTATAACTGAGCACAACGCGTCGCACCCTTCTCGCCTCAAGAAAACTCTGTCCTAAAATAATTCCCGGTTGGAGTTCCTCCTCAACCGCCTTGCCGCCCGACCGCATCGGCACCGCAAGGTCCGCGCGCCAGCGCTGCGCCCCGCCACAGTCGGGGCCATCACCCCACGTCACGGGGATTCCCTGCACCTCTGTGCAGGCAGGAGGAGTTTCATGAAAGTTGCAGTCTCGCTCGTTCTCGCACTGGCCAT
>Ga0187780_10002216_pt1 | contig 14637 bp, 15 predicted proteins | sample 1015_Q2_SP10_20__FD_132429 | JGI IMG/M metagenome (GOLD analysis project Ga0187780, IMG submission 132429) | Tropical peat soil microbial communities from peatlands in Department of Meta, Colombia - 1015_Q2_SP10_20_MG | ecosystem: Environmental > Terrestrial > Soil > Wetlands > Peat | place... | reverse complement strand
TGAGGGTGCACCCGGGCGAAGAGACGGTGATCTATTACCGCGCGGTCAACCGCTCGGCCCAGGGCATCACCGGGCGCGCCACCTACAACGTCACGCCACAAAAGGCCGGGCTCTATTTCGACAAGCTGCAATGTTTCTGCTTCACGAAGCAGCATCTGAAGCCCGGCGAGAGCGCCGAACTGGGCGTGCAGTTCTTCGTCGATCCCGACATCGTCGAGGACGTGAACGCCGCCGACGTCGATACCATTACCCTGAGCTACACCATGTTCCGCGCCAAGGACGATGAGGGCGAGCCCGTCCGCTCCTCGTCGCTCGGCGCGGAGAAACCCGTCAATTGATCGCCGAGAGCAGCCGATGACGACCGAGCCCGCCGAAACTTTCGACATGCACGGCCACAAGCATCCCTACCACCTCGTCGATCCGAGCCCGTGGCCGATCGTCGGCGCGGTCGCGGCCGGCACGATCACTGGCGGCGCGGTGTGGTGGATGCATGGCGGGCCGCCCTGGGTGATGATCCTGGGTGCCTTCGGCGTGCTCGCGACCATGTTCGTGTGGTGGCGCGACGTCATCCGCGAGGCGGTCTACGGCCACTACCACAATCCCGTCGTGCAGATCGGGCTGCGCTTCGGCATGGCGCTCTTCATCGCCTCGGAGGTGATGTTCTTCTCCGCCTTCTTCTGGGCTTTCTTCAGCGCCGCGCTGTTCCCGACCGAGGCCGATGGCGGGATCTGGCCGCCCAAGGGCATCCATCCCTTCAACCCCTTCGAGATCCCGTTCCTCAACACCCTCGTCCTGCTGTGCTCGGGCACCACCGTGACCTGGGCGCATCACGCGCTCATCGAGGGCGACCGCAAGGGCCTCGTCCAGGGCCTGCTCCTGACCGTGATCCTCGGCATCTGCTTCACCTCGCTCCAGGCCTGGGAATACAGCCACGCCGCCTTCGGCTTCACCCAGGGCATCTATCCCTCGACCTTCTTCATGGCGACCGGATTCCACGGCGCTCACGTGATCATCGGCACGACCTTCCTCACCGTCTGCCTTTTCCGCGCCATGGCCGGACATTTCCGTCCCGACCATCATTTCGGCTTCGAGGCCGCGGCCTGGTATTGGCACTTCGTCGACGTCGTCTGGCTGTTCCTCTTCGTCTGCATCTATTGGTGGGGCGGCGGCAGCGCGATCGGCGCCGAATAGACGATGAGCGAGCCAGCGCCGGTATCCACGCTCGCAGCAGCGTTTTTCTGCCGCTGCCCGCGCTGCGGCAAGGGCAAACTCTATGACGGGCTCCTGGCCGTGGCGCCGAGCTGCCCCGCCTGCGGCCTCGATCTCGCGGCCCAGGATGCGGGCGACGGGCCCGCGGTTTTCGTGGTGCTGATCTTGGGCGCGATCGTGGTCGGCCTCGCCTTGCTCGTCGAGATTCTCTTCGCGCCGCCGATGTGGGTGCATCTCGTCCTGTGGACGCCCTTCACCATCGGTTGCGCCATTCTCATGCTGCGGCCCTTGAAGGCCTGGCTCATTGCGATGCAGTACCGCCACAACCTCCTCGGCGGGCCGGCGCGCGCCTCGCGCCCCTAGGCCTTGCGCGCGCGGCCGCTGCTCTGGCCCTCGCTCTGGGCGGCGCTGGGCCTCCTCCTCCTCATCGGGCTCGGCTCCTGGCAGCTCTATCGCTTGCAATGGAAGGAAGGCTTGATCGCTCAGCGCCAGGCCGCGCTCGACGCCGCACCCGTCGCGCTGCCCGCGACCCTCGCCGATGCCGCGCCGCTCGAATTTCACCCGGTGCGCGCGGACGGGCAATTCCGCAACGATCGCGAGCTTTACCTCAACGCAACCTCGCGCCGCGGCGACGCCGGCTTCCACATCGTGACGCCTTTCATCCTCGCGGACGGCACAGCGCTGCTCGTCGATCGCGGCTTCGTGCCGACCGAGCGCAAGGCGCCGGAGAGCCGCGCCGCGGGCGAGATCGCCAGCGAGACCAGCGTTTCGGGCCTGTTGCGTCTCCCGGAGAAGCCGGGCTGGTTCACGCCCGCCAACGAGCCGGAGAAGAATTCCTGGTTCTCGATCGATCTCGCGGCGATGGCGCAGGCGGCCGGGCTCGACCGCGTCTCGCCCTTCTATCTCGATGCCGACGCCACGCCCAATCCCGGCGGCTGGCCGCAGGGCGGGCAGACGATCACCGACCTCCCCAACAGTCATCTCCAATACGCGCTTACCTGGTTTGGATTGGCGTTGGCGCTCGTCGCGATCTATATCCGCTTCGCCCGCCGCCGCCTCGGAGGAATATCCTGAACGCCAGCCCCTATGCCCAACTCGAGGCGCGCTTCCGCCGTCTCGGCACGCTGCGCGAGGCGCAGTCCGTGCTCCATTGGGATCTCGCAACGCAAATGCCGGCCGGAGGCGCCGCGGCGCGCGCCGAGCAACTGGCCGCGCTGAAGCTCGTCTGCCACGAGATCATCACCGATGCGGCGCTGCCCGATCTCCTCGGCGCTGCCGCCGCGCAGAATGAACTCGATTCCTGGCAGCGCGCCAATCTCAAAGAGATGCGCCGCGCCTGGCTGCATGCCTCGGCGCTGCCTGCCGATCTCGTCGAGGCCTTCTCCAAGGCCTGCTCGGCTTGCGAGATGGCGTGGCGCTCGGCCCGGCCCGCCAATGATTTCGCCGCGGTCCTGCCGGCGCTCGGCCAAGTGCTCGTGCTCACCCGCGAGGTCGCAGCGGCCAAGGCGGCGCGGCTCGGCAAGAGCGCATATGACGCGCTGCTCGACCAATACGAGCCCGATGGCAGCGCCGCCGCAATCGATGCGGTCTTCGCGCCAGTGGCGCGCGTGCTCCCTGAGCTCGTCGACGGCGCCATCGCCGCACAGGCGAGGCGAAAAGCCCCGGTTGCGCCGCAGGGCCTCTTCGCTCTCGGCGCGCAGCGCGCGGCCGCGGTCACGCTGATGCAGCGCCTGGGCTTCGACTTCGAGCATGGCCGGCTCGATGTGAGCCTCCATCCCTTCTGCGGCGGCACGCCGGACGATGTGCGCATCACGACGCGCTACGAGGAGGAGGATTTCCGCCGCGCGCTGATGGGCGTGCTGCACGAGACCGGGCACGCGCTCTACGAGCGCGGCCTGCCCGCGGCATGGCGCCGCCAGCCGGTCGGGCGCGCGCGCGGAATGAGCCTCCACGAAAGCCAGTCGCTCCTGGTCGAGATGCAGGTGTGCCGCTCACGCGCCTTCCACGAATTCGCCGCACCCATCTTGCGTGCCACCTTCGGCACGAGCGGGCCGGAATGGGATGCCGAGAATCTCTATCGCCTTGATACGCGCGTCGAGCGCAGCCTCATTCGCGTCGATGCCGACGAGGTGACCTACCCCGCGCATGTGATCCTGCGCTACCGGCTCGAGCGCTTGCTCTTGGCGGGCGAGCTCGCGCTCGCGGACCTGCCCGCGGCGTGGAACGCGGCGATGCGCGAGCTCGTTGGACTCGTGCCGCCCGACGACCGGCGCGGCTGCCTCCAGGATATTCACTGGTATGACGGTGCCTTCGGCTATTTCCCGACCTACACGCTCGGCGCGATGACCGCGGCGCAACTCTTCGAGGCGGCCAAGCGCGCCGATCCCGCAATCGAGCCCGGTATCGCCAAGGGCGAGTTCGCGCCACTCATGGCATGGCTCGGCGGCAATGTGCATGGCAAGGCATCGTCGCTCTCGACGAGCGAGATCATCGCGCAAGCGACGGGAAAGCCGCTCGATCCCGCGATTTTCGAGCGCCACTTGCGGGCGCGCTACCTCGCCGCCTAAGCTTTCCAAGCGTCAGAAAAAGGAGAGGCCGGCATGGGCAATTTCGTGATCATCGCCGAATTGCAGGTAAAGCCCGAGAGCGTCGAGAAATTCCTGCCGCTCATCCTCGCCAATGCCCAGGCCTCGGTCGCGAAGGAGCCTGGTTGCCTGCAATTCGACGTGACGCAGCAGGTCGACGACCGGACCAAATTCGCGCTCTACGAGGTCTATGCCGACGCCGCGGCCTTCGACGCGCACGGCAAGATGCCGCATTTCCAGGAATTTTTCGCCGCGGCCAAGGACATGATCGCGCAACGCGGCGGTGCCCGGCGCTTCAACCGCGTCGCGGGCTTCCACAAGCATTGAGGCCGCGCAGCCCGCGATGACCACCGCTGACGGCGCGTTGCGATTGCGGGTGCAGTCCGCGAGCTGGGAGGCCGAAGGGGTTCACACTTACGAGCTGCGCGACCCGGAAGGCCGCGACCTTCCGCCCTTCACCGCCGGCGCGCATATCGACCTCCATCTGCCGAATGCCATGGTGCGCTCCTACTCGCTCGTCAATCCGCAGGACGAGCGCCAGCGCTACGTCATTGCCGTGCAGAAGGACCGCGCGAGCCGCGGCGGTTCGACCTGGGTGCACGACAAGCTCCGCGTCGGCGAGTTCGTGCCGGTCGCGGGGCCGCGCAACAATTTTCCGCTCGCCGAGGACTCGGCCGTGACGCTTTTCATCGCCGGCGGTATCGGCATCACGCCCTTGTGGTGTATGATCCAGCGCCTCGGCGCGCTCGGGCGCGGCTTCAGGCTGCATTACTGCGTGCGCCGGCGCGAGGAAGCGGCGTTCCGCTCGCCGCTCGCGGCGATGCACGGGCACGCGGGCGCCGAGATCCTGTTCAATTTCGACGGCGAGCCCGGCGGCAAGCTCCTCGACATCGCAGGCGTGGTCAAAGCCGCGGCGCCGGCGGCGCATCTCTATTGCTGCGGGCCGTTGCCCATGCTCGCGGCCTTCGAGGAGGCGACCAAAGACCTGCCGCGCGAGCGCGTCCATATCGAGTATTTCACGCCGAAGGAGGCGCCCGCGGCCGAGGGCGGCTTCACCGTGGTGCTCGCCAAGACCGGGCGAAGCTTCGTCGTGGCGCCGGGCAAGACCATTCTCGAGACCCTACAGGATGCCGGGCTCGACCCCGCCTGCTCCTGCCTCGAAGGCGTGTGCGGCACCTGCGAGACGCGCGTGCTCGAGGGCACGCCCGACCACCGCGACGTGGTTCTGACCGAGGCCGAGCGCCGCGCGAGCAAGACCATGATGATCTGCTGCTCGGGCTCGAAGACCGACCGCCTCGTGCTCGATCTCTAGGGCCGACCTCCAAGCAAACTGAGCGTTTTTACCGGTGGCGCGCCTGCACCGCGGCCAAAACCCTCCGTTGCGATGGGAGTTCCCGGGCGTTACGATTCACGGCGAAACCGTAGCAGCCCGAGACCCACCTTTGCCCTATATCAGTACGCGCGACGCGCAGGACCCGCCGAAGCGGCTCGCCTTCGACGCGGTGCTGCTCGCCGGGCTGGCGCCCGATGGCGGGCTCTTTGTGCCGGCCGCCTGGCCGCGGCTCGATCCGGCCGCGCTCGCGGCGCTCAAAGGCAAGCCCTATGCCGAGGTCGCGGTCGCGGTGACGACACCTTTCCTCGACGGGGTCGTGGCGGCGCGCGACTGGCGCCGCATGGTCGAGGACGCCTACCGCGACTTCGACAACGAGGCGGTGGCGCCCTTGCGCGAATTGGGCGACGGGCTCTACCTCCTCGAGCTCTTTCATGGGCCGACCCTCGCGTTCAAGGATTACGCGCTGCAGCTCGTGGGCCGGCTCTTCGACCATGTGCTCGAGAGGCGCCGTGCGCGCGTCACCATCGTCGGCGCGACCTCAGGCGATACGGGCTCGGCCGCGATCGCCGCCTGCCGCGACCGCGCCGCCATCGACCTCTTCATGCTCTACCCCGAAGGCCGCATCTCCGACGCTCAGCGCCGCCAGATGACCGGCGTGGCGGCCGCCAACGTCCATGTGCTGGCGATCGACGGAACCTTCGACGATTGCCAGGATTTGGTGAAGGCGATGTTCGCCGACGCCAAGTTCCGCGGCGAGCTCAGCCTGTCGGCGGTCAACTCGATCAACTGGGCGCGGATCATGGCGCAGACCGTCTATTATGTCGCCGCCGCGCTGGCGCTGGGCGTGCCGCAGCGGGCGGTCGCCTTCGCCGTGCCGACCGGCAATTTCGGAAATGTCTTTGCCGCGCATGTCGCGCGCCGCATGGGACTTCCCGTGGCGCAGCTCGTCATCGGCTCCAACCGCAACGACATCCTTGCGCGCTTCATCAATGGCGGCACGATGAGCATCGGCGCCGTGGAGCCGAGCCTATCGCCGAGCATGGACATCCAGGTCGCAAGCAATTTCGAGCGCTTCTATTTCGAGCTGAAGGGCGGGGACGCGGCGGCCGTCGCCGCGGGCATGGCCGCCTTTCGCCGCACCGGGACGCTGCCCCTCACGCGCGCCGAGTGGGAGCGCGCGGCTGCGCTCTTTTCCGCCGCACGCGTTGATGACGACGCGACCTTGGCCGAAATCAAGCGCAGCTACGAGAGCACCGGCACGATCCTCGATCCGCACAGCGCCGTCGCGGTCGCCGCGGCGCGGGCGTGCCGGCGCGACAAAGCCCTGCCGATGGTCGCGCTCGCCACCGCGCATCCGGCGAAATTCCCCGACGCGGTCGCGCGCGCGATCGGCAAGCGGCCGCCGGTGCCGCCGCGGCTTGCCCAGGCCTTGGCCGCGCCCGAGCGCAAGGTCGCGCTGCCCAGAGATCTCGCCGCCGTGCAGAACTACGTTCGCCGCCACGCGCGCGCGGCGTTTGCCGGAGCCGCGCCATGACCGTGATGCTGAGCCGCCTTTCGAACGGGATGAGCGTCCTGACCGATCGCATGGACTCGGTCGAGACCGTCTCGCTCGGCGTCTGGGTCGATGTTGGCACGCGTCACGAGCCCGCGGCGATCAATGGCGTCGCGCACCTCTTGGAGCACATGGCCTTCAAGGGAACGGCGCGGCGCTCGGCGCTCGACATCGCGGCCGAGATCGAGGCGGTGGGCGGCCATGTCAACGCCTATACCTCGCGCGAGCACACGGCTTATTACGCCAAGGTCCTCAAGGCTGATGTCGCGCTCGCCGTCGATATCCTCGCCGACATCTTGCAGCATTCGAGCTTCGATCCGGCCGAGCTCGAGCGCGAGCGCGCCGTCATCCTGCAGGAGATCGGCCAAGCGCAGGACACGCCCGACGACATCATTTACGACCTGTTTCAGGAGCGCGCTTTTCCCGATCAGCCCATGGGTCAGCCTGTCCTGGGCCGCGCCGAGATCGTGAAGAGCCTCGATCGCGACGCGGTCGCGGGCTACCAGAAGGGCACCTATGCCGCGCCCGGCATGCTGCTCGTGGCCGCAGGCAACGTGGCGCATGACACGCTCGTGGCGCTGGCCGAGCGCGCCTTCACCGAGCTCGCGCCCGCTGGCGCCGCGCGCACCGAGCCCGCGCGCTATGTCGGCGGCGAGCTCCGGCAGAACCGCGAGCTCGAGCAGGTCCACGTCCTCCTGGGCCTCCCCGGCTTCGCCTTCGGCGATCGCGATTACTATGCCGCTTCGGTGCTCTCGACCGCTTTCGGCGGCGGCATGTCGTCGCGCCTCTTCCAGGAGGTGCGCGAGCGGCGCGGCCTCGTCTATTCGATCTATTCCTTTAGCCACAGCTACAGCGATGGCGGCCTCTTCGGCATCTATGCCGGCACGGGGGAGAGCGAGGCTGCGGAGCTGATGCCGGTCCTCTGCGACGAGATTGGGGCGCTCGCCGAAGGGCTCGAGCCTGCCGAGCTCGAGCGCGCGCGAGCCCAGCTCAAGGCCGGCCTGCTCATGTCGCTCGAAGGCACTACGGCGCGCTGCGAGCAGCAGGCGAGCCACATGCTCGTCTATGGCCGCCCGCTCGATCCCGCCGAGCTCGTCCGCTTCATTGACGCGGTCGACGAGGATGCGGTGATCCGCGTCGCGCGGCGGCTCGCGAGCGGCGCGCCGACCCTCGCTGCGCTCGGCCCGATCGGACGAATCGAGGATTACCAGCGCCTCGCCGCACGGCTCAAGCGCTAGCACGGGGGGCGGGGGAGGGGTGGCTCTCGATCTGACGCGGCTGCAACGCCTGTTCGGGACGGTGCCGCCGCCTTTCCGCTTGATGGGGAAGCGGCTGATCCTGCGCGCGCCCGAGCGCACGGATTGGCGCGCCTGGGCCGAGCTGCGCGGTGCCTCGCGCACCTTCCTCGCACCGTGGGAGCCGAGCTGGAGCGACGACGCGCTCACGCGCGCGGCGTTCCGGCGCCGTCTCGCGCGCTACGCGCTCGAGTGGCACAGCGACCAGGGCTACACCTTCCTGCTCATGCGCATCGACGACAACGCGCTCATCGGCGGCATCAGCCTGACCAACGTGCGCCGCGGCGTCGCCGAGACCTGCAGCATCGGCTATTGGGTCGGCGAGCGCCATGCGCGGCAGGGCTACATGACCGAGGGTCTCGCGCTGACGCTGCGCTTCGCCTTCGAGCGCCTGAAGCTGCACCGGCTCGAGGCAGCCTGCCTGCCGCACAATGCCGCAAGCCGCGGCCTCCTGCTCAAATCCGGCTTTCGCGAAGAAGGCTATGCGCGCGAATATCTCTGCATCGACGGCAAGTGGCAGGACCACGTGCTCTTCGGCATTCTCGCGAGCGAGTGGCAGCCGCGGACGGTGTGAGCGGGAAGTCGGGGCGACGCTAAGCGTGACCGGCATCGCCGGAGAGCGCGATCGGATCGACCCCGAGCTTTGCGATCGCGCGCCGCCATTTGTCCCTGTGGTCGCGGTCGAAGACGAGCGCATCGTCGGCGGCGACATGAAGCCAGCCATTCGCCTGGATCTCCGCGTCGAGCTGGCCGGGTCCCCAGCCGGCGTAGCCCAACGCGAGAAGCCGGTGGCGCGGGCCCTGGCCGCGGCCGATCGCGCGCAGGATGTCCATGGTCGCGGTAAGCCCGAGGCGGCCTTCGACGACGAGCGTCGTTTCCTCGGTGTAATCCGCGGAATGGAGCACGAAGCCGCGCTCGGATTCGACCGGGCCGCCGAAATGCACCTGCGCCTGGCCGAAGCCCTCGCCGCCGATGCCGAGCTGGCGCAGGAGATCCGCGATCGAGGGCTGCTCGACGACCTTGTTGACGACGAGGCCCATGGCCCCTGCGGCGCTATGCGCGCACATATAGATCACGCTCTGTGCGAAACGCGGATCCTGCATTTGCGGCATCGCGATGAGCAATTGGCCCGTGAGCATGGGTCGAGGCCTTGCGGTTCCTGTCATTCTTGACATAGGCGAGGCGCTCCACGCTTGCAAGCGCGTGCGGCCCGAGCCGCCTCCGCATCTTGTGACTCTTGGCGCTCGGCTCCAGGCCTATATAACTTGCGCATGAACCGCTTCGCGCCGCGCGCGATTGTCATCGGCCTCGTCGTGGGCGCGGCGCTTTTGGCCGCGCGGAACCCGGCGCGCGCCGATTCGGCTTCGCCCTGGTTCGAGACCGATCAAGGCAAAGTGCGGCTCATCGCCGCCGCGCCCGCGGTGGGCGACGCGTCCTCCGTCACGCTCGGGCTCGAATTCGAGCTCGCGCCGCGCTGGAAAATCTATTGGCGCGCGCCGGGTGATGCCGGCTATCCGCCGCAGCTCGACTGGGCGGGCTCGAGCAATCTCGCAGGCGTCGACATCGCCTGGCCGGCGCCCGAGCGCTTCTCGGTCCTCGGCCTCGAGACCGTGGGCTATAGCGGCGCGGTCGTGCTGCCGATGACGGCGCGGCTCGTTCAAGCAGGTCAGGCGCTCGCGCTGCGCGCGCATCTCTCCTACCTCACCTGCAACGAGATCTGCGTGCCCTACGAGACCGACCTTGCGCTCGACCTGCCGGCGCAAGCGACCGCGACGGGCTATGCCGCGCTCATCGCGCAATATCAGGCGCAAGTGCCCGGTGACGGGCACGCGGCGGGGATCGCGCTCGAAGGCGCGCAGCTTCGCGCGGGCTCGCCACCGATGCTCGAGCTGCGCCTGCGCACCGCCCAGAGTCTCGCGGCGCCCGACGCGTTCATCGAAGCGGCGAGCGGCGCGAGCTTTGGCGCACCTGCGCTGATGCGCCCGGGGCCGGGCGATGCGATGCTGCGGCTCCCGGTCTATGGCGATTGGGCGGCTCTCCTCGGCCGGCCCATGACTGTGACCCTCGTCGATGGCGCGCGCGCCATGACCGGCTCGGTCGTGCCCGTGCGTGGCGCGGATGTCGTGAACCTAGCGACGCTCGCAGCGATGCTGGGCCTGGCGCTCTTGGGCGGCCTCATCCTCAACCTCATGCCTTGCGTGCTGCCGGTGCTGTCCTTGAAGCTTCTTGCGGCGCTGCCCAAAGACGGGCAGAGCCGCGCCGCCTCGCGCCGCGGCTTCCTCGGCACGGCATTGGGCGTGATCCTCTCTTTCCTCGTGCTCGCGGCGGCGACCATCGCGCTCAAGACGGCGGGACTCGCGGTGGGCTGGGGCATCCAGTTTCAGGAGCCGTTCTTCCTCGTCTTCCTCGTCGTGGTGCTGACGCTCTTCGCCTGCAATCTCTGGGGCTGGTTCGAGGTGCCGCTGCCGCGCGGCTTTGCCGCTCCAGCCGAGCGCGGCAATCTCGGCAATCTCGCGACCGGCGCCTTCGTCACGCTCTTGGCAACACCTTGCTCGGCGCCGTTCGTCGGCACCGCTCTGGGCTTCGCGCTTGCCGCTGGACCGCGTGAGATCCTCGCCATCTTTACGGCGCTGAGTCTTGGCATGGCCGCGCCCTACCTGGTCGTCGCGGCGCTCCCGGGCCTCGCCGCGTGGCTGCCGCGGCCGGGGCGCTGGATGCTGCATCTGCGCCGCGGGCTCGGGCTGCTGCTGGCGTTGAGCGCGGCTTGGCTCATCGCGGTGCTCGCCGGCGAGACCGGCGCGCGCGACGCCGCGGCAGTGGCGGCGATGATGCTCGCCGCCGTCCTCGCCCTCGCTTTCATGCGCGAGCCGGGGCCGCGGCGCGCGACCCTGGTCGTGGCGCTTGTCGCGGCGTTCCTGGTGCCGGCATTCGCCCCGCCGCGCGAGACCGCTGCGGCACCGGAAGGCGCGTGGCGGCGCTTCGAGCCCGCTTCGATCGGCGGCCTCGTGCGCGACGGCAGCGTCGTGCTCGTCAATGTCACCGCCGATTGGTGCCTCACCTGCAAGGTGAATGAGCGCCTCGTCCTCGATGCGCTGCCAGTGCGCGAGGCGCTCGCGGCGCCGCGCGTTGTGGCGATGCGCGCCGACTGGACGCGGCCCGATCCGGCGATCGCGGCCTATCTGAACCGCTTCAACCGCTACGGGATTCCCTTCACCGCGGTCTATGGACCGGCGGCGCCGGGCGGGCTGCCGCTGCCCGAGCTCCTCACCACGGGCGCGGTCACCGCGGCGCTCGCGCGCGCCGCGGGCCGCTAGGGTCTGACCCGCGCCGGCCGGGGGTGATTTTCCGGGGTCGACCCGTTAAGGTGAGGCATCGTCGCAAAGACACGAGGAGGAGGCTATGGCGATTGCAGTGGGCGAAAAGATTCCTTCGGGCAAGCTCAAGACCATGACGGCCGAAGGGCCCAAGGACATTTCCACCGACGAGATCTTCGCCGGCAAGAAGGTGGTCCTCTTCGCGGTTCCTGGCGCTTTCACCCCGACCTGCTCGGCCAAGCATTTGCCGGGCTTTGTCGAGAAGGCGGCTCAGATCAAGGCGAAGGGCGTCGACACCGTCGCCTGCGTTGCGGTCAACGATGCCTTCGTGATGGGCGCCTGGGGCAAGGCGCAGAATGTCGACGGCAAGATTCTCATGCTCGCCGACGGCGCCGCGACCTTCACCAAGCAGTTGGGCTTGGAGCTCGACCTCACCGGTCCGGGCATGGGCATCCGCTCGAAGCGCTACGCCATGGTGGTGGATAACGGCGTGGTGAAGGCGCTCAATGTCGAGGCGCCCGGCGCGTTCGAGGTATCGAGCGCCGACGCGATCCTCCGCGCGATCTAGAGGTTCCTCGCTCGCTCGCGCGACCTCCGCCCAGCCAACTCAGGTCGCGCGAGCAGGGACGCCCCGGCCGCTCGCTCTGCGAGCGGCCCCGAAGGGCTCGCCGCTATGCGGCGTAGCGGGACGTCTGTGGCGGCTGCGAGCGCGACCTACACTGAAAGCCCGCGTGCCTGCTCGATGCCCTGTCGCGCGAGCGCGTCGGCGCGCTCGTTCTCCTTGTGGCCGGCATGGCCGCGGACCCAGTGGAACTCGACCTGGTGCCGCTCGAGCGCCCCTTCGAGCCGCTGCCAGAGATCGACGTTCTTGACCGGCTTCTTGTCGGCGGTCTTCCAGCCATTGCGCTTCCAATTGTGGATGTAGCGCGTGATTCCGTCGCGCAGATAGAGGCTGTCGGTGTGAAGCCGCACCATGCAGGGCCGCTTCAGCGCCTCGAGCGCGGCGATCGCAGCCATGATCTCCATGCGGTTGTTGGTGGTCGCCGGAGCCGAACCCACGAGCTCTTTCTCGCGGCCATCGGAGACGAGGATCGCGCCCCACCCTCCCGGACCGGGATTGCCGCTGCACGCGCCGTCGGTATAGGCGTCGACCTCGGGCATGGCGCGTTCGCTCATGGGTCGAGCCCATAAGCGCGGGCGTCGCGCACGCCGCGATGGAAGCGGAGCTTCGCCAGGTATTCGAGCGGATCCTTGGGCCGCACCAGCGCGCCTTGCGGGTGGTTCAGCCGGTCATAGAGCCGCGTCAGCAGGAAGCGGAGCGCGCTGCCGCGCGCGAGGATGGGAAGCGCTGCGAATTCCGCAGCGTCGAGTCGGCGGCTCGCGCGATAGCTCGCGAGCAGGAGTCGCGCCTTGGTGACGTTGAAGCTGCGATCACCCTCGAAGCACCAGGCGTTGAGGCAGATCGCCACGTCATAGGCGAAGGCATCGCGGCAGGCGAAGTAGAAATCGATGAGCCCCGAGACTTGCTCGCCGCGGAAGAACACATTGTCGGGGAAGAGATCGGCGTGAATCACGCCCTCGGGCAGGCCCTTCGGCCAAAGTCGCTCGAGCGCCTCGAGCTCTTGGCCGAGTTCCGCCGCGAGTCCCGCCTGAACCTCGTCGGCGCGCGCGGCACAGGCGGTGTAGAGCTTGCGCCAGCCCGCGAGGGAGAGATCGTTGGCGCGCTGGCCGCCGAAATCCGCGACCGCGTGATGCAGCGCGGCGAGGGCGCCGCCCACCCCGGCGCAGTGAAAAGGCGCGATTCGGCGCGGCCACATGCCGTCGAGGAAGCTCACGATCGCGGCCGGCCGATGGCAGAGCGTGCGCAGCGACTTGCCGTCGCGCCCATGCACCGGCGTGGGACAGGCGATGCCTTTCGTCGCGAGGTGATCCATAAGCGCGAGAAAAAAGGGCAGGTCGGCGGGGTCGACGCGCTTTTCGTAGAGCGTGAGGATGAAGGTGCCGCGCTCGGTGCGCAGCAGGTAGTTCGAATTCTCGACTCCCTCCGCAATGCCTTTGCACGAAATGGGCTCGCCCAGCGCGTAATCCGCGAGGAAGGCTCTGAGCTCGTCGTCGGGAACGTCGGTGTAGACCGCCATGGCGTCGCTCGCGGCTTCTCGCGCCCGACGCTTGTGCCCTGCGCACGCGTCCAATAAAGTGCGAGCCGGTTTTTGCCGGCCGCCGCTGCCGCGCAAGTTAGTACAGAGGCCGGGCGCAAGGAAGGGGCGATGATCCCAATCACCACGATGCTGCGCACCGCCGCGGTGGTCGCGCTCGCCGGGACGGGGCTCATGGGCTGCTCGGGCTTCAAGGCGCACCAGGAAAGCTTCACCTGTCCCGCCACGACCACCGTGCCCGACCTCCAGACCCTCGCCGACGTGGCCTCGAACGGCAACCAGGACACCGTGCGCAGCGCCGGCCGGATCTCGAACATCGCTGCGGTCTGCGACAGCGAGACCGCCGGCATCAAGGCGGACCTCTCGATCGAGTTCAGCGCGCTGCGCACGACGCCCGCCGTGCGGCATCTCGATCTGCCGTATTTCGTCGCCATCGCGGACAGCACCGGCAATATCCTCGGCAAGCAGGAATTCTCCGTCGGTGTCGATTTCCCGGGGGAGGCGACGGTGGCTAAGACAACCGACAAGATCACCGCGCATCTGCCGCTCAAGAACGTGCAGCTCGGCAATGTTTACACCGTGATCGTGGGCTTCCAGCTCACCCAGAACGAGCTCAACTTCAACCGCGCCCACGAGCAGTGAAGACCTTCGCGCATAGGCAGGCGGCGGCGCGCTGCGGATCGCGCCGGGCGCAATGGCGCTGACGAAGCGGAAACGCCGGCGCGAGCGCTTGCCGACGCGATACACCGGCAATCTTGCCGGCGTCGCGCGCATCATCGAGCGCCGCGACCAGCAACTCGACATCTATCACCGCCTCCTGACGATGCCCTGGTACGGGCTGTTTCTCGTGATCACGGTCGCGTATTTCGTCGTCAACGCGATCTTCGCCGGCCTCTTCGCCCTCCGTCCCGGCAGCATCACCAATGCGCGGCCCGGCTCGTTCCTCGACGCGTTCTTCTTCAGCGTCCAGACCATGACCACGATTGGCTATGGCGACATGCATCCGGCGACGGTCTATGCCGAGCTTCTCGTCACCGCCGAGGTCATCTTCTTCCTGACCGGGCTCGCGGTGGCGGCCGGCCTCGTCTTCGCGCGCTTCTCGCGCCCGACGGCGCGCGTCTTGTTCAGCAAGGTCGCGGTGGTCGGGCCGCATAACGGCGTATCCACGCTGATGTTCCGCGCCGCGAACCAGC
>Ga0187780_10002215_pt1 | contig 14641 bp, 10 predicted proteins | sample 1015_Q2_SP10_20__FD_132429 | JGI IMG/M metagenome (GOLD analysis project Ga0187780, IMG submission 132429) | Tropical peat soil microbial communities from peatlands in Department of Meta, Colombia - 1015_Q2_SP10_20_MG | ecosystem: Environmental > Terrestrial > Soil > Wetlands > Peat | place... | reverse complement strand
GGAACATTGTTCGCAGAGCGCTGGTCAAGCGGGTAGAATCGCACCGGTAAACGCCCTTACAGTCCTCAGCAAGGAGCGCAAAATGCCACGAGTCGATCCAGGGATGGTCACTTCCGGAGTCGAACTACCCGGATATCGTATTGTGAAGAATTACGGGATTGTGCGCGGGATCGTCGTGCGGTCGCGCAGCGTCATCGGGAATCTCGGTGCGGCGATTCAGACGATCGTCGGAGGAAACATCACAATACTCACGAATCTCTGCGAAAAAACGCGCGAAGATGCGTTCGAATTGCTCTTGCAACATGCAGGAGAACAAGGCGCTAATGCTGTGATTGCGATGCGCTATGACGCCACCGAAGTCATGCAAGGTGTGACGGAAGTGCTTGCCTACGGCACGGCGGTTCAGGTGGAACGCAGTTCCTGAGCGGATTCGCTGGCAATCTCTACAGACGGCAAACTGGTGATAGAATTCCGCCTCCCATGTTTTGTCCAAAGTGCGGTACACAGGTTTCTGCGACTGCGCGGTTTTGCTCTTCCTGTGGGCAGACGATGGACCCTGACACTGGGGCAACTCTCATGGGCAATGAAGCCGGAATGGAAGGTGAAACCATCGCGCCAGTTCCGCCTGCGCCGCACAAGCCGCCTTTCTCGCCCTCGACTTCACCCACCGTTCGTCCGCCATCATCCACAAATCCACTGACCAGCTCCGATCCGATTGGCGGGGGACGTTTCACACCCGGACAGATCATTGCCGAGCGCTACCGTGTTGTGGCGTTGGCAGGCCGCGGCGGTATGGGTGAAGTCTATCGCGCTGAAGACCTGAGACTCGGCCAGGTCGTTGCCATCAAATTTCTTCCGGAGAAACTTTCACAGGACGCGCCGGCACTGGCGCGTTTTCATGCGGAAGTCCGCGTCGCCCGGCAAGTCTCGCATCCCAACGTATGCCGCGTGTTCGATATCGGCGAAGCGGACGGAATCTTGTTCTTGACGATGGAATACGTGGACGGGGAAGACCTCGCCTCCGTGGTTCGTCGGATTGGCCGCCTCTCGCCTGACAAAGCCACGGAAATCGCGCGACAGATTTGCGCTGGCCTTGCCGCCGCGCATGAACGCAGCGTAATTCACCGCGACCTCAAGCCGGCAAACGTTATGCTGGACGGCGCCGGAAAAATTCGCATCACTGATTTTGGTTTGGCCAGCATTGCCGCGAGCATTCAGGGCGTTGATGCACGCGCGGGCACGCCTGCTTACATGGCGCCCGAACAGTTGGCTGGTCGCGAAGTCACCGCAAAAAGTGACATCTATTCTCTTGGACTGATCCTCTACGAAATTCTCACCGGCAAGCGCGCTTTCGATGCCACCACTCTCCCGGAGCTCATGAAGCTCCGCGAGTCGGGGACCATCACCAATCCTTCTACGCTGGTTCGCGACCTGGATCCTCTGATCGAGCGAGTCATCCTCCGCTGCTTGGAACTCGAGCCGGAAAAGCGTCCGTCTTCTGCGTTGCAGGTTGCCGCTGCGCTTCCCGGCGGCGATCCTCTGGCTGCGGCGTTGGCGGCTGGGGAAACTCCTTCCCCAGAGATGGTTGCTGCGGCCGGGGCGACCGAAGGCATCAACCCGCGGCTGGGACTGGTCCTGGTCGGTATTGTGCTTGTGAGCCTTGTCGCACATTTATTTGTCGCGGACCGCTATAAGTTGCAAAACTTGACTCCGCTGGCGAAGCCTCCCGAGTTCCTCGTCGCTCGCTCGCAGGAAATCATTCAGCAACTCGGTTTTTCTGAAACGCCCGCCGATACGGCCCATGGATTCCACTCGGCCGGCGAGTACCTCGACTACATACAGGGACACGACAAGACCGTGACGCGCTGGGAGCGGCTCTCCTCGGATCATCCGGCGGCGATCCTCTTCTGGTACCGCCAAAGCCCGCGCGACTTGGACAGTCTCGAATTTTTCAATTCAAGAGGCTCCGGTGTCACCTCGCTGTCCAGTCCCTTCTTGGACGTCACTGGAATGATCACCGTGGTTCTGGATTCGAGCGGACGTTTGCTCACGTTTAAGCGCCTTCCTCCCGAACACGACCCATTCGTCCCTACATCAGCGGCTCCGGACTGGTCGAAGTTGTTCGCAGCGGCCGGTCTTGATCCTTCGACATTCACTCCCGCCGCGCCCGAGTGGACGCCACTTTTTTATGCGGATGCGCGCGTCGCTTGGACCCGCCAGCTTCCCAACTTTGCAGGAATAACGGAACGCATAGAAGCCGCCGCTTACCGTGGCAAGCCGGTTTTCTTTCAAGTGCTCTATCCCTGGGACACGCCTGCGCGTGACCAAGCCTTCCAGGCATCGACGCACCAAAGAATTGCCAACGTTGTCGGCATTTCTATCTTTGCAGTACTCATCTTTGGCAGCATCCTGGTAGTCCGGCACAACCGCCGGTTGAAGCGCGGTGATGAAGCAGGTTCAGCGCACCTAGGAAGCTTCCTCTTTTATGTTTTTGTTGCCTCATGGTTATTGCGCGCGCATCATGTGGCCTCGACCAACGAGTTTGGGATTGCCATCCTCGCTTTTGCTTGGGCTTTCCTGGTTTCTTCCTTCGCGCGGATTCTCTATTTCGCCCTCGAACCGTTTGTCCGACGCCGCGACCCGCATACACTTATTTCCTGGACGCGTCTGATCGGAGGAAAAATTCGCGACCCTCTGGTTGGCCGCGACGTTCTTATCGGAACTACATATGGTGTTCTGCTCGGGTTGTTCGAGTCTTCGGATAATATTCTGCTTCCGCTCTTTCACGGATTGCCTCCGCAACCCGGTATTCCGGAGATGCAATCGTTCCTCGGGGTACTTCCCGTAGTTGGTTTAGTATTTTCATATACCTGGATCTACGTGTTGTACGCGCTCGCGGTATTCTTCATGCTCTTCCTGCTGCGGCTTGCCGTAAAGAAGGATTGGGTCGCCGCTGTCGTGATTGTTTTTCTGGGCGCTATCTCGAACACAGGGGGCGATTATTTCTGGATCACCTTCTTCGCTTCCGCCATTATCTGGTTGTCGATTTACATCGTTCTGCGGCGGTTCGGAGTGCTGGCTTTGGTGGTCGGGCTCGTCGTGCAGAACATGCTCGTCGTGTTTCCGCTCACCTCGCACCTGGGACGCTGGTATGCGTCCGGGGCCATTGCGGGTATCGTCGCCATCGCCGCTATCGCTCTTTTTGCCTTTTTCAACGCACTTGCCGGCAAGCGTCTCTTCGCAGACTCCGCTCTTGATAGTTAGCTGTTTTGTTCTCGTCGGCAAAGCTGGTCGCCGAGTTTTTCGAGTTCGTTGAGAGCCTGGCTGGCAGCTAGTCGCGCCTTTTCCATAAACGAGGAATCCAGCAAAAATGCGCAACGGTCCACAAACGGGTGATTTGCCACTTCGAATGGCTTTCGCGCGCGCCGAGTCGTGGCAGCCCGCGCCAGCAATTCCTCGTACATCTGCAAATCTCGCTGAAAATCCAGCGCATCGCCGGCAGTCCATGCCTGCTGGCGCGCCAGTGCGTTTAAGAACTTTCGACGGAATAGGGTTGCTCCCCGCCGCGACATTCCTCGCGCCTTAGGTTTGCTTTCGACACTTGCCGCGTTGCAGACCAATTCCAGCGCCCGTACGCTCAGGGCCAGCAACGCTTCCCGTTGCAGTAAAGCCAGCAAGTCCCGGTAGAGGGCGGCATGCACTTGGAGTGCCTGCCGCCCGTTCTCGACCACATACGAATCCACAAAGCGCGGAATGATCCGCTCTCGTTGCACGGCCCCGCTAATCTGACGGGCCAACTCTGCCGCATCCGTCGATTTGGTTCCGATCGCTCGTCTCATCGTTGAAATATGTTAGCAGGAGTTCCTTCGCCGCTTAGGCCATGCAGAAATGAAAGAGGCCTGGCAGAACTTGCCAGGCCTTTGCTCAACTCTTATTGTTCAACTGCCGCGCCGCTCAGTGAATGGCCCGGGGCGCTTGCGGCCCCACACTCTTTTCCTTGGCTTGTGGTTCCGGCGTGACCGCCGGAGCGATCGGCTCCTTTTGCAGAGCGTGTTCGAGCACTTCGTCAAGCGAGCGCACGTATGTGATCTTGATGTCGCCCAAGATATCCGGCGTCAAGTCCGCCACCACGTTCGGTTCGTTGTCCGCAGGCAGCAGCACTTCCTTGATGCCCGCGCGTTTTGCGCCGAGGACCTTTTCCTTCACGCCGCCGATCGGCAGCACCACGCCGGAAAGCGTCATCTCACCTGTCATCGCTAGCCGGTCTTTCACTGGACGTCCAGTGAGCAAGCTGACCAGCGCCGTGACCATTGCCGCGCCTGCCGACGGGCCGTCCTTCGGCACCGCGCCCGATGGCACGTGAATGTGAATGTCCTGCTTGCGGAAGAAGTCCGGGTCAATCCCATAGCGCTCGCTGTTCGCACGCGTCCAAGTCAGAGCTGCGGTCATCGATTCCTGCATCACTTCGCCGAGGTGCCCAGTCATCGTGAACTGTTTTCCACCGCGCATGCGCGTCGCCTCAATGAAAATGATGTCGCCGCCCACTGGTGTCCACACCAGTCCCACCGCCACGCCCGGCCGCTTTACGCGCTCCTCGACTTCCTTCTCCGTGCGGAACTTCGGAACACCCAAGAACTCGCGCACGACTTCCGGCGTGACCACCATCTTTTCCGTTTTCCCTTCGGCCATTTTGCGCGCCTGCTTGCGGGTGATCGTCGCGATCTCGCGCTCCAGATTGCGCACTCCCGCTTCGCGCGTGTAGCTGTGGATGATCTCCTGCAAGCCTTCCTCTTTGAACTCAATTTGTTCGCCGACTTTCAGGCCATGCTCGTTTGCTTGCTTCGGAATCAGATACTTGTGCGCGATGTGCAGCTTTTCTTCGCTGGTGTAGCCCGGCAGTTCAATGATCTCCATGCGGTCGCGCAGCGGCTCCGGAATCGGGTCCATCCAGTTTGCCGTGGCGATAAACAACACCTTCGACAAATCGAATGGCACGTCCAGATAGTGGTCGCGGAACGAGTTATTCTGCTCCGGATCCAGCACTTCCATGAGCGCCGAAGACGGATCGCCGCGGAAATCGCGCCCCAGCTTGTCCACTTCGTCCAGCATCATCACCGGATCATTGGTTTCCGTGCGCTTCAGCGCCTGAATAATCTGTCCTGGCAGCGCGCCGATGTACGTTCTGCGGTGCCCGCGAATTTCCGCTTCGTCGTGCATGCCACCCAACGCGATGCGCGCGAATTTTCTCCCCAGCGACCGCGCGATAGACTTCCCCAGCGAAGTCTTGCCCACGCCTGGAGGCCCGATGAAGCACAAAATGGGCCCCTTCATTCCCGGCTGAATCTTCTTCACCGCCAAGTAATCGAGGATGCGCTCCTTTACTTTTTGAAGGTCGTAGTGATCTTCATCGAGAATATCGCGCGCCTTGGCGATATCGATTTCCGTCGCTCCGGAAGACTTGCTCCATGGTAGCGAAGTCATCCATTCCAGATACGTCCGCGAAACCATATATTCCGCTGAAGCTGGCGTCATCTTCGCCAGGCGTTTCAGTTCACGCTCGCATTCTTTCTTTGCTTCTGCGGGCATGCCCGCTTCTTCGACCTTTTTGCGTAGCTCATCGATCTCCTGGGTCGAATCGTCCGACTCGCCCAGTTCCTTCTGAATCGCTTTCATCTGCTCACGCAGCAGGTACTCGCGCTGGTTCTGGCTGACCTGCTCCTGCACCTGCTCGTGAATCTTGGAGCGCAGCTCCAGAACTTCAAGCTCTTTGGACAATTCGCGAATCAGTGTTTCCAGCCGCTTGCGCACGTTGGGAGTTTCAATCAATTCCTGCCGCAAAAGCGTTGAGAGCGACGGCAGCGTGCCGGCGATGAAATCCGAGAGCCGCCCGGGGTCATCGATGTTGGCCGCAGCTCCTTGCAGGTCATCGGAAAGTTGCGGCGAGTGGCTGACGACTTCGCGAAACAAATCCTGCGCGTTTCGCTGCAGGGCTTCCAGTTCCGCGTCGGATTCCCCGTAAATATCCGGTTCCGGCTTTACCTGGGCGCGCAGGAAGGGACGCAAGCTTATCAAGTCGATGATCTGGATGCGCTGCAGGCCTTCGAGGAAAATGACCATATTGCCGTTCGGCATTTTCACAGTCTTGTGCACCCGCGCCAGCGTTCCCACTTTGTGCAAGTCCGCCGCGGCTGGATCTTCGACCCGCGGGTCGAGCTGCGCGACCACTCCCATGAGCTTGTCGTCGCTTTGCAGACTATTTACCAGCGCCAGAGAGCTTTCCCGCCCCACCGTCAAGGGCAAGACGGCGCCGGGAAACAAGACCGTGTCGCGAACCGGCAGGATCGGGAGAATCTCGGGCACCACAAACTTTTTTTCAGCCATGATGTCCCCTATTGAACGCCTCAGCCTAAGTCGGGCCGGGCGACACCAGTTTAGATGCAAAACAAGGAAAAATGGTGCACAAAAACACTCAGGTTGCTAGCATAAAATCTTAGTGTATCATGCTCATATTCTAAGCATCTTGCCATGATTTTGCAAGAATCCAATTAAAGCTAATATATTCAATATGTTAAGTGGAAAATTCTTGGATTTTCTCTTACCTCGTTTGCTTCCATCCTACCCACTTTCTCTCCCTCTTACGCGCTCTTTAGCGGAAAGCTTTTCAGAACGAATTCTTGCGCTTCCCGTCGGGACTTCAGAACTCCCTCGAGTTGCGCATCCTCCACGGCTCTCAGAATCTCCGCAAATTGCGGACCAGGCCGGTATCCCATGCTTTGCAAGTCGTCTCCTCCGAGCAATCGCTCGGGCCGAACCTGCTCCGGGGGCGTCTCGGCTAGGAACCGTTGCACAAATTCGTATGAATCCAGATTGCGGTGGCTCGACAGGCAATCCAGCCGATGCAGCGCGAGATGCTCGTCGAAATGGGGCTGGCGCACAAACCTTTTCAGCGTAGCCCTTTTCATTTCTTCAACTGCGCCAAATTTCATGTGATTTGCCACCAAGGAAGCAATCTGCTCGATCTCTTCGTTGGAGAAGCGGAACCGCCGGCAAATCGCTTCCGCCATACGAACACCTACTTCCACGTGATTGTTAAACCGAATTCGGTCTCCCGTCTCCGCCGCGGATTGAAATGTCGGCGGCTTTCCAACGTCATGCAACAGCACACCCCATGCCAGCGTTGGGGAAGCTCCCGTCCGTAGCCCTTCGATCATCATTCGAGTATGAATCCACACGTCGCCTTCCGGATGAAATTCCCGCGGCTGCTCGACGCCTTTCATGGCGGCAATTTCCGGCAACACTTGCCCGAGAAGCCAAGTTTCATCCAATAATTCGAATGCGCGCCGTGCCGCTCCTTCGGTAAGCATTTTGCTCAGTTCCTCGCGCAACCGTTCCGGAGAAACCTGCTGAATCTCTTTGACGTGCCGGCGGATGGCGCGAAACGTCTCCGCCTCCAACTCAAATCCAAACCGCGCCGCGAAGCGAACCGCTCTCATCATCCGGAGTTTGTCTTCTTTGAACCGCCGTTCCGGCTCGCCAATCGCGCGAATGATTCCTGCTTTTAGGTCCTCCTGCCCGCCAACGTAATCGAGCACTTCTGCGCTGTCGTGCCGCATCAACAGGCCGTTGATAGTGAAATCGCGCCGCTGCACGTCCTCCTGTGCCGTTTTCGAATAAACCACGCGGTCGGGATGCCGTCCATCGCTATAACCCAGGTCTGACCGGAACGTCGCGACTTCCACTTTCCACCCGTCGCGCGGAACCAGGATCACGCCAAACTGTGCGCCTACGGCCACGCTCTCGGGGAACAGTCCCGCGACCTCGACCGGCGTCGCGTCCGTGGTCACGTCGTAATCGCCGGGCTCGCGGCCCAGCAGCAGATCGCGCACGCAACCGCCGACCAGCAGCGCCTGGTACCCGTTGCGCTGCAGCGTCCCGCAAATCGAATTGGCCAATTCCCGCGGCTTCACGCAGTCATTATGCGACAATTCGCCGCCGTGGCCGGCCGGATTATCCTTACTTTGTTCTTTTCTATCGGTCAGCCTAATCACAGCGTTCGAGGCTGGCGCAAATTTCGAAAGAGGAACGAACCATGAGAGCGGACCCAAAGCCACTAACAACGGAAAACTGCCAATCGACAACTCCGCTATTTCGCGCGAAGCACCAGGCAGGTAATATCGTCGGACTGGCGGGTCGCGCCGACGAATTCATCCACGCGCTTCATCAGGAAGTTAAGAGTTTCTTGCGCGTTCCACTCAGGCAGATTGCGAATCGAGCGGAACCACCGATCGTTTCCAAACTCCTCTCCCCGCTCGTTGAATGCCTCTACTACTCCGTCGGTAAAGAGAATCAGCGCGTCTCCCGGCTGAAGCTCGATGGTAGCAGTCTCGTACTTTGAACTAACTTCGATTCCCAGCGGCAATCCACCGGTCTCCAATGTTTCCAGCTTCCCATTAGCGCGGCGAAGAATAGGAGCGTTATGCCCGGCATTCACGTACGTCAGCGTCCGCGTCGCAGTGTTATATTCCGAGAAAACCGCCGTCGTAAAGCGCCGCCCTTCCAGGCTGTGCGCGCACGCATAGCGGTTCAGTCGTGCCACTAGGTCCGCGACCGAAGCGCCTTCGCCTGCAATTGTTCGCAAACTCGCTTGTAACGTGGCCATCAGCAACGCGGCTGGAACACTCTTTCCGGCAACGTCGGCAATGACCACCACCAGCCTGCTCTGGTCCTCCGGATTCGGGTAAAACGCATCGTAATAATCGCCCGCGACGGAATTCTGTGGCTTTGTCGCGAAGGCGATCTGCGCTCCGTTGACTTCTGGGGGGTGCGAAGGCACCAGCCACGTTTGAATTTCTCGCGCGATTTCCAAGTCGCGCTTCATCGTCACTTTATCCGCTAATTCGAGCGAAAGCAGCAGCAGAAACAAAGCGGCCGAAATTACGACGAAATTCACATCGAACGAAACATTGTTTCCGAACTGAAATTTCATACCCGAAAGGACTAACAGCACAAACGCAATCAGCAAAATTATGCGCCGCGCGGGCGTCAGCTTCATCAGCAGCGCCCAGAAAATGTCTTTCGCGACGTGAAATGGCCGGTGCCACTTCGGAAGTTTTTGGATTTCTTCCCAATCGACTTCCTTGCCGTAGAAACCGTAGCTGGCGCGGGCGTCGGCGGCGAATTGCGTCCATAAATCGTCGAGCTGCCGTCCTTCCGTTACACGCTGCCAGAAATGCCGCAAGCGGTGGCCCGGAGTCACAGTGGGTTGGGTGGAAGAGACACTTGAACCTGGAGGTATGCTCATGTGGATTCTCTCGGAAGCTCAAGTATAGGACATTCTGGAGGACTTCGCTCCGTTGCGCGGCAGGTGATAGTCGGCCGCTATTCTTCGCTCTCCGGCCCGGGGAATTCGCCGCGCAGCGATCCGCCGAATTGCACTTTGCCAAAGCCGAAGCGGTCGCGCAGGCGGTCCGTCGCGCTCGTCAGTTTTTCCAGCCTTTCGCGGCGCTCAGGATCCAGCAAGTCGAGCTGTTCGTTTCCATGGGTGAGGCCACTCAGGCTGACGCCGAGCAAGCGCACTTTTCTTTTTGCATCGCGATGCAGGCGAAACAGCTCCTGAAATGCCGCATAAATATCGCTGTCCAGCCGCGTCGGCTCACCCAGCGTTTTGGCTCGCGTATGCGTCTCGAATCCCGCATAACGGATCGTCAGTGTGAGGGTGCGCGCGGCCAGCCCAGTTTCGCGCAGCCGTTTGCAGGCCTTCTGTGACAGCAAACTGAGCAGAGAAGTCAGCTCGTTCACATCGTCCGTGTCTTCCCCGAACGTGTGATTGTGCGAAATCGATTTTGGCTCGGCATCAATCACGAATTCATAGGAATCGCCGCCCCGCGCCTTGCGGTACAGCGCTGTCCCCCACTGCCCGAAGATCTGCTCGAGTTTCTCCTGCGGCACAGCCGCAATTTGCTCGACCGTTTCGATGCCCAGCGCTCGCAGCGCCCGTTCCGTTACTTCGCCGATTCCCGGAATCTTTCTGACCGGAAGTGGCGCTAGGAATCGCTGCTCCTGTCCAGGCACAACCCAGAGCAACCCGTGGGGTTTGGCTTGGTCGGAAGCCACTTTCGCGACCAGTCTCGTCGTTGCCAAACCGCCGGAGCAGGGAAGTGATGTTTCCCTCGTGATGGTGCGAAGCAGCTTGTCTGCTGCCGCGAATGGCGGCCCGTGCAATCGTTCGGTTCCCGTGAGGTCCAAGTAGGCTTCGTCGATCGAAACCATTTCCACGATCGGCGAAAATTTCGTGAGAATCGTAGCGACGCGGTCACTCCATTCACCGTATTTCTCGTGGTGACCGTCGAGAAATATCGCGTGCGGACAGAGTCGCCCTGCCGTGCGCAGCGGCATCGCCGAATGAATTCCATATTTCCGCGCTTCGTAACTCGCTGCGGAAACTACGCCGCGCTGATCCTTTTGTCCGCCTACGACTACCGGCTTGCCACGCAGCTCTGGCCTCTCGAGCAACTCCACGGAAACAAAAAACGCGTCCATGTCCACGTGCAGAATCGTCGATTCTGCAACCGTAGATTGCTCTTCGACGGGTCCATGCTTCGCTCGAAATCGCGCCAATTCCGGCATGCCGTTAGCCTACGCCCGGATATTGCAATCGACAACTGAAGCCGCAGTGTAACTATGTCTTCTCTGCGGCGAGGACGCGGGGGATTCCGGCAAGGTCGTTGGTTACGCCAACATTGCCCCACGTCGGGGCGTCTAGCAAGGACTGAACGGCAGACAGACTGTTGTGGCCGAGTTCGAGAACGAGGATGCCACCCGGTTTGAGAAGCATGGCTACTTGCGTGATCAGGTCAGCGTAGAATTCGTAGCCTTCTTCGCCGCCGTAGAGCGCAATTTCGGGTTCATGCTCGCGCACTTCGCGCATCAACGTTGGGGCCTCGCGGCGACCGATGTACGGGGGGTTGCTTACCATCAAATCAAAAAGAAGTGATTCGTGATTTGTTACTGGGGACTCGTTCGCGGCTTCGGGTAAGGCACAGCCAGTACAGACTTTATCCAATAAATTCGATTCGACGAAATGGATCCGGTTGGCGACATCGTGGCGTTCGGCATTGCGGCGGGCGACAGCAAGCGCGGCAGGAGAAATATCCGTGGCGACAATTGAGGCGGCGGGGAGTTCTTTGGCCAGCGCGATGGCGAGGCAACCGGATCCGGTCCCAATGTCGGCAATCAGCAAGCCTTCTCCACTTAGGGTTTGGCGTCGGCCTGCGCGAATCTCACGAACCGCGAGACGATCAAGCGCGACTTCGATGACATGTTCGGTTTCCGGGCGTGGAATCAGGACATCCGTAGTGATTTCAAATTCAAGGCCCCAGAACTCCTGTTTTCCGGTGAGGTATTGCGTTGGCTCACCCGCTATGCGCCGGCGAAGGAACTCAGAGTAACGCTGAGCTTCTTCCGAGGACAGCTCCTCTTCCGGGTGCGAGTAAATCCAGGTCCGGTTGCGGCCGAGAACATGGAGGAGCAAGAGTTCCGCGGCGAGCGTGTAAGAGGGCACCTGCGCGTCGCGCAATTGTGCCAGGCCTTGCTTCAATGCAGTTCGAATGTCCATCTTTGCTGCGAATCAGAAAGGTTTCAGAGAGATTTCGCGCTTCGCTCGAAATGACGAAAGCTTGATGAACGACACAAGGATACAATTCTCACGCGGTGGCCAGTTCCTGCTGTAACCGTTCGGCTTCGTAGTGCGAGACGAGCGCATCGACCAGCGGCGCAAGCTTGCCGTCCATGACATCGGTAAGTTGGTGGAGCGTCAGGCCGATGCGATGATCGGTCACGCGGTTCTGCGGGAAGTTATACGTGCGAATTTTCTCCGAACGGTCGCCAGTTTTAATCTGCCCGCGGCGCTCGGCTACGATGGCGGCTTGCTGCTTTTCCTGCTCGAGTTCATACAAGCGCGCCCGCAAAACGCGCATGGCCTTGGCTTTGTTCTTGATTTGCGATTTCTCGTCTTGCTGTGAAACGACCAAGCCGCTGGGAATGTGTGTGATGCGTACGGCGGAATAGGTCGTATTTACGGACTGGCCGCCCGGCCCGGAAGAGCAGAATGTGTCGATGCGCAAGTCCTTCGCCTCGATCTTGATGTCGATTTCGTCGGCCTCGGGAAGAACCGCAACAGTCGCAGCGGAAGTGTGGATGCGGCCTTGCTGCTCGGTAGCGGGAACGCGCTGCACGCGGTGGACACCGCTTTCGTATTTCAGCTTGGAATACACCTTGTTCCCCTGAATCGCGGCGACCACTTCTTTCATTCCACCAAGAGCAGAAGGCGAGTTTTCGAGAATTTCTACTTTCCAGCCTTGAGTTTCCGCGTAGCGGGAATACATGCGGAAAAGTTCTCCGGCAAACAGGGCAGCTTCGTCGCCGCCCGTTCCGGCGCGGATTTCCATGATGACGCTTTTCTCGTCATTCGGGTCTTTTGGGAGAAGCAAGAGCTTGAGTTCGCGCTCGACACCTTCCTTGCGTGCGGCCAGCGTCTTTTCTTCTTCGTGCGCCATCTGCTTCATCTCGGCGTCGTCGGCTTCGAGGAAGAGCTGGTGCGCTCCGATAAGGTCTTTTTCGATTTGTTTGTATTCGCGGTGCTTGGCGACGATTTCTTCCAGTTCGGCGTGTTGCTTGGCGATTTTCTGGAAGCGCGCGGAATCGTTCACAACCTCAGGCGAAGAAAGTTCTTTCGTCATTTCCTCGTAGCGCGAGTCGAGTTGATCCAATTTTTCAGTCAGTGTGAGAACAGCCATGGAAACCTCAGTTCTAAGTTGCTAGTTCTAAGTCGTTACTAAAGAAAGAGAAGAATATTGTGACTTTGCGTACCTGTGCGCGCTCCCGAGACGGGAGCGAAAGGCGAGTCAGCTAATAGAAGGCGGCATACATCTTCTACCACAACAATAACGCGGAACGGAATCGCGTGCAATTGGACGCAGCGAGCGGTTGCTGAGTTGCCGGTGGTGTACTACGATGCGAGGAGTAAGCGCCCCGCTTCAGTAGAGGGATCGCTACGAGACTCGCAGAGACTCCACCATGAGCGAAGCTGCAAAGACCATGTTGCAAGCAAGTGCGGAGGCCTCAGGGGAAGCGTCGCAAGAAGCCGGGCGCGACGCGTATCCGGGTTTTCTGTGGGATTTCTGGTATCCGGCGGCGCGGAGTACGGAGATTCGCGGACAAAAATTGACGAAGGCATTGCTGCTGGAAGTGCCGCTGGTTTTGGGGCGAACCGCGGAAGGAAAAGTGTTTGCGATGCGGGATGCATGCCCCCACCGGGGGATCCCACTATCTTACGGCAGGCTGGATGGGAATGCACTGGAGTGTAGTTACCACGGGTGGCGGTTCGATGCATGCAGCGGGCAGTGCGTGGAAATTCCGTCGCTGACCAGCCATGACAAACTGAACGCCGAGCGCATCTTTGCGGGGCACTTTCCTTGCCAAGAGCGGGATGGATACGTCTGGGTGTACATGAACTCTCCCGGTTCGCAACTGCCGGAGACCATTCCGGCCGCGCCGGTTCTGACGGTCTTTAGCGAGAAGTACAATGTCATCCACCTGTCTTGCGAACTTCCTTCGCACATTGACCATGGAATCATCGGATTGATGGATCCGGCGCACGGGCCGTTTGTGCACGAATCGTGGTTTTGGCGGAAGCGCGCGAGCATTCATGAAAAGGCAAAACAGTTCGAGCCGATTCCAAACGGTTTCCGGATGAGCCCGCATTCGCCGAGCACGAACAGCGCGCCGTACCAACTGCTGAAGAAAATGACGGGCGAGCCGGTGACGACGGTAATCGATTTCGTGCTGCCGAATCTGCGCACGGAAATCGACCGCAGCGGGAAGATGTGGTTTTCCAGCCGCGCGACCGTGACACCCGTGCGGCGCGACCTGTGCCGGATTGATTTTGTGGCCGCTTGGAATTTGCCTTTCCCCGTTTTTCTGTTCCGTCTGTTTGCAGAGAAGTTCTTGCGGCAAGACCAGGAAACGATGATCCAGCAAGCGGAAGGATTGAAGCACAACCCCCGGCTAATGTTGATCGACGACGCGGACCGTCAAGCGAAATGGTACTTCGCCCTGAAGGCCAATCTGCTCGAGTCGCGGCGCACAGGTGCGCCGATGGTGCATCCGATGGACGGGCCGGTCACGCTGCGCTGGCGCTCGTAACATTAGCAGTTAGCGCAGATTGTCGAGGTCGAAGTCGACGGAAGTGGGATCGGCGACCTTTGGGTCGATTTGGACGGTGGCGAAACCGGAGGCGAACAGCTGCACCGGTAGCCGGAACTGAACCATCGCGCCAGTGAGTTCACAACCCCCTTCACCATCGCAGCGGTAAGTGGGCTGACCAGTGGCATTGTCCACTTTGATTTCCTTCTCATCGTCAAAGACTGAGTATCTGAAATCCTTCCAGAAATCGGGGCTCCGCAATTGGATGCCGACGGGCGAGCCGGAACGGGAACCGGTGGGCTTGGCGATCCAAGGGCCGTAGGACTGCGTCAGAAGAATCTCTATTTCGATGCTGACCATTTCCTGGTCGGAGTGGTGGTCTTTTTCGGCCTGCTGAGCGCTGTAGTTGGAGTGTTGGCTGGATTGTTTGACGACCAGG
>Ga0187780_10002213_pt1 | contig 14645 bp, 12 predicted proteins | sample 1015_Q2_SP10_20__FD_132429 | JGI IMG/M metagenome (GOLD analysis project Ga0187780, IMG submission 132429) | Tropical peat soil microbial communities from peatlands in Department of Meta, Colombia - 1015_Q2_SP10_20_MG | ecosystem: Environmental > Terrestrial > Soil > Wetlands > Peat | place... | reverse complement strand
TCGCCGCGCACGATGCCCAATTTCTCGAGATCGCGCGGCGCCATCGAGCTCAAGGTGCGCGCCGATACCGACGTGCCCGATGGCATGGTGTTCATCCCGTTTTGCTACGCCGAGGCGGCGGCGAATATCCTGACCAATCCGGCTCTCGATCCGTTCGGCAAGATTCCCGAATTCAAGTTCTGCGCTGCCCGGATCGAGCCCGTCGGGACCGTTGCGCGGGCGGCCGAATAGCGCCGACGCCGCGCATGGCGCAGCTCTCCGACGACTGCTTTGCCTTCGATGGCGGCCTGCTCTCGCTGGAGGCGGCGCATCGGATGATTTTCGAGCGACTGACGCCTATCGCCGGTATCGAGCGGGTTCGGCTGCGCCAGGCGCTCGGCCGGACCCTGGCCGAGGACATCAAGGCGCCGATCGCGGTGCCCGGCTTCGACAATTCGGCGGTCGACGGATACGCCGTGCGCTTCGACGATCTCGACCCGGCACGCGCCACCGTGCTGCGCTGCGTCGATCGCATCGCGGCCGGCCACGAGCCGGCAGGCGCGTTAACACCGGGTGTCGCGGCTCGCATCTTCACCGGCGCCATCCTGCCTGCAGGTGCCGACGTCGTGATCATGCAGGAGGATTGCGAGCGCAACGGTGATTGCGTGACGATCCGGCCGGGCATAAGGCGCGGCGCCAACACCCGGCGTGCCGGCGAGGATGTGGCAAGGGGCAGCATCGCGCTCGCCGCCGGCAGGCGGCTCGCGCCGGCCGACCTCGGGCTGATTGCGGCACTCGGCTTGGCCGAGGTGCCGGTGCGGCGCAAGCTCACGGTGGCGCTGCTGTCCACCGGCGACGAGGTGCGCGAACCCGGCCAGCCGCTCGGCCACGGTCAAATCCATGACGCCAATCGCTTCATGCTCGCAGGCCTGCTGGAGCGGCAGGGGGTGGACGTGGCCGATCTCGGCATCGTCCGCGACGATGCCGCCAGCGTCGGCGCGGTGCTCCTTGAGGCGGCCGGGAAATCGGACCTGATCGTGACTTCGGGCAGTGTGTCCACCGGAGAGGAAGATCACATCCGCAGCGCCATCGCCAACCACGGCTCGCTGTATTTCTGGCGGCTGGCGATCAAGCCCGGCCGCCCGGTGGCGATGGGACAGGTCGGCGCCACACCGCTGGCGGGCCTGCCCGGCAATCCCGTTGCCGCGCTGCTCACCTTCGCGCTGGTGGCGCGGCCGATGATCGAGGCCCTGTGCGCCACCACGGCGCACTTGCCGCGCAGATTCCGGGTGGTGAGCGACTTCGCCTACAGGAAAAAGCCTGGGCGGCGCGAATTTGTCCGCGCCACGCTCGATCGCCCCGGCGCAGGACTAGCAAGGGCGCAGAGATACCGCAAGGAAGGTGCGGGAATGCTCACCTCCCTGACGGAAACCGACGGCCTGGTGGAACTGCCGGAAGAGCTGACAAGGTTGGACGTGGGGATGGAAGCGAGCTTTATTCCCTATGCGGAGTTGGTCTGAGACACGAATTGCGACCGCAGGGGCTTTGGCCGCCCGAGGGATGCGGCGTATTCCCTCCAACTGGGTGTTTTCCAGTTGATTCACCAGGCGCGCTGCGTTTCACTATGTGAACAAGAGCAAAGCGCGAAAAGCGCTGCCTCGGGGGGAGTGAAGACCACCTATGACCGTGTCACGTCGGCGATTCATCACGGTGAGTGCTGCCGGCCTCGCCGCGTCTTCTGTTGGCGCATTGGGGTTCGTCGGAGCGGGCGAAGCGCTCGCCGCCGGCATGCGGCCCTACAGGCTCGAGAAGGCGACGGAAACCCGCAACGCCTGTCCGTACTGCGCGGTGGCCTGCGGCGTCCTGATCTATTCGGCGACGGATGGCGCGGCAAAGGACGCCCAAGCGAAAGTTGTTCACATCGAGGGTGATCCCGACCATCCGATCAACCGCGGCACGTTATGCCCGCGCGGCGCTGCCTCGCTCGGCTTCGTTCACAGCGCCAACCGGCTCAAGTACCCGATGCACCGCAAGCCCGGCTCCGACAAGTTCGAGCGCGTGAGCTGGGACTTCGCGATGGATCGCATCGCCCGGCTGATGAAGGAAGACCGCGACAAGAACTTCATCGTCAAGAACCGCGACGGCGTCACCGTCAACCGCTGGCTGAGCACCGGCTTCTTCGGCGGTTCATCGCTCAGCAACGAGGCGGGTTACCTCACCTACAAGTTCGTCCGCTCGACCGGGATATTGGGGTTCGAAGACCAGGCAAGGGTTTGACACGGTCCGACGGTGGCCAGTCTTGGCCCCACATTCGGACGCGGCGCGATGACGAACTCGTGGAACGACATCAAGAACAGCGATCTCGTTCTGATCATGGGCGGCAATGCCGCCGAAGCCCATCCTTGCGGCTTCAAGTGGGTCACCGAGGCCAAGGCCAACAACGGTGCCAAGCTGATCGTGGTCGATCCGCGCTTCACGCGCTCGGCCGCAGTTGCCGACGTCTATGCGCCGCTGAGGCCGGGCACCGACATCGCGTTCCTGTCGGGCGTGATGCGCTACCTGCTGGCCAACGGCAAGATCCATCAGGAGTACGTGAAGGCCTACACCAACGCCGCCTATCTCGTGAAGGAGGGCTTCGACTTCAAGGACGGGCTGTTCGCCGGCTACGATGAATCCAAAAAGAACTACGTCGACCGCTCGACCTGGGACTACGAACTCGACGAGCAGGGCATGGCCAAGGTCGACGACACGCTGCAGAACCCGCACTGCGTCATCAACCTCCTGAAGGCCCATGTCGAGCGCTATACGCCCGAAATGGTCGAGCGCATCACCGGCACGCCAAAGGCCAAGTTCCTGCAGATCTGCGAGATGATCGGCTCGACCTCGACGCCCGACCGGACGATGACCTCGATGTACGCGCTTGGCTGGACCCAGCATACGACCGGCGCGCAGAACATCCGTTCGATGGCCATGATCCAGTTGCTGCTGGGCAACATGGGCATGCCAGGCGGCGGTGTGAACGCCCTGCGCGGGCACTCCAACGTGCAGGGTATCACCGACCTCGCACTGCTCTCGACCTCGACGCCCGGTTACCTGGTGCTGCCGACCGACAAGGAGGCGACATACGCCGACTACATGAAGCCCCGCGGCTTCAAGCCCCTGCGCCCGGGGCAGACGAGCTTCTGGCAGAACTACGAGAAGTTCTTCGTCAGTCAGCAGAAGGCGTTCTTCGGCGATGCGGCGACCAAGGACAACGACTGGGCTTACGACTACTTGCCCAAGTTCGACGTCGGCTACGACGTCCTGAAAATGGTCGACATGATGGCGTTGGGCCAGATGAACGGCCTGTTCTGCCAGGGCCTGAACATTCTGATGGCGGCGCCCAGCAAGGCCAAGGTGGCGGCGGGACTCGCCAAACTCAAGTGGTTGGTCGTCATCGATCCCCTGGAGACCGAAACCGCGCACTTCTGGGAGAACCACGGCGAGTACAACAACGTCGATGCGAAGAGCATCCAGACCGAGGTCATCCAGCTTCCGGCCTCCGCCTATGCCGAGGAGGAAGGCAGCGCGACCAACTCCAGCCGCGTAATCATGTGGCACTGGAAGGCGGCCGAGGGGCCGGGCGAGTCGCGCAGCGACATCCGCATCATTTCCGACCTCCAGCAGCGCCTCGCCGCGCTCTACGCCAAGGACGGCGGGGCCTTCCCCGAACCGATCGTCAGGCTCACCTGGAACTACGCCAAGCCGGGCAATCCCGACCCGGCGGAAGTGCTCAAGGAAATGAACGGCTCCGCGCTCGAGGACCTGCCGGATCCGGCCGATCCCAACAAGGTGCTGCTCACGGCCGGCAAGCAGCTGCCAAGCTTCCTCATGCTGCGGGCAGACGGGAAGACGGCGAGCGGCATCTGGATCTACACCGGCGTCTATACCGAAGCCGGCAACATGGCGATGCGCCGCGATGCCAGCGACCCGACGGGCCGCGGCATCTTCCCGAACTGGGGCTTCTCCTGGCCGGCCAACCGCCGCGTGCTCTACAACCGCGCCTCGGCCGATCCCAGCGGCAAGCCGTGGAGCGAACGCAAGAAGTACATGTACTGGGACGGCTCGAAGTGGACGGGAGGCGACGTGCCGGACTATGGCCCGACCGTGTCGCCCGACAAGGCCGTGGGCCCGTTCATCATGAACCAGGAAGGCACCGGGCGGTTGTTCGCCCGTGCCACCATGCCGGACGGCCCGTTCCCCGAGCACTACGAGCCGATGGACGCCTACATCGCCAATCCGCTGCATCCCAAGGTCAGCACCAATCCGGCGGTGCGCGTGCTTGCGTCCGACGCCAAGTCATTCGGAACGCCCGACAAGTTCCCGATCGTGGCGACCAGCTACCGCCTGGCCGAGCACTTCCACTACTGGACCAAGAACGTCCAGTACAACGCCGTGCTGCAGCCGGAGATGTTCGTCGAAATGGGCGAGCGTCTGGCCAGGGCCAAGGGCATCGCCGACGGCGACTGGGTCGAAGTCTCGAGCCAGCGCGGCGCCATCAAGGCCAAGGCCTGCGTCACCAAGCGCATCCGCCCGATCACGGTCGACGGCAAGCCGTGCGACGTGATTGGCCTGCCGATCCACTTCGGCTTCGTCGGGCTCACGAGGAAGTCGCAGCCCGTCAACACGCTGACTCCATCGGTCGGCGACGCCGCCGCCCAGACGCCGGAATACAAGGCGTTCCTGGTCGATGTGAAGAAAACCACGCCGCCGGCCACTGAGCCGGCCACGGCCTGATCGGGGAGGCTGGCATGTCGGTCCTGCAAGCCCTCGATCTCCGCCGCCGCTCTGCCTCGGCGGTGCCGCCGCTGCCGGCCGGCAAGCCGGCGGCAGTCGAAGTCGCCAAGCTGATTGACGTCTCCAAGTGCATCGGATGCAAGGCCTGCCAGGCCGCCTGCCTGGAGTGGAACCAGCTCGAACAGCCGATCGGATTCACCGACGGCACTTACAACAACCCGCACGATCTGACGCCGACCTCCTTCACGGTCATGCGCTACGCCGAGCATGAGGAGAGCGACAACCTCGAATGGCTGATCCGCAAGGACGGCTGCATGCATTGCGCCGATCCCGGCTGCCTGAAGGCCTGTCCGTCGCCTGGCGCCATCGTGCAGTACACCAACGGCATCGTCGACTTCATTTCGGAGAACTGCATCGGCTGCGGCTACTGCGTGAAGGGTTGCCCCTTCAACATCCCGCGCATTTCCAGGGTCGACAGCAAGGCCTACAAATGCACGCTTTGCTCGGATCGTGTCGTGGTCGGCGAGGCGCCGGCCTGCGCCAAGGCCTGCCCGACCCATGCGATCGTCTTCGGCACCAAGGCCGACATGATCAAGCATGCAGAGGCTCGCGTCGCCGACCTGAAGTCCCGCGGATTCCAGAAGGCGGGCCTCTACGACCCGCCGGGCGTCGGCGGCACGCACGTCATGTACGTGCTGCATCACGCCGATCGGCCCTCACTCTATTCCGGCCTGCCCGACGATCCGCACATCAGCCGTCTGGTCGGCGTGTGGAAGGGCGTGATGAAGCCGGTGGCGCTGGCAGCCATTGCCCTCGCCGGCGCCTTCGGCCTCATGCACTACGTCGCCAAGGGACCCAACAGGGTGTCCGAGAACGATGAGCGCAAGGCGGACGAGTACGCGCACGGGAAGGGCGCATGAGCGACGACAAGAACGCCGTATCGCGCTACACGACCGGCGCGCGAATCAACCACTGGATCACCGCCGTTTCGCTGATCCTGCTGGCGCTGAGCGGACTGTCGCTGTTCCATCCCTCGCTGTTCTTACTCACCAAGCTGTTCGGCGGCGGCCAGATGACGCGCATCATCCATCCCTGGATCGGCGTTGTGCTGGCCGTAAGTTTCCTCGGCCTCTTCATCCGCTTCGTCAGCCTCAATTTCTGGAATCGCGACGATACGGTGTGGATGAAGAACCTCGGAAAGGTGATCAACAATCAGGAAGAAGGCCTGCCCGAACTCGGCAAATACAATGCCGGCCAGAAACTCGTCTTCTGGGGCCAGTCGATTCTCATCCTGCTGCTGTTCTGCTCGGGCATTGTCCTCTGGGACGTGTATTTCTTCGACTACACGTCGATCGAGCAAAAGCGTGTGGCGGCGCTGGCGCATGCCTTGTGTGCGATCGCCGCCATCCTGATCTGGATCGTCCACGTCTATGCGGCCATCTGGGTCAAGGGCACGCTGCGTGGCATGACCCGCGGCTCGGTCAGCGGCGGCTGGGCGTGGAAGCATCACCGCAAGTGGTTCCGCCAGGAAGTCGGCAAGCCCTGAGTACCGGCCCGGCCGTCCCATCGACTGCCTACGGCGAAAACACGCTGGGAGAGATCGCCGAGAGCGATCCTGTCCGGCTGCCCGATCTCACGGCGGTCTTCGCACGCCGAGCCGATCGCCTGAGCGCGCTCGCCGAGGGTCACGAGCTCGAGGGTTTCCTGCGCATGATCGCGGCGCTCGTGTCGGCGCAGCATGCCGCACTTGCCGATCTGCCGTCCGGGTCCCTACCGGGGCCGGCCGACATCGCAAGAGCGCGGAGTGAGCGGAAAGCGCCTCTCGATCCGTCGGTCTGGAATCGCGACAGTTCCTGGCGGTTCGCGTTGACCCGCATCCTGCAGGTGCTCGACCCGAGTTTGTTGCCCGAGGCCGCGCGACAGGCCCGCGCCTGGCTCGCCGCGGCCACCGACAGCGAACTCGAGGCGCTGGCCGACCGGTTCCTCGGCGGCGACGTTGCCGCCGCCGAGGCGGGCCGCGCCGTGTTCGTGGCCGCTGCCTTGCAGGTTGCGTGGACGCGCATGGCCGCCCTGCTGGACAAGAAGGACCTCGCCACCCGAGAGCCCGAGGGCGGACAGTGTGCGGCCTGCGGCTCGCCGCCGATCGCCGGCCTCGTCGCGCCGGGAGGCACCAAGTTCGGGCACCGCCATCTGCACTGCTCACTGTGCGCCACGGCTTGGCGGTATATCCGCGTGCGTTGCGTGTATTGCGGCAGCACCGACAAGATCTCATTCCGCAACCTCGCCGGTACGTCCTATGTGCGCGCCGAATGCTGCGAGAAGTGCCGTGGCTATTCCAAGGTCCTTTACCTCGAGAAGGCGCGGGTGATCGAACCGCTGGCCGACGATCTCGCCTCGCTCGGCCTCGATGTGCTGGTCGGCGAGGAGGGATTCTCGCGCCAACCCAACCCCTTCGTGCTGGGCATCATGGAGCGGGCCGACGGCTAGCGGGCGCATTTTGATGTCCTGGCTGGACAGACTTTTCCCCTCGCGAGTCGAACACCGCCTGTCCCGCGCTCGCGCCGCCTGGAATCATGGCGAGGCGGGCAGGGCTCTCGATCTCTGGGCGCCTCTCGCGCATTCGGGTGTCGCGCGCGCGCAGAGCAACATGGGCGCGGCGTTCCTCGAAGGGCGCGGCGTGGAGCGCGATCCCGACAAGGCCGTGCTATGGCTGCGTCGCGCCGCGGAGCAGGGCGACGTCGGCGCCGAGCGCAATCTTGCGCTTTGCTACTACGAGGGCTGGGGTGTGCCGCAGGACCATGCGGAGGCCGCTCGCTGGTACGAAAGGGCGGCGCTGCAGGACGATGCCGACGCGCAGGACATGCTCTCATGGATGAAGCTTCTGGGTGGTGGCTGCCCGCGGGACTACAAGGGAGCCCGAGTGTGGGCCAAAAAGGCGGCGGGCCATGGCCGCGTCCAGGCCATGGCGAGGCTGGGTGACATTTATCACAACGCGCTTGGCGTCGAGCGCAATTCGCAAACTGCCGTCGAATGGTGGAGGCGCGCGGCATTGCTCGGCCACGCCGAAGCGCAAACCATGCTTGGCGCGGCTTACCTGGCCGGCCAGGGCGTGGCGCGCGATCCGGTCGAGGCCCTGCACTGGCTGCTGCGAGGCGAGGCAGGGGGTGCCGGCGAACTGGCCACCGGCTTCCTGCGCGAGGCTCGTGCCCACGCAAGGCCCTCGCAGAACGCCGAAGCCGAGCGCCGCGCCGGCACGCCGCTGCCATGACCGTCGGACGCGGCTTGCCGTCTCGGCCGCCGCCGGGCCATTCTGCTCGAGATGCCGAGTGCCGCCGAGCCCCTGATCGCCCGCCTTCAGGCCGACTGCACCGCCGCTGAGGCCAACGAGCGCTCGGTGCGGGCGAGGGTCGACGCGCAAATCAAGGCGGCCGCGGCCGAACGCGCGTTTGCCTGGCGCCGGCTCAACGCTCTTTCTGACATGGCGCGTGCGGCGGCCCAGGAAAGCGAGCGCGAGGTCTCGATCGAACGGCAGCTTGCGGCGCTGTTGCGCGAAATCGGCTGGATCGAGAACGACCTTTCGGAATTGGGCGAAGGCGCCAAGCCGTTGCTCGACCGGCTGCGTCTCATCGCCGAAGCGGTGCACGCAGAAATTCACCCCGCACCGGTCGGCGAGGACGGCCGCACCGCGACGACACCGGCCGATCCCATCGCCGCCTTCCGTGCCTTCGAGGCCTGGTACGAACGTGAGCGCGGCGAACCCTTCCTCCAGGCTTTCGAACGCTACGTGCCGCCGACGCCCCTCGTCGAGTTTTAGGTGAAGACCGACTTCGAGCAATGGCTCGCCGCGCAATTCGCGGAAACCGGGCCGTTCACGATCTTCATTGTTCTGGTGCGAATCGGGGGCAGGTCGGTTTCGGCTGTGAGGTCGAGCTACGCCCACATGATCGGCGACGACATGAAATGGACCGAGATGTGCGCCTTGCTCGACGGGGCGCGCACGCCGTGGGACGGCGCCGCTTTCATCGTCGGTCTTGGCCATGCTGGCGGCCCGCTTGCCGATGCCGTGGCCAGGGAAAAGCTCAAGGAGATCGAAGCTTCGGTTGTCGCCGATCCGTTGGCTCTCAATCGAGGGCTTTTCTTCGACCGCATCGGTCGTCACATCCGGGTCGACGAGGCTTCTTGAGGCTGGGGCGGCTAGGCGCCAATTTCAGCAATCATCCGCTTGAGCATCGCGGCGTCGGGATAGTTGCCGACGCCGGCCTGCACATTGTCGCGCATGTGGTCGGGCTTGCTGGTGCCGGGAATGACGCATGTCACGGCGGGATTGGCCAGAACGAACTTCAGCAGGATCTGCGCCCAGCTCGAGCAGCCGATCTCGCCCGCCCAGCCAGGCAGCTTGCGGCTCGCCAGACCGCGCAGCAGCCCGCCGCCGCCGAACGGCAGGTTGATCAGCACGGCGACGCCATTGTCGCGGGCAAACGGCAGCAGGCGCTCCCCGGCGGCGCGGTCGTCGATCGAGTAGTTGACCTGCACGAAGTCGAACTTCTCGCGCATCATCACGTCCCGCAGGGAGGCATGCGCGCCGTCGCTGTAGTGCGTGATGCCCAGATACCTGAGGCGCCCCTCTGTTTTCCAGGCGCGCATTGTCGGCAGGTGGGTCTGCCAGTCGAGCAGATTGTGGATCTGCATGAGGTCGATTCGCTCCGTGCGGAAGAGCTTCATCGACCGCTCCATCTGCGCGATCCCGGCTTCGCGCCCGCTCGTCCACACCTTGGTGGCGATGAAGGCCTTGTCGCGCGCATGTGCCTCGGCCAGCAGGTCGCCGACCACGCCTTCGGATCGGCCATACATCGGCGAGCTGTCGACCACCGAGCCGCTGCCCTCGAACAGAGCGCGCAGCACATCGGCGAGCGGTGCGCGCTCGGCGGCGCCATTGCCGACGTCAAAGGTCTGCCAGGTACCGCAGCCGATGACGCCGATCTCCTCGCCCGTGGCCGGAATCCTTCGTTTGTGCATGACTGTTCCTGTCTGGGCCGCCGCGCCGTTCAGCAGGGCGGCGCCGGCCAATTGGAGGAAGGCTGAACGCATGAGGTTCATGCTGGCCAAAGCGCGATCTGGAACTTGCCGTCGCCCGCCCGCGCCGCTTCGACCGGCTTTTCGTTCAGGGTGACCTTGGGCGGTTCGGCCAGTCCCTGGATCGTGAAGTTCCTTGCCATGCCGGAGCTTTCTTGCGCGGGTTTCATCGCATGCACGATATCGAGCTCGCGCGCCCACGGCCGATACTCGACCTTGAGCAGCCCGAGCTTGCCGTCGGCGCCGAACGTTGCGCCGTCGCGGGTGGCGAGACTCCAGTCTTGCGGGTCCGGCAGCGGATTGTAGCCCACCACCGCACCGCTCAGTGGATCGGCCAGGAGATAGGCCGTCCGACCCGGTTCGCTCGTCAGCGTCGCGCCATTCTTTTCCAGCCGGCCGGTCGTGCCTTGCTGAGACCAGGTGGTGTCGCGGTCGATCCCGGGCGGCAAATAAGGCCAGTTTCCGTTGAGCTTGCGGTAAGCGAGTGCTGCGTTTTGTGCGCCCGGAGTGAGCACGAAGTGGCCCTCCTCGGGCTGCTCGAAGTTCGTGCCGAAGCCCGCTTCCATGAGGTCTTCGCCGGTCCGGTAGACGACATCAAGGCGGTGGTCTTCCTCGTGCCAATGGGCCGCGAGCCAGCATTTGCCAATGTGATCGGCGAAGGCCTGGAAACTTCCGTATTGCTCGGCATCGCCCATTTCCAGGACGAAGCCGCCAAAGGTACCGGTCATGATCCTGCCGAGGTCGAGCTGGCCGTTGGCGACCGGCTGGTTGCGCCGCAAATTGAACATCGACACGACAAGCGCGGGGGCAATCTCCGCCGTCGAAAAATCGCCCTTGCCGGCGCCGCCCGGGCCGATCTCGATCTCCGCGCCGCGGCCCAGATCGGTGGCGGGCAGCGGTAATATCGCGAGGTAGGTGACGCCGTCCCTGATCAGAAGCCGCTCGGTGAATTTCATGCGATGCGGAAATTTGTCGATCCTTTTGCCATCGACATGGAGTTGCCAATCGGCTGAAGCATTGCCGAAACTCCACAGGCCGATCACGGTCGCAAGCCGCGACAGGCCCTGGTCGCCGATGCCGGCGAGCAGCCGTTCGCGGTTGTTGTGCGGCTTGGCGACGACGATGGCGCGGTTGCGGCTCTGGTATATCAGCGTCAATCCCGCCTGCTGGTAAACGCCCTCGCGCGTGGTGGCGAGGTCCGGCCCGTTGGCCAGATAGCGTACCGTAAGCGTGCCGAGATCCTCCAGCCGGTTGGCCTTCCTGGGCGCGCGCACCCATTGGGCGAGCAGGTCGATCGTGCCGCCCTTGATGTCCATGCTGGCAAGCCCGTGCCAGCGTCCCTGCCAGCTGCGCCGCCAGAGCGGCGGCTTGAAATTGCCGCGCGTCGTTTCCGTCGCGGTTTCTTCGAACGGCACCGGCTTGTCGTCGATCAGGCGGGACAGCCAGGGCGGCCCCCAGGGTGAGGCGAGCGACTGCACGGCGACGCGTCCGGGCGGAAAGTCGTAACCCCACACAGGCATGCCTTTGACATGGGCGTCCGCCGCGTGGTCGAGGTAGTTGGCTGCGCCTTCACTGGAAAGCGTGTGCAGTACGCCGTAGATGCCGTCCTGCTCGAGCAGAACGCCCGACAGACGCGCGCGGCCCGACGACGACACGAAGCGCCGGGTGCGCGAGTGGTAAAGCGTGGTCAGTAGCTCGACCGTGCGGTCGACCAGGATGCGGCCCATCAACCGGTCGAACGCCGTCGGCGCGAAATCGGCGAACATCTTCTGGGCGCTGAGAGTGATCGACAGATAATAGTGATCGAGCAATTCCTGCGTGCCTCCGTCGAGGAAGCCCCAGAACCTGAGCGCGAGATGCTCCAGCCCGTGCCGGCCGTCGCCGATCGCGTACTCGGATCCGATCAGCGCGCCGCCCAGGAGCGCGCCCATCGCCGCCGTATGGTTGAAATTCTGCGTGCTGACCGCGAAGTTGTAGCCGTCGCGGAAGAAGGACGCCCTGCCGCGCCAGTCGCGGTTGCGCCTCCAGTAGTCGGTCGCCTCGGGACTTTGCGGATGGACGAAGGCCTCGGTCGGCAGGTCGGGTTGCAGCCAGGCCGCCCAGTAGTTCTTCAAATGCTCCTGGGCGTAGGCGGGCAGGAGATCGCCGAACACGAGCCCGACCAGCAGAAGATCCTCGATGCCCCAGCCTTCCCAATAGCGCGGCGGACGGGCGAGAAACTCCTTCAACCGGTCCTGATAGGCGCGCCAGCCCTTGTCGCCGTCGAGGTCGGCCCAGGCGCTGACGCTGTCGCCGCCGATGCGGCGCAATTGCTCGATGCGCGCAAGTTGCCAGTCCGGCCGGCGAGGTCCCGCGACCCGGCGGGCGAGCCGGGCCTTTTCGCGCACTTGCTCTTGTGTCGTAAGAACGGCTGTCGGCTTCGATCGGTCACTGGTTTGGCGCAGCCAATCGCCCTCCCGGTTGATCGGCATGTCGATCGAGACCGTGCCGCCAAAGACGAGAGGCCGGCCGGTCAGGACCAGCCGCGGCGAAGTGAATTTCAGGCCATGACCGCCGGTCGGCATGTTCCATTCGTAGGCGCTGCTGTCGCGATAGCGCGTGTCGTAGATCTCGACCTTGCGCAGCAGGAAGCCGCACTGCTCGAGCCAACGCAGGCGCGCGCCCGGCTCCTGCTCGATCGCCGGCGTGGACAGGAGCTTCGTGACGTCGATGTGCGCCTCGGGTGCCTCGATCGACAGCGGCTGCGGCTCGAGCACGCCGGCGGCGCGGTCGCGCCCGGGATCGCTCGCACCGAACCGGGCCCAGTAGCGCAGGCCGTTGACGCTGGCGTTGAAGGTCGGGCCCATCTTGGCGTCGGCCTTCCAGCGCTGGCGGAGCGGCCAGGCCTGCACGTGCCAGGTCGGCGGATTGTCGGTCCACACCTTGCGCCCCAGACCGTCGCGGCAGGTATAGCCTTCCGGCACGATCTCGTAGCCGCCGTAGTTCAGGACAAGCTCGGCCCGGACGAGCACGCGGCCCTGGCGCAGGAACGCCGCAATCTCGTCGCCGGCGGCGGGAAAGCGCAGCAGCACCGAGCGATGCACGGCATCGAACGTCGTGCCGCCGGGCATCGTTGTGTCCCAGGACCGGCCGTCAATCGTCGCCGATTCGCTTGTCGTCACGTCGAGCGTGTCGCCGCCGGTCTGGGCGAAGGCGCGCAGTGGCGGCGCGGCGCCGAGGGCGGCGCCGGCCAGGAACAGACGGCGTCTTTCGATGGGGGAGGACATGCGGTGGCGGCATGTTACGCTCACCCGCAGGAGGAAACATAATGATCAAGCGCAAACAGCGCATACCGATGCGCGACCTTTCGACATTGACGGACAAGGATCGCGAGATCGTCCAGAAGAACGCCATGAGCGGCCGCATATTCAACATCATCAAGGTGCTCGCCCACCATCCCAAGCTGGTGAAGCGCTGGACGCCGTTCGCCGGCCATGTGCTGTCGAAGCAGACATTGCCGTTCCGCGACCGGGAATTCCTGATCCTGCGCATCGGCTGGCTCAATCAGGCCGAATACGAATTCGCCCAGCACGAATTGATCGCCAGGCGCGGCGGGTTGAGCGATACCGACATCGCCCGCATCAAGGAAGGCGCCAAGGCGCAAGGCCTGAGCGGACACGAAGCGGCGCTGTTGCAGGCCGCCGACGACCTGTTCGAGAACTCGGTGGTGTCCGACGTGGCGTGGGCGGTCCTCGCCAAAACCTATTCGACCGAACAGTTGATGGACGCGGTGTTCACCGTCGGCCAGTACAACCTCGTGTCGTGGGCGCTCAACAGCTTCGGCGTGCCGCTCGACGATTTCCTGCCGGGGGCGAGGCCCGCCTGAGGCGCTCTGGCTTCGCTCTCGGCCACCGGTTTCTCGGAGCGGCTTTCCGGTCCGGCACGGCGGAATTCAAGAGACTCTAGAAACTCAAGAGGAACAGCGTGGAATTCAAGCCGGCGCGCGAGTTGGTTCAATCGTCTTGAGGCGGCTTTTTTGAGCAGCGACGCTGGTCGCGGCGGCGAAGCGGGAAACGGTCGTGAGATGCCGACGGCAAAATCCGCCCAACCAGGAATCGTTGCGGCTCAGACCTTGCCGCTGACGCCGGCCGACGAGAACGTCGCCATGCCGTTGTGGCAGGCGGCGGCGGCCCTGAGGATCGGCACGGCGAGCGCCGCGGCCGAGCCCTCGCCGAGACGCATGTCCATGTCGAGGAGCGCGCGCTGGCCGATCGCGCCGAGCAGGCGCTGGTGTCCGGGCTCGGCCGAGCGATGCGCCACCAGGCAATGATCGAGCGCGTGCCGGTTGGCGGCATGAAGAACGGCGGCGGCGGCGGTGCACACGAAGCCGTCGAGCAACACGGGAATTCGGCCCATGCGGGCGGCCAAGACGGCGCCCGCAATGGCGGCCAGCTCCTCGCCGCCCACGGCCGCCAGCAAGTCGAGCGGATCGCGCGCGGCGATGGCGCCGACGTCGCCGACGCAGTCGCCGCCGCCAAAGCGGCGTTCGCGGGGTGGCGCGAACGCAAGCCGATGGAACGCGGGCGCATTCTCCTCGACATCGCTGGGGCCATTCGTTCCCGCCAGCCGGAGCTTTGCGAGCTCGAACAACTGGAAACGGGAAAACCAGCCTATCATGCACCGTTCGAGATCGAGCTGGCGGCGCAGTACTTCGAATTCTACGGCGGATTGGTCAACGCGCTGCACGGTGAGACCATCGATCTCGGTCCTGGATACCACTCGTACACGCGCCGCGAGCCGTTCGGCGTCGTGGGAGTGATCACGCCGTGGAATGCGCC
>Ga0187780_10002211_pt1 | contig 14648 bp, 14 predicted proteins | sample 1015_Q2_SP10_20__FD_132429 | JGI IMG/M metagenome (GOLD analysis project Ga0187780, IMG submission 132429) | Tropical peat soil microbial communities from peatlands in Department of Meta, Colombia - 1015_Q2_SP10_20_MG | ecosystem: Environmental > Terrestrial > Soil > Wetlands > Peat | place... | reverse complement strand
GCAGCTCGATTTTCATTTCGGCTTCGGCCTTTCGTCAGCAGCGGTGGACCACTTTATTGGATTTGGCTATTCGTTCCAGTTTCGGGCTCTCCCTTTTGGAAAGACTCGATAGGTCCTGGCAACGCCGTTCGGGAACTAGCTAGGCCCCAAGCAGCAAGCGTTCCAGTATCGGACCGAGAGCCAGCACTGGTAGATAGCTCAATGCGGTAATCGTGATCAAGCAGGCCGCCAGAAGCACGCCGAACGAAACGGAATCTGTCGGCAGCGTTCCCAGGGAGATTGGGGCCTTGCGCTGGCGGGCAAACAAACCCGCTAGCGCCAAAGCGGGAATCGCCAGACCAAATCTGCCCGCCATCATCGCGACAGCCGTGGTGAGGTTGTAAAAGACAGTGTTCCCGTCAAGACTGGCGAACGCCTGGCCGTTATTTGCAAAACAGGTGGTATAAGCGAAGAGAATCGCAGTCAGGCCGTGCGGACCAGTGTTTACTGTCAAGCCTGAGAGCCCAGCCTTGCAGCTCACGGCGATCGCAGTGAGCACCAAGACCACCAGCGGCGCAGCCAACGCGTACAGGAGAATCATCTTGTTCTCCGGCGGTCCGATCTTCTTGCCCAGATACACGGGCGTGCGGCCAACCATAAGCCCTGCCAGAAACACTGCGATGGCAGCGGCCATCACCATGCCGTAAAGACCGGTGCCAAGCCCGCCGAAAATCACTTCTCCGAGCAGCATGTTGATTAGGAGGACCATGCCGCCGGTCGACGTGAAGCTGTCGTCCATCGCATTGGTGGATCCTGTGGCCGTATTGGATGTCACGACGGCCGTCAGCGTGGTCCCGCCGATGCCGAAGCGGACCTCCTTGCCCTCCATGTTTCCGCCTGATTGGGCGGAATTGCGTGGGAAATCGACGCCGCGCAACAGCGGATTTCCTCTTTGCTCAAGATGATGCACGAAAAGCAATCCTCCGGCGAAGAGCAAGACCATCACCCAATAGAAAAGCCATCCTTGACGCGGCTGGCCGACCATACGGCCGAAAGTGTTTGTCAGCGCTGCCGGCAGAAGCGCGACCGCCAGCATCTCTAGCAAATTCGAGAGCGGTGTCGGATTCTCGTAGGGATGCGCGCCATTCGCATTAAAGAATCCGCCGCCATTGGTGCCGAGATTTTTGACAATTTCCAGCGCAGCCACCGGTCCCTGAGGTATCACCTGCTTCACTCCCTCAACCGTCGTCGCAACAGCGTAGGGATGAAAGTTCATCGGAACGCCCTGCCAGGCGAGCAATAGGGCTCCCAGCAGCGCGGCAGGCAACAAGATCCAAAGCAGTGCGCGCGTCAAATCCACCCAGAAATTGCCGAGCGTGCTAGACACTTCACGGGCCAAACCGCGAATGAACGCCACACCAACTGCCAAGCCCGCTGCACCAGCCAGGAAATTCTGCGAGCAGAGTCCGACCATCTGACTGAAATAGCTCATGGTCGTCTCGCCGCTATAGGCCTGCCATGTGGTAGTCGTGGAGAAGCTGACCGCGACATTCATGGCCAAATCCGGGGACACGGGTGTGGTGTGATACGCCGAATAAAACCACGGGAGAAACTTCTCGAACCGAACAATCGCATACAGAGCCAGCGTGGATGACAGACCGAAAAGCACAAGGCAGGCCGCGTACTCGACGAAAGTCATCTGTCGAGCGGGATCAACTCCTGCAGCACGATAGACGAGGCGCTCTACAGGAAGGCACAGGCGATCGAGCATAGTGCGCTTTCCGGAAAAAACCCTCTCCATATACCCGCCCAAGGGCTTCACCAAAGCAGTGATGATCGCCAGGAACAGAAGGTATTGAAGCAAGCTGTAGAGATTCATCGATCTCACGTGGGAGCGAGTCGCCTCATGTGCCGCGAGAAAGCTTCGCCAAGAAGTATTCTTTCGCTAGCTTCACGGCTGAACTTGCTCATCGAAACCAAGATTAGCACTGTGAGGAGCGCAAAGTACGATCTTGGGCAAAACGCTGGGGCCTTGCCTTGAGGTCAGCTTTACGAAAATCTAATGCGGTCCAATTTCCAGTCGCTGCGCTGATGGGTATGTTGCTCTTACGGACGAAATGAGGATCGCGATCGACAAGCCGAGCAATCGAGTTGATGCTCCGCCGCGAGACGCCCACGGCGGCTGCAAGTTGCTCTTGGGTTCAGCTCGTGCCGCACGCAGCTCCTTGACTTGACGCGATTTTGGATTCTCTGCCCCGTGTTAAGCACACTTGCCACGACGATGTAGCCCGGCGGCAAGGCGACGTGAAGCTAGCTTGTGATGACGTCGGCGCCCTTTTCGCGCGGTCGCAGCAAGAAGCCTTCTTGAGATCGCCGTCGATTGCGACTAGCATAGTGCCAGTCGCCATCCCAGCCATCAGTTCAATCTCATACTCGAAAAGAGGAGAAAAGATGCGAAATCCAGCGATCGCGCGATGGATAGCGGCAGGCGTGCTTGTGGCGCTTTGCGGATGCAGCAATTCGGGGACGTCTTCGAGTGGCACGAGTTCCGGCGGGAATTCGAGCGGCAATGCCGCTTCGGCACCACCGCCACCGCCGCCCATCGAAATCGCGGCGGGCACTACTCTAACCGTCACGCTCGACCAGACCATCAGCACCAAGGCGAACAACAGCGGTGACAGTTTCGCTGCGTCTCTGGCGGAGCCCGTGACGATCAACGGCCGCGAAGTGCTCCCTTCAGGCACAAAAGCGCGCGGCACGATCCTTCAGGCACAAGCAGCTGGACACGTGAAGGGCGGAGCGATACTGCAACTCAGCCTCGATTCAATCACGGTCAACGGCGCAAAATACTCGATCGAGACCTCCGAGTTCGAAGAGGCCGGCAAAGGGCGCGGCAAGCGGACCGCGGTAGGCGGAGGAGGCGGAGCGGCCTTCGGCGCAATCGTTGGAGCACTGGCCGGAGGCGGCAAGGGCGCAGCGATCGGAGCGCTCGCGGGCGGCGGCGCTGGAACGGCCGGCGCTGCCTATACGGGGAAGCGCGATATTTCTTTGCCCGCGGAAACGCGTCTCCACTTTAAGCTGACCAAGCCGGTCAGCATTTCGCAATAGGGAGCGGAAGAAACCGCTGAAAAAAAGCCCGGAGCGTGGCTCCGGGCTTTTTCCTTTCTGGCACGCCGAGCTTAGTTTCCCACTGCAGGCCGACTACCGCCGCGCTCCTGTCCTAGCGGGACAGCAAGAATCAGGCGGATCGCCTGCACGAAAGCGTCGTGCGACTTATCTCCGACGAAAAACCGCGCCAAGTGCCCATCACGAGCGTAGAAGTCTGTTTGTGGCATCGTTCCACGCCACTCGGGATTGACGCCCTGATAGAACGCATCCGGGTCGATACCGGGTCGCTGGCGGTAGTTCGGGAAATCAGGATGGTTCGTGGCAAGGAAATGGCGGACGAGGTTCATGTCCGTATCTTCATCGAGCGTGACACCGACGACGGCCAACCCTTGCGAGCCGTACTCCTTGGAAAGCTCGACGATGGTCGGGTATTCGGTGCGGCAAGGCTGGCACCATGTCGCCCAGAAATTCACCATCAGCGCTTTGCCGCGGTACTTGGCGACGAGATCGTTGTAGCCCTGCAGGTCAATCAGCGGCGGGTCGCCGGGTTCCGCTCCGAGAGCAGGTGTTGCCGCGGCCGTCCGAGACCTTGGGACGACAGCCGCCGCGAGAACAGCCATCCCGATTACCCCCAATAGGATCCGCCGACGCGATGGCGTGCGCATAACTCGTACCTCCGGTAGCACAATTCTATCGGTTTAGGCCACTTGCCAGCTCACTTGTGGCCTTTTGACCAGTAACGGATTAGAACGCCGTCACGGCATGGCTTACTCAGATCGAAAATTCCCTTAGCAGACCCGAAGGCAGTCGGGGAGGCCCTATAGGGGATGGGACGGTCGCACGTCCTTCGGCATCAGATTACAGATTGCTAATGTGCGAGGCTGTGGTGTAGCCGATCGTGTCAGGTGGGCGGCTGCGCTGAGTCGCGGCGAAACCGCGACTTCTGCTCAAGAAATCCTTGCAGTTCTGGAAAACACCTCTGTTGTTTGCAACTTTCTACCTTCCACTGTGTTAACTTCTATTCGCTCGGCGCCCACGATTCAGGATTGGCCCTTTCAACCTCGCCCGAGCACTTGGGAAATGAAATTCAACTGGGGAGATGCACGATGAGGCGACCTCCATTCGGTCTAGGGTCGTTGACCCTCTTGGCCGCGGTGTTCCTCGCAATTCCGGCTAGCGCGCAAACGGCGTCAGTTGCAGCGAGGCCTGTTGGGCCTTTCGCGTACGACGTCACCAAGGAAACCACAATTAACGGCACGGTTTCGAGCGTGCTTTCAAAACCTGCTGCCGGGATGATCCTGGGCGCCCACCTCCTCGTGACGACTTCTTCCGGCACGGTCGATGCGAGTCTCGGCATGTTTCCGTTCGCCGGCAAGGGCGCCCTTTCAGTGCAAGAGGGGAATTGGGTCGCCGTCACTGGCGTGATGAAGACGATCAACGGGAAGGAAGTCTTCCTCGTTCGCACCGTGAAAGTCGGCAACGAAATCTATCCCATCCGAGATGAGCGCGGCGCAATCATAACGCCGCAGGAACGGGAGAGCGGGATCCAGGCCTCCGCCGAGAAAGGACTCTGGCGATGAACCGCAGAACGCTTTGGATGGTCCTGATGTTTGCGAGCATCGCGTCGGTGGCGGGCCTTAACGGCTGCGAGGGTTGCAGCGGCACGCCGGGAGCCGGAGAAATCAAAGTTGTGATTTCCACGGCGCCGCCGGCAAAGATGGAAACCAAAGGAACGGCCACCATTGTGGCGACCGTTTCCAATGACAAGAAGAACGGCGGCGTAACCTGGAGTTGCACTCCGGTCAATGCGTGCGGTTCTTTCGTTCCTCCGCAGTCGGCCAGCGGCGCAAATGTCACATACACGGCGCCAGCGGCGGTTCCGGCCGGCAACACGGTAACAATCACAGCCACGTCGGTGACCAACAACAAGATCAGCTCGACACCCGTCAACGTGACCATCTTGGCCCCCACGCCAGAGACGTTCATTTTCGAGATGAACGGTCTGGAGAACGTGAACCAGATCGCGGGCGTGCCGAACTTCTATGCGCTGGCCGGAGCCGTTACGATTGACTTCACCACTGGCGCGGTCACCGGCGGCGAACAGGACTATAACGACGGCAGTGGCAAGGCTGGGTTTACTTCGCCGCAGCCGCAGGGAGATTCAATTACCGGCGGAACTCTGTCCATTAATTCTAACGGTCAGGGGACCCTTGCGCTGATTACCAACAACGCCAATCTGGGTGTAAAGGGCACCGAAACACTGGGTGTGCAATTTGTGAACAACAAGCACGCTCTGGTCATGCAGTTCGATGGCAGCGCCACATCCAGCGGAAGCATGGATCTTCAGACGCTCACGGCACCCAGTGGCAACTTCTCATTCGCGCTCACGGGTGTAACCAGTTCGGCGAAGCCTGCCGTGGCTGGAGGCGTGTTCTCAATCAGCGGCCTGAACTTGCAGAACGGGACGTTCGATTTTGACAACGCGCAAGGCGGCGCTCCCTCGCTCGGGACTGCGTTCAGCGGCACGATCACGGCGCCGGATGCCTTCGGCCGCGGCAGCATTACGTCCGCGAGCTTCGGAGCCGCCCTCAATTACTACGTCGTCGGAGCCGAGGTGCTACGCCTCATTATCGTAGACACCACGGATTCGGCGGTAGGCTCGGCATACGGCCAGGGCGCGGGGACGTTTACCAATGCCTCCTTGGGATCGTCCATCTTCACCCTCGAGAGCAACTGCTACGGTTTCAATAGCGCCGGAGCCGTCCTCTGGGCCGCGGCCGGCCAGCTCACTACGAGCAACACGGGAGCATCGCCCGCCGACTTCAGCGCCATAGCCGATGAGAACGAAAACGGCTCGCTGGCGTCGGTCCCGCCGGCGGCAGCCTCGGTCGCGGGCACGTACACGATTGCAAGCAACGGCTACGGGAGCATGACGGTCACTCCCACTGCCCTGCAGTCCGTGAGCTTCCTCGGCGTGTACATGGTCGACCCCAAGATCAACATCAACGACCCGAACAACACAGCCACTGACCTGGGCGGTGCGTTGCTTGTGGACCTGGATTCAACGCTCGATGGTGTCGGATTCCTGGTCCCGCAAACGAGCACGTCTTCCGCCAAGTTCACCGGCGACTACGCCTTCGGAGCTCAGGACTTCACCAGCATTACGCCGACCGGGAACGGTTTCGAATTCGACTTCGTCGGCCAGGGCGCCACGCCATTTTCAAGTGCCCCGGGGCTGATCAGTGATCCGTTCGGGATCTTCGGCAAGACGGCGACGATCTCCAACGCCACATTCTCTATGACACCGTCAGCGGATGCGGGGAACCCGGGCCGGTACACGCCATCGCCGCTGACGATTACGCCACAGCCGCCGAATCCGGCTCCGCCTCCGGCCATCAGCTACAACCCGTTCGAGCTCGCAACGGCTATCTATCAGGCCGATGGCGGGCTGCTGGTGTGGGTGGACGACAACCTGTCAACCGACAACGTGACCGTCAGCATATTCGCCGGCACGATTCAGCAGCAAACGCTGCCAATTACGACGCCGACGATACCGTAGTCAGCGGCGCGTCGCAATCAGGCAAATCTGGCAACAACGGCAAGAGCGCGGCTAGATTCAACTGGCCGCGCTCTTTTCGTTCGGTGTGCTAAGTTCTCAGCCGCGAGTGGCCCCACGACACTCCTTGTCTGCCTTTCCTTTTGGTGATATAAAAATTTGTCTTGTGTTGAGCGCGCAAACGTTCGCGCAAGCACTTTAATTTGGTCCTTATCGGGAGAGAGCAAGAATGGCTTACGTGATTGCCGAGCCGTGCATCGGAACCAAGGATACCGCCTGCGTGGACGTCTGCCCCGTCGATTGTATCCATCCGCGCAAGGACGAGAACGAGTTCGAGGCGGCCAAGCAGCTCTACATCAACCCTGACGAGTGTATCGACTGCGGCGCCTGCGTTCCCGTCTGCCCCGTGACGGCCATCTTCGCCCTGGAAGATCTGCCGGAGAAGTGGGCCGAGTACACCAAAATCAACGCGGAGTACTACAAGAAGGTCTAACGCGATCTCAACGGCTTTGCGAGGCGGCGGGTCATCTCATCCGCCGCTTTTTCTTTTGCATGCGTCTTTTTCGATCGCCGCATCCGGGGTATTTTCGGGGGTCTCCGTTGTCCGCATTCGCTGGAGCTCGTCAGCCGCGCAGCCCACTTCCGCGCATCACTGCGGAGCTGCGCCATGTTCACACTGCGATAGGCGCTCGGACATTGCTCGAGCTTGGTCAGGCCCGCCGCGAGCAGCGACTTCGCGCCGCTCAAATTCCCGCGCACGTAGTGATGGAACGCCGCCGCAATCTGGATGATGCCTTGCAGAAACGTTTTCTCCGGCTTGAGCGCGCGCAACCAAAGCTCTTCCCAAGCTTCGTGCGCCTCGAAGAATTCGCCCGCGTTGAAGTGCGCCAAGCCGCGCTCGAATGGGTCAATTTTCCCAGGCTCGACTCGCCGTCGACCTGGGAGCCCGCCCGATTTCCCAGGCTCGACTTGCCGTCGACCCGGGAGCCCTGCCTTTTGGCCCATCGCGCCTATGCGATTCCCTGTAGAATTTGCCGCGGGCGGCACCAGGCACCGCGCCTTGCATCGAGAACGAGGCGATCATAGCAGCCCGCCGACAAGCAGACATGGAAATCAAGATCGAACTGCCGGACGCACGGCTCGGCGTACTCGAGGCTGACAACGTGCGCGTCACGCCCGCCGATGCCGCCCTTGCGCGGCTCATGGATGAGGTGTGCGAGCAGAAGCGGCGGGAATTCACAGTCGAGACGCTCGCGGAGGCGCAGCCAACGCGCGCCGTCCGCGCCATGTTTCGCGCCTGGGGCGTGGACCCGTCGAAATACCGCCCGTCGTCGGAGGCGCTGCTGCGCCGCGTAGTCCAAGGCAAAGGACTGTATCGCGTGCTGAACGTGGTCGATATCGGCAATCTCGGTTCGATCGAGACCGGCTGGCCCTATGGCTGCTACGACCGTTCGCGTCTCCACCCGCCCATCGTATTCCGCGAGGGAGCCCCCGGCGAAACCTATGAAGGCATCGGCAAGCGAACATGGCACCTCGCGCGTAGACCTATCCTCGCCGACGCTGACGGCCCGTTCGGCAGCCCGATTAGCGATTCCACGCGCAGTATGATCACAGAATCCGCGCAGGCTGTGCTCGTGGTGATCTATGCGCCCGCCAGCGCGCCGGCTGCTGCCATCGAATCGGCTCTGGTGCGACTGAGTGAACGCCTTTCGCAATTCGCAGGCGCTTCGGCCACGCGCTTCGCAATTTGCTGATCACATCCATTCAAATCTGGGTGTGCGAACATCTTCGGAATCGGGTTATCCTGTTGGGCAGGCCCGAGGCTCGCCGGTGGCCAAGTTTGAACTCGTCCTTCTGATTCACGCACACCAGCCCGTCGGAAATTTCGACGACGTGCTCGAACGCGCCTACACGGATTCCTATTCGCCTTTCATCGAAGTGCTCGCGCGCCATCCATCGATCCGCCTGGGGCTGCACTACTCCGGCCCGCTGCTCGAATGGCTTGAGGCGAAACATCCCGAGTATTTCGACCGTCTGCGTGCGCTCGTAGCAGCGGGGCAGGTGGAAATCGTCGGCGGGGGATTTTACGAACCGATCCTTGTCACGATACCGCCCGAAGACCGCCACGAACAGATCACGCGGCTCGCCGACTACGTCGAAAAGCATTTCAAGGCGCGTCCGCGCGGGGCCTGGATCGCCGAGCGCGTCTGGGAGCCGCAGATTCCGTCGTGTCTCGCGCCCGCAGGCGTCGAATACACGCTCGTAGACGACAATCACTTCCTCGGCGCCGGCTTCGAGCTCGATCAGCTTTACGGCTACCGTCTCGCCGAAGACTTGGGCTACACCGTCAAAGTGCTGCCCGGATTGAAGAGTCTCCGCTATCTGATTCCCTTTCGCAGTGTCAGCGAGACGATCGATTTTCTGCGGGCGGCCGCCAGCACGCATCCGACCGGTTTCGCAGCCATGGGCGACGACCTCGAGAAATTCGGCGTGTGGCCCGGCACCTACAACCATTGCTACCGCGAGGGCTGGCTCGAGCACTTTTTCGCCGCCCTCGAGCAAAGCTCCGATTGGCTGGCAACGATCACGCCCGGCGACGCCGTGGCATCCCACGCGCCGCTCGGACGCACGGATCTGCCATCGGCTTCCTACACCGAAATGATGGAATGGTCGCTGCCGACGACAGCACGTGACCGGTACCACAGCCTTGTGAACGAATTCAGTTCGCGGCCAGATGCGCTGCCATTTCTGCGAGGCGGCACGTGGCGCAATTTTTTCACCAAATATCCCGAATCGAATTTGATGCACAAGAAAATGCTGCACGTGTCGGACAAGGTGCAGCGCCTGGCCCAAAGCCGCCGCCGCGACAAGAGTTTTCAGCAAGCGCACGAAGAGGCCGCGACCTTGCTCTTGCGCGGTCAGTGCAACGACCCGTACTGGCACGGGGTATTCGGAGGGCTCTATTCGCCGCACTTGCGCACCGCGGTCTGGGCGGCTCTGGAACGCGCGGAAACCATCGTGGATGGCCTCGAGCATCGCAAGAAACAGTACGCCGAGGAGGCCAGGCTCGATTTCAACGCCGACGGCCGCAAGGAGATCTATCTCACTTCAGACCGCCACGCCGCGCTCATCGCCCCGGACGATGGTGGCACGATCTCCGCGCTCGATTTTCGACCCCCCAACGTGACGCTGATCAATTCGCTGATGCGCCGAGAGGAAAGCTACCACGCGAAGATTCGCAACTTGCCCGCGCAGCACGGCGAGGGCGTCCAATCAATTCATGACATGGCGCGGGCGAAAGAAGAAGGCCTGGATCGCTGGCTGATCTACGACCGCTGGCCGCGGCATGCTTTCCGGCTGCTCCTCTTCGCCCCTGGCAAGACGCAGCATGACTATGCTGGAATTCATCTGGAAGAAGATGCTGCGCTCGCCGGCGGACGCTATCGCGTGCTTGATTCGTCGCCGACGCACGTCGCGCTTGCATCTTGCGAGAATCCCGATTGGCCCGTCGAAAAAACACTGTCCTTTTCTTCGACGCCTTCCGGGTTCGACATCCTCTGCGAACTTTCGTTGCGGCGCAAGGCGCCAGGAACGGCTTCGATCCAGGTGGGACTCGAAATCGTGCTCAATTTTCTCGCGCCCGCCATGCCCGACCGATACTTCGAATCGGACGGCAAGCGATTTCCGCTTCGATGGTCCGCCGCCGTACCCGACCCGCAGTTGCGCGTCGTCGATGAATGGCAGCGCGCCAGCGTGGCTCTTGAGGCTCCCGCCGCGCGCGGCTTCTGGATCGCGCCCATCGAGACGGTTTCGGAATCAGAGGACGGCTTCGAGCGAATCTATCAGGGCTCGCAGATCTTGGCGCTATGGCCGGTCGAACTCGCGCAGGGGGCGGAGTGGAAAGCGCAGCTTGTCTTCAGGGCTGCCGCGCTCGGCTAGACGGGTTTCCGCCGTTGCTACCTCGCGCAGCGCCCTGCTAGACTTCCGTCACGCAAGAAGTTTGGAGGAATCGAATGGCCGTTTCGAAGGAACTGCTGGATATCCTGGTCTGTCCGCTCTGCAAGATGCCGGTGAAGCCCACGCCCGACCAGCAGGGCCTGAAATGCGCTACCTGCCGCCGCGTCTATCCCATCCGCGAAGACATTCCCGTGATGCTCGTGGACGAAGCCCGCATCGACGCCGAATAGCCCGGTCAATCCAGCGGAAAACCGATCGATTGATCCTTGTATTCCACCCGTAACTTGAATTCTTTCGTCTGAGCCTGCTTCACGAAATCATCTTTCTCTGGAAACGGATGAAATGGGCTGATCTGCACGATCACGTCCACGCAGGAACAGCCCGAGGGATGATCCGTGTCTTTCACGTTGAAGCTTTTCACGGGACCATAGTAGCCGTTGGGTCCCCAGTCCTCGAGGAAACGGTCGAACGTGTACGAAGGGACTGGCTTCCAGATCCCGTACGCGCGCTGCAGATCTCCGGCCTCCACAGCACTCAAGAAATGAAACACTGTTACTTTTTCCGTGTGGTAGCGCAGCAGCCACCAAAATCCGGCGCCGCCGAGTACGATGAAAACGGCCACCATGATCAAGCGGCGCTTGAGTTTTGACGGAGGACGTAGTTCGGTTGCGTCCAGTAACCCCACGAGACTTCCCTCTCACAGCTGGCGTTTGAACAGCGCAACGCTGCCCGCCACCATGATAGCTGAGAAGCCGCACAAAATGAGAATGTCCATGTAGATGCCCGCGAGGCCGGTGTTCTTGAGCGTCAGATTGCGCAGCGCGTGAACGGTGTATGTAAAAGGATCGATCACCGAAATCCAGCGCAGCCATGACGGAAAGGCCTCGACCGGATACACCGCGCCCGAAGGGAAGAAGAGCAGCATATTGAGCACGCCGAAGATCGCGCGCGGCACCAGCGGGTCGTCGACGCGCACCATCACCAAGAACATCAGGCTGATCATCGCGAGCGAAGCCGTCACAATCACGACCAAGAGATAAACCAGCCGCACCGGATCCCAGATTCGCTCAATCCCGGCGATCAAGCCTCCGATGATGACCAACGATATTCCCGCCATGGACGCCTTGATCGTCCCCGCACCGATCAGCCCGCCGATCAGCTCGGTCTTTTTGATCGGAGTGAGCAGGTAGCCCTCGTGGAGGCCGCGCATCTTGTCGTCGATGTACGTGATGCCGCCGCCGATCATCGCCGTGATGAAAATCGCCATGGCGGTCGAGCCTGAGAGCAGGTACTTGATATATTCGATGTAGGGGTAGATTTCGACGATGTTCAGCTCGACCTGTGCGTCGAGGCGCGGCTGCACTTGGGACGTGTTGAGTTCGGTCGTCATGTCTTGCACCCGCTCGAGCAAGGCGCTTGAGATGAACTGGTCGCTGTTATCCTCCGTAAAGACCACGCGCGGACGGTCGTGCTGATAGTACCGCCGCGAAAATTCGTGCGGTATGTCGACCACGCCGCGGACGAACCCCTCGCGCAGGTCGTCGATCGCCTGCGGCAGCGAATCGTATTGAACTACCCGGAAAGTCTGCGGTCCCGCCGAGATGCCGTTGAACATTTCCTCGATGTGCCGCGATTCCACCGAATGGTCCTCGTCAACGACAGCGATCGTCGCGCCCTTGATCTTTCCTCCAAATGCGTAGCCGAGAACCACAAGCTGCACGAGCGGGAAGATCAGCGAGCTGAGCATCAATGCGGGACTGCGGAAGAATTTCCGCATGTCGCGTTCAATCAGCGCAAAGATGCGATAGAGCTTCATGATCGCCAACCCCTTGCTCTCTCTCGCGGCATCAGCGCCACGCTATCGCGAAAATGGACTCGGTTCATATGTCGCTTTCTGCGGAGCATCGCGCAAGGCCGTGCCTGTGTAATGCAAAAAGACGTCGTCGAGAGTGGTTCCCTGTACAGACACTCTCTTCACCGTCACTTTGCGGGCGCGCGCCAAATCCATGAGGGCCGCCACGGTCGCCGGACCGTCGTGGGAAGTGATGTGCACCACGTCGTCGTGCTGGGTTGCTCCCGTGGCATGGCTCAATTCGCGAAGCTGGTCTATCCAGTCCGCGGGTGCACCGTCGAACTCCGCTTCCACGATCTCCGTTCCCGGTACGCTGTCTTTCAGCTTGCTCGGCGTATCGAGCGCGGCGAGCTTTCCATGATCGACGATGGCGATACGGTCACAGAGCTTATCCGCCTCCTCCATGTAGTGTGTGGTCAGCAGGATCGTCAGCTCCGACTTGTCGCGCAGGGTGCGGATCATTTCCCACACATGTGCGCGGGAAACCGGATCGAGCCCCGTCGTCGGCTCGTCGAGGAACATGATTTTCGGCGAATGGACCAGGCCGCGCGCGATTTCAAGCCGCCGCCGCATGCCGCCCGAAAACGTCTTCACCAACGCGTCGCGGAACTTCAGCAGCTCCACCGATTCGAGCAGTTGGTCGATCAGCGCGTCCCGCTTGTCTGCTGGCACGCCGTAGAGCTTCGCGTGAATCGCCATGTTTTCCTTGGCGGTCAATTCCGGGTCGGAGGTGAACGCCTGGGGGATCACGCCGAGCGTGTGGCGCACACCGTTTGGATCGGTGCGTATGTCATGTCCGCCGACGCGCGCCGTGCCCGCCGTGGGAGGCGTCAGTGTCGTCAGAATGCGAATCAGCGTGGTCTTGCCTGCTCCATTCGGACCGAGCAAGCCGAAAATCTCTTGCCGCGCAACCGCGAAACTCACGTCATTTACGGCCGTCAATTCGCCGAACTTCTTTGTCACGTGGTCCACTTCGATCGCGTTCATTGAGGAGGATTCCATGCGGCAAGCTTTCTACGGCTACAGGCTCGCAAACCAGCTCTTCTTCTCGGAAGGAGGCAAGAGCACGGTCGCCGTCATCCCGGTAAAAAGCCTCCGGCCTTCGTTCGGCACGGACACTTTGATCTCAAACGTCTTGATGTCGCGCTTGGTGCGGCTCACGTCGCGTTGTGTGGCGAAATCGTTTTCCACACCTTTGAAAAACACCTGCCCGTTGAGAATCGTGCCCGACGGGAGCTTGACGTGCAGCGTCTGCCCGAACTGCACCGAATCGATGTAGCTTTCCTCGACGTCCGCTTGCACCCACAGGTGATCCATATCCACCACGACGACGATCGGCGATCCTTGCGCCACGACTTCGCCCTGCTTCGCCACGCGGACAGACACGATGCCGTCGATGGGAGAATAGACTTCCGTGTAGCCGAGCTGCGTTGCGATCTGCGCCGCGCTGGCGCGCGCCTGTTCGAGCTGCGCAAGCGTGGTGGCGATTTCGCTGCCGCGCACATCCACCTGCTTGCGGTTCGCCTTCGCCACGGCCAGCGCCGCCTCCTGCGCCGTGACCGAATCCTCGAGCGATTTCACGTTGGCCTGCGAGGCTTTTAGCGTGGCTTCGGCATGGTCGCGGTCCTGCGCCGACTCGACGCCGCCATCGAAAAGCTTCTGCATCCGGTCGAAATCGGTCTGATCGCGCCACAGATTCGCGCGCGCCTGATCGAGTTGGGCGCGCGTGGACGTCAGCATCGCCTCCGCCTGCTTGAGCGACGCATCGGTGGAATCGTCGGTGAGCGAGTAGTTGTGATTCGCTTCGCTGACCTGCGCCTGTAGGCTCGCCACATTGGCGTTGGCTGCCGCGAGACTGGCCTGCAATTCTTTGGGATCGAGCTCCGCGATCAGATCGCCCTTCTTCACTTCCGAGCCTTCATCGACCGTCAACTTGATCATGCGGCCCATGATTTGCGGGCTGACGATCACCTCGTTGCCGTCCACGACGCCGGTCAGGGGAATTTCCTTTCCGTGCGGCGTTGTGAAGAGGTAGAAAATGAGCGCGATCAAGAAGACCAGGCCAATGATCGCGAAGGATCGCATGCTGCCTTTCATGAGTGTTTCGCTCCTTCGCGCACGATGGCGTGCTGCAAGAAATCGAGCAAGGCCCGTTTGCGTGTGGCCACCGCTTCCGGCGCCAGCAGGTCGCGCCCG
>Ga0187780_10002209_pt1 | contig 14659 bp, 15 predicted proteins | sample 1015_Q2_SP10_20__FD_132429 | JGI IMG/M metagenome (GOLD analysis project Ga0187780, IMG submission 132429) | Tropical peat soil microbial communities from peatlands in Department of Meta, Colombia - 1015_Q2_SP10_20_MG | ecosystem: Environmental > Terrestrial > Soil > Wetlands > Peat | place... | reverse complement strand
TACGGCGACTTTCGGGAAGGATATCATCCAGAAGAGTCTGCTGTACTTAGATACCAGCGCACGGAGACAGACGCATGGCGTGCACACAGCGGCGTTGTTCGATAGCACGGGCGAGCTGCTGGCGCAAGGAGTCGATGTGGGACGGCATAGCGCGGTGGATAAAGTCATTGGCAAGTACGCCGAAAACGACTTCTCCCGCACGTTTCTCTTGTCATCGGGGAGGCAACCCGCCGGTATGGTATTAAAGGCGGCTCGAGCGGGGATACCCCTCGTCGTATCCAAGGCGGCACCCATCAGTACCGGCATCGAAGCGGCGCGCCGCACAGGAGTGACGCTCGTGTGTTTCGCAAATGAGCAACAGTTTGCCGTGTACACGCACAAAGAAAGGATTACCTAAGGTGCCGTTTTGGCATGCTTGTCGCACGCTCTTATAATCGGTGCATGTATTGAGAGCGTACGGCCTGAGAGACGTCAACGCTTGAAATAGCGCTCGCGATTCTCGACAGATGTTGTCGTAATCTGAATTCTTAAGATAAGTGATGGTATAGCTTACCAATGAGCTTGAAATAGTGCCAATAAGAGTGACTCGCGGCCATTTGCAGAGCGGCTCGCCCTAGAGTGAAACCGCGTAGTGGCTTCCAGACCTTGACCTATCGCGCGTGTGCCACCTCGCACCTTCTGCTTATCTCTCACGAGGAGCTAGAGGAAACGACGTGGAACAGCCGCAGGATAGTATTTTGTTGCGTTTGGGTATCTTCTGTGCCTCTCAGCGAGCGTTTCTCGAACGAATCACAACGACAATCCCGTAAAACTGGTAATTTCGCGGGGGTAAACAAATGGACCCTTTGATGCTGTTCGTTATTTTTTTCGTTTCTATACTCGTTGGAGTGATCACCTCGATGCTCGGCATCGGAGAGGGAGTCCTCTTAGTCCCCTTTCTCACGCTTGCTGTAGGCATTCCGATACAAATGGCGATCGCCACCAGTCTAATTAGCACAATAGCGAACTCAAGTGCTGCTTCTATGACATACGTGAAAGACAGGAGATTGAATGTTCAGCTCGCTATTTGGTTTGCCCTCACTTCGACTCTTGGAGCTATTATCGGGGCGACGATAGCGGCGCAAATAGATCGAGTAGTACTAACCGAGGTCTTTGCTGTGGCTCTCTTTATAACTGCTATCATAATGCTGCTGCAAAGCAAGAGGCAAAACCTTACGCAGCCAGCACCTTTGCGCGATACGCGCGAGGATCGATTTCAGTTGGATGGAGTCTACGACGAGTTCTTGGACAAACGAGCGATCGAGTATAGGGTCAAAAATCCTCTTCTAGGGCTTATAAGTGGATTTGTAGCAGGAAACGCGTCAGGACTACTGGGTATCGGAGGGGGGATTATAAATGTGCCCGCCATGACACTTGGCATGCGCGTTCCCATCAAGGTGGCTACTGCTACGAGCGCGCTGATTATCGGTTTGACGACTGCAGTCGGCGCGATCATCTACTATTCGCACGGGTTTGTGCAGCCGCTGCTGACTGCGATCGTGGTCGAAGCGGTTTTTGCTGGTGCCCTAGTGGGGCCCCGGCTTCAGGGAAGAACTCGAAATGACGCGCTGACTGCCATTTTTGCCGCTGTCTTGATCATTTTGGCGTCGATAATGCTGATGAGGCCTTAGGACGTACACGGAATATGGAGAATGAAAACCCGTACTTGGAAAAGACGTTGCTGCTATGCGCTGCCGTAGGCATATCTATCTGCTTCGTTAGCATCGCGCTTTTCGCAGCAAACCATGGGACATACAGCGACATAACTTCGCCTGTGAAGATCTCTTCGCTTGATTCAAAGGGCGCGAATCCCGCGGTCATCGCCTCCGTTGGGATCCTCGCGATGGTAGCTTCTCCGTTTATATGGGTGGTAGTAGCACTAACAAGCTTTATCGCCAGAAAAAACGTGCTGTATAGTTTCTTAACCAGTTTAGTCTTGTTATTAATGATTGCTAGCATTATACTTTCTAGTGCATAGCGACCATTTGAAGGGGTTCGTCGTACATTACGCAACTTGAGCGGCAAGTCTAACCGAACGAGGATGAGACTCGGAGTCGCTCCGTAATGCTTGTTGGGTGTTGCTCTTCTCTTTATAGTGAGCGCATCGCACTCTCGTGAAACCACGAGGTAATAACGTCAGTCGTCGAACGCGTCACATCAGTGATAGTGGGCCGGCAGCAGCGAGTGGGTGCATTTAACCCTTCACTTTGAGGCAAAAATGAGGCCGAGCGATTGCCATATGCTGAACTGCACCAACGTTGACTTGTGAATTCTGACGATACCTTCTTGCGTTACTCTCGACAGGTAATCCTCCCGGATATTGGCGCCAAAGGCCAATTGGCTATTCAAAAAAGCAGCGTTTCAGTCGTGGGGTGTGGCGCGACGGGCTCAATGGTGCTCAACCTTTTGTCGCGGGCAGGCGTCGGGGAATTAACGGTTATCGATAGAGACTTCGTCGAACTCACAAATCTCCAACGACAGGTCTTGTTCGACGAAGGCGACCTTCACTGTCCCAAAGCGCTTGTCGGCGCAAATAAAGTAAGGCGCGCAAACTCCGACATTACGGTACGCCACGTCATCAAGGATCTCAATCCCAATAACGCCGAGCGGCTTTTGGGAGACGCGGAGATAGTTGTTGATGGAACTGACAATATGGAGACACGATTTTTGATCAACGACGTGTGCACAAAATACGAGATTCCGTGGATTTACTGCGGTGCGATAGGGACTCACGGCATGGTAATGGCAATTGTCCCTCAAACGACAGCTTGTTTGAGATGTTTTATCCCAAACATCCCACCGCACGGAGTGCTCCAGACGTGCGATCTCGCCGGCGTGCTTAATACGATACCGGCTATTATTGCTTCAGTGGCCGCCACAGAGACTCTGAAGCTCATATTAGGCAAGAAAATCGTCGATTCGAAGCTTACCATCTTTGACGTGTGGGATCAGACTTTGCAGAAAATGAGTGTCCGGAAGAATCCGTCCTGCATATGTTGCGATAAGTTGCGGTTTGAGTTTTTAGATGTCAAGAAGGGTGATAGGATCACCAAACTCTGTGGCCGTGATGCCGTACAGATTATCCCTGCGAGAGGAAGTGACATCAGGCTGGACGAGCTAGCGAATAATTTAGGCCGCATAGGGGGAGTCAAGCATAACGAGCACACGCTCCTTTTCAAAGATCCCAGTTCAGACTATGAGATGACGCTCTTCCGTGATGGGCGTGCAATAATAAAGGGAACAAGCGATACAGAGGTAGCCAAGAGCATATATGCTCGATACGTGGCCAAGTAGGGCATTATTCAGGAATCTGGTTTATTCGGGTTTTCTCCAATGCTTTGCGTCCCCTAGCCTTCTAATTTGTCATTAGATCCTTCGGATTCCGGATTCGTAGTGGGGCGGTACAGGATGCACGCCTTTGATAAGAGCTGTATCGAATATCTCTTTCTCATCTACCCGCCTCGAGATGTATCCAAGAGTGTGTAGAACTCCTACAAACCGCATGGTTGATCGTATGTATTCTGGCGGCAAAGAGGCGCAGTACTTTGGAGAGAGCCTGTACACTGCCTCCACAAAACCCTCATCCACCACGGCTGTCGCCTGCGCAGCGATACGAGCGCATTTGCGCGGGCTGCGCCTTATCATCTCAGACGCCTCCTCGTGATTCTGAAGGAATGTCCGGAGTAGATCTTCGTGATTGAGTAGTTCTCTAGTCACGACGATGCCATAGCTCGGGTTATAGGGCCACAGCTTGGAAGGCTGCACTACGATACGCGCATCATAATATCGCTGTGCTGCCACGGCGAGCGCGGGTGTGCCGGCAGCAACCGTTATATGGCCTTCAGCGAGCGCATCGGGGAGGAAATCTGCCCAAGGGTAATTGCGCACGCGAACATCTTTGATATGATGTTCTTTGAGCAGGTCATTCACGATGACGTCGTGAATCGAACCTCGTGGCGGACATCCTATAGCGCTCCCAGCAAGCTGTGCTAGAAATTCAGCCATCCCAGCGCATTGGTCAAGAGCTCGTACGTCTTCCCCGGCGATCATAATAGTGCCCTCAATGTGCCCCCCCGCGATGCACGCGAGCCTGATAGCTTTGTCGACCCCGATTATGACTGGTGGAAGGCCGATATAGCCGAGATCGATATGACCGCCGCTCATGGCATGCACAATGTCGGGTCCTGAGGGGAAAAGCGTCCATTTGGCCTCAACTCCGTCACGCTCCAGGATGGTCGTGCCCATCAAGATGAATGAGGTGTGATATATCGTCGGCAGATACCCAATCTTAAGGGAAGGATGTTCAGTTTCCATTGTCATGCTCGCCCTTGCTTGGATCATGGAGCTTTTCGAGTCATTATTAAGAGATCAAGTGCATCTTTTAGCTACCGTTCTTTGCCACGAGCGCGGTACAACGTTCAGATTGAATTCCCATAAAACTGTCTCAGGATAACAGCGCCATACGCTGGCTGTCTGCAAACGCCAAGCAGGCGAGCCTGCGCCCATTTGCGGCAAAACTGCGTTCTCCACGGGGAAATAGCCTGTCGTACCTGTCGCGCCAAGAAGCGATACAGGCGCTCGGCATCTCATAGTTTTAGGATTGTGTAGCAAGCTGGCCTGAGAAGCATTTGAAATCTACCGAGTTGCTGAGCATCCGCTCCACTGTGTTCATAGAAACGGGAGAGACTCACCTTATTTTCCGTGAAAGGAAGCCAATCGCCTCAGTTACACAAGATTGTCCGGGGTTAAGCATCGTAACAGGAACGTCAACAATTTTTTCTACAATTGAAGCAAGCACCGGAGCGCACACTATCCCTGCTGCCCCATCTTTTTCAGCGCGTACCGCGGCGATAATGCACTCATCGAGCGAATTTGCGGGATACCCTCTGACGCTGTATGTCTTACCGGCAATCGTCAAATCCTTGAAGTCAAGCGAATCGAGGAGGAATCTCGCAGCGATCACTGCAACACAACTGTTACGTTCTGGTTCGAGAACGGAGAGAATCTTTTTTATGGTGTTTAACCTCACGTCTCGATCCCCCGTGGTCGATTTGTAGAGCGTCGATGCCGGAATTCCGGCAAGTGCGGCGAGCCCTCTTACGGTCAGATTCTTTCGCTCCAGTTCTTCCGTAAGGGCGGTCTTGAAATCAGTTTCGAATATCCTTTTTGATAACATTCTAACACAATTATGATAATTGAGATGGTATAATTATTACTAAAAGGGCATTGATTTGCCTCTTTCGAAACTTATTTGTGGACGTGCCATCATAAATTCTGCGATGAACCCTGATCACGGAAGTCTCATAACCATTCTTCCGGGGACTAATCGCACCGGTGAGAAGGAAGGATTTGACCGCATTATCATTGGGCCAGGGGACACCCTTTCGATTGTGGGACCTACCGGATCAGGAAAGTCAGCATTTATTAATGACATCGAAGTGTTGGCGCAGGCAGATACGATCACAGGACGTACAATTCTCGTTAACGGAGCCCCCCCTTCCGATGATGTAGCGAGAGATCCTTCGAAAAAACCCATCGCCCTCATCACGCAGAACACGCGTGTGATCGCGGATCTGAACGTATCGCGTTTTCTCGAGCTTCACATAAAAGCACGCCGGCAAACACACATCAAGGATCTCATTACGAATACTATTGCACTCGCCAATGAATTCACCGGAGAGAAGTTAACGGACTCAATGCGCATGACAGCGCTATCCGGAGGGCAGACGCGAGCGCTCATGATTGCGGACGCTATCCTCATTGGGAGGACGCCCATATTGCTCTTAGATGAGGTGGAGAACGCCGGGATTTTCAAGGAGCGGGTCATTGCGTGCGTGAAGGAGTGCAAGAAAACGGTAATTTTTGTCACCCATGACCCGTACCTCGCCTTGAGCACTGACCGCAGGATTGTGATGAGCAACGGCGCCGTCGTCAAGGTGCTTAAGCCCGGGAAGGAGGAGCAGAAGATGATAGCGCGTGTTTCAGACATCGACAGTTTTCTCTGGAACCTCCGAGAGAGAATCAGGGCTGGAGACTTAATTGGCGACGAGGAATCGATTAGAGAAGAGATCGGAGCCCTCGCATGAAGCTCGCGATAATCGCCGGGCCGGCGAGCGTCGGGAAGACTGCGGTAGCCCGGCATATCATTCGGGAGTTTCGCGACAGCAGTAATCCCGCCTATGTGAAGATCGACGTCGTCCGCGCGTTTGAGGACGAGGAGTTGCAGGAGGAGTTTGGCATAGCCACACGGAAGGTGTGTTCCGGAGACCTTTGTCCAGATCACACGGGCATCATGGTGTTGCAGGACGCCATTTCGTGGGCGCGCGACCTGGAGTCCGATCTTCTGATCGTAGAGAGTGCCGGTTTGTGCCTCCGATGCACTCCCTATACAACCCAAGCTTTTGGCATAGCTGTTCTCTCAGCCGTTTCGGGGAGCAATTCACCCCTCAAAATGGCACCTATGATTGCACAGGCAGATATGGCGGTTGTCACGAAGACCGATCTCGTCTCCCAAGCCGAGAAGGAGGTGTTCCGCGAATACATTAAAGCTGTGGCCCCTTCTATCGACATCATAGAGACCAACGCTATACAAGGCACCGGGATGCGATATCTTATGAAGGCGATCGCAGCGTTCCCTGATATCACCAACGTCGGAGAGATCGTGCTGCGAGGAGCGCCGCCCCTCGGGGTCTGCACGATCTGCGTCGGAAAAAAGGAGATCGGGTGGCAGCATCACTTCGGAGTAATACGACCGCTGGAGGAGGCCGATAATATCTACCGAGGTGATTGATCGTGGCCTGGATCCCTGCCGGGAAGGACTGCGGGGCGTGCGGCGCAGCGACATGCGACAAGTTTCTGTTGCACGTCCACGCTGGGAAGAAATCGTACAGCGACTGTCCGTACTATGAGGCCGATGAGAGCGCCCGACCGGAGGCCGCCACCTACTCAGGAACCGACGTCCTTGGAAATGAATACGACTTTGTGCTCCGCCCTCTGCACGGTGAACCGTCTGCCCGAAAGTTCATCGTTCCGTTTCGCGCCGACCTTGTGGAGCGCTGGCACATCACCTCCGGGGATCTTGTCATCGGACGCCCCGCCGGTCCCGGCTGCCCCCTCTATCACGCGCTCCGTGTGCTCTCCGCGAATCCGGTAACTGGCGTACTCGAATGTCACACCCTCGGCCCTCTCGCCGCACGGAAAGAGCAGTCGCACGACGTGCAGGCTTACCACGTGCACGCCTTCGAGGGGCTTGCGGAAGTCATTCACCGTGAACCCGTCCTTGGGATGAGGCAACGATTCTTGCCCGGGTACTGTATGATCGATCTCTCTCACACCGCGGTTGTGAACATGGTGCTCAAGAAACGCGAAGGGATTCACGTCCGACTCGAAGACATCCGGATTTTATAGCCGCACCTAATTCCTCAAAGCGACATGTGGGAGCCATTAGCGTTGCTTCTCGGCAGGAGCAGCTTCGAAGGAGCGTATAAACAGTCGGCGTCGTTTCTCCAACGGTCGTGCCGCAGCTGATGCGGTCCTTGAGCCACCTTCCAACATTACGCGGCAATCGACGTGTGGTGTCGACGACGAGAAAGATCACTTTTCGCAGATGAGATGATTCACTGATTGGCTATCCGTGCCATTTTGTTGGCTTTTTCAGTTTTTCGGTCCCGAAATGGCGCTCTTCCTAGGGCAGCCAAGCATCCATGCTCCCGGACCTGTACCATTCGAGGTCTAAGGTCACGTACGTGAATCCGAGCCGCGAGAATGTTTCGGCTATCTCAGAGGAGTGCGCAATCAAGCGATTGCTGTCGTCCTGGTCGACTTCAATCCGCGCGATACCATCATGGTCGCGGATCTTCGCTTTACTTATCCCTATCGCTTTCAACGCACGCTCAGCTTCCCGCACCCTTGCGATTCTCGCTGCGGTTATAACGGTGCCGTAAGGGAACGACGTCAGGAGGCACGCGACCGATGGCGCGTCTGCGTTTGATAACCCCAGTTTTCGCGCAAACGCTCTCACCTCTTCTTTCGTGAAACACATCAGAGGAGACACAATGCCGAGTTCCTGCAAGGCTTTCAAGCCAGGCCTGTAGCCATCGAGATCGGACGCATTGGTCCCATCCATGACCGTCTTGAGGTGCAGCTCATCGGCAAGGTTGCGAAGAGAACCAAAGATAAACCTCTTGCAGTGATAGCATCTTTGAGGATCGTTTCGCTTTATTTCAGATATCGTCAGCGGGTCAAGCGTTATCGATATGTGGCGAATACCTATAGCCTTCGCTAACAAAGCGGCGTGCTCAACTTCGTCGTGATGAAGCGCGCCGTTATCTACCGTGACGGCGATCGCGGCATCTCCCAGCGCCCTGTGGGCAACTGCGGCAACGACTGAGCTGTCGACTCCTCCGGAAAAAGCGATCAACGCACTCTGATAGGAGTGCATCGTACTACACAGCTCGTTCAGGTTCATTGTTTTTAAGACGGATGGCCCACAGTCACTTCGGTCGACTTTTCATCACCGATGGCAGGACAACGTATGGATCGTTCTCTCGACGATCCAACGGTTAGGTGTGCCGCCAGGTTTCGCGGGAAAAGCACGCCACGAAGGGTTGACTCCATACGTGATAGGCCGTAGGCAGTGGCGACGGCTACACCGGTGAGCAGCCTGCCTCGGAAGATTTTCCTGCTGAACTCGACGAGCCAGCGGCTCGCGTGGGCTTCAGTCATGCGTGTCGACATTATTATTATTCGTGAATGGTGGACAACTCAGTACTGACATAAACATGAAGATCGCAGCAATTCTTGTAAACACCTTAGCGTATATGTAGTCTCGTATCAAATCTTGCTTAGCAACATAGTGGATGCTATGCCGATTTTGTCGTCGGCAGTAAGAAACGAATGAGGGCGGGAGTTCGATAGGCGGCACGCGCTAACTTCACGAACTCGCACCACCATATATGATTCGCGGAGGTACATACATGGGAGCACAAACAAAGGCAGACAACTGCGCCGAGATCAAAGCCTTTCTCATAGCAGAGGGAGGTGTGGACATCGATGAGCGGGTGCTCGGGCGCATTACTACTCCAGCTTCTGGGCCTGGTGCCGGTCTAACCTCTTTCTTTCTACGATTTGACGGCCACCGCGTGCGGTTGGGCGTAAAACACGGTTCTCGGCTTAAGGCTTCGCTTGAAGGGGACCAGGTGGTTATCAGCGACGCGGGAAAAGAGGTCGTCCGTGGATATCTCGAGGATGCTATTGCCCATTGTCCTGAACAGGCGTACATCACGGTAAGTGAAGTGTGTGTATTCGACTGCCAGTTCTGTCCAGTGCCACTTCTAGGAGGTACGGTAAAAGAGCGGAGAGAGGTTGAAAAGGCGATCGAGCAAATCCTCGCAGATCCAAAACTAAGCGGCAAGTTGCGGGCCATTGCACTTACCTCTGGAATAGAAGAATCAACACAAAGCGAGGTCGAGAGGATAGCAGTTATCGTTCACGCGCTTAAGGAGAGATTCGATCTACCCATCGGTGTTTCGGTGTACCCGACACCGACGTCCACAAAGCTACTAAAGGCAGCAGGTGCAGAAGAAATAAAATACAACGTCGAAACGATGGATCGCAACCTCTTTGAGAAGATGTGTCCTGGACTTTCACTCGAATTTATCCTCGAAGAGCTCAAAGACGCCGTCGAGGTCTTCGGTAGAAACAAAGTGTTTTCGAACCTCATTGTCGGCTTGGGCGAGGATGACGACTCAATTATCAACGGCTTAGAAGAATTGACTAGCATGGGCGTGATCCCGATGTTGAGGGCCGCTGTCGAGCATCCTTTGCGTGCTCAAGCAGGCATACGACGGCCTGACCCAGAAAGGCTCTTACGACTAGCACGAAAGGAGCGTGAATTGCTCGACAAACACGGGCTTCGGGCTGACGTCGCGCAGACAATGTGCGCGCCGTGCACGGGCTGTGATCTTGTACCCCACCGGGACGTGTAGCGAGCCGGCGTGCAAATCGTTAAGCCTCGCCGAGCAAATGAGAGTTTGGACTATTAGTCTTCTATCAAAGGCGCTACAAGAGGATCCTCAGTCGCTGCGCCTTTTCAAAAGCTCGATGCGTGATGCTCGAGAAAGAGTGGAGCGGATTCTAAGTTGAAATAATAGCTCGCAATGGAGCACCAGGCAGCTTGGTTTCGTGTCACCGCAGTAGCAGCACCGGATCATTGAGCGGAGTTTAACCCTTTCCGCTGCATCTGATGGTCGCTTATGATGGGGCTGCTCGTATGGTTCAGGCTACGTCGCGTCGATTCACGCCACGCAGAACCATGCCTATCCCACCTAGGATTTTCGCGCTTCCAGTCATTTCGATTTCCGTCCCCGTGAATAACGAATCAAGCGCTGATGGAATGAATTCTGTATAATATTTACTATTACAACAAACCGTGACGCAATGCGAGAGGATGTGGCGGAATAGCCCCGCCTCGGATAGTGAGAAGTCGGCAATGACGATAGCCCCGTTGTGTTTCGTTACTCACGCCATTTCTGACACGACCTGCTCTCGTATAGTAATCGGCATCTCGTGCAACGCGAATGAAATACACGATACGTCAAAATAGCCGTCGTCAAATGGCATGTTGGCAGCATCGGCGATATCAAAACGTACGTTGGCATGGCAGTTCTTCTCCTTCGCAATACTAAGCATCGGAGGGGAAAAGTCGATGCCGACCACTTCGTGGCCCTTACGTGAGTAGGCAAACGCCTGCTTTCCAGTCCCTGTAGCGACGTCGAGTACTGAAGAATGTGGGTGCGCTCCGGTAAACGAGACGACCTTATTTCGCGTTCTCGCGCTGATCAAGTCGAGCGCCCAGCATCCAGGCGTCCGTCCCTTGAGCCAGTCTCTTACACTAGCATAACTCGTACGATCTCGGGGATGATGGGATTTCCCGGCTCCTGTGGGCGACTCGAAACGAGAATAGGTATTGCCGTTTTCTGTATTATTACGAATTATCGAGGAGTATTCTACGTCTGCCAAGCCATATCCTCCTGTCACCGGGTTGAGAATGTATGTAGCAGAACAGGGAGAGATGAAGCGCGTCTCCGTAGATGTGGGTAGAGAGGCACGATTAGTTGCTTCAAAACTCCTAAACTAAATGAACGGGTCGATAAGGCACTTGGAGGGATGTTGCTCCATCGTTCCGCCTGGCCCCTCTCACGCCTCTGCAGCTGTCATTTCGGGCGACCTACTTCACTTTCTGAAAACTGATTCCTTAGCGACCAGATCTGATGTCTTAATTACGATAGCGTTACCGTCGAGACGCATTGGGAGATAGCTCGGATTGCATCCGCCGTTCTTGTTGCTCGTTCCCAAGCTATTAATTTCAAACGTCTTCCCACAATTCAGGCACACAACGTCGCTTCCGGATTGCTTGTAGCCCTTTGGACCACATACGTCGCACGTGTCAAACGCCACGTGAACGTTGCCGTCGCTGCCCTTGACCGCGAAGAACTTGATTGCCGTTCCGTTTGACTTGTAGCTGTAAAAAGAGACCGTGTCGCCTATCGTCGCCACCGGAATTCTCACGGCGACTTGCGCGTGGGGAAGCTCAATAGCCTGCGGGCTACCGCCTCCCGTGTTCGAAGGGATGCCTATGTTTAATAAGCCGCCGCTCGAAAGCACCACGAATCCTCCTGCCGCTACGATGATCGCGACGATTCCGATCGCTGCGATGAGCTTCACATTCGATTTTTTCTTCTGTTGATTATTCGCCATTCGCAGTTCCTCCAGATGTTGAATCCCATTCGACGGTACCGTCGACGATGCGAATCGTCCTATCGCCGAGCTTGATTATGTCCGGGTTGTGGGTGACAAGGATAATCGCACGACCCTCTTCGTGCAGCCGGCGTATCAACTCTAGCACGATCTTGCCGTTATTTTGATCGAGGTTTCCCGTCGGCTCATCGGCCAGCAGTATCGCTGGGTCATTTATGAGGGCTCTGGCAATGCAGACCCGCTGCTGCTCACCCCCTGACAGGTGTGCCGGCAGGTGCTCGAGCCGGTGCCCCAAGCCAACCCCTTTCAGAGCTTCTTCTGCTTTCGCCTCGTCAGTGTTGCCGTGGTAGTACTGCGCTATCATTACGTTTTCGAGCGCCGTGAGGTACGGGACGAGGTGGTACTGCTGGAAGATGAGGCCGACGTTTTCGCGCCTCAGCTTCGTCAGCACTGCTTGGCTGACCCCGGTGACGTCCTTCCCGGCGATGCACACGGTTCCGCTCGTCGGAGCGTCCAAGCACCCGATGATGTTGAGCAGCGTCGTTTTCCCTGAGCCTGAAGGTCCCATAATGGTGGTCCACTCCTCCCGCTTAACGGAGAGCGTCACTTCGTTCAGGGCTCTCGTGCCGCCATCGTATACTTTCGTTACGTCATTCAAACTGATTATCGGATCCGCCATCTTATCATTCACCTCGCAGCACGATGGCAGGTTCAACGGCGGTCGCGCGTTTCACCGGCAACGCGCTCGCAAGAAGGGAGACGCCGATCGATATCGGTATGGCCGCTGCCAGCACCTCCCACCTCAGCGAGACGGTCGTGGAGAACACACTCAACCCGATGAATTGTGCAAGGCCGATTCCGACACCAAAGCCTATAACGCCGCCGATAAGGCCCGTTATGGCAGCTTCGGTGAGGAAAAGCGATGCGATACTCCGATTCTCGGCACCGATGCTCTTCATAAGACCGATCTCTCGCCGACGATCAACGACGTTTGCCGTCATCGTTGTGAAGATCCCCAGCATGGAAGCGATTAGCGCTATCGCCGTTATCAAGGCCATCATGCTTTGGTACTTGCCGAGCATGCCCATTTCAGCGTTGGTGAGCTGTTTGATTGACGTGCCTTGCACGTATGGAATCTTCTCCTTAATTGAGGCGGCAATCTCTTCCACCGGGCAGCGGATACAGAGCGCCGAGACTTGGACCGTGTCGACCTTGCCGAGCCGTCCGCTCAGCTCCTGGGCCACTGGCAGGTTGACGAAGATCTGATTGTCCTCAGCACCCCCCGTCTCCACAATGCCCCTCACCTTCAGTCCGGTTGCGTTCGTTTCCGCCGTGTTGTTTTGTCCTCTGGCATAGCTCACTCGGAATGAGTCGCCAGGGGAGAGGCCGAGCGTCTGAGCAACTTTCGAGCCGACCATCGCGCTTGTGGTGTCATTTTGGTCTTTGATCCAATCACCGGTGACCTTCCACCAGGGACTGACGTCGGCAACGCCTGTCGTAAATAGCTGTTGGTCTGGAGGCAGTGTGGGATCGTGGATGGAGATCGTCTTGTTGAAGTAGGTACCTGCTAAGACAGCCTCCTGAGCATTGGAACCGTGACTCACATTGACGACCTGGTAGAGAAAAGGCGCAAATCCACGCACATTCACTTTCCATGGGATCGTCTTTATCAGCCATAGGTCGCTCTCGTTGATAAACCGCTGTTCAGTGACAGAGCCCATAGTGACTCCCGGCAGACCGATCGGTATTGTGCTTGATTGCGGTTCCAGAATCAGGTTCGCGCCGTATTTTGAAAACTCCTGTGCGATGTTATCGCCGACGCCTAGTGACACGGTGAACAGGGCCGTGATTACGGCAGATGCCATCAGAACTGAGACGATCGCCATCGCGAATCGCGGTTTGCGCTTCATGATCGATTTTCTCAGTATTCGAGCGAGCATTTACATCGACTGTAAACCTCGAGGCGGCAATTCCTGATATAGTTTACGTTCAGTGCAAACTTTGGTCCGATACAGGAAATTTTAAAGTACGGGTATTTACAATGTGGGTAAATAATGGTAAAACTCGAGCGCATTAGCTTGCGAAATGAGGGCTTGAAGAAATTTTTTAGTCCCAACGAGGTAAGGATACTAGGGCTGCTCTGGGAGCGGGGACAGCTGACGTCCGTCCAGATTCAAAAAGAGTGCAGTGATCTCTCCTTGGCCTGCATCGCCGGAACGTTAGACCGCCTCGTAAAAAGCGGCTTCGTCCATCGGGCGATTGATGCGAGCGACTCTCGGGTGCGATACCTGTACGCTCCATACTACACACGGCAGGAACTCGGGACGAAGATATCCGAGCAAGTGGTGGACTGTCTTATTGACACGTTCGGCCCCGCGGTCGTTAGCAGCATCGGCAGGTTCAGGAGGTAGACACATCGATTGGTTACAGTGCGTTCTCGGGTGTCTTTCCGAAAGCAACACGTTGCTGCTCCTCTCAGCCATCTTAGGTAGCGCAACGGCCTTTTTCTTCCTTTTCATTACATGGAGGAGGTTTGAACTCCTTATCGCGGGACAGGCCGCGACAGCATCAGCCATTGTCGTGCTACTCGTGTCGATGCGCTGTCCGATGCTTGAGTGGATCTGGGTCTACCTTGGAATCGTCTCCTCGGGCCTGCTGATACTCAGTCTGGTCAGGTACTTGCTGGCACGAGAGGCTCACACGAGTACCACGTCACTTTCTTCCTACGTCGAGGCGCTCGAGGAGGAGTTCGGCGTCGCGATACGCGTGATCGATACGCAAAAGATACGGGCGTTTGCTCATCAGGGAGCTATCTATCTGTCAGTAGGGCTTCTTGAACGGCTGGAAAGAGACGAGGTAAAAG
>Ga0187780_10002208_pt1 | contig 14660 bp, 9 predicted proteins | sample 1015_Q2_SP10_20__FD_132429 | JGI IMG/M metagenome (GOLD analysis project Ga0187780, IMG submission 132429) | Tropical peat soil microbial communities from peatlands in Department of Meta, Colombia - 1015_Q2_SP10_20_MG | ecosystem: Environmental > Terrestrial > Soil > Wetlands > Peat | place... | reverse complement strand
TAACTGTTGCAATGTAGTATGTATTTGCTCATCTGTCGTTTCAACATTGCTGGTCATCTGTAAGAGCAAATCCAGCACCTTTTTAAGTTTGCTGTTTGCTACCCACATTACAGATAAAGGAAGATAACGCCTTACCTGCTCAGGACTATTGCGCAAATTAAGCCCCATCGCCTTTCCAGCCCAATCTTCCATGCGCTCAAGCGCATCTTTCGATCCATCAAGAAAACCCCTGAATTCAGCACGCTGTCCTTCAATGATAGAAACTGACAGGCGCAATTGAGTTAGCGTTCTCTTCAAAGAAGAGGCCTGACTCTCTAATACCTGCGCTTCCTCCTGTAATCCGTCGTAAATTTGAACAAATGAAGGCTCGGGTGAGTGAAGAATGATTTCTGTATCAGGCTTCTCCGGTTGAGATAATTCTTCCTTAACTTCGACCTGCCTTGCGACTACTTCAGGCTCTTGGTGTGGAATAACCTGTGGTATTACTGTGTGCAAATCTTGTGGATCTGAATGAAGCGTCGTTCCAGCAAGCATTTCCAGGGCACTCTGCTGATTTGCTTCAATAGGAACCGGTGTTGGAGCCTGGGAAAGCTGAGTATCAAGAATGGGTGGAGGTGTTAAATCGGTGCTCTGCTCTGAGATAGGCTCTTCTGGCCATAAAAGTCCTTCTCCCGTTGCCGTAGCTGGTGTGCGGAATGATGCTACCATCTCATCGAGAGAAGCTATTGATTTCTCAGGAGGAGGCTGCATGGCAACAACTACCTGGGCCCTGCTTTCTTCTTCTGGAGATGAATTGTTCCCGTTACGCACAGATGTTTCGATCATTACACGATATTGAGAATAGTCTTCATCGTCTTCTGCTATGACTGCATCCTCGTCAATACCATTATGAATGCCATCCAGAAGTTTATGCATTCGGCCAAGAGAGCGCTGTAAAAGTCCAATCGTAGGTTGATCCAGCGTTGCAAGATCATCTAATACATCACCCAGGATATCTTCCATACCATGAGCGACATGTGCAAGGCCTGGAAAGTCCATCATCGATGCAGAGCCGCCAATGGTATGAACGCGACGATACGTCTCCTCAAGCGCTTCCGAGTCATCTGGAAAGTGCACTAATCGTCCGAGATTTGCCTCGATTTCTGGCAAATAACTTTTCACTTCTTCGATAAATGAATCGAGGACCGATAGTTTATCAAATGTATTCGACATGCTTAGCGCACCCACTCATTCTAGTTCCACGAGTCTTTGAAGCCATGCTCCACCTGACCGGAACTCCGTTTGCTATTGCCCCGAATGGCCATTATTCGGGAAGGGCATCTGATCTTGTCCAAAGGAAGGTTGATTCTGTTGAGGGCTTCTCCAACGTTGATTCGTTTGCATTGATTGCCCTGGTTGTGATCCGAAGCTTTGCTGCCCCAACCCGGGTAACTGATTCGAACCAGGAAAATTTGATTGATTCGGATTCACAAATGCAGACTCTGGCATCTGATTATAGTGTTGTTGTCCACCAAATCCTTGTTCGTCGAATGCTGCCATATCTCCATAACCAGGTTGCATGCCAAACTGCTGCCCTTCATACGCTTGTTGATGACCATACTGTTGACCATTCAAGTTCAAATGGTTTGCAAACTGTTGTCCTTCATATACTTGCTGGCTTTCATATTGTTGAACATCATTGACTTGCTGTCCACCATACATAGGGGCACTGGTAAAGCCTGGCTGGGATCCAAATTCCTGCTGGTTATTGAACGCGAATTGATGAGATCCTGAATTTCCTGATCCTTGAGGTTGGGGGAGCGATAGAAAATCACTTGAAAAACCCTGATTCCATTCATTCTCCATCCCCATATCTGGCGGGTAATGCTGATCATCAACCCCACCCGATAACGCTGGAACACCTACCATACCTGGGAAGACATCTACCATTTCATTGGCATGATCGGGTAACCGAAATGTTGAGACCGAAGCTCGTAACTGATCAGCAAGTTCAGCGAGGTAGCTCACACTCATAGCAGCTTCCTGTGTTCCTGCATTTGTCTGACGTGTAATTTCAGAAATCTGACCCATTGCAACAGCAACATTCTCTGATACTTGAGCCTGCTCATTTGCAGCCTGAGCGATAGTTTCAATCATCTGTGCTTGCCGCTCCACAGCAGTATAGATAGAGTTGAGGGCACGGCCAACCTCGTCAGCAAGTTGTGATCCTTTAACAACTTCCTGGGTGCTATCTTCCATTGCAACAACGGCCTCAAAAGTATCGCCTTGAATGCTTTTGACAAGTGTTGCAATACGTTTCGTTGACTCGGTCGAACGTTCAGCAAGTAAACGGATCTCATCTGCGACCACGGCAAACCCACGTCCATGCTCACCTGCCATGGCAGATTGAATTGCAGCGTTTAGTGCTAGCAGGTTTGTTTGGTCTGCAATATCTTCAATGATACGTACAATCTCCCCAATTTCATTGGAGCGCTCTCCAAGACGTTTGATCTTTTTCGAAGTTTCCTGAACATTTTCACGAATCACAATCATTCCGTCAATTGACTGACGCACTGATTGTTGACCTGCATCTGCATTATGTAATGCATCCTGGGCTGCCTCAGCGCTCAGTTGAGCATTACGCGCTACATTTTGAATGAAAATAGCTAGCGCTTCCACAGCTTCAGTTGTTTGTGAAATCTGATCTACTTGAGTCGAGGAAGCATGCGCAAGCTCGTCAGAGCGATCCAGAATGCGGCGCGTTGCATTTGTTACTTGCATTGCAGTGGTTTGAACTCTACCAACTACTTTGGCAAGCTCTTCAATCATATAATTGAAAGAATCGGCTAAAACCCCAAGAGTATCTGGCGTTACTTCTGCCTGCACACGGAGATCACCATCGCCAACAGCACTTACTTCTTGTAGAAGCTTTTCGATTTGCGCTTGTAGGGCTGCTGCATCGCTTGAGCTGCTAGCAGGGGCTCCCGTTCCACCAGAGGTAAATCCCTGGTTATCAAACAGTGTGTTTAAAGACATTGAAAGCATTGCGAATTCATCATCGCCGATGACCACAGCTCGAACAGAGTGATCTCCTGCTGCATATTTTCGACATACATCTACAAGTCCCTGAACCCGTTCCAGGATTCTGCGACGCACAAAATAATTAACCAAGAGTACTCCCAGTAACACAATCAGGGCGAATACTCCCACCATATATACAACGACTGTTTGATCAGTAACTCCCTTAATTAAAATACCAAGTACAATAATAGCGATGACAGGAATGACAACTGAAGCAGTCAGTCCCGTTACCAACAATGAACTTACTGTCATTCCTCCTCTATCGGTGTCATTCATCCTCCAGGCCTCCTCTCGTTTGAAGCAGCATTTTGCAATTTCACCAGGATTTTCCCGAGATACTTCTCATATCTCTTCTAAGAATAGTGTTGCATCTTGTCGGAAAATAGCAGTCGTGCTGCATCCAACAAGATGATATAACGGTTTCCAATAAGTGCACTCCCAGAAGCATAGGAAGACACCCATTGTGGAATACTAGCTTGACGTACATTTCCATTAATTGCGGATGGGGAAATAGGTATCATTTCGCTGACACTATCCACAACCAGGCAAATCACCATTTCATTGTTTCTCACAGATAATAAGCGGGTATGTGGATTGAAAGGCAAACGTTCCATGCCTAGAAATGCGCGCATATCAACCACGGAGGCAATCGAACCACGCAAGTTGATCACTCCACTGATCCAAGATGCAACATTAGGAACTGGAGTCACGTCCGCGAGGCGTTCTACACCATCGATATGCTCGGCTTTGAGGGCAAGCTCACATTCAAGTAGTGAGAAGATCAGGTATTGCTCACCTATGACAATTGCTTCTGCTTGTATGTTTGGAAGTTCTCCTGGTGAGATAACATTCCCTGGCAACGTTCGCTCATTGCTTTGCAGATTGCTCCTTAAGTGTCTGACAGTGGCAATGTCTTTTTGACGCTGCAGTCCATCTACCATAGACTGCGAGAATCGCCCTGTATCGCGCTGCGCCATTTAAAAGCTCCTAAATTTACAAGAGTCGCCGTACATTGTTTAGCAGTTCATCCTCACTAAAAGGCTTGGTCATATACATATCAGCGCCTTGCCGAAGTCCCCAGGATTTATCCAGTGGTGTACTTTTGCTGGTCAGCAATATTATTGGAATATGCTTGCTTGCATCCAGGCTTTTTAACTTCCGGCACAGTTGAAATCCATTCTGTTTAGGTAGGACTACATCGAGCACAATACATTGTGGCCGCTCCTTGAAGACTTTCTCAAGAGCCTCATCCCCATCGACTGCCGTTACTACATCAAAGCCTTGATTCCTTAATGGAGTCGCGATTATTGTTAACTCTGTCCAACTATCATCAACTACAAGTATCTTTTGCCCTAGCATAACAGTATACCTTTCCTTTGTTTGGGCGCAACACAGATCACCCAGTCAATGGGAAAGAATGGCTATAACGTGCATCATATTTTCGTTGGGAGATCTATCAGGGGAAATTTGCCATTCAGAATAATTCGCCATTTTACTCAATCTGTGATGGAGACAAAAAACTATCCACGGTGTCTCAGGCGCGAACGCATACCTTCATACTGTGGAGGCATACGTTGCTGCCAACCCACAAGATGCTTTTTCACAGTCTGGACCAACTCTACTGAATCGAACGGTTTCGTCAAATATTCTGTTGACCCGGCAAGCCTTCCCCGCATCTTGTCAAACAAACCATCCTTCCCACTGAGCATAATAATAGGTATTGTTCGAAACTGCAAGTTTTTTCGTATTATCTGGCAAATATGGTACCCATCCATGCGAGGTAACTGTATATCGAGGAGAACCAGAGCAGGAATTTCATCCGCCACTGAGGTAAGAGCACTTAAGCCATCCCCAGCAGTAATTACTCTAATACGTTCGCGTTGCAGAGTCATTTGAACAATTTTCCTTACAGTAGGGCTATCGTCCACTACTAGAACCGTTGGTACTGGTTCTATCATCTATATTGACCTCCTTTGTGTCTCAGGCAATCGGTCAAGATTGCCATCACCCTGAGGGATATTACTTTTACCTGGCCCGATTTGGTATACATTCTCACTATATCGGCTGCGCATTTGTTGTGTGTTCCGATGTGCCCTATAGAGTTGATACTGTTGAATCTCTTGATCAATCTCTGTTAGAAAGGCTTTCCAAACATAGTTGAGTTGACGGCCAGTATGCGAATTACCCACCTCATCGTTCAACAGCGTTGAAAATACAGTTCGTAAGAATGTAGCAAGCCCCAGTACCGCCTCCCAATAAAACTCCTCTAACTTCTCTCCTTTCACCAACTTATCCAGGTAAATGATTTCAGTACAATCAAGCTGTCCATTTGTAAATGTCAATGTATCCAAAATAGGGTACTGCTGCTTTGCTAGTAATTCCAGGGGTTGAGTAAAACGCCGTTCTAAATAACGTACAATCTCCGTGAAAGGAAGCTGTCCTCGCCCTCGCAGGCTTTTCGCATAGGTGCCGTGATGAATGAGCAACCCATTAATACATTGGGATAATGTTTCGATCAGTCCGAGAAGATGCTGATTCGGGACATGATTTTGTCGCCGCTGAGCTAATTTATGCTGACACATGATGATGATGTTTGAGAGATCTTGCTGCAATTCTGCCTCTAATGCTGTATCAACTACTTCTATGAGGTGCAATGCTAGCAAATGATTCATAATACGAACAACGCGCGCTTCAGGGATCATCAGAACCATCGCCATGGCTTGTAGTGATACTTCACCATTCGCTAGACACAACACTTCGATATGCTCCTGACTCAATCCCAGACTACGCACATCATTGCTTACCTCTGGAAGCCAACGAGCAACTGTCATACGAGTAAGTGAAGTCTCTCCCATTTCTTCCCACTCGTCAGCCTGACGTAATGCTTCAAGGAGCACGCTGTCAATTTCCAGCGGTTGCATCCAGCTCTCCATAGTAACCAATTGTCGATGGAAAGCAAAACGTCCATCTATCCATCGAAGAGCATGGCTAATTGATTGTGTGACAGCAAATTCAAGACGATATTGCATCTCTTCGGCGCTCATCCAATTGCGTTCAACCAGCATTGCTAACGCCACCTGGAGATTGCCCTGCGAAGCCTCACGCACAGCATGGGCGCGAGGTGGATCGAGTTTATTTATGAGGCAAAGCATGTTCAGTAAATCTGACTTGGGATAACTCTCTTCATGTAATGCCACGAGTTGGCCTTTTCGCAGACTAATGGAAAGAGTTTCTGGCCCTGAGTGTACAAACAATATACCAGTTTTACCACTCAATGCGAGCATTTTCAGTATAGATTGAAGACCTAGCGTCTGTAGGTCTCCATCCATAATACGATCTTGTGACTCCATTGTTCCTCGAATTCCTTTACCTTGCGAAAATAGCTCCCCTTGGAAAGTCTATAATTGCTTTTCACTCCCACGCAATAATGAACCCTGGACCTTCCCATTATCGCAGTGTACTTCACAAGAAGTTAGACAAGCATAAAAAACACAAAAAAGTCATTAAAATTGTATTAAAATTTGGCGTGTAGAAAAAAAGCTCGTTTACGTTTCAAGTAACGTAGTTGTGGATACAGCTGATTGCATATCGTCTTCGCGTGCCACTATTACTTGTGGTAGAAAAACATAACCAACTCCAGGTTCAGTTAGTATATACTTTGGTTGTGATGGCTCCTTCTCGATTTTCAGACGGAGTTGTCGAACATAGACCCGTAAATAGTCGGTTTCTTCACCATACTCAGGTCCCCAAACTGACCGTAGCAATGCTCGATGCGTCATGACCCTGCCAGCATGCAACATTAATTGGTGTAACAATTCAAACTCTGTTGGAGTTAGCTTCATTTCTTGAGTGCCTGCGCGCACTAATCGTCGTACAAGATCTATACTGACATAACCATCTTCAGAGGTTATTGCCTCAGGTTGCTGAACATTCGGCCCCTCTGAAACACTCATAGCTCGTCTTAGACAAGCCCGTACACGAGCGAGCAACTCATCATTACTAAAAGGCTTGGTTAAATAATCATCGGCTCCTTTATCCAGAGCCTGCACTTTTTGCTTTTCATCTGTGCGAGCTGATACCACAATGATTGGAACCTGAGACCATTGACGCACCTGTGCGCACACACTCATCCCATCCATCTCACCTGGCAACCAGAGATCAAGTAAAATAAGATCTGGTTCATGCAGATGTACCAATTCTATAGCTTGTTCCCCATTTTCTGCAACCAGGACTTCATAACCACTCATAGTAAGATTCCTGCGTAATATTCGTTGGATTGGCGGTTCGTCATCCACGATGAGTATGCATTTCCCTTTTGTTTTCATAAGGCAAATGACCCCCTATCATAAAATAGGTAGTACAAAGGCAAAACATGATCCTCCACCGAGGACTGGCTCGACTCTGATACGGCCTTGATGTGCCTCGATTATTCCTCTACTAATGGCTAGTCCAAGCCCACTACCTTGGGTATCAAGACTGTAAAAGGTCTTGAAAATCCGCTCTTGCTCCCCATATGGTATACCGGTCCCATGGTCAATTACCCGTACACGCAAGTAACGGTGAGAATCTTCAGAGGTGACGACATCTTCATCTCCAACATTTACAGTATCAATTGCTACAACAATCTCAGAATGTTCTGGGCTATGGTGTACAGCGTTTTCAATCAAACAATGCAGAACACGTTTGATATGAACATAATCAACATAAACCATTGGCAACCGTACTTGAAAATTTGTACGTATGGGATGGTCGGCTAACAGCCGCTTATCATCAGCCAAAGTACTATGTACAATCTCCACAATATCACACCACTCTTTTTCGAGCACCAAAGCGCCCATATCAATACGTGACATTTCGATGAAAGAATTGATGAGAGAATGTAGATGATCTGCCTCGGTATCAATATCTTCAAGTATTTCGTGAAGTAATTGTTCATCCCACGAAACATCAGGTTGCAGAAGCCCTGTCACTGCAGCTTTAATAGCTGTGAGTGGCGTACGTAAATCATGGGAGACAGTTGAGAGCAGTGCTACCTTGTTTTTTTCATCTCGTACATGCTCAGTAATATCTTGAATCTGGAGAGCATTACCTAATAGGTGACCTTGCGCATCATAAAGAGGGAAGCAAACAAATTGATAATGGCGATCTGAGGGGGAGCTATTTGGAAGCAACGTTTGTGGATCAGAAAAACGATTTCTCGGTTCTATTGCAGAATTCACACTGAAAGAGAAAGCCTCCCACTCTCTTGACATATGAGACTCGACCTGAAATTGTTGATGAGGTCGTTTTTGCACAGGTTCTGCGGCAACAATAAAGCGAAATGTATTGGTGGACGATAATTCCAATTGCCCAGGGTTTCGTTGACGCCCAACCATGCCTGTATTATCTGAAGCAATATCACTCCATGTCAATTCTTGCAAGTACACCCGTACTTCTTCTGCATTGCGTATTCGTGATAGCAAATCAGCAAATGCATCTAGCAAAGTTAATGTGGAATTCTGAGAGTACGGAAGATACGTATCAAAATGTATTTGGCTCCCTAACGGCCACGATACCTCATGCAAATCGATTTTTAATGCATCTAAACCTGCTTCTTGGGTTGGGTGTTGTAAGCTGGCAAGGTTTCCCAGCTTATCCAGTGAAACATGTATGCCACAAAATACTTCTGCCGCCAGATTTACATAGATACATCTCCCTCTTCCATCAGTAACAAACCAGGGTGTAGTCATATCACTTCTAATACGCTCATAGAGTTGAGTGATTACCGGTGTAAGCATTGCACTCACATCACCCAATAACCCAGCGCGAACAAGTGCTGCTTCGGCCGTTTCTATAAGTGTTGCTGCTTTTTGTTCCTCAAGCAAAGGTAGAACAGACCTTTCGACATAATGTACATCAGATGGTCTTTCTTCCTCTTTAACTGCGTGCAATATTTCCTGCAAATCCCGTTCACTGGTTGTCAACAAGTGATCACTTATAAATCGCAACAGACTGCTAAAATTGACACCAAAGATCTGTTCAGACTCTTTACTTACCCTTTTGAGTAAATTCAGTTCATCAAGTTCATCTGATTCGAAAGCACCATGTTGTTGTCGCACTGCATCAAGTTGCTCGATTGCCTCCTGAAATCGTCTTCGCTCCCTCGCAGCTTCCAGCAACATGCCATTATGAATAGCTATCGTAGCCTGGTTTGCGAAGAGGGAAAGAATATCTAATTTAAGCGGAGTAAAGCCGCCCGGTTCAGAGGAGCAGAGTAATAGCGCACCGTACACAGTTGAACCACTCACAAGTGGATAGCAAAAAATTGAACGAATACCAAGTTGTGAAGCAAATATCTGGCTTGCTGGGAAACGGCTATCCTCTGCAATATCATTTGAAAAATTGGGATGATGACGATGCAAGGTATAACCAATAATGGCCTGTTCGGTTAACGTTATTTCTCGCACAACAATTTTTTCCAAAATAACGCTATCCAGTCCATATTGTGTTACCAGTTTCAAGCTACCACGCCGTTGATCCAACGTAATGATTGCTGAGGAAACATTTAATGCTTTCGCAATTCCAACCACGATTCTATTGAGAATCATGGAGAGATCCATCTCTGAGGCAAGTGCGCTGGAAACAATCTTCAGTTCCTCGCGCTGCCGATCTTGTATTTCTACACTACCACCTATCTGCGCGCTCTCAATGGCCGCGGCCAGGACATGTGCAACAGCGCTGATAAGTCGTTGGAGAGCCTCCCCAATATATGCATCTACACGTGTACTTCCCAGTTCAAGCGAACCAAGTATCTGATCTCCAACTACGAGTGGAGCGATCAATGTAGAACGCAAGTATGGTCTTCCACTTAGAGCATCACCACATTGAGCGGGAGAACCATCTAAACCCTCTGGGTAGTTCCTGATTTCGATATTGGCCAGATCCAGATCATGAGGAACCTCAGGATCGAGACACGGTTCGCTCTCAGAGTTATCAACAGATGCAATTTGGCTATGTTGTAATATGTTTTCAACCATCGAGTCTTTTAGGGGGTGCTGGTGATAATGCGCAATCCATCCATCTGCCTCGTGTGTACAGACCACCACCCGAACTGCCTCTCTATCATGGCGTAATAAGACAATGCCAAAAACATCAAAAGGGATTGCTGGCTCCAGTTCAGCAGCCAAACGTGCGTAATCAGGTTTTACTCCCCTTACACGAGAAACTATGCGAGCAACACGCTCAACGATAGCTGATTGTTCTGGTGTTGGTGGTCGTGTTCTGGTCTCCATTGATGCACCTAGTACTTTTTGAAAATATGTATCACCCATGCCAAGCGTGTAACGAACCATCTGGTTTTACCAAACACCACTATTGCTAACAATTAACACAACAAGACACAGAGCTACATTGTAGCACATTTTGTATCACAATATCTTACACTTGCAATTACAAATCCATTTGGAGAGGCATAAGTCTAAATATACCTGATGAGTATACCATATATTTCTAAGACTGAGATCAATAAGCATAGCCTGTTAATTCGACATAGCCTTCACCCATAACAGCCAGTCCTGCGCTTCGCCCTTGAATTTGTACTGCTCCTTCCCAATAGCTATTACCTGTTGATTGATATACTACAAGTTCCTGGTCTTTCAATTCAGGTATGAGTACGAGCGAGACTCGTACCCTGGGATCTGTGATTTCAATCTTCCAACCTGATGGATAGTTTGCACCCGTGACAGGACTTCTCCAGTGACTGAGAATTGTCATATCAAGCGTGTTTCCGGGCAGTGGAATACTATCAGCATGAGGTCCAATATAGCCAATATAGCTTGAGATAATCTTTCCTGTGCTATCTCGAATGAGATATAACATCATCTCGGTATTATTCGTAAGTTGTATGCTGAACCAATCCCATCCACCACCGCTGAGGATTAAGAAGTTTCCCCATTGATGATCCATCCAGGCCTCACCCGTTACATGCAGAGGTTGATTATGATCAACTAATGCCCCTGAAAGAGACATACGGGTACGTGAATAGTAGTAGGAGAATCCACCTAGCCCATAAGTTATTAATCCATTCCCGTTGTGTAATGTCGCAGGTTTTAAACCTTTTAAATCAACGTGTAAAGCATAATTCTCCATTGTAGCATTCAGGTGATCTTTTCCGTTGACGCCCATAATTGACCAGTCATCAATTTGAACATCTATACCACTTGTCGATGTGCCATTTGGTATAACTGCATTCGGTTCGATCAAGCGGCGTTGATCAAAATGGAACTCGCCTCGAGTTATATCACTGATAGCGAAGTGCGCAGCATAGACTGGTGGAAGATCGCCTCGAAGCGCCTGAAAGAAGACCAACTCGAAACCAAAATGTTGCACTTGCCCACCTGGCATGGTGGCATTCATATGACCGGTATAATACCACCATTCTGTTAAATCCCGATGTGGTGTTTCATCCTGTGGAAAGCGAATCGGTGGCAATGGAGTCGCTGTTGGCGATGAATTCACAATTGGTAATTGAGCCGACGTGGATACCACACCCGGAAAACCGCAAGAAGAAAGAAGCATTAATAGTAGTAATAGTGCTGGAATCTTACTTAAAAATTTTTTCATTGTCTCCCTCCTATGTGAGCATCTTCCCCTGTTTCAAAATGAATTTCATCTTCTTCAGCATGCTCCAGTTCGCGCAAATCGGCTCCTTCGGCAAAAAACGGCTGACGTCGTTGCACACCTACAAACGGAAGCCACCAGTTCCAGTCGCCCAGTAATCGCATGGTTGCAGGCACCAGCAGTCCACGAACGAGTGTTGCATCTAGCGCTACAGCGATTGCCATACCCAGGCCTAATGCTTTAACCAGGATCATATCAGCAGTTGCAAAACATGCACTCACTACAATCACAATCAGAGCTGCGCTGGTAATAATTCTTCCACTGCGCTGTAAGCCAAGAGCGACTGCTTTTGTATTGTCACCTGTCTGCCAGTAAGCTTCTTGTATACGTGAAAGCAGGAATACTTCATAGTCCATTGAAAGTCCAAATAACGTACAGAATAAAAGGATTGGACTCGAGGCCTCAACAAAACCCAGCGGAGTAAAGCCAAGCGCTTGATGCATTAATCCATTCTGGAATATAACAACTAATGCTCCATAACTTGCCAGAATCGAAAGCGTGTTCATGAGTATAGCTTTGAGTGGCAAGAACAAGGAACGGAAAAACAACAGCAACACAATGTACGTAGTAATCGATACAACCAATACAGCCATGGGGAAGTCAGTGTAAAGGGATTGTACATAATCTATATTGCCCGCCGTTCCGCCATCAACAAGCACAGTAATTCCATTCCCTGGATAAGTATTTCGAATTGTCTGCACTAATTCTTCCGAATGTTGATCGAGCATGCCATATTTGCTGACTATCGAAATCATCGTGGTATCGCCCGACACAGATGCCTTGAGTAGGGCCGACAGGAAAGGATCAGCAATCAGTTGAGGATGTGCATACAATAACTCGTACTGCTCTAAGGTGAATCGGGGATCAGCACTCACAATGCTATCGACTCGTGCAACATTCGGATCCGCTTCAATTCGTCTCACATAGGCATAGAGATAACGAATATTGTCTTGTGTAAGCACATTGCCTTTTGTCTGTACTGCTAAGAGAACAGGCGTCGTCTCACGCGCATTGAAACGGTTCGCGAGTAAATCGTATGCCACTCGAGAAGGTACATCAACAGGAAGAATCGAGGCATCTGGCGCAGAGAATCGTACCATCAAAAAAGGCAACCCCAGCCCTATCATGATCAGAAGAACGATGACAAATATGCGCAATGGGTAGCGCATGACAAGCTGTGAGAGGCGATACCAGAAACCAGATTGAGGATCTATAGAAGCCTCTCCATCCTGATTCGACTGCAAATATTTTCGTCCCCAAGGTCTTGGAAAGCGCACTGGAAAGGCATTCACCCGGGTACCAATAATAGCAAGCGCGGCAGGCAACAGAGTAATTGCAGCAAGCACTGCCAATAAAACCACAAGTACTCCCCCTATGCCAACCGAACGTAACATATTGATACGGAAAGAAACGAGGCCCATTAGACCAATTGAAACTGTAAGACCAGAGAAAGTAACGGCACGTCCCGCAGTGGCAATCGTGACGGCGACCGACTCCTCAACATTGCGGCCGCGTGTTAGCTCCTCGCGGAAACGACTTACAATGAATAGCGAGTAATCAACGCCTAGCCCTAGGCCAAACAATGTAGTGATGTTCAGTACAAAAATGGAAAGAGTTGTGATTTGCCCAAGTCCAAAGATAAGCGCGAGCGAGGCAATCACTGCGCCTCCTCCCACTAAGGCAGGTAGAACAGCAGCTACAGCCGAGCGAAACACCAGCAAAAGGGCAATCACCGCAAAGGGGAAGGCCAGTAATTCCGCGCGTCGTAAGTCACGCTCGCTGACTGATTGAATATCCTCGTAAAATACAGGACCTCCACCAAGGCTGGTTTTTAAGTCTGGAGCCGATCGCAAACGATGCTGAAATTCCGGCAAGAGCTTTGGAGCACTATCAGGATCAGGTTTGAGTAAAACATTCACATAGGCAGCATGACGATCTAAAGAGATTTGTCTGGGGTTATCAGTAAAACTCACTATTCCAGATACTTCCGGCATCCCCCTTACACCCGCTAAAGCTGTTTGTGTTTCTTGTATAAATTGTGGACTATCTGCTGTGTAATGTTGGCTGGTGAAAATAACTTGCACGACCGTCAAATTGAGATGCAGCTTTTGCACCAGGAGATTTACCGCCTGTTGAGATTCTACATCAGGACTCACAAAACCCCCTGAATGGAGTACCTCACTGGCCCGCGGTGCAAATGGCAGAGATGCGGCAATAGCAACCATCCAAAAACCCACAATCAACCAGCGGTAACGGGTGGCTAGCTTACCAAGATTGTAGAACATAGAAGAACCTTTCCACAATGTTTTGAAACAGGCAAATATATCGCAATTCGAAAATAGCATTTACAAGATGTATAAAAACAGTAAAATGTCATCTTGATAATCAAACCAATACGTTCACTATACACTTGACGCTTATTAGTGTTCCGTAAGGGTAAGAATCCATATTTCGACTAAAACGCTCCAATGTTGTATTATGAATTCACATCCTATTCGTTCCTGTAATACTAGTAGGCTGTTTATCATTTTACGTCAAGATGTAACATATCACTCTAATTTGAACTTTGGTTGAACCTGCAAAGAGTAATCAAAGGCACCCGAGCAGTGTCCCTGTTGCTTATTTAAGGTAACAGATTTACGTCCTCTAAAATGGAGTTATTCCATGGCAAAACAAACAACAAACAAACACGAAGCGAAAACTCAGTTAAGTAATGGATCAGTAAAAATAATATCAGTCAATCGTCAGGCATATCATGACTACTTTGTAGAGCGTACCATTGAAGCTGGCATTTCATTGGTAGGCACTGAAATTAAATCTATTCGTGACGGTAAAGTCAACCTCCGTGGTTCCTATGCAATCGCACGCAATGGAGAATTATGGCTTGAGAACGCACACATAGCAATCTATGATCATGGCAATCGCTATAATCACGAGCCACT